>Ga0126383_10000399_pt1 | contig 23683 bp, 23 predicted proteins | sample PanSoiMetPlot_35_FD_96882 | JGI IMG/M metagenome (GOLD analysis project Ga0126383, IMG submission 96882) | Tropical forest soil microbial communities from Panama - MetaG Plot_35 | ecosystem: Environmental > Terrestrial > Soil > Tropical forest > Bulk soil | place: Panama | collected 2016-02-17
ACGAACGGCGCATCCCAGCTCCAGCCGTCGGTCCCGGTCACGCGCACGCCGCGCTCGAGCAGGTAGAGAGTTGCCTCGCGACCCATGCCGCAGCCTTTGCTGACGTAATCGGGGCGGCCGTACGCGGCGCCCGCGCTCGTATTCACCAGCACGATCTCGAGCGGCACAAGTGCGTGCCCGATGCGCTCGAGCTCGGCTTCCACGTCGAGGGCGCTCGCCACATAACCATCGGGAAAACGACGGAAGTCGAGCTTGACGCCCGGCTGAAGGCACCATTCGAGCGGGACTTCGTCGATGGTGATCGCACGCTTGCCGCGATCCATGGTGGAGGCGAAATGCCACGGCGCGTCGAGGTGGGTCGTGTTGTGGGTCGAGAGCCGAATCCACTCGATTGCCCAGCCTTCGCCGTCGGGTAGATCCTCCTTGCGCAGCCCGGGAAAGAACTTGATCAGGTCCGCCGCCATTTGCCGGTGCGTGAAGTAGTCGATCTTCGGTCCGTAACCCGGCGGATCGGCTGCGACGTCGTTCTCGAGCGGCACCGAAATGTCGATCAACTTGCGTGCCATGAGCAGCACTCCTTATGCTCCAATTTCCGCAGCGCCGTCCGTTTCATTTCGCCGGCGCCTGCAAGCCAGATGCGAACGAGGACATCATGCCGGCCTACTGGATTGCGCGATCCAAGATCAACGATCCGACCGAATACAAGAAATACACCGACCTCGTGCCGGGCATCATCGCCAAGTTCGGCGGCAAAGTGCTCGCGCGTGGCGGCCGCTATCAGGTCATGGAAGGGCCGGCCAAGTTTCACCGCTTCATCGTGATCGAGTTTCCCACCTTCGAGCAGGGCGTCGCCTGCTTCACCTCGCCCGAATACGACGGTGCCGCGGCCTTCCGCCGCAGCGGTGCGGGCGAAGTCGAAACTGTTATTGTCGAAGCCGGCGATGCAACGCGTTAACCATTACCAACCGGCGGCGGCCTACTAGCGGGGCGCGGCCGATTGGCCATAAGATGCAGAAAAAGAGCGTAACAGGGAGACAAGGAATGCAAAATCACGCAATGCAGCGGGCCGTGAACTGGCTTGCCCGAGTTTGCGCCGGCCTCGCGGCGTGCGCACTCATTTTCGCAGGCGCAGCCTGGGCGCAATCCGGCGAGCCGATCAAGATTGGCTTCAGCATGGCCATGACCGGCAGCCTCGGCCCGAACGGCAAGTCGGCCCTGCTGGCGCAGAAGATTTGGGAGGAGGATATCAACGCCAAAGGCGGGGTGCTCGGTCGTCCCGTCAAGCTCATCTATTACGACGACCAGACCAATCCGGCGACGGTGCCCGGCATCTACACGAAGCTCATCGATGTCGACAAAGTCGACCTGATCATCGGCGGCTACGGCACCAATATGCTGGCCCCGGCGATGCCCGTCGTGATGCAGAAGGGCAAGGTGTTCATCGGACTGCTCGGCCTCGGCGTGAACACCGAATTCAAGTACCCGAAATACTTTGTCATGATTCCGTCCGGTCCGGATCCGAAGCCGGCGTTCACCAAGGGCTTCTTCGACATCGCGATGGCACAGAACCCGAAGCCGAAGACGGTCGCGATCGTGGCGGAAGACGCGGAATTCTCGGTGAATGCTTCTGACGGCGCACGCGAGAACGCCAAGAAAGCGGGTCTCAATATTGTCTATGACAAGCGCTATCCGCCATCGACCACCGACTTCGCGCCGATCGTGCGCGCGATCCAGGCCACCAATCCCGACCTGGTCAACATCAACTCCTATCCGGCCGGCTCGGTCGGCTGGGTGCGTGCGGTCAACGAGATCGGCTTCAAGCCCAAGATGATCGGCGGCGGTATGGTCGGTCTGCAGAATACCGCGATCAAGACGCAGCTCGGGCCGCTGCTCAACGGGTTCATCAACTACGACTTCTGGATACCGGTGCCGAAGATGCAGTTCCCTGGCATCCCCGAGCTGATGCAGAAGTATCAGTCGCGGGCGGCGACCGAGGGCGTCGACCGGCTCGGCTATTACATGGCGCCGCAGGCCTATGCCCAGCTGCAGGTGCTGCAGCAGGCGGTCGAGGCGACCAAGGGCACGAACGACGACAAGATTGCGGACTACATCCGTAACAACACATTCAAGACCGTGCTTGGCGACGTGAAGTTCGACAAGAGCGGCGAGTGGGCGCAGTCGCGCGTGCTGCAGGTGCAGTTCCAGCACATCCAGGCCTACGAGGTCGTGCAGTTCACAAATGTTGCGACCCAGGTCGTGCTGACGCCGGCGGAATACAGCTCGGGCGAGGTGATCTACCCGTACGAGAAGGCGAAATAGGGTCCCCCCATCAGCTCCCGTCGTCCCTAAAAGGGACGCTCGGCTCGGACTGAAGTACGAGCGCAAGTCGGTCATCGCCGGCTTGCGCTTTTCGATTATAGGCCGAGATAAAACTTGCGGATTAGCTCGTTGTTGTTGAGTTCGTCGGCAGAGCGGCCTTCGAACGCGATCTGGCCGTGGACGATGACGTAGCCGCGGTCGGCGATGCGCAACGCTTGCGGGAAGTTCTGCTCCGCCATCAGGACCGTGAGCTTGTATTGGTCCTTGAGCTCCTTGATCTTGTCGATGGTGCGGCTGACGAGCACCGGCGCCAGGCCGACCGAGGGCTCGTCGATCAAGAGGATGCGCGGCGCCAGCATCAACGCGCGTGCTAAGGCGAGCATCTGCTGTTCGCCGCCGCTCATGGAGCCCGCGAGCTGGCCGCGCCGCTCGGCCAGGCGCGGGAAGCATTCGAAGCAGAAATCGAGGTTGGACTTGAGTGTGGCGCGCGCCTTGTGCCGGAACGCGCCGAGCAGGAGATTTTCCTCCACCGAGAGGCGCGGAAACAGCCGGCGGCCTTCAGGCACCAAGGCGATGCCGAGATCGACGATCTGCTCCGTACTGCGACCGACAAGGTCGTGCTTTTGGCCGTCGATCTCGACCACGATGCGTCCGGCGCGCGGGCGAACGATCCCCATGACGCATTTCATCAGTGTCGACTTGCCGTTGCCGTTCGTCCCCAGCAGCACCACCGTCTCGCCGGAGTTGACGTCGAGCGACACGTTCTCGAGCACGCGCACGGCGCCATAGGCGGCGTCGATCTTCTCGATTGTCAGGCTATTGGCCAATATACGCCCTCTCCACCTCGGCATCGCGGATTACCGTATCAGGCGCACCGTCCGCGATTTTTTTCCCGGACACCAGCACGATGAGCCGCTGCGAGAACTTCATGACCGCGCGCATGATGTGCTCGATCAGGATGATGGTAATGCCGCGCTCGTTGAGTCGAATGAGCAATCCCACGATGTCGTCCACCTCCGAATGCGAGAGGCCGGCCATCGACTCATCGGCAATGAGGAGCTTCGGCTCGGCGGCCATAGCGCGCGCGAGTTCGAGCTTGCGCATCTCCACCTGTGTGAGATCGCGGGGCAGGTGGGTTGCTTTGTCGGCGAGACCGACGAGCTGCAATAGCTCGGTGCAGCGCGCACCGAGCTCGGTGGGTGAAAGCGCGCGTCCCGGCCGCGCGTTCACCGTATAGAGGAGCGGCACCCGCAAATTGTCGGCGACCGTCAATGTCATGAACGGGCGCGGAAGCTGAAAGCTGCGCGCCATGCCACGGCGGGTACGCTCATGCGTCAGCAGCCCGTCCACCGTCTCGCCGTTGAAGCGAACGGTGCCGGTTTCGTTCACGAGCGTCCCGCAAACGCAGTTGACCAAGGTCGACTTGCCGGAGCCGTTGGGACCGATCAAGCCGACGCGCTCACCCTCGGCGACCGTGAGGTCGATGCCGTCGAGTGCGACAAAGCCGCCGAAACGTTTGCTCAGACCGGTGACCTCGAGCAGCAGGCTAGCCATCACTTTGCCCTTCCGCGCGTCCAGCCCTGCACCAGGCCGACGATGCCGTTCGGAGCGATAATGACGAATGCGACTAGCAGCAATCCGACGATGAGAAGGTTGACAACCGAGGAAATGGTCACGGTCGCGATCTGCTGCAACGATCCAAGCAGGATAGCGCCGATTAGCGGCCCGACCCAGCTGGTCGTGCCGCCGATCATCGGCATGGCGATCGAATTGACGGCGTATTCGAGCCCGAAGGCGGACGACGGCTGAAGATAGCCGATGTAGTAGGGAAACGGCGCCCCGGCCATGCCCATGAGCGCTCCGGACAGCGTGGTGGCGATGAGCTTGAGGCGAAGCGTCGGCACGCCGGAGGCTTCCGCCGCTAGCTCATCGTCGCGGATCGTGGCGAAGCCGTAGCCGAGCTGCGAGCGCTCGATACCGCGCGCAATGGTGAGCGCGAGGACTGCCAGCGCGAGCATCACTAAGAACAGATACTGGATGTAAGGGCCGATGAACTCAATCTCGTTCGGCCGGATGATGTAGGCGCCGCGCGAGCCGCCGACGTAATCCCAGTTGACGACGAGGGTCTGCAGCACCACCGCGAGCGCGAGCGTGGCGATCGCGAAAAAGGCACCGCGCAGCCGCAGCGTCAAATAACCCATGCCGAGCCCGACGATTCCCGACACGATCCCGCCGATAACGATCAATAGCGGGATCGGCAATGGATACGATTTGTGCAGGAAGACCGTCGCATAGGCGCCCAGCGCGAAGAACGCGGCCGAGCCGAAATTGACGTAGCCGGTATATCCGCCGAGAATATTCCAAGCGGTCGCCAGTACCACGAATTGCAACACGGTGTAGCCGGCGAAGAACACGTAATCGTTGCTCACCAGTCGCGCACCGAAAAACACGACAGCTGCGACCGCGATCAAAATCAAGAAAAAGACTCGCGTTCGCACGATCGGCAACCTAACGACCGAGCAGGCCCGCCGGCCGGAATGCAAGCGTGAGCAGTAGAACCCCGAACGCCACCGCAGGCGCCCAGGACGGTCCGTAAAACGTGGCGGTGAAGCTCTCAATGATGCCGAGCAGCATCGCGCCGATCACGGTTCCGGGAAGGCTGCCGAGCCCGCCGAGTACGCAGATCGCGAAGACCCGGCCGATATATTCACGTCCAACCGATGGCTCGACCGGCTGGATGATGATGAGCAGCGCACCGGCGACGGCGGCCGTCGCGATGGAAATCCCGAACGCGATGCGCTTGATGCGGATCGGCGAGGCGCCCATCAGCCGCAACGCCAGCTGATCCTGCGCCACGGCGGCGATTGCGCGTCCGATGAACGTATACGAGAGATAAAGCTCGAGCGCGGCAAACAAGACGAGCGCAGCGATGCACGGCACCAGCATCCGCAATGGAAGGTCGACCACGCCGATGCGCCAGCTCGGCCCGATATAAGCTGCTTCGACATAGCGGTAGTCGACGCCAAACACCAGAATGAGCATCACCTCGGTGACGAAGAGCAAGCCGAAGAAGAAAGACAGGCCGCGCAGCGCCTCCTGCCCGCGCCGCTCAAAGGATTCGTAGTAGATCTGATAGATGCCGGCGCCGAGAAGATAAAAGACCGGCAGCATGATGATGCTGATCGCGATCGGATCGATGCCGAGGCGGGCGTTGACGATGTAGGCGATGTAGGAGCCGAGGATGATGAAGGCGGGATGCGCGATGTTGACGATGTCGAGGATGCCGAACGAAATCGATACGCCGATTGTGACCGCCGCATAAAATCCACCGAGCAGGATCCCGGCGATCAGCGCGTTGATCAGCAGATCGAAGCTGAGATCCACCTCTTTCCCCCCAAAGCCTCGCTCTTGCCACGACGCGCTCATGCACGCGGGCGAGGCGTCGTCAGTGTGCAGGAACGGTGACGACTTGGCTAGCCTCTAGGCACTGCGCGGGCGGGCGGGTGCACGCTTGCCTGATACCTGGAAGCGAACCTGTGCTCGCGTTGCTTACGCTGCCGCTTTCGGGCGCACGCTTTCGGGCAGCGGCAGCGGCTGATTGGCGCTCTGCAGAAATTCGACGGTCATGAACACCATGTCGGTGTCGCCGATATTTTCGAGATCGTGCACTTTGTACTGGCCCGCGGGGTAGGTCTCATGCCGTGTCTCGCCCTGCGCGTAGGTATATTCCACGGTCGTGCCGTCGTGCACGTGCTGGCGTCCACGGCAGGGCGTGACCGCAGTCCAGAAATAGTCCAGCACATGGCGGTGGAAGCCGAAGCGCTCACCGGGTTTGAGCCGGATCGTCCACACCCGCACGCGATCGCTCTCCGACACCAGCGCGTTGCCGACGCAAGGATTCGGGTTGTTTTTCTCGCGCTCGAATTCGGTCGCGATCTCCGCCGGCCATGCGGATTTCACGGAGCTCTGCGGCGCTTTATCCAACATCGTCAGGGCCATGGCATTCCTCCAGCTTTCACCGATATATAGCAGCTTTTGCGCAGCAGGAAATGGCGACATCGAGCGGAAAGGCTGGCAAACGGCGTGCGCTCATCGTCGGCGGCTCGATGAGCGGGCTCTTGGCGGCGCTCTTGCTGCAGCGCCGTGGTTGGCAGGTCGACGTTTTCGAGCGGGTCGAAGGCGAGCTTGCGGACCGCGGCGCCGGCATCATCGCGCAGGCGGATCTGATCGAGACGCTGCGCCGATTGGGGATCGACGCAACCGATCTCGGCGTCGAGATCACGACGCGCAAAATCCTTGATGCGTCCGGCCGCCTGGCCGGCGAGTTCGCCTGTCCGCAGGTTTTGACCGCCTGGGAGAGCGTCTACCGGCTGCTGCGCGACTCACTCGCCCGCGAGCATTACCACCGCGGTCGCGGCGTGAGCGGCTTCGTGCAGACCGAACGCTCTGTGCTGGCGCAGTTTGGCGACGGCGGCGCGGCGGAGGGCGACCTGCTGGTGGGCGCCGACGGCCTTCGTTCCACCATCCGCCAGCAATGCCTCCCACAGCTCGTGCCGGGCTATGTCGGTTACGTGGCCTGGCGCGCGCTCATTGCCGAGGCGGCGCTGACGCCGGGCATCCATCGCGAACTGTTCAATTTCATGACCTTCTGTCTGCCGCCAGGCGAGCAGTGTGTCGGCTATCCGATCGCCGGTCCCGACAGCGATCTGCGTCCGGGGCGGCGCCGCTACAACGTGGTCTGGTACCGCCCGGCGGACGAGAGCTCCGAGCTCAAGCGCTTGCTTACCGATAAGACAGGCACGACCCACACGATATCAATCCCGCCGCCGCTGATCCGGCGCGAGGCGATTGCGCGGATGCGCGCGGCCGCCGAGCAGCTGCTCGCGCCACAATTCCGCGAGGTGGTGCGCATCATCGAAGAGCCCCTCTTGCAGCCGATCTACGACCTCGAAACGCCGCGCATGGCGTTCGGGCGGGTCGCGATCATCGGCGATGCGGCTTTCGTCGCGCGGCCGCACGTCGCCGCCGGCGTCTCCAAGGCGGCGGACGATGCGGCAGCGATGGCCGCGGCGCTGGATGTGGACGAGGTCGAGCCAGCGCTGCGACGCTTCGAGGCGCTACGGCTGCCGGTCGGACGCCGCATCATCGAGCGCGCCCGCCACCTCGGCGCCTACCTGCAGGCGACCCAGACCCCCGCGGAGCGCGCCCGCTCGCAGCGCCACAGCATCCCCGAAGCGGTCCTGGCGGAGACCGGGGTGCTCGACTTTTTGCGGGAGTGACGCGGGCATCCGTGACACTGACCCATCCGCCGTCATTGCCGGGCTTGACACCGCAAGTGGGTTTACCCGACTTGCGGCGCGTAATAATGCGCAACTCAGGGCAAGCCCGAGTTGGGGTGCAATCCATCGATCTTCGTAAAACCTTCTTGCGAAGAAGATGAATGCGCGGGTCAAGCCCGCGCACGACGAGCCGTGAGCTAGGCGTCTGACGCGCGGCAAGCCGATCGCCGCGCGTCTCATTGTGATCGACGCAACGCGTTACTGGCGTCCGCCCGTCGATTCGCTTCCGCTGCTGCTGCCGGAGGAGCCTCCGCCGCTGCTGCCGGAGGAACCCCCGCCGCTGGGCGCACGGCGCGTTTGACCAGAGGTTCCGCTCGGTGAGCTTCCGCCGGTATTGCTTTGGCCGGATGCTCCTTGGCGAGCCGCCGGTGCCCGCTCCCACGCTTTCACGGCTGGAGCTCGATCGCCCGACCGTCGTCGACGTGCCGCTGCGCGCCGTCGTGCGCGTCGAGGTGCCGCCTGCCGGCACGCCGGCGCGGCGCTTGTGGACGATCACGGACCTCGAGGCTGGCTCGTGATAGATCGCGGAGCGCTTCTTCTTTCTGATGAGGTCGTCGAGGGCTCACTGTAAACGTGACGGCGCACGCCGACTGTGGTGCGGCTGCCGCTGTGAACCGCCATGCGCGCGCCACGCGAGCGCTCACGCACACTCGTACGGCTGGTGCCTTGCGTCTGGGTCCCCGTCGCCGCCGTGCCGCCGGACACATTCTGTTTCGCAGCGGTGCCGCTCTGGCGCTGCCCGCTGCTGCCCTGCTGGCTCATGCCGGAGCTACCCTGCTGGCTGCCGGAACTACCTTGTTGTCTCGCGCCGGTGCTGGAACCCGACTGCATGCCGGAATCCTGCGCTTGCGCGCTGGAGACGGCTTCCCGAATCGGCCGCCACTGGGGCGGCGACAGCGAGAACTGCCGCGGCCCCTAACATCACTGCGAGTATTCGCATTTTTTTCTCCTGAGGAGGGCCTCCCCGCAAGACAATCCGGCCGCGGACGTTGGGTTTCCGCGCGCAGCAAAAATTATGGATGAACGGATGTTTATCTTGTGGGCGCGCGGACGCGCTGCGGCCAGTAGACCATCATCACGACCGCTTCGCTCGCTGCCTTACCTCGCCCCGCTTCACGCCTGCCATCTGCTCCAGGACTGCGCAGACCGCCGCGGTGTCGTGCGCGGCGTGTCCGCCGCGCATCGCCCGCTGGTAGATCGGCACGGTCGCGTCGAACATTGGCGTCGGGCAGCCGAGCGAATGCGCGAACTCACCGATGACCGCCATGTCCTTTTGCCAGACGGATATTTTCATGCTGGCGTCGTCGTAACGGTCTCGTACCATCATCGGCGCCCGCAATTCGAACACGCGCGAATTGGCCGCGCCCGATCTAACCATATCGAACACCGTCTGCGCGTCGAGCCCGGCCTTGAGCCCAAGCACCATCGCCTCGGCGCTGGCGACGTTGTTGATGGCGACGAGAAGATTGGCGACATATTTCATGCGGCTGCCGTTGCCGAACGCGCCGAGGTCGTGCGTCGCACGCGCGAAGGCCGCAAACAGCGGACGCAGGGAGCGGATCGCCTTGCGCTCGCCGCTCGCATAGACCACCAGATCTTTCGTCTTCGCCTGCGCGCCCGTGCCGCTCACGGGGCAGTCGAGCAGCACGTGGCCGGCTTTGCGCAGCGCGCGCTCGGCCCTGAGCTTATCGTCGATGGCAAAGGTGCTGGCTTCGATGACGACGCGCGGCGACACGCGTGCCTGGACGATCGCCGCTACCGTCGCGTCGAGTGCGGCGGGCTTCGGCAGGCTGGTGATGATCGTCTTGACCTCGGCCGCGAACGCCTTCGCATCGGCCACGATTTCGACGCCTGCGCGCGCCATGGCACGGCGGCGGTTCGCGTCGACATCATAACCGATTACGCGCCATCCGGCTGCAACGAGATTGCGCGCGAACGCGCCTCCCATGATGCCCAGCCCGACGATGCCGACTTTGCCTTTCGCCATGGTCCGTCTCCGTTGCCGATCGAGGCGGGCGGACGCTACACGGCGGCTTCCGCTGCGTTCAAGCGCAATGTATCGTCGCCAGCAACTCCCCAAGATGGCAGAGTGGAAACGAGCATAAGGAGGCACGTCCGATGCGAATCGGGATCGCTGGGATCGGCAAAATGGGCGCGGCGATCGCGCTTCGTCTTATCGAAGTAGGCCACACGCTCACGGTCTGGAACCGCTCGCCCGACAAAATAAAGCCGATTGCTGCTGCCGGCGCCGCCGTTGCCGCAACTCCCGCCGAGCTTGCAAGCGGGAACGAGACTATCATCACCATTCTCACCAATGCCGCCGCCATCGACGCGGTCTATGGCGGCGCCTCCGGATTGCTCGCTCCCGATGTTGGGAGAAAACTCTTCATCGAGATGAGCACGGTCGAGCCGCGCACCGAAGTCGCGCTCGCCGCCCAGGTGCGTGCGAAGGGCGCCGCCTTCGTCGAGTGTCCGGTCGGCGGTTCGACGGGTCCGGCCCGGCAAGGCAAGCTCATCGGCTTGATGGGCGCCGAGGACGCCGACGCGCCGCGCGCGCAGCCGATCCTGCAACAGCTTTGCCGCCGGCTCGAACATTGCGGCCCGATCGGATCCGGCTCGGTGATGAAGCTCACCATCAACATGCCGCTGATGATCTATTGGCAGGCGCTCGGCGAGGCGCTCGCGCTCTGCCGTCCGCTCGGCCTCGATCCGGCGCGGATCATGGACCTGCTTGCTGACACTTCGGGTGGCCCGAACGTGCTCAAGGTGCGCGGCGCCGGCGTGGCGCAGATGCTCAAGGGCGGAGATGCCGGGCCCGTCACCTTCGACGTGGACAGCGCGGTCAAGGATTTGCGCACCATGCTGGCCGAGGGCAAGGCGCGCGGCGTAGAGCTACCGCTCACCGAGAAGACGCTCGCCTGCTACGAGGAGACGAAACGAAAGGTTTCGGGCGCGGCAGAGGTGTCCGCCGTCTCGGTCTACTGGGCAAACCGCGCGATGCAGCGCTCCGAAACCGTTTGAGCCAACACACGTACTGTCTCGACAAGGAGGCGATATGTCCACTGTAACGCTTGCTCAAGCCTCGACCATCGTCGACACCGCCCTCAAGAAGGGCCGGGAGACGAACTGCGCGCCGCTCACCGTCGCCGTGCTCGACGCAGGCGGTCACCTCGTGGCGTTCAAGCGCGAGGACAAATCCGGCCTGCTGCGCTTCGACATCGCCTTCGGCAAAGCTTGGGGCGCGCTGGGCATGGGCTTCGGCTCGCGCACGCTCGCCGCGCGTGCCGCCAAGACGCCGCAGTTCTTCACGATGCTGGCGGCGGCCAGCGGCGGACGCATGGTGACCAATCCTGGCGGTGTGCTGATCAGAAGCGCAGCCGGCGACATCGTCGGGGCCGTCGGCATTTCCGGCGATACCTCCGATCGCGACGAGGCCTGCGCCATTGCCGGCATCGAGGCGGCGGGGCTCAAGGCGGATCCCGGACAGGACGCGAACTGAGCGAGTGAGTCGCATCCATCTCCTTTGGGAAAAGTTTTTTGCGAACGTTGATGGATTGCCGGGTCAAGTCCGGCAAAGACGGGTCGGTGGTGCGGGGCAGTGGTGGATCAGTCAGCCGCGACGGCGGAAGCCGGCGTTTTGCCGCCTGCGATCAATTGCCGTGGCCGGCGTCGCCAGCACGCGCTCCCAGGCGTCATGGATATTGGCCACTTGCGCTTCGAAGCAGTCGAGGAAGCGGCGCGCCAGCGCGCTCAAGGTACGCCGCGCCGGCTGAATAATCACGAATTCGGCGCGCAGCGTCGGCTTGACGATTGGATTGACGACGAGATCGCCCTTTCCGACGTCGTTGATGCAGATGAGGCTCGGCAGCACCGTGACCCAATCCGACTGCGCAACGAATTCGAGCGTGCCGATCATGGCATCCATTTCCAGCCTGGCGGCAATCTCCACACCATGCGTCTGGAAATAGGTTTCGAGGTTGCGGCGGCGGACGTTCTGCGCCCCGGGCACGACGATTTTCAGCGGCGCGCAATCGGCGAGCTGCACCTCCGCGAGCGGCGTGAGCCCCCGCTGCCGGCCTGAGAGCAGCATCTCACGGTCGCGCACCAGCGGCCGCGATTTCAATCCGGTGCGTCCCTCGAAGGCCGGCACGATGGCGAAATCGAGCTCGTCGGCCAGGACCATGTCGGTGAGAAAGGCGCTGTAGCCCTCCAAGACGTGCAGCCGGACGTTGGGATGCCGGGGAACAAAATCCTCCAAGGTGGGCGCCAGCACCGCCCGGGTGAAGGTGGGCATCAGCCCGACGCGCAGATCGCCGCTGATCTGGCCTGCCAGGCTGCGCGCTTCCTCACTGGCGTGTTCCAGACGGCCGAGGGCTTCGATGCAATTCTTGTAATAACGCAGCCCCGCCGGCGTCGGCACGATGCCGCGCGCCGAGCGCTCGAACAACTTGACGCCGAGCGCGCGCTCCACCGCGGCGACGTGCTGCGAAATGCCGGACTGCGTTGCATTCTCGCGCTCGGCGGCGCGCGTGAACGAACCCTCCTCGCAAGCGGCGATGACGGCGCGAACCTGGCGCAGCGCGATGTCGGTCATGCTGAGTGTCTATCACGAAAACTGATGCCCAGAAGCAAAATATATTATTTTGGCAAGGCTGACCGCAAGGCTAGGATTCGCGCGAACAACAAGAACATCGGCGCGTCCTGCGCCCGGAGGACCCATGGGAACGGCCAACTTCGGCATCGCCGGCTTGGATTGGCAGCAGCGTGTCAACTGGGATCGGTTGAAGAAATACCGCACGGAACGCGCGCGCGAGCACATGAAGAAGCATGGCCTCGGCGCGCTGTTGTGCATGTACGACGAGAACGTGCGCTATCTCACCGGCACGCTCACGCCCGGCTGGAACCGACTCAAGCCGGGGCTGCGCTACGCGCTCCTCTGCGGCGACGGCGCGCCGGTGCTGTTCGAGCAGGGGGATCTCGGCTTTCAGATCGAACGCCACTCGCCGTGGATCCCGAAAGAGAACGTCCGCTACTCCTATGCCTGGATCAAAGGCGCGGCCGGCCCCGCCTCGCAACAGCAGGTGAAGAAATTCACCGACGCGATCCTCTACGAGATGAAGCGTCACGGCGTCGCCGGCCAAAAGCTCGGCGTCGACTTCATCGACATCAACATGATCAACATCTTCAAGGAGAAGAAAATCAATTGGGTCGACGGCATGACGCCGATGATGGAGGCGCGCGCCGTCAAGAACGCCGATGAGCAGGAGTGCATGCGCATAGTCGGCGCAATCGGCGACGCCACGCATTGGGAATGCATGAAGTTCCTGCGTCCCGGCATCACCGAGAATCAGGTCACGGCGCACCTGATGAAATATCTCTACAGCATTCCCGGAATGGAGGATGTCGAGGACGTGATCGTCTCCTCGGGGCCCAATACCTGGCCGAATTGGCGCAATTTCTCCGACCGCATCATTCAGCCCGGCGACATCGTCTTCATGGATTTGGCCGCGCTTACCTGGAACGGCTACAAGTCCTGCTATTACCGCACCTATTGCGTCGGCAAAGAGCCCACGAAGGAGCAGAAGGATACCTACGCGACTGCGCTGGAATGGCTCTACGATTCGATTCAAGCGGTCAAAGCCGGCACCACCACGCGCGAAATCGCCAAGAAGTGGCCGTCCGCGAAGCAGGCCTGGGGGTACAAGGAAGAGGATCAGGCGGCGGCGAATCTATGGGGCCATGGTCTGGGGCTCGCGCAATACGACCCGCCGGTGATCTCGCGCATCTGGTCGCTCGACCATCCGGTCGAGATCAAGGCCGGAATGACGTTTGCGCTCGAGACCCAGCACGGCAAGCGCTTCCGCTACGGCGTGCGCATCGAAGAGATGCTGATCGTGCACGAGAAGGAGATCGAGATCATCTCCAACTTCCCGGTCAAGCAGATCACCGTTGTCGATCCCATCCCAGGCTACGCCGATCACGTGAAGTGACGCAGTTCGACGCCATCGCCGGGACTCATGCCTAGTGCGGCGGTGGTGATCCTTGATTTGGTGAGCCTGGAAATGAAGCGCCTGGAGACGCGAATACCGCAGGTGCGCTGACTCGAAACGAGACTGACGCCTATGACGAAGTTCATCATCCCGCTCGCCGAGGCCACAGCGCTCGATGCCGAGCGTATCGGACCGAAGGCTGCCAACCTCGCGGCGCTGGCGCGTGCCGGCCTGCCGACGCCCGGCGGCTTCTGCCTGAGCGCTGATGCATATGATGCACAGATCGCGGCCCTTGGACTGACGTCATTGATCCGTCGCTTCGCCGAAGCCGAGCCGACCGAGCGGCGACGGCTCTCGGTCGAGATCAGACTCGCGCTCTACGAGCGGCCGATCGCGCCGGCAATCCTCGCGCCGCTGCGCGCGGCGTGGGAGGCGCAGCGCAAGGCATGCGAGCGCGCAAGCGCGGTGCGCTCGTCGGCCCTCATCGAGGATAGAAAGGGCAGCAATTTCGCCGGCCAGTTCGAGAGTTTTCTCGGCGTCGACGAGGAGGTCGCACTGATGACTGCCGTGCGCGCCTGCTGGGCTGCGCTGTGGACCACAACTGCGCGCCGAGCCATGGACAGTCACGGATACTGCCCGGCAGACACCGCCATGGCCGTGCTCATCCAGCCGCTCGTCGATGCACACGCCTCAGGTGGCGGGCTGAGCGAGACGGCCGCCGGGGGAATGCTCATCAGCGCGACCTGGGGGCTGGGGTCCACGATTGCGCAGGGCGAGATCGTTCCCGACCGCATCGTGCTCTCGCGTCAGGGTTTTGTTCGCAGCATCGAGGCCGGCCGCAAGCACCACCGCGAGAGCTGCGGGCATGGCGGCACGCCGCAGGCGGTGCCGAGCGATCTCATCGGCATGCCATGTCTCGACGCGGCGCAGGCAGTCACGCTCGGCCGCATGATGCGCAAGGCGGAAAGCGCGATCGGCGGGCCGGTCGAAATCGAATGGGCGCTCGACGCCGCTGGTTTCAAACTCTTGCAGGCACGCCCGCTCGCGGTCGAACCCATTGCCATTCCCGACGAGCTCTGGGGCAAGCATCCCGGGATTTCCGGACATCCGGCGGGCGTCGGCTGGGGCGTCGGGCGTGCCGTGGTGGTGAACTGCGAATGTGAGCTGGCGCGGGTTTCGCCCGGCGACGTGCTTGTCACGCGCATCGCCAGCCCGGCGCTCAGCCACGTGCTGCCGCGCGTCGCCGGCGTGGTCGCCGAGCTCGGCGGCTCGACGTCGCATCTCGCCTCGCTCGCGCGCGAGCGCGGCATCCCCATGGTACTCGGCGTGCTCGAGGCCACCGGTCGTATCCCCGACGGCTCGCAGGTTGCGGTCGACGGCGTCGCCGGCATCGTGCGCTGGATGGCCTAATGCGTCCGCGCATCTTCATCACCCAGCCGGTTGCTGGCAGCGCGATCGAGCGCCTGCGCCGGGTCGCGAGCGTCAAGATCAATTCCGACTCGAGCCGCATCATCACGAAGCAGGCGCTGATCGTCGCTGTCCGTAGATGTGATGTTTTGTTTGCACTGCTGCACGACCAGATTGACCGTCAGGTGATTGCGGCAAATCCGAAACTGCGGATGATCGCCACGCAATCCATCACGCCGGAGAATATCGACGTCGCCGCGGCCACGAAGCGGAAGATCCCGGTAACAGTCGTGCCGCCGATCGTGGCGGAAGCGGCTGCCGACCTCACCTTTGGGCTGATGCTGATGGCCGCCCGGCGCATGGTGGAAGCCGATCGCTTGGTCCACAAGGGACGCTTTCCCGGCGCGCAATCGAGCTACCTGGTGGGAACCGCGCTCTACGGCAAGACCCTTGGACTGATCGGCGGCGGCGGGCGTATCGGCACGCGCGTTGCGCGCCGCGCCAAGGGGTTCGATATGCGCACGCTCTATTGGGCGCCGCGCCGCAAACCGGAAAGTCTCGAGCAGGACTTCGACATGCGCTATGTGCCGCTCGATCAGCTGCTGAAGGAATCGGATTTCGTCTCCGTGCACTCGCCGCTCAAGCCGGAAACCGTCCATCAGATCGGAAGCCGCGAGTTGGCGCTCATGAAGCCGACCGCTTACCTGATCAATACGGCGCGCGGGGCAATCGTGGATGCGGCGGCGCTGGCGCGCGCGCTCAAGAAGCGGCAGATCGCCGGCGCCGGGCTCGACGTGTTCGAGCACGAGCCGAAGGTGACGCCGGCGCTGCTGAAAATGGCGAACGTGGTCACCACCCCGCATCTGGGCAGCGCAGTCGGCGAAGTCCGCGAGCAGATGGCGAACATCGTCGTCGACAACGTCCTCGCGCTGCTGGACGGGAAGCTGCCGCCGAATTGCGTCAATCCGGAAGTCCTGCAAAGGTGACGCCAGCCCATCCGGGAGTGGCTCATGCCCCGTCCCTTGATCGCGGTCACCGACAGCCCGTTCCCCTCGCTGGATCCGGCCAAGGCCGCGCTTGCGCGCATTGACCCCGAACTGCGGTTGGCAAGGAGCGCATCGGCCGACGACATCTTGGCAGTGGCGCAAGATGCCGACGCCATCCTGGTCACCTATGCTAAGCTATCGGGCGATCTGCTGCGGCAACTGACGCGCTGTAAGGCGATCGGCCGTTTTGGGCTCGGCGTCGACAACATCGACATTCCGGCCGCGGTCGAGCGCGGCATCACCGTCACCTATGTGCCAGACTATTGTATGCAGGAGGTCTCCGATCACGCCATGGCGCTCCTGCTCGCGCTGGCGCGCAAAATTCCGCAATCGAACGCGCTCGTCCAGGCGGGCCGCTGGGACATGCCGGCGTTGGTTCCCATCCATCGGCTCGCCGGGCGCGTGCTCGGTCTCGTCGGTTTCGGCAATATTCCGCGCGCGTTGGCGCCGAAGGCCAAGGCGTTCGGGCTGCGTGTGGTCGCCCACGATCCATACGTGCCGCAACACGCCGTGACCGCCGTCGGGGTTGAAAGCCTGAGCTTCGATCGCTTGCTCGAAATCTCCGATTTCGTTTCCATCCATGCGCCGTTGGTGCCGACCACGCGCGGTCTGTTCAATGCGCAAGTCTTCCAGAAGATGAAGAAGGGTGCATGCCTCATCAACACCGCGCGCGGGCCGTTGGTCGACGAAGACGCGCTCGTTGCGGCGCTCGATGCCGGGCACCTCGGCGGAGCCGCGCTCGACGTGGTCGCGGTCGAGCCCTTGCCCAAGGCGTCGATGCTGATCGGCGCGACAACGTCGTGCTGACGCCGCACACCGCGTTCTATTCGGTCGAGGCGCTCAACGAGCTGCAGACCAAATGTGCCGCCGATGTCGCGCGTGTGCTGAGCGGGGAGGCACCCATCTATCCGGTCAAGGTGAGTTGATCCCCGACGTCCGCGGCGGCGCTATTCCGCCGTCCAGCCGCCGTCGAGGACGAGGGCTGCTCCGGTCATCAGCGAGGAGGCATCGGAGGCGAGAAACACGATCGCGCCGGTCAACTCGTCGAGCTGGCCCAGCCGGCCGAGCTTGATCTTGGAAAGCACTTCCGCGCGGAAGGCCTTGTCTTCGAAGAAGGGGCGCGTCATCGGCGTCTCCAGGAACGTCGGGCCAAGACTGTTGACGCGGATATTGTTTGGGGCAAGCTCGATCGCCATCGCTTTGGTAAAACCTTCCATCGCGTGCTTGCTGGCGCAATAGACGCTGCGGCGCGCTGCCCCGACGTGACCCATCTGCGACGACACGTTGATGATCGAACCGGGGCGCTTCGCCGCGATCAGCCGGCGAGCCACGGCCTGCGCCATGAAAAAGGCGGCGCGCACGTTGAGCGCAAAGATGGCGTCGAAGTCCTCGATCTTGACGTCCACTAAATGAGCGGGGCGATTGGTGCCGGCATTGTTGACGAGCACGTCGAACGGTTCGGCTCCGGCGATTGCGCTGCGCACCGCGTCGAGATCGGTCACGTCGAGCGCAAGCGCGTCGGCCTTATCCCCGCGCGCGCGAATGGCGTCCGCCGCAGCCTCGATCTGCGCTTGCGTGCGTGCAATGAGCGTCACGTGCGCGCCGGCTTGCGCCAGCGCCGAGGCTGCCGCGAGCCCGATGCCGCGCCCGGCGCCGGTGACGAGCGCGCGCTTGCCGTCGAGACGAAACGACGGCGTTTTGGCAAGCTCGACTGAATCCATCGCGCCCACGGCGCAGGCTGCTCACTCCGCCGCCTGGGCAAAGGCGACGTTGCGCCCGCCGTAGCGGCGCACGCGTACATTGGCCTGCTCCGCGTGGGCATAGAAGCCCTCGAGGATGCACAGCCGCGAGCAGTACTCGCCGACCATCGCAGATGCCCGGTCGGTGAGCACCTTTTGATAGGTGCAGGTCTTGAGGAACTTTCCCACCCACAGGCCGCCGGTGTAGCGCGCGGCCTTCTTGGTCGGAAGCGTGTGGTTGGTTCCGATCACCTTGTCGCCATAGGCGACGTTGGTGCGGGGCCCGAGAAAAAGCGAGCCGTAGTTCTTCATGTTGTCCAGGAAGTAATCCGGATTGCGCGTCATCACCTGCACATGTTCGGAGGCGACGCGATCGGCCTCGCGCACCATCTCCTCCTCGCTGTCGCAGAGGATGACCTCGCCAAAATCCGCCCACGCTTTACCGGCGGCGTCGGCGGTCGGCAGCATCGCCAGCAGCCGGTCCACCTCGCGCATTGTATTGCGCGCAAGCTTCTCCGAATTGGTGATGAGGATGGCGGGCGAGGTCGGACCGTGCTCGGCTTGACCTAGCAGATCGGTCGCGCAGATCTCGCCGTCCACGCTGTCGTCCGCAATGATCAGCGTTTCGGTCGGACCCGCGAGTAGATCGATGCCGACGCGGCCGAAGAGTTGCCGCTTGGCTTCGGCCACATAGGCATTGCCCGGTCCCACGATCATGTCGACAGGGCCGATCGTCTCGGTTCCGAGCGCCATGGCGGCAACCGCCTGCACGCCGCCGAGCACGTAGATGTCGTCGGCGCCGCCGAAATGCATGGCGGCGACGATCGCGGGGTGCGGCCCGCCTTTGAATGGCGGCGCGCACGCGATGATGCGCTTCACGCCCGCCACGCGCGCGGTCACGATCGACATATGCGCGGAGGCGACCATGGGATAGCGGCCGCCGGGCACGTAACAACCGATCGAGTTCACCGGGATGTGCCGGTGACCGAGGATGACGCCGGGCAGCGTCTCGACCTCGAGATCGTGTAGGGTGTCCTTTTGCTTCTGCGCGAAATTGCGCACCTGCGCCTGCGCGAACTTGATGTCATCGAGATCGCGCTTGCCGACCTGGGATATCGCGCGCTCGGTCTCGCTCGCCGTCAGCTTGAACGAATGCGGCGACCAGCCGTCGAATTTCTGTGACAATTCGCGCACCGCTGCGTCGCGCCGCGCCTCGACGTCGGCGAGGATTTTTTCCACCGTCTCGCGCACCTTGGCATCGGCGGCTTTTATCGCGCTCGCGTCAATTCCGCGCTTGAGATAGCGAGCCATCGGGGTCTCCCGTTTTACGTGGTGTCTTCGCGCTCGAGCGGGCTGAACCCGCGGCCTCTGCTTGTGGAATCTTCTTCGCTGCGCTCCTTCGCTCGAGGGCGACGTCCTATCATTTAACGGCCTGCGGATTGATGGGGGAGCCGGTGCCGCCAGTGATGATCAGTGGCGGCCCGCAGAAGAAGAATTCGTAAACGCCGTCAGCGGCGCAATCCTCCGCCAGTTCCTTGAGGTAGAAGATTTCGCCCATGCACAGGCCCATGGCCGGAATGACCACCCAATGCCAGGGTTGGTTCGCTTCCGTGGTCTCGTTCGGCCGCACCTCGACACCCCACGTGTCGGAACAGATGGCTGCAACTTCCTTGTCCTGGCACCAGTAGCAATTCTCGAACTTGACGCCGGGCGCATCGCCGCCGGCATAGCCGCCCCATTTCTTCTCCTTCAGACATCGCTCCAGCTGTCCGGTGCGGATGATGACGAAATCGCCGCGGCCAATCTCGACGTTCTGCTTCTTGGCGCAACGATCGAGCTCGTCGTTGGAAATGCCCTCGCCGTCTTTGAGCCAATCGACGCCGCGGAGGCGCGCGATGTCGAGCAGCACGCCGCGTCCCACCATCTTGCTTTTGGAATGTTCGATGCCCAGCACGTTCAGCCCTTTGGCATCGATGAGCCTGGCGTCATAGCCGTTGTAGGCTTTATCCTCGTAGAAGATGTGTCCAAGCGCGTCCCAGTGCGTCGCCCCCTGCACGCACAAACTCAAGGTGTCGTCAGCGTAGCGGATCTTGTTCCAGTCCTGCCGGCCGGCGACGGCGTCGGTGCCGGTTGCCAGCATCTGGTGGATGGGATTGAAGCGTCCGCCGAACAGGCCGGTCTGCGGGCCGTTGCTGTCGAGCGGGATGCCGAGCGCAAACACCTTACCCGTGCGGATCAGGCGGGCGGCCCTCACGATATCTTCGGGCCGGACATGGTTGAGCGTGCCGACGTGATCGTCCTTGCCCCAGCGGCCCCAGTTCTTCAGCTTCTCCGTGGCTTCGGCTATGGCTTGTCTGCCGACCTTGATGTCCATCGACGGCTTCTCCTTTTGCTCCTTTGACGCCCGGACGTCGCCGCGCCGCTACACTTTGCCGAGCGCGCGCAGAATCTTGCCCGGCGTGAATGGCATGTCCGTGAGGGGTTGTGCGCCGAGCGGGCGCAGCGCGTCGTTGATCGCATTCATGACCGCACCAGGCGCGCCGGCAGTACCGGCTTCGCCGGCGCCCTTGGCTCCGAGCTCCGAATCGGCGGTTGGGCTGACCACGTGGCCGACCTCGATATCGGGCATTTCGGCGGCCATCGGTACGAGATAGTCCGCCATGTTGCCGTTGAGCAGCTGTCCGCGTGCATCGTAGATGCAATGCTCGAACAGCGCCGCGCCGATCCCTTGCACGACACCGCCGCGGATCTGCTCGTCCACGAGCTGTGGATTTATAACGGTGCCGCAGTCCTCGACGCACCAGTGCCTGAGCAGCTTCACGAAACCCGAGTCCGGGTCGACTTCGACGTAGCTCGCCTGCACGCCGTTGGTGAAGGCGAAGGGCCAGGCGCGCGGCACGTAGTGGCGCGTCGCCACCAGCTCCGCCTGAAATCCCGGCGGCAGCGTGTCGGGACGGAAATAGGCGACGCGGGCAAGCTCGTGCAAAGGAAGCCGTTCGTTGCCGTCGTCGCGATCGACCACGGCGCCGTCGCGGAGGTCGAGGTCTTCCGGTTTGGCCTGCAAGATCGAGGCAGCGCAGGCGAGCACGTTGGCGCGCAATGCGTTGCCAGCTTGCCAGGCGGCTTCCCCGCCGATTCCGGCCGCGCGCGAGGCCCAGGTGCCACCGCCATAAGGGGTGTTGTCGGTATCCCCGGTGATGACCCGCACGCGCTCGATCGGCACGCCGAAGGCGGAGGCGGCAACTTGCGCGATCACCGCCTCGGCCCCTTGGCCCTGCTCAGTGACGCCGGTATGGCAGATGAGCGCGCCTTGCGCGTCGAGCCGCATGGTGACGCCGTCCTGCGCGGAGATTTTTGCGCCGCCGATGCCATAGAAGGCGGCGCTTGGATTGGTCACCTCGATGAAGGAGGCAAAGCCGATGCCGCGATAGATCCCTTCTGCGCGCAAGCGCTTCTGTTCGCCGCGCAGCCCCGCATAATTCATCATAGCGTCGAGATGGGCGAGCGACTCGTGGTGCGAAAGCGCCTCGAATTTGATGCCTGACGGCCCGCTGGATGGATGCGCGTCGTCCGGGATGAGATTACGGCGTCGGATTTCCAGCGGGTCCATGCCGATCTTGGCGGCGGCCAGTTCCACCAGTCCCTCGGTCACCGCCGTCGCAATCGGGTGGCCGACCGCGCGGTATTGGCACATGACATTCTTGTTCTGAAACACGACCCGCGCCCGCGCGCGATAGTTGAGACAGGTGTAAGGCCCGCCGGTGAGGTTGACGATTTGGTTTGCCTCGATGCCCGATGTGCGCGGGTAGACCGAATAGGGGCCGATACCAGTGAGATCGTCGATCTCCCAAGCAGTGATGGTCCCGTCGTTCTTGACCCCAATCTTCGCCTTCACCCGATGATCGCGGGCGTGAATGTCGGTGACGAAGCTTTCGATGCGATCGGCGACGAACTTGATGGGACGCTTGAGCAGCTTGGAGAGTGCGACCGTCGCCATCTCGTCCGCATAGGTGTGCACCTTGATGCCGAACGAGCCGCCGACGTCCTTGGTCACGACGCGAACCTGATGCTCCTCGAGACCGAGGTGCTTGGCGAACAGGTTCTGCATCATGTGCGGCGCCTGGGTGCCCTGGTAGACGGTGAGACGCTCGTCACCTTCGTTCCAATCGGCCAGGACGGCGCGCGGCTCGTTGGTGACGCCGGTGTGGCGGCCGAAGCAGAACGTCGTCTCGATCACCGTGTCGGCGTCCCGGAAGCCTTTGTCTGGATCGCCGCCGACATGCACGCGCTCGAAGGTCAGATTGTCGCCGAGCTCCGGATGAATGACCGGGGTGCCAGGCTCGAGCGCGGTTTCCGGATCGGTGACGGCTGGCAGCTCTTCGTAGCTGACCTCGACCAGCTCGCACGCATCCTCGGCCTCGGCGCGAGTGCGGGCGACGACCGCGCACACCGCTTCGCCTTGCCAGCAAGCGCGCTCGATCGCGATTGCGTATTGCGGCGCCGATTTGATGCCCTTGAGGTGCGTGAGCACGCCGACCCATGGTGTGATCACCTTGGCGAGCTCGGCGCCGTTGACCACAGCGACGACGCCGGGCGCCTTGGCGGCGGCCGCCGTCGCGATCGCGACGATCCGCGCATGAGCGTGGGGCGAGCGCACGAAGGCCACGTGCGCCATGCGCGGCAGCGTCAGGTCGCTGACGAATTGCGCGCGGCCGCGGGTGAGGCGCGCGAGATTGGGCCGCGGCACCGAACGCCCGATATAGGAGTTCGGCCGGTCGAGCGCGGAGACGATGGGCGGGGAATCGTCGGTGATGCTCATGGGTACCTGCCACACAGCCAGATGCCGGCAAGCCACGCGCGCGGCAGCAGCAACGGCATCCACCTTCGCCATACGCTCATGGTTTCGCTTCCGCCCGAGCTCGCGCCACCGCCTCGACGGCGTCGATGATCGACTGATATCCGGTGCAGCGGCAATAATTGCCGGAGAGATGCGCGCGGATTTGTTCGCGGCTCGGAACGCCGCCGCGGGCCAGCAGTTCCTGCGCGGTCAGCAGCATGCCCGGCGTGCAGTAACCGCATTGCAGGGAGTTGCGCGTTACGAAGACTTGCTGCAGATCGGTGATCTCGTCGGTATCGGCCACTCCCTCGATGGTCTCGACGCGAGCGCCGTCGCATTGTACGGCGAGCATCAGGCAGCCGCGTACCACCACTCCATTAACGCGCACGCTGCAAGCACCGCAGACCCCGTGCTCGCAACCGACGTGACTGCCGGTGAGCGCAAGCTCCTCGCGCAGAAAATCGACCAATGTCTTGCGCGCATCGATGCGTTCGCGCACCTCCTCACCGTTGACGACGATCGCGACCTCGTGGAAGCGCCCGCTCATGACGGCGCCCGCCCCAGTTGCCGCGCTACCCGCCGCAGCAGCACGCCGGCGAGATGAGCCTTGACCGCGCCAGATGCCTGCACGTCATCCGGCGGGTCAAGGTCCGCAGCGATGGCGCCCACCGCCGCCTCGACATTCCCATCGGCCAGGGCCGCTTCGGCCTTGCGCGCGCGCACCGGCATGCCGCCGACGCCGAAATAGGCGAGGCGGACATCGTTGAGGCGCTTGCCGTCCGCCTGCGCGCAGGCGGCAAGTCCCACCATGGCGTAGTCGCCGTGGCGGCGCGCGAACTCGGCGAAGCCGACGCGGGTGGCGCCGTTCGCCGCCGGAACGCGGATGGCCGTGAGCACTTCGCAGCCCGTGAGCGCGGTCTCGAACAGGCCCTTGAAGAACTCGTCGGCTATGACCGCGCGCTGCCCCTGCGGACCGGCGATTTCGATCTCGGCGCCGAGCGCGACC
>Ga0126383_10000400_pt1 | contig 23661 bp, 21 predicted proteins | sample PanSoiMetPlot_35_FD_96882 | JGI IMG/M metagenome (GOLD analysis project Ga0126383, IMG submission 96882) | Tropical forest soil microbial communities from Panama - MetaG Plot_35 | ecosystem: Environmental > Terrestrial > Soil > Tropical forest > Bulk soil | place: Panama | collected 2016-02-17
GCGAAATGTGCGAACGCCTCGAGCTCGGCCGCTTTCACCTGGTCGGCCACGATTGGGGCGGGCCGACCGCGTTCGCGCTCGCCTGCGTCATCCCCGATTCGGTCAGGTCGCTCGCGATCCTCGACGTGACGATCCCCGGCATCGGTCCGGACATCTCCCAAGGCGGCAGGCGCTGGCACCACGCGTTCCACATGACGCCCGAGCTTCCTGAATCCCTGGTCCAAGGGCGCGAGCGCGAGTACCTGGGCTGGTTCTACCGGGAATTCTGCTGGCAGCGCGATGCGATCGACCCGTCAGATGTCGACGAATACCTGCGCTGCTACACCAGACCGGGCGCCTTGCGTGCGGGTTTTGAGTACTACCGCAGCCTGCCGCAGGACAAGGCCGACAACCGCGCAATCCTCGAGTCCGGTTTCCGGCTGCCGATGCCCGTGCTCGCGCTCGGCGGCGCCCGAACCGAGGCGAGGGGCCGCGCGGAGAAACCGCTCGAGTCGCTACGCGAAGTCGCGGCGGACGTCCAAGGCGGAGCCATACCCGACTGCGGGCATTTCATCCCCGAAGAGCAACCCGTGATGCTGGCCGAGCGCTTGTTGCGCTTCTTTTCGAGCTAATCCGATCAGCGCGCCGATCAGCGCGCCACCACTTCTTCCTTCTCTTCCTGCTGCAGCGCGAAGATCGAGGTGTAGCCCTTCGACCAGTCCGGCGGAATGAGGCATGGCCGCGGATCGTGGTGCGCATAGCGAGCGCGCTTGCCCCGCAGCACGAACTGGTCGTGCTTCGGCTTGATCGGATTGACCGTGTATGGGAAGGCGTCCGCCGAGGTCATCGTATTCAAGAGCAGCGGCCGGCCGAGGTCCGAATCGTTCCTCGCCGAGTAGTGAAGCGTGCGGCAGTTGTGGATGGTGAGCGAACCCGCCGGCCCGGGGAGGAATACCGCCTTGGCGAGGTCGAGCTTCGCGCAATCGGCGTCGGACAGGCAGCCCGTCCAGTTGCCCTTCGCGTCGTACTGCGAAAGCATCGGGTCGATCAGGTGGCTGTGCGGCATCACGCCAAGCGGCCCCTGCTCCATGCCGCAGTCATAGAGGTAGGTGCCTACCGTGAGCGGCGAATAGTTCGTGTGCGGCCAGAAGCTGATGTCGTAGTGCCACTTCACCTCCTCGCCGCCCTGCCTCCATTTGAAGTTGAGCTTGGAGTGATGAAATTTCACGTCCGGGCCGACCAGGTCGGCGACGATGTCCGGCATCGACGAGTTCAGGCAGTACTCCCAGAACACTGGGTGCTGCTCCACAGGATTCGATACCCGGCGCAGGCGCGGCGCATCGGGGCGATGCCCGGGCTCCAAATCGAAGACCGTATCCGATTTGGTGACCTTCCGGCTTCGCTCGACCAACTCCTCGGTCGCCGCGCGCAGCTTGACCAGCCAGTCGTCGTCGATCGCGCGCTCGACGAGCAGGTAACCGTTCTCGAAGTAGGACTCACGCTGCGCCTGGGTGAGAACCGTCGGTTTGATGGCGAGAACCTGTTCCGGTGTCATGGCAAAGCTCCGTCGCGATCGTGCCTATGATAGCTCCGCTGGCCAGGCGAGCGGCACGCCCTCGTCCTGCAGGCGGCGCTGGAAGCGCTTCAACACCTGCTCGTGCACGGCGGCGGGCGGGACGCGCTCCTCCAGCGCGAACGCGGCCAGCGCTCCCGCAGCTTCGCCGATATTCCATTCCACCGGGTGCAGCCGGTAGCAGCCGTTGGTGATATGGGTCGTGCCGATGTTCTTCGCGCCGGCGACGAGGTTGGCAATGCGCGCCGGCAGGAGCGCGCCGAGCGGAATCTGAAACGGCTTCGTTCGGCAGCTCGCACCAACGTCGTCCGGGCCGGAGCGGTGGATATCGATCGGGTACCAGCCGACGCCGACCGAATCTGCGAACTGCGCCGCACGGGGCCCGGCTTGGTGGTGCGCGGAGACTTCCTGCTCGATGATCGTCTTTCTCGCCTTAATCCGTCGAGATTCGCGGATGTAGGGATGCTTTGAAAGCCCGTCCGCAGTCCCCATCACGTCCGTGCGCAGCAGCAGCTCCGGTGCAGCCTGCTCGGTCTGCAGCCAGTGCAGGAACCCCAGGCTCACACGCTTCGCATCCTGCAACGCGTGCGCGGCCTCGAGCGGCGGGCATTCGAGAATGCTTCGGTCACGATAGTCGTTCCCGGGCCAGTTGAACATCGTCAGGTTTTCTTTCTCCACCAGGCGGCGGTAGGTCCAGAGGCCGCCCTTTGTTCCCGGGAGCTGGTCGTACAGGCTGTACTGCAGCCATCCGCTCTCTTCGCCGTAGATCTCGCCGCCGTGGACCTCGATCTTCAGGCTGTAGGGCTGCGTGTCGCGGTAATGCAGGTACTTCTCCGGCCTCGGGATGACGTGGCTCTCGCCCGCGGGCCGTCGCTGGCAGGCGAACGTGTAGGTGAAGCTCTGCACGCAGTGCGGCCTTGGTTCCACGGGCTGCGCTTGCTTCTCCCCCGTCTGCGCGATGGTCTCGGCCCCGATCACGTGCGCCACCCCGCACAGCGGCAGCAGATCGCCGAGTTCGGTCGCGTCGATCACGAGTTCGGGTCGGAAGCGGATCAGGCGCCCACCGTCGAGGCCCATCGCGACGACTTCGGTGATGCGATCGCCCTCGGCCGTTGCGGCGACGGTTTTCGCGCGCCGATGGACGGACAGCCGCCCCGACGCCACATGCGGCAGGAGCATCTGCTCGATGACGCTGACCGCGACGCGCGGCTCGAACGCGAGGCGCGTGACCCAGCAGTTACCGGGGTTGAGCTGGCCGTAGTGCTTGCGGATCGCACTGCGCAGCTCGTAGTAGCTCCGCGTGCCGCCGAACGACTCGATGTGCTCGTGCTCGTCGAGCGCCGAGACGCCCTGCGCGGTCATCTGCCCGCCGAGCCAGTCGGTCTCCTCGAGCAGCACCACGCGGCGGCCGCGCCTCGCCGCGGCCAGCGCAGCGGCGACGCCGCCGGTGCCGCCACCGGCGATCAGGACTTCACAGCTCTCCGCTCGTGCCGACGAAGGGAGAGCGCCGGGCCGACCGACCGGCAGCACGGCGAGCGACGGATCGCCGCTCGCCGGCACCCGCATCACATCGACGACCGCGTCGAGCGCGCGCTCCACTCACTTCGCGCTCGACTTTGCGGCCGGCTTCTTGCCCCAGTAGTAGTCCGCCGAGAAACTGTAGGCCGGGTACATCGCCATCCGCCCGGGCACCACGTTGGCGGCGTACGCACGCTGGGATTCGACCACCTTCGCGAAGAACGGGTCCTCCTTCGCGAACTTTTCGCGGATCGCGTCCCACGTCTCGAGCTGCTTGATCAGCACCTCGTTCGGCGTGCGCCTCACGTTAACGCCCTGCTTGGCGCTCATCTCCGCAAGCGCCTTGGCGTTCTCGCGGCTGTAGGTGAGCCACCAGCGCAGATAGGTCTCGGTGGCCGCCATCTTGACGATTTCCTGCAGGTCCGGCGAAAGGGATTTCCACACTGCCTTCGAGATGATGAGATCGCCGACCTCGGTCATCTCGTGCATGCTCGGCATGTAGTAGTACTTCCACACGGTGTGGAAACCCAGCTTGACGTCCTCGGCCGGGCAGCACCACTCCGCCGCATCGATGACCCCGCGCTGGGCGGAGGGCACGATTTCGCCACCGGGCATGCTGACCACCGAGGCGCCGGCCGCGTTGAGGATCTGGGCGTTCATCCCCACCGCGCGCATCTTGCGGCCCTTCAGGTCGCCCCAGCCTTTGAACGGTTCCTTGAACCAGCCGAACATCTGCGGCGTGAACGGCAGAATGGGCAGCGAGATCACGTCGCGCTTGATGATCGTTTCGAACCACTCGTCCATCAGCTGCTGGCCGCCGCCGTCGTAGTACCAGCCGAGATGGTCGAAGAGGTCCATGCCGAAGGGGCCGCCGGGCCCGCCCGTGAAGAGCACCGCGGCGGGATGCTTGCCGATCAGATAGCCCGACCACGTGTGCGCGCCGTCGATCACGCCCCTGTGGGTGGCGTCGGTGACCTCGAACGCCGGCACGATGGTTCCGGCCGGCGAGGTCTTGATCTGCAACCTCCCGCCGCTCGCCTTGTTGACCCGGTCGGCGAACTGGTTGAAGTTGTCCATGAAGGTGCTGGACGCCGGCCAGCTCGCTTGCATCGTGAGCGTCCTGGGCGCCTGCGCATGTGCCAGCATCCCGTGCAGAGCGCCTGCAAGCAAGATCGCTCCCGCGACGGCAACCCGCATTGATCCGCTATCCGGTTTCGGCATGATCTTCCTCCTCTCGCGGCCGATGCTACACCTGATATATAGTATTCGAACGCGCTTGCGCCCCAGGAGGCCCGATGGCAGAGCTCGTTGACACCCACAACCCTTCTCAGCGCCAGCGCGAATTCCGCAAGCAGTACCAGGCGCAGATCCATCCGCTGTACAACGGCCCGCTGCATATCGGTGTGATCTACGTCGTCGGGCTGTCGGTCATCGGATGGTGCGTGTCGCGCATGCAGGGGGCGACCTGGGAATGGCTGCTGGTGATCCCGGTGTTCTACTTCTCCAACCTGTTCGAGTGGTGGATCCACAAGCGCGTGATGCACCGCCTGGTCGACGTGTGGGCGCTGCGCGCGATCTATGATCGCCACACGCGCCAGCACCACCAGTACTTCACCGACAACGAGATGTGCGTCTCCACGACCCGCGAGTGGCGCATCATCTTCTTTCCGTGGCGCGCGCTCTTCACCTTCATGGCGCTCGGCGCGCCGCTCGCGCTCGCGCTCGGCGCCGCGGTGAACCCGAACGCCGGCTACATCCTCATGGTCACGATCGTCGGCCAGTACCTCATCTACGAGACTTTCCACTACTGCTGCCACGTGCGCGACAACTGGTTCGTGCGGCACATGCCGTTCGTCAACACCATTCGCCGGCATCACACCGCGCATCACAACTACGGCCTCATGATGAGCCGCAACCTGAACCTCACCTTCCCGATCGCCGACTGGGTGATGGGCACGACCGACCTCAAGCGCGGTTTGATCGGCACGCTCTTCAACGGCTACAACGAAGACTATGTGCGGCCGGAACTCAAGCCCACGATCGAGCGCTTCCGCCGCCCCGATGCGCCGGTGACGATCGACGGGCCGATCGGGCAGCCCACGGCGTAGCCATGCCGAAGCTGCTGTCCCAGGCCGCGGTCGAAGCCTACGAGCGGGAGGGCTTCTACTCGCCGATCCGGGTGATGCCGGCCGCAGAGGCGCGCCGCTACCGCAACGCGCTCGAGGCGTACGAGGCGAAAACCGGCAAGCCGATCCAGGGAAACCGGCGGCACAAGATGCATCTGCTTTTCACCTGGGCCGACGAGCTCGTCCACCACCCGAGCATCCTCGACGCGGTGGAGGACGTGATCGGGCCGGACATCCTGTGCTGGTCTACCAACTTCTTCATCAAAGAAGCGCGCAGCCCGGGATTCGTTTCCTGGCACCAGGACTCCACCTACTGGGGCCTGGAGCCTGACGACGTGGTGACCGCATGGGTCGCGTTCACCGAAGTCACGCCGGAGAACGGGTACATGCAGGTGATTCCCGGCAGCCACAAGGTCGACCAACTGCCGCACGTGGATACCTTTCACAAGGACAACCTGCTCTCGCGCGGACAGGAAGTCTCGGTCGATGTGGACAAGTCGAATGCGGTCGGCCTCGCGATGGGGGCAGGGGAGATGTCGCTGCACCACATCAAGCTCGTGCACGGCTCGGACGCCAATCGCAGCGACGACCGCCGCATCGGCTTCTCCATTCGCTACATCCCGACCTACGTCCGCCAGACCAAGGTGCGCGATTCCGCCATGCTTGTGCGCGGCACCGACAAATACCGCCATTTCGACCCCGAGCCGCGGCCCAAGGCCGACCTCGACGAGGCTGCGCTCGCCGCGCACGCGGACGCGATTGGGCGGCAGGTGAAGGCGCTCTACCAGGGAACCGAGAAAACCGAGTTCCGTGCCTGAAGAGCGCAAGCGGGGTGCGTCATCCGAGCCCGGCTGCTTGCGCGATCAGGAATAACCCCGCCCCGACAACGACGGCTCCGATGGCTCGCGCGACGCGCTGACCGGCCGGAGCGAGACGTTCGACGGTGATGGCTGCCGCCACGACAGCCATCGCGCGCAGGTCCATGACCCCGATGACCAGGAGGATCGCCATCAGACCGGCACAGCAGCGGCTGCAGTGGAGTCCGAGGCGCAGGCCGTATCGCCAGGCCGTGCGAGCGTCAGCCGGCGACGTAGGACCAATGCCCGGTACGGCCCGGCACCAGGCAAGGTGACGCGCCTTCCACGCGCTGAACTGGAGCACGCCGGCGATCAGGACGACCGCACCGACCGCAATCGGAACGGCGCGCGCCAGCGCCGGCGTTTGCATCTCGACCGCTGCGAGCGCGACGCCCAAGGGATACGCGACCATTCCGAACACAGTCCACACGAAGAAGTACCCCGCGCTCACCAGCGCGGTGACCCGACCGAGGCGCGTCTCGCCTGTCCTGTCAACCGCCTGGCGATAGCGCCACAGCATTGGCTGCAAGGATGGCAGCATCATCGCTACCATCATCACGACCCACATGCCGAGGAACGACGCCGCGGCGCCGGGCCAGGTCTGTCCGGGCATCCGCATCCACGCCATCGACATCGTCCAGCCGCCGGGCATCGGCATTTCGCCCATCGCCGACATGGATGCGCACCAAACGATCGTCACCGCGGCGCTGACGGCGAAGAGCAGCGCCGAGACGCCGCAGAAGGCTCGCTCGGAAACCATGCGTGGTGAGATCCGCGCCAATGGGCGATCCACGACTCGGCTCAGCGCTTGCCGTACTCGTCGTTGCGGCGCCACCAGATGCCCGTCTCGTTGCGCCCCTTGGGGGCGCGGTCGAGCCACTGGTACATGCCCCAGAGGCCGTCCAGTCCGCGCGCATAGGTGGAATAGGTGTGATAGACGACGCCATCCTCGAGCACGAGCGCGCTCATGCCGGGCCTCTCGCGGATGTACGTCGCCACGTCGGTTCCGCTCGTGGCCGCCATCTGGACGACATCACCTTCGCCGCCGCCTTTCCACGCCCCCTCGCGCCGGTAGTTGTATTCGACACCCCCTTCGAGCTGCTGCTTCTCGCTGAACCAGACATTGAAGTCGGCGTTGAAGTCGCTGCCGAACGAGGACGCCCAGGGGAATGTCCAGCCCAACCGCCGCTTGTACGCCTGCAGCTTCGCGAGCGGCGCGCGAGAGATCGCCGACAGCGTGACGTCGTGGTTGGCCAGGTGGACGGCGATGCCGTTGAAGCCGTCCGCGATCGCCGAGCAGGACGGACATCCCGCCGTGTAGTCGGGCCCGAACATGAAATGGTAGATGAGGAGCTGCGAGCGCCCTCTGAAGAGGTCCGCGAGCGAGGCGCTTCCCTCGTCGGTCTCGAATCGGTACTTCTTGTCGATCCGCACCCACGGCAGCTGCTGCCGCCGGTGCGCCAGCTCGTCGCTGCGCCGTGTTACCTCCTTCTCCGCGTCGAGCAGCTCGAGGCGAGCCGCCAGCCACTGTTCGCGTGTTCCGGTAATGTGTTTCGTCATGGCCTTTCACTCCTGGTTGGTGATCGTGAGATAGATTAGTCACGGGTGTCGCATTGTGGGAGTGACAAGTTTGACGGGATTCGGATGGACTCGATAATCACGGCTGCGGCGCGTGCGCTCGCGGCGGGTGATCCCCTCGGTGCACTGAACCGGGTCGCTCTGCGCGACGACGCGCCAGCGCTCGCACTTCGCGGCATCGCGATGGCGCAGCTCGGCGATCTCGTCCGCGCGAAGGCGCTCGTGCGAAATGCGGCGCGCGCCTTCGGTCCAAAGGAGGCGGTGGCCCGCGCGAGATGCGTCGTCGCCGAGGCCGAGATCGCGCTCGTCTCGCGCGACCTGGGCTGGCCAGCGAACGCGCTCGAAGCAGCGCGGGCCACGCTCGAAGAGCACGGCGACCGGGTGAACGCCGCGCATGCGCGGTATCTTGAGGTCCGGCGCCTGCTCCTGATCGGGCGCCTCGACGAGGCCGAGCGTGCGCTCACCGCGCTTGACCCCGCCCCCTTGCCGCCCGCGTTGCGGGCCGCCCACGAGCTGGTCGTCGCGGGAATCGCGATGCGACGCCTTCGGACGAAGACGGCGCGCGCGGCGCTCGTTCGCGCGAAGCGCGCGGCGCGCCACGCAGGTATCCCTGCGCTGACGGCGGAGATCGAAGGCGCAGCGCTCGTTCTGGACACACCCGCGGCGCGTTTGATTGCACGCGGCGAGGAACGACCCCTTCTGCTCGAGGAGGTCGAAGCGTTACTGGCGTCGCGGGCGCTTGTCGTGGACGCGTGCCGTCATGTCGTGCGTGACGCGCACACACAGGTCTCGCTCGCGAGGCGTCCGGTCCTGTTCACGCTCGCACGCGCGCTCGCTGAAGCGTGGCCCGGAGACGTGCCGAGGGGCACGCTCATCGCGCGGGCATTCCGAGCGAAACACGCCGATGAGTCGCATCGCGCGCGGTTGCGCGTCGAGGTCGGGCGGCTTCGCACGGTGCTTCGGACGCTTGTCGGCGTGAGCGCGACGCAGCGCGGGTTTGCGTTGGTGCCGCGCCGCACACGCGAGGTCGTCGTGCTGGCGCGGGCTGTCGAAGAAGAGCATGCGGCGGTGCTCGCCCTCCTCGCCGACGGTGAGTCGTGGTCGAGCTCGGCACTGGCGCTTGCGCTTCGGGCCAGCCAGCGCACCGTGCAGCGGGCACTCGACTCGCTTGCGGCCGCCGGCAAGGTGCAGCCGTTTGGTCGCGGGCGCGCTCTTCGTTGGATGACTCCGCCGGTGCCGCGATTCGCGACGGCCTTGTTACTCCCCGCTCCGCTACCGATTGACTAGGATGGGAAGCATGAAGCGATCAGCCGCTGAAATCGTCCGTGAATATGGGCCCTTCCCGGGTGTTGACCACGTGCATGGGGTCACGTATGACGGTAAGCAAGTCTGGTTTGCCGCCGGAGACAAGTTGCACGCGTTCGATCCGGCGAGCGGGAAGACGCTGCGCTCGATCGATGTCGCCGCACACGCCGGAACGGCTTTCGACGGCCAGCACCTGTATCAGATCGCCGAGGATCGCATCCAGAAGATCGATCCGAAGACCGGCCGCGTTCTCGCCACGATCCCCGCGCCCGGCGGCGGCGGTGACTCGGGGCTCGCGTGGGCCGAAGGGACGCTCTGGGTGGGGCAGTATCGGGACCGGAAGATCCATCAAGTCGATCCGCAAACCGGAGCGATTCTGCGCACCATCGAGTCCAACCGCTTCGTCACCGGGGTCACCTGGATCGACGGCGAGCTCTGGCACGGCACCTGGGAAGGCGACGAGAGCGAATTGCGGCGAGTCGATCCTCGAACGGGACAAGTCCTGGAGCGGCTCGCGATGCCGCCTGGACTGCACGTGTCGGGGCTCGAGTCCGATGGCGGCGATCAGTTCTTCTGCGGAGGCGGCAGGAGCGGGAGGGTGAGAGCCGTGCGCCGACCCAGGCGGGGCTCCGCGGCCGGCGGCGGCTCCGAGATCCCGGTCGACGCCACGAACGAGTGATCGAAGCGGTGTTTACGGATCAATCGAGCGCCAGAACTGCGCCATACTCGTCGTCGGTCATGTGCGCGAAATCGTAGCGGGGATAAACGTCTCTTGCCCGGCTAAAAAAGAATTCTTCGAAAGCCTTTAGGGCGCGGGGATGCGGCGGATTGATCACGCGGCTCAACGCGATCTTGACGGGAAACCGCTCCGCTCCCGCTATCGGTACCAGCTCGAAATGATCGGGGAAGATCCGCGTCCAATACGAGATGAGGTGGTACTGGGTAAGGCCTACGTCGGCATAACCACGCGCGATCATCTCGGGGACATCCCGATGGGTAATGCCCAGGCGGCCGGGAAAGTGCTCGACCTCTGTTGCGAAGAAGGCGTCGGCGGCCGCCTTTCCAATCATTCCTTCGATCGCGGCGCGGTTGCCCGCGCGCGCGCCCGCCTCGACCGCATCAGCTTGCGCGAGGCGAGCGCCGGTGCGCGTGACGTCGGCGAGGCCGTGAATCCCTAGCGGATTCCCCTTGCGGACAAGCAGGGCGCGGCCGCGATTCCGAGAGAAGTAGCGGGCCTGCGGCTCGAGGACTCCCAGTTTGCGCAGCGCCTGCAAGGGGGCGGGTCCGCCCATGACGATGTCGGGGTAGAGGCCGGAAGCGCGGCTCATGTCGAGCGTGAGGCTACCGAGCGCGATCGCGCCGGTACGCACTATCTCGACGACGATCGGCTGCGGCAGGGTCACGACCACCACATTGTCCAAGTCGAGATCGGCAAATTCCGGCCGCGTCTTGGCCCACGTGGGGAAAGCGCCCAGAATTTCCCCACCGAGCAGCGCCATGAGGTGATTGCCCTCGCTGTAGATCACAAGGCTCGGCGGCGTCCCGATCCGCCCAACGATGTCGAGCACCGTGTTGGTGTGGCCAGCAAAAGAGCGAATACCGGCCTGTCGGGTAATGACCGGCCAGACAAGCGGTTCAGACGACGGTACCGCGGTCTTCTCTTCCGCAGCCGAAGATGCACGCGTTTGGGTGAGTGCAGCCGCGCTCAAAGCACTGCTCAGAAACACGCGGCGATTCACACCTCGATGGTCTTGCTTGTGCGGCGAACGGGGTTTATCTAGGCCCATCTTCACTCCGCCCTTCAGGTCCGGGACCTGCGTGGATTCTGCGCCTTTGGTTTGCAGCTTGGCTCGAAAGCGAGCAAGCTACACGCCGGTCCAGTGGCCCGAGCCGCGCGGCGGCGCAGACGCGAGCGAGCCTTCAGAGGAAGAGCCGCCCGTCGGCTGTGAGCCTGTCCGCGCAACAAGGGGGGTGAGCATGGATCTTCCGCCGCAAGCCAACAAGACCGCTCGGGAGCTTATTGAGCGGAAGCCGCACGGCGTGATCGCGGTCTCGCCGGATGAGACGGTCCTCCAAGCGCTCAAGATCCTGGCTGAGAAGGATATCGGCGCCGTGCTCGTCATGCGCGGCGAATCGATGGTCGGGATCCTGTCGGAGCGGGACTGCGCCCGCAAGGTCGACCTCAAGGGCAGGGCTGCGGCGAACACGCGAGTGCGCGACATCATGACCGAGCAGGTCGTGGTCGCCAGGCCGGCGACCACCATCGTGCAGTGCATGGCGCTCATGAAGGAGCGGCGGATCCGGCATCTGCCCGTCGTCGACGGGACCAAGGTGCTCGGCGTGCTCTCCTCCCGCGACGTGCTGGAGGAGATCATCGCGGAAGAGAAGGGCGTGCTCGAAGACCTGCAGCACGAGATGATCTTCTACGGCGGGAATACGGGTGGCACGTACTGAGCGTGCTGTTGGACCCGTCGCAGAACGAGCCGCTCGGGCTTCGAACCCGGCTATCCGGTGCGACGCCTGTCTGCTCCCGTCAGCGAGCGATACATAAGGAGGGATTGCGATGAGCTTCCTGATCGCCCTCGCCGCGCTCGGCCTGCTGATGTTCGTGGCTTATCGCGGCTACAGCGTGATCCTGTTCGCCCCGGTGTGCGCGATGCTTGCGGTGCTGTTCACCGACCCGGCCGCGGTGCCCGCTATGTTCACGGGCGTCTTCATGGAAAAGATGGTCGGGTTCGTGAAGCTGTACTTCCCGGTGTTCCTGCTCGGCGCGGTGTTCGGAAAGGTCATCGAGCTCTCGGGGTTCTCGAAGTCGATCGTCGCCGCGGTCATCAAGCTGATTGGCCGAGAGCGGGCAATGCTGGCAATCGTGATGGTGTGTGCGCTGCTCACCTACGGCGGCGTCTCCTTATTCGTCGTGGTGTTCGCGGTGTATCCGTTCGCCGCCGAGATGTTCAGGCACAGCGGAATCCCGAAGCGCCTGATTCCGGGCACGATCGCGCTGGGCGCGTTCACCTTCACGATGGACTCCTTGCCCGGGAGCCCGCAGATCCAAAACATCATTCCCACGACCTTCTTCAAGACCACGACCTGGGCTGCGCCGTGGCTCGGCGTCATCGGCGCCGTGTTCATCCTGATCGTCGGTTTGACCTACCTCGAGTGGCGCCGCAGGTCAGCCGCGGCTCAAGGCGAAGGTTATGGCGAGGGTCACATCAACGAGCCCGAGCCGATCGCGGCCGAGCAGCTCCCCAACGCGTTCATCGCGCTGCTCCCATTGGTGGTGGTTGGCGTGATGAACTTGGTGCTGGTCACCCTCATCCCGCGCTTCTACGGGAGCACCTACTCGGTCAGGCTGGCGATGGCGAAGCCGATCGTGACCCAGGTGTCGGGGATCCAGGCGATCTGGGCGGTCGAGGGTGCGTTGCTGCTCGGGATCATCACCGTGCTCGTCTTCGCGTTCAAGGCGGTCAAGCGGAAATTCGCCGAGGGCACCAAAGCGGCGGTCGGCGGGTCGCTGCTCGCCTCCATGAACACCGCCTCTGAATATGGCTTCGGGGGCGTGATCGCGGCGCTGCCCGGCTTCCTGGTGATCCAGAATGCGTTGCAGGCGATCCCGAACCCGCTCGTCAACGCGGCGATCACGGTGACGGTGCTCGCGGGCATCACCGGCTCGGCCTCCGGCGGCATGAGCATCGCGCTCGCCGCGATGTCGGACCAGTTCATCGCCGCGGCCCAGGCGAACAACATCCCGCTCGAGGTTTTCCACCGCGTCGCGTCGATGGCGAGCGGCGGCATGGACACGCTACCCCACAACGGCGCGGTGATCACGCTCCTGATGGTCACCGGCCTCACCCACAAGACGTCCTACAGAGACATCTTTGCGGTGACCTGCATCAAGACCGTCGCCGTGTTCGTCGTGATCGGCGTGTACTACGCGACGGGCATCGTGTAGGCGCGCTCAGGCTGAGGACTCGAGGCGGGGCAGTTGTGCTGAAAGGAGGGATCACATGAGCGCCGAAAAAGTCGTGCCCGTCGTGCAATCGCGCCAGAGCGGTAAGGTCATGTCGGCGCGCGAGGCGGTCCGCCTGATCCATAGCGGCGACACGGTCGCGACCGGCGGCTTCGTCGGCATCGGCTTCGCCGAGGAGATCGCGATCGCGCTCGAGGAGCTGTCCCTCGCCCGCGAGGACGAGCTGCTCGCGAATATCAATAGGCCCACGGACCTCACGCTCGTCTATGCCGCCGGCCAGGGAGACGGCAAGAGCCGGGGGCTCAACCATCTTGCGCAACCGGGGCTCGTCAAGCGGGTGATCGGCGGCCATTGGGGGCTCGTGCCGAAGCTGCAGGCCCTCGCCGTCGGCAACCAGATTGAGGCCTACAACCTGCCGCAGGGAGTGATCACGCATCTCTTCCGCGACATCGCCGCGGGCAAACCCGGCCATCTGAGTCGGGTGGGGCTCGGTACGTTCGCCGACCCGCGCTTCGGCGGCGGGAAGCTCAACGAGCGCACAACCGAAGACCTCGTGGAATTGATGCACATCGGCGGCAAGGAGTACCTCTTCTACAAGGCGTTCCCGATCAACATCGCCATCGTCCGCGGTACCACCGCCGACCCCGACGGCAACATCACGATGGAGCGGGAAGCTCTCACGCTCGAAGTGCTCGCGATCGCCATGGCGGCGCGCAATTCGGGCGGGCTCGTGATCGCCCAGGTCGAGCGGATCGCGGATCGTGGCTCCCTGAACGCGCGGCAGGTCAAGGTTCCGGGAATCCTGGTCGACTGCCTGGTCGTTGCGAACCCGGAAAACCATCACCAGACCTTCGCGACGACCTACAACCCGGCATTCGCGGCCGAGATGCGGGTGCCGGTCAGCTCGATCGCGCCAATGGAGATGAGCGAGCGGAAGATCATCGCCCGGCGAGCGGCGATGGAACTGCGGCCGAACAGCATCGTCAACCTCGGGATCGGCATGCCCGAGGGCGTGGCGAACGTCGCCAACGAGGAGAAGGTCCTCGACCTGATGACCCTCACTGCCGAGCCGGGGGTCATCGGAGGAATCCCCGCCGGAGGCATGAACTTCGGCGCGGCGACCAACGCGCAGGCGGTGATCGACCAACCGTACCAGTTCGACTTCTATGACGGCGGCGGGCTCGACATCGCGTTCCTCGGGCTCGCGCAGGCGGACCGGCAGGGCAATCTGAACGTGTCGAAGTTCGGTCCGCGGCTCGCCGGCGCGGGCGGGTTCATCAACATCAGCCAGAACGCGAAGAAGGTCGTGTTCGTCGGCACATTCACCGCGGGCGACCTGGCAGTCTCGGTCGCCGACGGCAAGCTACGCATCGACCGCGACGGCAGGGCGAAGAAGTTCGTCCATGAGGTGGAGCACCGAACGTTCTCCGGGCCTTACGCTGCGCAGGCCAGAAAACAGGTGCTCTACATCACCGAGCGGTGCGTGTTCCAGCTTACGCGCGACGGCATGGAGCTTGTCGAGATCGCCCCCGGCATCGATCTCCAGCGGGACATCCTCGAGCGCATGGACTTCCAACCGATCGTGCACAGCCCGCGGCTCATGGACAGTCGCCTCTTCCGAAGCGAGCCAATGGGGCTGCGGGAGGACCTCGTTCGCCTCCCGTTCGACGCGCGCTTCAAGTACGACGCGGAGCAGAACATCCTCTTCCTCAACTTCGAGAAACTCGAGGTAAAAACGCTTGAAACGATCGAGCGGATCCGACAGAAGGTGCGCGAGATCTGCGAGCCGCTCGGCCAGAAGGTGTACACCATCGTCAACTACGAGGGCTTCGTCCTGGACCGCGAGGTCGAGGATGCGTACCTCGAGATGGTCAAGCACGTCGTCGAGCGCTACTACATCGGCGTGTCACGCTTCACAACCAGCTCGTTCATGCGCGCGAAGCTCGGGGACGCGCTCGCAAAACGCAAGCTCGCGCCGTATATCTTCGAGAGCGAGCAGGAGGCTCGGGACGGCTTGCGGTCCGACGGTTCCTCCTGAAGAGATCGAGGGGCAGGACCGGCCGGCGCTCGTCGCCGAATCGATCGTGCGGCGCTACCTCGCGAAAGGCGCGCAATGAGAGCGGTGATGTGCCGCCGCTTCGGGCCGCCCGAAACGCTGGCGGTGGAGGAGGTCCCGTCGCCAGTGCCAGGGCCCGGTGACGTGCGGGTCCACGTCAAGGCGGCGGGCGTTAACTTCCCGGACGCGCTGATCATCCAGGACAAGTACCAGAGCAAGCCGCCGCTGCCGTTCTCGCCGGGCGGCGAGCTGGCCGGCGTTGTCGATGCGGTCGGCGAAGGCGCGGCGCGCTTTGCGCCCGGGCAGCGGGTGATCGGCTTCACCGGATGGGGCGCCTTCGCCGAGCAGGCGCTGGTGCCGCAAGACCGGCTGATCCCGATGCCGGAAGACATGCCGTTCGAGATCGCGGGGTCGTTCCTGATGACCTACGGCACCTGCTACCACGCGCTGAAAGATCGCGGCCGACTGGCGGCCGGCGAGACGGTTTTGGTGCTCGGCGCTGCCGGCGGCATCGGCATTGCGGCGATCGAGATCGCGAAGGCGCTCGGCGCGCGCGTGATCGCCGCCGCGTCGTCCGACGATAAGCTGCGCACCTGCCGCGAGCACGGCGCCGACGAGACGATCAACTACCAGAGCGAGGACCTGCGCGAGCGGCTCAAGGGGCTCACCGGCGGGCGGGGCGTGGATGTGGTGTGCGATCCGGTCGGCGGCGGCTTCAGCGAGCTCGCGCTGCGCAGCACCGGGTGGCGCGGACGCTACCTTGTGATCGGCTTCGCGGGTGGCGAGATCCCGAAGATCCCGCTCAACCTGCCGCTGCTGAAGGGCTGCTCGATCGTCGGCGTGTTCTGGGGCGACTTCCTGCGCCGCGAGCCGGCCAGCGGCGAGCGCGACGTGCAGGAGCTGATCGCGCTGTACCGCGCGGGACGGATCCGGCCGCTGGTGTCGGCGCGCTACGCGTTGGAGCAGGCCGCGGACGCGCTTCAGGCGTTGATGCAGCGTAAGGTACAGGGCAAGGTGGTCGTCGTGCCGTAGCCGCGGGCGTTGGTGGGGCGAGCGAGGAGACGCGAGCAAGGAGACCGAAGCGATGGCAGCTCCCGACCCACTGGTTCGGGCACGAAGGCGACATCCTGCGCTACGTGTTCTCCCACACCATTGCGCCTGCGTGCCTAGTCGGATTGCTAGTGACGCTGCAAGCGTACGTGCGGCCGTTTACCGCGAGGGTAGTAGGGTCGTAGCGCTGAGGCCGCGGCGCCGCCGTACGCCCATGCGATGGCGAGGAGCCCGAGTAGCCCGAATGCCGGTCCGAGCGGAACCCTCGTCGGCGCGACGCGCGCGAGTGGCGGTGCCTGCATCCGCTCGGCGAGCGCCTGCACGCCGTCGCCGACCGAATTGAGCCGCACGTAGTCGAGCGCGAGCTCGTCGGCGAGCAATCGCAGATAGCCTTCGCGAAGCTGCGACAGATGCTCGTTGCCGACCGCCGGCCATCCGCGCGGCGGCTCGAAGGCCTCCGCCTCGGCATACCCTTCGCCGGCGACGCTGCCCGCGCGGCCTTTGGAATAGGGGTCGGTCTGCAGAACGTCGTCCGGACCCCAATACCCCAGCCTCCGCCCGTCGGGATCGAACTTCGGGATAGGCACTGGCGCCGGCCCGCCGGCGCCGACGATGAGGCCGGCGATGTCGCCGGGCCGGCCGTCGAACCGCGGGCGGTACGCCGGATTGACCGGGGGCGCTTCATGCCCGTCGGTCACGAAAACGATCGACGGGCGCCCGCGCAGCGCCTTCGCTTCCTTGAGCGCGCTGTGGATGCCCTTTGCCACTTCACTCGCGCCGGCCCACGCCACGCGCCCGTCGATGCCGTCGAGCGCCGAAGCGAGCTCGCTCAAATTCGCGCAGACCTCGATCGGCGCGATCAGCAGCAAAGTGCGGAATTCGGTGAACACGCCCCAACCGACGCGGCTGCCGCACGGCATCGCTTCGACCGCCCCGCGAATAGCGGCCTTCGCGGCGGCGAGCCGGCTCGCGGGCCGGCCGTCGATCACGTAGTCCTCGGCGTTCATGCTCTGAGTGATATCGAACACGATTACGCCTTCGAACCGCGCCGCGGGAAGTTGCAGCTGTGGCGCCCACGCCGCCACAGCGAACGAGGCGCACGCGATCGCGAGCGCGACGCGGAGCGAGACCGCTCGTGTCACCTCCGCCCTCATGGCAGTCCGAGCGTGAACGCGCGCATGGTCGTCGCCGCTCGCTCCGAGTCGGCCGGCATCGGCAGCGGCGCGTCGTCGGCCGAACCGTCCTCGGGCGCGGCGCGCAGCGCGCGCTCGAGGTTGTAGCGCGCATCCCATCGGCCGGCCTCGTGCCGTAACGCCTCGCGATACGTGGCCTTGGCGAGTTCGAGCAGCGGCCGGGCGGCGAGCCGATCGCCGCTCGCGGCGATGCGATCCGCCTCGCGCAGCAGGGCGTTCGCGGCGTCGAACAGCGCGGCGCCCGAGAGATCGGGCCTCGCCTGAGCGACATCGCGATAGAGCGCCACGGCGCGCGTGACCTCGCCCTGCTGCGCGGCAGCGCGCGCGAGCGCGAAGCGAGCCTCCATCGGCGCGTCCGGCTCCAGCGCTGCGGGAGCGTACGCAGCGGAGCTCTCGATCGTGGCGATCCGCTCGTTCCAGCGCGCGATCGCGGACAGCCGGTACAGATCCAGCCCGGCAAGCGCAGCGAGCACCAGGAACGCAGCGCCGATCCGCCAAGCTCGCCGGCGCCGGGCAATCAGGACGGTGTCCATTCCAGCCTCTCCGCGCGTCGCGCCAGCAGGAGCGCCGCGACGCACGCGGCGGCGACCAGGTAGAGCCAGGCCGCGTACTCGCGCCGCGGCTCCATGTAAGTCGTGTAGATGGGGTGCTTTTCGAGTTTCCCGATGTCGGCGATGGCCTGCGCCAGCGCTTTCGGATCCTCGGCCTCGTAGGCACGGTAGGGCACGCCGGCGCCGCGCAGGAACCGGTGGAGCGCGAGCTCCGGGACCGCCTCGGGACGCTCGACGATGTCGGCCTCGGCCAGGTTCCTGCTCTGCGGCGAGCGGATGTACAGCCAGTACAGCGCCAAGCGCTCGCGCGCGAACCCGGCGGCGAGTCGCGCGCGCGTCTCCTCGTCGATCTCCGCGCCGCCGTCGGAGACCAGCAGGACGACCCTTCCGCCGAGGTAAGGGCGGGGCGCGAAGAGGTTCGTCGCCGCATCCAGCGCGCGCGCGATGTCGGTTTCGCCCATGCCGCGGCCCACGTCCTGCGCATCGATCGCCGCCTGGATCGCCTCGGGCGAGCTGCTGAAGTTGAGCACCAGCACCGGCTGCGCGCTGAAGATCAGGAAGGCGAACACGTCGGCCGAGCGCTCGCGCGCGAACTCGGCGAGCAGGCGGCGGGCGGCCCGGCCCTTCGATTCGCGGCGCAGGTCGCTCCAGTGCATTCCCGCGGGCGCGCCGAAGCCTTGATCCATGCTGGCGCTGCGGTCGAGGACGATCACGATCTCCGCGCCTTCGCCCACGCGCGTCGCGGCGGTCGGTCCGCGATACGGGGCGGCGAGCCCGAGGACCGCGGCGACGATCGCGAGGCTCGCCAGCGCACGGAGCGCCAGCGCGATCGCGGTCGACGCACGGTCGCGCGGCAGCAACGCCACATAGGGGAAGCGCGGCAGGCGCGAGCGTGCGCGCAGCCAGGGCAGCAGGGCGAGCGGCGCAGCCAGCAGCAGGAGGGGGTGCGCGAGCGCGAGACCGGTGCTCATGCTGGCTTCCTCGGCTCGCGGTCGGCGAGCGCCCGTGCGAGTCGCAACAGCCGATCCGGCGCCATGAGCGCCGCTGCATCGTCGGCATAGAAAAACCGCGCGGAGCCGGTGAAGAACTCGCGAATCTCCGTCCTGAGTGCCAGCGACCACGGCTGTGCCGCGAAGAATCGCTCGAGGTTGTGGCCGCCGACCGCGAAGCCCGCGGACTCGTCGAACGCCTGGTGCAGCCGCTGCGCTCGGCCCGCCTGCACCATGGCCACGGCATCAGCGCGCAGCCGGCGAATGTCCGGAACCGCGCGGGCAAACGAGCGGTTGCCGAGCATTCGTCGCGGCAGCCACCCCTCTCGCCACGCGAGATAGCCGCCCAGGACGAGCGCGCCGAGCCCGTATATCAGGAGCCGGACGTAGGCCATGCGCGCCGAGACCGGCGGTGCTGCCACGTCGGGTTGCATCTCCTCGAGCCCGGCAACCGCCGCCACGTACGCCGGCGTCAGCGGCGAGACGGTGAAGCTGACTTGGGGGACGACTGCCGTCAACTCCGGCGCGCCCTCGCGCTTGAACCGCAGCGTGACCGCGGGTGTCTGCGCGGTCGCGACGTCCGCGCCGCTGTTGACCACGACGAAGCGCAGCGAGAGCCGTCGCGCGGCATCGTCCCGGAATCGACCGAGGATTCCGGCTTCGCGCTCGGCCGCGCGCAGCTCAAGGAAGGCGTTGGCTCGTCCGGGCTTGGGCAGGCTTTCCTCATCCAGCGCGTATCCGGGCGGCGCACCGATCGCGGCGCGCAATTCGACCTCGTCGCCGATGACGTAGCCGTAACGGCGCAGGGGCTCCACGGCCACGGTCACCTCGTCGCCACCGCTAGCACACAGCGGCGCGAGCGCGAGGAGCAATGCCGCTACGATGCTAAGCGGCATCGTCGGCCCCGAAGAAGTAGCGGGTCATCCGCTCGGCGCTGAACCCCCCGTCGAGATACAACGGACGCAGTCCGAGACTGCGGAAAAGCGCCGTGAGCGAATCGCGGCGCTCGGCCGCCGCGGCGCGGATGCGATCGACGAGCTTCGGCCGCAGCCACAGGAAGCGGGTGTCTGCGGACTCGCTGTCGGCGACCTCGATCCAGCCCTGCGGCGCCGCTCCCGCTGTCTCGGCCGCATCCCAGACCACGACGGGCACGACGAAGTGTCCGGCGAGCGTCGCGAGCACGCGGCGCGTGAACGCGAGCTCGAAGTGGAAATCCGAGACGAGCAGCACGAGCGCGCGCCGGCGACCGAGATGCCGCGCGGCATCGAGCAGGCCGTCGGCACTCCGACCTTCGAGCGCCGTGGCGCGCAGCGCCGCCGCAATGCGGACGCCCTGCGCCCGCGAGCGCATCGGCAGCGAGGTGAGCGACTCGCGCACTCGCGCATCCGCGGCGACGAATCCGAACGGATCGCCGACGCGCCACGCCGACTGCGCCGCGCTCTCCGCGAGCTCGGCGATCGTCTGCCGCTTTCCGCCGCCGGCGCCGAACGCCATCGACGCCGAAAGGTCCGCGACGACGTACACGGGAACTGCCACCCTTTCGGTCATGGTGCGCGCGAGCCATTGGCCGAGCGGGTCGGTCGCGCTGCGGCGCAAGTCGAGGCGGCGCGGGTCGGCATGCGCCAGCAACGGGCGCAGGCCGCGATAGAGCCCGCTTGCTCCCTCCGCGCGTGAGGCATGGGCGCCGGGACGCACGCCGACCGGTCGTCCGGGAATGCGGTAGTGAAACTCCCCGACCAATCGCGCTGGCCTCAAGGCGCCGGCACTCGCGCAGCGGCCAACGCGAACAGCTCGCGCACGATGCTCGCCCGGCGCAGCTCGTAAACCGGATCGAAGAAGATGCGGTGGGCCACCGTCTCGAACAACACCGCGTGCACGTCGCCGGGCTCGACGTAGTCCCGGCCCGCGAGCCAGGCGTTCACGCGCGCCGCGCGCATCGCCAGGCTCATCCCGCGCGGGCTCGCGCCCGCGACGATCAGCGCGGCCGTATCCACGCCGTCGATGCGAATCCCGTGTTCGCTCGGATGCGCGATCGTATGCCACAGACGCAGCGCGTAGCGACGCAGGGCCTCTCCCGCCCGCACTGCACGCTGGATCATCGCGCCAATTTCGCCGAGGGTGCGGAAGTCCACCAGCGCTTCCGGCACCCGTCCGAGCAACGCCTCCATGTCGTGATACGCCGGGTCGAACATGAGGGCGAGCTGGTCCGACTCGCCGCCCGGTGCCTCGATCGGGATCTCCATCATGAAGCGATCCTTGGCCGCCGAGGAGATCTCGAACGTCTCCTCCTTCTCTACCCGGTTGCGGTCCGCGAAGACGGTGAGGTGAGGAAAGCGAAACTCGCGATTGAACGCCGAGACGCTGCGCTCGGCCATGACGCGCAGGAGGACCGAGTGCACCTGGGGGCGAGCCCGGTTGATCTCGTTGAAGAACAGGATCGAGAGCCGCTCGGCGTCACGCACGAGCGGCCCGGGGTCGACGTGCGGCCGGCCATCCTCGCCGATGTACGTGTAGTACAGCAGATCGGCGGGCAGCAGATCGACCGTGCCCTCGATGCGGCTGAAGGCACCGCCGATCGCGCGTGCGAAGGCGCGCAACAGGAGCGTCTTGCCCACGCCGACGTCCCCTTCGAGCAGCACGTGCCCGCGGGCGAAGATCGCGATGTTGATCAAGCGGATCGCCGCGCCCAGCCCGAGCACGACGCCGCCGACCGCCGCTTCCACGTGCAGGGCGCGCGCGCACCAGTCGCTCAGCAGTTCGTCCTTGACGATCATCTTGTTTTTCCCGTTACGGGACGCTCAACGTCGCAGCGAGCTTGCCGCATCGCGGTGTCCGGTGTCCGTCAGCGTCAGCGCGCCGGTTGTGCGCGGAGGCGTTCCACGAACGCCGGATCCTCTAGCATCCGGTTCGCAATCTCGGTAAATGTGGCCGCGAACGCGGCGTGCACGCCGGCTACGGAGTAGATCATCGCGCTCGCGCTGCCTTCGCCGCTGTAGTTGCCGATCGGGCGTGCGAAGGTGTCGGCGCCCGCGAACACGGTAACCGTCGCGAGACCGTAGTAGTTCGACATCAACGGATTGATGAGAGTGCTGCCCTTGATCACCAGCGTGACCGTGGGCGTTTGGAGGCTTGCGGGAGGTCCGACCTCCGAGAAAACGCGCTGGAACAGCCTGAGCGCCTCCTCTCGCATGACCGGTGCCAGCGGCGCAGTCCAGACATAGCCATTGAACTCCGAGTTGAGCCATTGCGGCACTGAGGGATCGATCTCGATCGCGACGGGCGCGGCGATCGGAAGAGCTTGGCCCGGGGGCGCGTGGAGAGATACCACGTCCGGAGCGTTGGCGCATCCCGCGACCCCCAGCCAGGCCGCAGCCGCGATGCCGATCCAAACGGAGCGTCGAATTCTCATTTCCGAACTTGCGGCAGCGCCGCACTGATATGCCGTGTACACGCTGGACCCCGCGGCGGTCGTCGAGCGCGGCGCCGGTTTCCGCGTTCCGGGAGTATATGCACTAGGGGTAACCCGAGTCGCATTCTTTGGTCTTTTCGACGCGACCTTCGCATTCTCGACTTTATCTTCGATCACGCGGACAACTGACGTCGAGCACCGAGTACGATCGCCCGGCCTGACACAAGGCGTCGAGCGGACGCGTCCGCTGCGCCTGTCCGATGGTGTGATCACTGACAGGAGGCGTCGATGACTACGTCACAAAGACTTCCTGGTTCGCGCGAAGAGGACGCTTGGCTGAGCGACGAGCAGCTCGAGCTGTGCGGCCCCGCGGAGCAGGAGCCGTTTCAGGGACCGGTTCCGACCCGGATGATCTCGAACGGCGAGTACATGCCTCATCCGCAGACGGCGAAACAGAAGCACGTCGAGGCACGCGTGAAGGAGCTCGCCGACACGGCGTCGAAGAAGCTCGGGATCACGCGGCGGCAGTTCCTGGCCGGCAGCGGCGGCCTCGCCGCGTCCTTCCTTGCCATCAACGAGGTGTTCGGCCGGAAGTTCTTCGACGTGAGCGCGATCGAGTTGTTCGAGCCCGCGGCGGCGGCCGAGCACGGTCCGCCGAAGGATCTGTTCGTCTTCGACGATCAGACGCACATCGTGCGTTCGAGCACCAACACGCCGCAGGGATTGCGCGCGCTCGCACAGGGCCCGGGTTCGGTGTCCACTGGCGCCGGCTTCAGCCCCGCGACGACCCCGCCCTTCGGCAACCCGTTCAACGGCAGAGGCGGCAATCCCGCCGGCGTGGACGAGCTCGGCAGCCCCTGGACGAACTGGAATCCGGCGGAGCTCAGCCCCGATTTTCCGCCGAACCCCGGTCCACCGACGACGGTCGAGGGCGAATTCCACCTGGGTCAGTACATCAACCGCATGTACCTGCACTCGCAGACGAGCGTCTCGATCATCAGCAACGCCAACATCGCGCTCTTCACGCCGCCGGGCGGCGGGACGCCCGGGGCGGCCAGCAATATTCACGACAGCCTGATCAGCGAGATTCTCACCGGGTGGCAGACAGCGCAGTGTCGCGATTACATCAACGCGCTCGCCGGCTCGAAGCGTGCGCTTGCGCACGGACAGATCTATCCGGGGCCCGGGAACGAGCACGACCCCTTGTTCGGCGACTACACGCAGTGGCAGGTCGAGAACATGCATCCCGATTCGTGGAAGGGCTACAACGTCGCCTTCGCTGCGAGCGCCGCGCCTAACACGCCATTCGCGCGCTGGCGACTCGACGACGAGAGCATCGCCTACCCGACCTACGAGATCATCGCGCGGAACAAACGCCAGCTCAAGAAGCATCCCGGGTTCTTCAACATCTGCATCCACAAGGGCCTCTCGGCCAATGGCACGCAACCCGGCGGAGCGAACAATATCCCGGAGTTCGGCAATCCCGACGACATGGTCAAGGTCGCGA
>Ga0126383_10000401_pt1 | contig 23638 bp, 21 predicted proteins | sample PanSoiMetPlot_35_FD_96882 | JGI IMG/M metagenome (GOLD analysis project Ga0126383, IMG submission 96882) | Tropical forest soil microbial communities from Panama - MetaG Plot_35 | ecosystem: Environmental > Terrestrial > Soil > Tropical forest > Bulk soil | place: Panama | collected 2016-02-17
AGATGTCACAAACAATGATCCAGCCCGCGGAGCGGGCGGCGGCAGCGGATCGGAACGAGAGGTCCTGCCATCGCAACGGCTGCCGCCCGCTTTCGCCGGCTCATCTGCTAATTGATCGGTGACCTGGGGTTCCGTCCCGATGAATCGGGACTCCGCCCCAGGCTTCATGCCATCGTGCGCTCCGCGCACTGTTGGTCAGTCAAGTATGTAATTGCCCAAAATAGGGCTCTGCATTTTCGAAATTATGACTAACGAACGAATCGTTACGATCTTTGGCGGATCGAAATGCCGCGAGGGCGATCCTGAATATTCGCAAGCCGTGCAGGTCGGCGAGTTGCTCGCGGAGGCGGGATTCACGATTTGCACCGGTGGCTATGCCGGGGTGATGGAGGCTGCCAGCCGTGGCGCGCACGGCCGCGGCGGGCGGGTCATCGGCATAACGATGAACCAATTCAAGTCCGAACCGAATCGTTATCTCACCGAGAAATTTCCCTCCGAGCATTTCTACGAACGGCTACAGCGATTAATTACGCGTTCCGTCGGGTACATCGCGCTGCGCGGGGGCATGGGCACCGTAACGGAACTCTCTCTCGTGTGGAACAAGATGCAGACGCGCGTGATCGAGCCCCGGCCCCTGGTGCTCCTCGGCGATTGCTGGCCGCCGGTGGTCCAGGCCTGGCAACACAGTCTTGCCGTGAGTGATGCAGACGTCGACATCCTGAGGTTCGCAGCTTCACCGGAAGAGGCGGTGGCCATCGTGATTCAAGAGTCAGCCGGCGTGGTCATCGATCATTCGACGACCGCCGGCGCCTAAGGCCTCGCGCGCAATCCCGACGCAAGATAGGGCATGTTCCCGTCCCGGCTCGCAAGCAGGTTTTTTTGTGGTGGCCTGATTGACTGGAACGCTACCGTCCCGGTTGCGCTGTTTTGAGAATGCAAGCGAGGACGCTTGCGCTCCAGTCGAATTGGACCACTAACACTTTTTGAGGCGAATCCCGTCGAATCATGAAGCGTTGCCCGAAATGCAATCGTGAATACCGGGACGATAGCCTCAGGTTCTGTCTCGAAGACGGCGCCTCGCTGGTCTCGTCAACTCGCGCGGAACCGCCGCCCACCGAAATACTCCCGGCCCCGCTGCCGCCCACGCAGGCATCGTCAGAGACGATCCCCTCCTACAGCAGCGCCCCGGTGTACGCGCCGCCGCCCGATAGGCGGCGCCCAAATCCGTTCCTGATTGTGGGAGTGATCGCAATCGTCCTGCTGCTAATTGCGCTGGTCGCTCTCGCAGCCGTTTACGTCATTCAGCATCCGGGGCCGGGCAACTCGAATCAGGCGAATGCCGAATCGCCAACACCGCGACGGCTGCCAACTCCTGAGCCAACGAAACAGCTGGAGCCCGGCGCCTCCGGGCCGTCACCGCTAGCGAATGGACCGTTGCAAATTACCGCCACCGCTTCGTCGGTCCGGCTGGCCGTTCAGGCGAACACCTATGACGCCGCCAACGCGATCGATGGCAAGAGCAGTACGGCATGGATTGAAGGCGTCAGTGGCCCCGGCATTGGCGAATGGATCCGGTTCGATTTCGATCGTGAAATCAATCTGCACACCATCCTGGTCCAACCAGGATATTTCAAGGGACCGCAGGTTTGGGCTCAGAACAATCGGCTGGCAAAAGTCACCGCGCAATTTTCGGATGGAAGTTCACGCGCGTTGACTTTCGACGATCGGATGGACAGCCAAAGATTCGACGTCGGCGCAATCAGGACACGTTGGGTGCGGCTCGTGATAGGATCGGTCTACGAAGGAACTAATCCGGGTCCGAATGATGATACAGCCTTGTCTGAAGTTGCCTTTGAATGGCAGCCGGACTCGAGTCGATGAAATTCATGATTGAGAGAAGCGGTGAATCGAATTGGGAAACGCCGGACGCGGTCAAGCAGGTCGCCATTCTCGGCGTGCCGCTGAGCTACGGCCAAAGCAAAGGCGGGGTGCATCTTGGTCCGGCCGCGATTCGCGTGGCCGGTCTTGCGCAAAGGCTCGCCGAACTCGGCTACGAGGTGGACGATCGCGGCGATCTCCCGATTGAGCGGTCGCATTCATTGCCGGGATTTGATGAAAAGCTGAAGTATCTCACCGAGATTCATGACGCTTGCGAGCGGCTGGCGGCGCAGACCGAGCAAATCGCGGACGCGGGTGAATTGCCGATTACTATCGGTGGCGACCATTCGATCGCCATCGGCTCGCTGGCCGGCATCGTCAAGTCGTTTCGCAAACGAGATGAACGGCTGGGCCTGATCTACCTGGATGCGCACGCGGACATGAACACGCCGGAAACAACGCCGTCCGGCAATATTCACGGCATGCCTTTGGCGGCGCTGCTGGGCTACGGTGCGCCGGAGCTGGTGAACGTCGGCGGCTTTGCGCCCAAGTTTGATTCGAGGTTGTGCGCCCACGTGGGCGGCCGCGATTTGGATCCGGGTGAGCGTGAACTCATCAAGAAACTCGGGATGAAGTTCTTCACCATGCGGGAAATTGACGAGCGCGGCCTGGCTGCCTGCATGGACGAGGCCATCGGCATTGCATCGCAGGGCAGCGGCGGCTTTGCGGTCACCTTCGACGTGGACGTGCTTGATCCGGGCGATGCGCCGGGCTCAGGAACTTTGGTCCGCGGCGGGCTGAGTTATCGCGAAGCGCATTTGGCGATGGAGAAGATCGCCGAAGCCGGCGGCCTGCGTTCGCTTGAAGTTGTCGAGATCAATACCGCGCTCGATGTGAATAATCGGACGGCCGAGTTGGGCGTTGAATTGATACTATCGGCCCTGGGAAAGAGAATCTTGTAACGCAAGCTGTTAGCTTTCGCGCAAACTAACAGTTTGCGTCACATCCACTATGCCAAAAAAACTTCGCATCGGTGTTATCTTCGGCGGCCGCTCAGGCGAGCACGAAGTCTCAGTACGTTCCGCGCGGGCGGTGATCGACGCAATCGACAAATCAAAATATGAGGTCATTCCCATTGCGATCACCAAGGAAGGGAACTGGCTCGCTCCGGCTGCTGCGGCTGAGCTGTTGCCGCCCCAGACGCGCCGGATGCTGGCGGCCCGGACGCTGGGCGGCTCGCGTGATGACGTGGCGATTGTCGGCGATCCCTCGCGCAATGGTTTGGTGGCCTTGACCGATGACCAGGCGCCGCAGCAACGACTCGACGTAGTGTTTCCGGTGCTGCACGGAACCTATGGCGAAGATGGAACGTTGCAGGGCCTACTCGAAATGGCTTCGCTGCCGTTTGTGGGTTGCGGCACCCTGGCCTCTGCGTGTGGCATGGACAAAGTCGTGATGAAAGCTTTGTTCAAGGAAGCCGGCCTGCCGATTTGCCGTCATACCTGGCTGTTGCGATCGGAATGGGAAAACGATCGGGAGAAGGTTTTTCGCCGCATTAAGCGCGCGATAGGATTTCCCTGTTTTGTGAAGCCCGCCAACCTGGGTTCGTCCGTGGGTGTTTCCAAAGCGGCAGACAAATCCTCCCTGGCCCAGGCGATTGACCTGGCGGCCCGTTATGACCGCAAGATCATGGTCGAAGAGCTGGTAGATGGCCGTGAGATCGAGTGCGGCGTGATCGGCAACGACGAGCCGCGCGCCAGCCTGCCCGGTGAGTACGTGATTCACGACGAGTCGGCGCGCTTCCTTGATTACACCGAAAAATATTCGGGTACCGGCAATAATGAATTTATTGTCCCGGCGCGGATTTCCAAAGTTACGATCAAGAGAATTCAGAAGATGGCCGCAATTGCTTACCAGGCGATCGATGCGTCGGGTCTTTCGCGCGTGGACTTTTTCCTTAAGCCGAGCGGCGAGCTGCTGGTTAATGAGATCAATACGCTCCCCGGTCTCACCGACGTTTCCGGCTTTCCAAAGATGTGGGAAGCGACTGGCATTCCTTTCCCAAAGGTGATAGATCACCTCGTCGAATTGGCCATCGAACGCCACCGCGAACGCGCGCGCAACGAAACAAGTATTTGATTAGGTGACAGGTGTCGGGTGACAGGTGCCGGTGTCAGGTGCTAAGTGTCGGGTGTCAGTACTTGGCGTTCTTATAAACGATTGACACCGACTTTTTGGTCTCTCTCGGACACCCGGCACCCGACACCCGGCACCCGATTTTTGATTTCCACCCGACAGGAGATCGCGATGAGCACATCCCCATCAAGCAAACGCTCAGGTTTCATCACCCTTGCCCTGCTGGTTTTTCTGACCTGCGCGGCGGCAACTCAGATCAAGGCGCAGACAGTCTGGGTGGTTTGCACCTGGGACACTTCGTCCATCTATCACCAGCGTGACGGCAAAGAGAAGTTCGAGCGGCGCTTCTACGTCACGGACATGATCCAGACGACCACGAACGTCTACGTCGCCTTAACGAACCGGGTCCCGGGACTCGAGACGCCGTGCGGCGCGTATCTCGAAAAGACGGTGTTGAAAGCGGCCCAGGATCGAGGCGAGGGCATTGAGCCAGGCACGCTCAAAGTTATCAAGAACATCGAAGACTCTGGCGAAGACGTAGGCAGCCGCAATCGTTGGTCTTATGCGCCGAAGGAGAAAGTCGAACAAAAGCGCGCCGAGATGATCAAGGAGATGCAGGATGCCGGGCGTGTGATTATTCCGTTCAATTGGGATCTCAGCGGCCAGAGCGAAGCCGCCGACCTCGCGAAGGAGAGACAAAAACGGCCGGGCGGAATAGAGAGCCAGCCGGCCCCGCGACCGAGTCCGCAAGCGACACCGGCCCAAACGACCAGTAGCCGGTCTACCACCGCCAAACCCATCGCGCCGGCCAACTATATGTTTGCCTGGGCACGTGTCCTGACGAGCGTGCAGGATCTCGACAAGCGTTCGGCGAATGTGGTCAATCGGGCCTACTACTCAAACATTCTCGCGTTTGTGCCAACCACCGATGTGAACGCGCTGAAGACGCAGATGAGCAGCTACTTCAGCCAGGAAGGGCCAGCCTATGCAATGAAGGCCCACGAAAAAATTGTAGTCAAAGATGTTTCGCTGAAAACCTTCCCGACTCTTTATGAGGCAGACAATGCCCGCTACGGTGCGGCCACGCAGGACTACAACGGGCTCAACGCGAATGCCAGCACCGATGTCCCTCTGCCCGTTTCCTATTTCAACTGGAATTACTACGGCAGCCGCCACGATCTTTTTCCCAACCTCTCAGAATTTGTGACCACGGGTTATGTCTCGTCCTGGGAATTCATCGTGGTCGAAGCTACTGCCGAGAAGCAGGTAAATGGTCAGCCCGTGCATGAGACCAGATACTATGTTTCTTATCCGTACGAGTTGTTCATGACCGGAACCGAGAGCATTAAGAAGACGAATCATCTCGACTCGTACTTCACCAAAACCGTGGTGGAACCGGCGGGACAACGCGGCACGAAGATTTCGTACTACACCAACAGCTTTGAAATTTTTCCGGCCTCTTCACCGTACAAGACTTTTGCCGAGGCCTGGGCCGCGCGCACTGAGCGGGTGGATACAATTAAAGGTAACGGTTATCCGCAGTACGATTTTCTGGTGATCAGCAATGGGCCCAATAAAGGTGAGGGCACGAGCTTTCCGTTTTGTGCCGCCACCTGTTCCGGTGAGCACGCGCGCGTCACTGCTTTAGAGAAGAATCAATAAGACGTAATGAAGCGGTTAGTCCTCTTCGCCTTAGTCGTGCTGAGTTTTCTCGCCGGCGCGTATTCGGTTCTCGGTCTGCTGATGATTGGGTCGTTTGAGGCCGCCGGGCACTACGCTCCTGAGCGAGCGCGGTTCAACGAAAACTTTTGGAGCGCTTGCACCATCGTCTTTTTTTCTCTGGCGATCGCTGGCTCGATTGTTCTGTGGCGCCGGCGGCAAAGGCAGGGTCGCGAATCTTAAGCCTTGGGCGATTTGTAGCCTTTGCGAGTTCTGACGGTCACGTCAGTCCGTGAGAGCTTTACATCGATCTCGCGCCACTTGCCGTCTTTGGCGTGATTCACCGGCCGGTAAGCGATGGTGTATTGATGGCCGAGTTCTTCGGCAATCTCGCCGAAGGCATCGCGCAGGGCTTGCCCGCCGGGTGAGTCAACGTAGCGGCCGCCGGTTTTGTTGGCAAAGTTCCGCAAGATCCCAGTCGCAACTAAATCACGTTGCGAACCCTGGATCCCCATATTCACCGCATAAATTGTGGCGCCCGTGTGCAGCGCGTTATCCAGCGCTTTGTCGGAACTGGCGTGGCTGTAGTTTTCCCCGCCGTCGGACAGAATAATGATGGCGCGGCGTTTTTCTTCGCGCTTGCCGAGATCGTTAGCGGCTTGCACCACCGCGTCATTCAAAGCAGTCTGGTTCCGCGTCTTCAATCCGAAGGCCTTCGCCGGCAGATCGCGGCCCGGCGAGAAATCCTGAATCTGCTCGACCTTGGCGTCGAAGTTGTAAATGGCGGCCACGTCTTCATCGCGCAAACCATCCAGGAAACGGATAGCCGCGCCGCGGCCCAGCGTCAGCCTGGTTTCCATGCTGCCGGAGGTGTCCAGCAGGATGGCGGCGGCAAACGGCGTCTCTTCAGCGCTGAATGAGGCGATCTTCTGCTCGGCGCCGTCTTCAAAAATATGAAAGTCAGCGCGTTTCAAACGCGGAACAAACTTGCCGTCCTTGTCGATGACGGTAACGTTGACGACGACGAGATCGGTGCTGACCCGAATTACGTCGTCCTGGTCCTGCGGAGATCCTGGCTCCTGGGCCGCGCTCGGCTGGCTAAGCAGGCCGGTTGCGAGAGCCACCGCCATCAATAACAGAACGAAAAATAAAGGGAATGCGAAACGCGGGTTCGGGAGGCGGGTGATGTGCCTTTGACGCATGAGTTCACTTGGTGCGAACAAGTTGGATCAATCCGAGTAATTGGTTTGCCTGATCGATCACCGCAGCAGAAACGACGTTGCGGGGCGTATTCTCGACGAGCTTTTGCAGTTCATCGGCCATTTCCGAAATCTTTTTTACCGTGGAATCCACCCCGGCGGGAACATCCTTGAGATCGTAGTCGTTCTTGTTCTCGCCCCCGGCATCGTTGCGAATCCGCTTCGTCAGTTTCTCCAGCCGCTCGCACCGCTTTTGATCGTCGGTTGAGAAGGCTTTGTGCTCCTGGTAGCTTTCCCACATCTTCGATGCCAACTCTGAGACTTCTTTGGCCCGCGCCACGTGCTCGTCGTATTTCTTCTTTTCCTCTTTGATCTCCAGCTTGCTGCGCATCTCCGCTTCAGGTGAACCGAACCGCGTGTCGTCTTTCGATCCATCTTTCGACGAGTCTTTCAAAGTTGGATCGGATGGAGCTGGATTGGGTTTGGCCTGAGCCGATTGAGCGTAGGCGGCAGCGGCAAATGCGATGATGAGTACCAACAACAATATGAGCCGCATCATGCGCCTGACATTCGCTCGATCATGAAAAATGAACCGCATCTCAGAGGTGGCGACCGCAATCGTAGCTTAACGCAGTTCTGCGCTCAAGATTGACGCTGCTGTGACGAGAAAAAATCTTGCGAGGTTGGCTGAGCGGTGGAAAAAGGGGAATCAGCGACAGGCGATAAAAGTCAGGCTTCACTTGACGGCAGGCGTTGAGGAGGGCGGTACGATCGCGTTTCACTTATCACCACAGGCGTTAAGGAATCTTGCCGGGGTTCTGCTCGGTATTTAGAAACTCGCCGTCCTTCGGCGCCGGCCGCTGGACGATGATTGTTTTGCCTGCGGGTACCGGCGGCAAGGGGGGACGCTCAGCGCCGGGCATCGCTTTGAAAGCGATCGCCAGGTGCGGCTCACCGGTTAGCACGCGCGAAAACGTGAACGAGTTGTAATCCGACACCGGGACTTCAAGCTTGTACCTGGTCTTTGCATCAGGGGCTAATTCACTCGATTCCGGATTTACTATCCGGGCCTCGGTGGCGCCGCCGGTGCGCCGTCTTAATTGCAATTCGACGGCGACGTTGTGCAGCGCATCGTTTGAAATATTGTGGATTGTGCCGCTGAGGATGCTCTTTTTCCCTTCCGTGCGGGCTTCATCCACGGCAACTTCGACTTTCGCCTTTTCCTTTTCGACCTTTTCGGCGGCGGCCGCGGCCGCGACCTGGCGCTCGTGCCGCTTACGCAGATAGAGGTACCCGCCGCAGACGCTGCCGGTCAGCACCAGGGCGCAAAGCATGCCGACCAGCAATCGGCGAGTATGACGGCGCTCTTCTTCTTCGATCGGGAGTGGTTCCGTTTCCAGTTGATTTAGGGTTTGCATTAATTATTCTGGCAAAGGCCGGTTCGGAGCCCTTGGGTCATTTGGTTAAAGCGCTCGGTCTGAACGCAGGAAGCCTTTGATGTCGAGGTAGAGGGATTTGTTGGATGATTAAGGCGAAGTGCCGGTGACATTTTGAATCAAAGCGTCCAGAAACTCCTGCTCCGCCTCACCGCTGCTGGGCAAGCTGATCCACTCAGCGCCCGTGGGCCCCTCGACCCGGCCTTCGATCTTGGCGTTCACCGAAACGTTTGCGGTCACTCCGTCAATCGGCTGCACCTCTACGGTGATGGTGTACCGGCCGCGCGTCCAACTGCGCGTTTCGGTGGTAACCAGGCTGGCGTATCGATTCAGTTGCGGACCAGTGACCACCAGACCTTTGATGAAGGTATAAGGCTGTGCGATCAGAATTCCATCGTCAAGTTTTGAAGAAGCTTCGTCGAGGACCAGCTTGCGATCGCGCATCACCTCGGCCACTGCTTTGATGATTACGTCGCGCCGCGCCGTCAGCCGGTAAGGGTTCGGCAACATCGGCTTTTCACGCGTTTTGTCTTTGCCAAAGTTTATGCCAGAACCGTTGGTGCCGACGTTGGTTTTGGAGCCGTTATTTGCCGGCGTCTTGTTCGAGCTGTTGTCGCTGATGCGCTGATTTTGCGAATCGACACCTTTGCCCCCCTGGCCCAGCACGGTGAAGGATCCCACGAATACAAAAATTATGGCGAATATGTAGAGCGAGTATTTCATGATGCACTTCCTCGTCGAGCGAGAGAAACTTGGCCGGAGACGTTTCGAGAATAGTCCCATTGATCACGAATTACAAGTAGGTCGCCGCGCGTCGTGTGATTAACCCTGAGATCGATTGACTTGGCCTGCGTGACTGCGTGACTGTGCGTCATTATTGGGCCCCTACCGAGCCAACTCATGTCGTCAGTCCTGAAGTGTGGGACAGACATTCAATGAAGAACATCGTTAACCATCGGTTTCCGGTGGCGTGCTGTTCGCCACTCTTCACCACAACGTACGAAGATTGCGGCGGCACAATCTGCCGGGTCGTTTTTAAGTGAGATGAGAGCGCGAGGCCGGGCGAGAACCCGGTCCTCGCACGCAATGCCAGGAGGTAGGCGGCTGGCTACTTGAACACTCCGCCTAGCAGGCCTGCGACGTTGCTGCCGCCTTTTAGTTTGACGAACTGCGTCATGATTGGCAGGAACTTCGCCGCGACTTGAGGAGACAGGCCGAGTTGTTTGAAGGCGCCTGCGGCTTGCGCGATGGTGCCGGCTTTCCCCGGCAGTGCTGCGCCAATCTGGCTGAGTGGATCTGAGCCGCCGCCGCCGCCGATACCGGGCGCGGCTTTCAAAAGATCATCCATCCCCGGGACTGAGTTCGAGATCTTCAGGAAGTCTTCCGGCTTCATCTTCATCTTGGCCACTCCGAACAGGGCGCCCGCGCCGCCAATGGCTTGTTCGGGTTTAATCTTGAGCTGTTTCGTCAGTGCGCCAACGAGTTCCGGGCTGGGATTACTTGCAAGCGGATTGTTGCTTAAGCCGGGTATTTGCGCCCCCACCGTGCCGGCAGTAGCGAATAAGCAACCGGTCAACACGAGAAACATTAGCCGTTTAGTCATTGGAATTTCCTTTCTGTGCTCGTTGATGACAGTGAAGCTTGACTACCAATCCTATCTCTGGCGATTGGCATCAAGCCGGCGTGTTGTGACGGGGACTGGGTTAATCCTAGTCTCAGGAAACCCTTTTTATACTGTCAGAATTAACAGGCGCAGCCCCTACAATCCTGCGATCTCATTCGCAAAGGCGATACCAAAGAAGCTGCTAAGGGTTGCTCGCGCTGCTCGTGGCTATCTGTACTAGCGGCAACGATCCGCACGGGATCGATGTGCCGGAGCGCGGAGTGTGCGCGACGAAATCGTGGTGTGAAGGATAGACTCAACTCGTCCTGCATTACAGCCGGGCTTCTCCGGACATCAGCCGGAATTCCCACCATTTCCTTGGAAATCCTAACGAATTCCGTCTTTTATCACTTCGGTAGGTTGGATTATGCGCCCACAACTGACGACCGGCTACGGGAAGAATCCGATTAGTTTGAGAGATGGCGCGAGCGCGGTTTTTCGCCGGCGCGGGCTCGTGCTGTTTACCTTTCTGGCCGTGCTGACCGGCACGATTCTGGTGACGGTGATGTTGCCAAATCGCTACGACTCGCGCATGAAAATCCTGGTCAAGAACCAGCGCGTCGATGTGGCGATCACTCCGGAAGCAACTAATGGTCTCAACGCGCCGACCGTCGATAACGACGTCAGCGAAAACCAAATCAACTCTGAAATTGAGCTGCTGACAAGCAAAGATATCCTGACTCAGGTGGTGAATGAGACCGGCCTGGCAAAGGCCGAGCCGAGCCTGTTCAGCCGGGCAATACCTGAGGCCCAACGAGTCGAGAAGGCCGTCAACGCTTTGACCAAAGACCTGGTGATTACACCGGTGCGCAAGGCGAACGTGATCACCGTCAGCTATACCTCTAATTCGCCGCAACTCGCCGCTGCCGTCTTAAAGAGACTGGGCGACCTTTACCTCGAGAAGCACCTGAAGCTGAATCATCCTACCGGCGCGTCCGATTTCTTCAAGGACCAGGCGGACGAATACGAAACCCAACTCAAGGATTCAGAACAGAAGCTGACTAATTTCCAGCAGCAGAACAACCTCATCGTTTTAAGCCAACAGAAAGAGCTGACGCTGCAAAAGACCGCCGAAGCCAAGACGAAGATGCTCGATGCGGATGCGGCCTTGAATGAAGCGACCAACCGGATCGAAAGAGTTGAGCAACAGCTGGCGGCAATGCCCAGGCGGGTGATCACGCAAAGCCGGCAGCTGCCCAATCAATATTCTGCCGAGCGGCTCAACACGATGATCGTGGAGCTGCAAAACCGGCGGACGCAGTTACTCACTAAGTATCGCCCCGACGATCGTCTGGTGCGCGAAGTCGACGCGCAAATCAAGACGACGCAGGATGCGCTGTCAAAGGCCGAACAAAAGACTTCGGTTGAAGAAGCGACGGATTTGAATCCCCTGCGTCAGACGCTCGAGACGGAACTATCGCGAGCTCGTCTGGACCAGGCGGGCGCCAAAGCGCGCCGCGATACGCTGGCCGGCCAGTTGGCGCAATACGACGCTTCGCTCAAGAAACTCGAAGGCGACACCGCCAAACATGACGACCTCGAACGCGACAAGAAACAGGCGGAAGAGAATTATCAGCTTTACGCCAAGAAGCGCGAAGAGTCGCGCATCGCTGACGAGTTGGATCGCCAGAAGATTACCAACGTTTCGATTGCTGAGGCGGCGACCGTGCCGCAGTTGCCGTCATCGCCGAACCGTCCGGTTAATCTCATGCTGGGAATTTTCCTGGCAGGATTTCTCAGTTTAGGCAGTGTCTTCTCAGCCGAAATGTTGAGCGACGCGGTGTACACGCCGAGACAACTCGAGTCGCTCACCGGGGCGATGGTGTTGGCCACAGTGCCGGAAAAAGGCCGCCGGATTCTGCTCCGCGATCTCAATTCGCCTCGGATGATGGAAGCAGAGCCCGAGCATCGATTACTAACTTAAGAACATGGCCCAAGTCGAAGATCAAATCGTAAGCGAACCGACAATGCCGCCGATGCAGATCGAGAGCAACGGCTACAAGCAGCACAACCTGCAATTGTTGCTCGCGAGTTTGCAGAACGGATCGCACAACCTGCGCAGCGGCGCCGCGCTGGCATTTGCCTCGGCCTCAAACGGCGACGGCGCCGGCAATGTGGCCCAATTGTTCGCGATTGAACTGGCGCGTCACACGGGGCGGCGCACGCTGGTCATCGATTCAAAGCGATTGCAAACCCTGGGCGTCGAGGACTATCTGCAAATGCCCTGGAACTGTCATCCGACGAATATCGAAAATCTCTGGATGCTGCCGGGACAGAAATCAAAGAGACGTCACGCGCGGGAAGACAGTCACGAATTCAGCAAACGGTCTTTTCTGATGCGCGTGCCGCAGGACGGCGAAGAGATTGATACCGGCCTGGGCGCAGTCGATGCTTTGCGCGTGAGCTTTGACAACATCCTGATCGATTGCGGCTCAGTCAAGGCTTCGAGTGACGCCGCCCTTTTGGGCTCGAGTGTGGACGGGGTGGTGGTGGTGGTAAATGCCGGCGAGTCGCGGCGCGATGAGATTATGAACGCGCAACGCATGATCGAAACCGGCGGCGGAAAGTTCCTCGGATTTGTCTTGAACAAGCGGCGATATCCGGTGCCGGAATGGCTTTACAAGAGGTTGTGAGCGGAGAGCGCTATGAACTACAAAGCACTTTTGGTCTTAACAGTTTTTCTTCTGATCTTCCCGGCCGCAGCTTTGGCGCAGGTGCAGACGCCGCCGCGGCTGACCACCGTCACCGAGGACCGTTACCGGCTGCAGCCGGGCGACGTGCTCGAGGTCCAGTTTCGGTATTCGCCGGAATTCAACCAGACAGTCACAGTAGAGCCCGACGGTTATGTCACGCTGGAGATCGCCGGAGATCTGAAGGTTGCCGGCTTTACCGTCGAGCAAACCAAGCAGGCAATTCTGCGGCAGGCAAGTACCCGTCTTCAGGATCCGGTCGCCACCGTAGTGCTGAAGGAATTCCAGCGGCCTTACTTCGTCGTCGCCGGTGAAGTGGGCACGCCGGGAAAAATCGAAATGCGTGAGCGGGTGACTGCAATTCAGGCAATCATGCTCGCCGGCGGGATGAAAGAGACGGCGCGATCATCGCAGGTGGTTGTGTTCCGCAAGATCAATTCCGAGATGGCCGAAGTAAAGTTGCTAAACCTGAAGACCATCAAGCGCACGGCGGATCTGGAAAATGACTTGACCCTGCAAGCCGGGGACATGGTGTTCGTGCCGCGTGACAAGATTTCGAAAGTCGAGCGCTTCATGAGAATCGCGAGTATCGGCGCGTTCATGGCCCGGCTGTAGAGGAGGAAGAGAAGAGGTGGCCGGTTGGGTGCGGCACCCGCGCCAGCTTTTGATTCATGATTAGCCGTAACGGAACAATTTCAGATGTCTGCCTGAAGCTGAACGATCTCTCGCTGCTTTTGTTATCGCTCAGCTTTGTGATCGTGTTTCGTTATTCGCCGGCGGCGAATCCGGCCTTCGTGGTGGACTATTTGTCGAATCGCGTCAAGGTCGCCAACGCAATTCTCGGCGTGCTGCTGGTTTTGTCCTGGTACGCAGCCTTCGCCGCGCAGGGTCTTTACACCTCGCATCGTCTCGGCTCTCAGGCAAAGGAAATCGTCGAAATTGGCCGGGCCATCATTGGGTGCTCGGTGACGCTGCTGGTGGCGGCCCAGGTTGGACACTGGCCCACGGTCGGGCTGCGCACCATCGGAAGTTTCGCTTTGACCAGCTTCGCGCTGGTTTCGGGCGTGCGCATGGCCCTGCGATATAACCTGCGGCGATTGCGTGAGCGCGGCATCAACGCCAAGTCCCTGGTAATTGTCGGCGCCGGTTCCCGCGGCCGGGCCTTTGGCGCGCACATCGTGCGGCGTCACGATCTTGGCTACAAAATCCTCGGCTACATCGACAGCGACCGCTCCTATGCCGATCAATTGATCGGCGGGGCCAGGTATTTGGGTCGGATCGAAGACCTGCCGCGCATCATTTCGAACGAAGTGATTGACGAAGTGGCGATCGCCCTGCCGATCAAATCTCACTACTCGCAAATCGAAAGGGCGGTGGGATTGTTGGAAGAGCAGGGTATTACCGCGCATGTTCTGTCTGACCTGTTTCCGCAGAAATTGGCGCGGGCCCACTCGATTGACTTCGACGGCATGCCAATCGTGACCCTGGGCAGCGTGCCGCCGTTCAGCTGGCGCACTGAAGCAAAACGGCTGATGGATTTGACCGCCTCGGTTCTGCTGCTGGTGCTCTCGGCGCCGCTCCTGGCGCTGGTGGCCATCGCCATCAAGTTAGATTCCAGCGGCCCGGTCTTTTTTATCCAGGAGCGCGTCGGATTCAACAAGCGCCGATTTCGCATGATCAAATTCCGCACCATGACCACCGATGCCGAAGCGCGCATGAATGAGATCGAGCACCTCAATGAAAAGCAAGGAACGCCGATCTTCAAGATCAAGAACGATCCGCGCATCACGCCCCTCGGCCGCTGGCTGCGAAAAACGAGCATCGATGAACTGCCGCAAGTTATTAATGTGCTGTTGGGCGACATGAGCATCGTGGGTCCGCGCCCGCTCTCGGTGCGTGATGCCACGCGCATGGAGGAGGCCTGGCAGAAGCGCCGCTTCAGCGTCAAACCGGGGTTGACGTGTCTGTGGCAGGTCTCCGGACGCAGCAATCTCTCATTCGAACAATGGATGCAGCTCGATCTTGAATACATCGATCACTGGTCGCTGGGACTGGATGCTTCGATTCTGCTTCGCACAATCCCCGCAATTGTGCTCGCCCGCGGCGCAAGCTAGCGGCCGGCTTTTTGAAAACCGGAGCGCGACCATTTCGGCTGCCGTGCAAGCGACAAGCGGCAAGCGACTCCGGTAAAAACGATTCTTCGAGTAAACCTGTGATTGCCCGCAGCGCCAGACTCATCTTCCTAACCGACACGGCGATAATTCTATCGACGATGATTTCCAGTCTCGTCGGCGCGCGGGCGTTGGGCCCGGCCGGCCGTGGCGATCTGCTGATCGTGGTGTTGTGGCCGCCGGTGGTTGCGATGCTGGCCGCGATGGGCTTGCCGACCGCCTACCGCTACTGGATGGCCAAAGAGCCCGAGCGCGTTTCGCGTCTATTCTCCAACGCCGTCGTCTACACAGTTATCGTCGGACTGGTCTCGGTAACCATCGCTGACATTGTGGTGCCGCACCTGGTTGGCAGCCGCAGCGAACAGGTGATGACCCTGGTGCGTCTTTATCAAATCAATATTCCGGCCGCGCTTTTTCTTAACCTCATGCGGGGCCTGTTGGAAGGCACGCGGCGCTTTGGCTGGGCCGGATTAGCGAGATTGCTTTCGTTTGTCGTGCAAGGGCCCGGTTTCGCGTTGCTGTGGATGCTGGGCCATCTGACGGTCGCCAGCGCCACCTACACGCTGATCGTGGCCCAGACGCTATCGACGCTGCTCGGCTTGTTTGCCGTCTACCGTGAGCTGCGGCCGCGTTGGCAGCCGGATTGGACCGAGTTCAAGACGTCAATGAATTACGGCCTCCGAGACTATCCGGGTTCGGTGGCGGATTTCACCACCTTGCGTCTCGATCAGTTGATGCTCGGCGCGATGGCCTCGAACGTCGCGATCGGTTTGTACGTCATTGCCGTGCGGCTTTCTGAGATGACCACCCTGCTGGCCGATGCAATTGCCGACGCGCTGATGCCTGAAGTGGCTGCCGCGGAAAGGGCCGATCGCGCAGAAGCTTTGACGGCGCGCAGTCTGCGCCTGGCGATCTACATGCACTTGCTGCTCTTGGGCCCGCTCTGGATCGCCGCGCCCTTCATGCTCCGATTGCTGTTTGGTGAAGGTTTTGTTCCGGCGACGGGTGCCTTTCGCTGGTTGCTGTTGGCGGCCGGAGTTTGGAGTTGCGGATCGATTGTCGTCAGCGGTCTGCGCGGTTTCGGCCATCCCGGGGTCAGCACCGTGGCAAAGTTTTCTGCGGCCGTCGTTACCAGCGTCGCCCTGATCCTTTTGCTGCCGCGTTGGGGGATTATCGGCGCGGCGATTTCGTCGCTCGTTGGCTACAGCGTGATGCTGGGGATCGCGCTTTTCGGTTTCGCGAAAACGCGCCAACTCAGACTTTGGCAAAACTGCCTGCGCCCGCAACGGCGCGATGTCTTCATTCCCAATTGGCGAACCCTTCTTGGTATCCGGGGCAATAGTACGGCGGTCGGTTAATTGCGATTGAAGCCATGGAAACCGTCCTCGAGACACAGCCAAGAGAATCGACCCGCTCAGCATGGATCTGGTTCGCGCCGGTCCAGGCGGCCGCCGCCTTCACGATTTTCGCTGTCGCCGCCGGCGGCCAGGTCCTGCGCACGTGGTTATTGTCAGCCCTCGTGTGGTTGATGGCCATGCCGCTGCTGGTTGGTTTGGAAGCGGGACTCCTGGCGATGATGTTGTTCGAACCGGTGCGGGGCGTGACGCGCCGGGCGCAATACCTCTTCGTCGATTACGCTGCGCAGGATCCCATCCACCTGCTGACGCCGATTACCACGCTTTGTGCGCTGGTGCTTTTGCTTCGTTCGCGACGTTTGGAGATGTTCGTGGCGACTCCCCTGGCTGGGGCGGTCTCGGTACTCGCCGCGATCTACTTCCTCGAAATCTTTAATCCATTGCAAGGCGGAATTGTGATCGGACTCGGCGGCGCGCTCTTCATGCTGGTGCCGCTGGTGTGGTTCTACTTCGGCCAGTCAGTTGACGAAGCCTTCATGCAAAAGGCGATGCAGTTAATTATCGCGCTGGGTATCGTCACTTCCATCTACGGTCTTTATCAACTGCTTTACGGATATCCGGCCTTCGAGCAGTACTGGATCGACAACACGGATTTTTATCAGTCGATCAACGTCGCCCACATTCGGCGCGCGCTGGCGACCTTTAGCAGCGCGGAAGAGTGGGGCCGCTACGCGGAGATCGGGGCGATTGCCGCATTCGGATTTGTCACCGCCAGGCGGCCGGCATGGCAACGCGCGGGATGGTTTGTCTGCGGTGCGGCTTTGGTCGGCGGGGTTCTGCTCACCGGTGAACGCACGGCGATATTTGGATTACTGGCCGGAATCGGCACGCTGGTTTTGCTTGGCGCGTCCAGCTTTTCCCGCGTGCTTTGGCGCGTCGGCCTTTTGCTGCTGCCGATTGTTCTCATCGTCGCTTTCGTCTCACCGCCTTCGGAAGACGACATGTGGAGCAAGAGCGACAAGGAAACCGTGGGCACCCTGCTGTCGCATGCGCAACGTGGCACCATGAAGCCGGCTGAAGAAGAAAGCTTTCAGATCAGGCTCGAGAACTGGTCTTACCTGTTGACCAGTGTGGTTCCCTACCGTCCGCTGGGCGCCGGACTCGGAGCCGGCTCGCTGAGCGAACTGCGCTTTAATGCCGAATCTGACCTGCCGCCGATCGACAGTTTCATACTCGTGGTCGCCATTGCCTGCGGCATACCCGGCGCTCTCTTGTTCGTGTGGATTCTCGGCCGAGGTACCTGGATGGCCATCGGCAACGCGCGCGCGCCCGATGACGAAGGCGCAACCACCCGCCGGATTGTGGCGGCGATCATGCCGGCGTTAGTGCTCAACAGCATGTTTGGATTGACCTTCACCTTGTACTCAGTGGCCCCGCTGGCATGGCTGTTCATCGGCTGGATCAGCCGCGAGAGATTACGACTACAGCAGCAGCCGGAGCGCGAGATCATCACGATCTGATGATGAAGATTCTCTGCTACAACCATACGGGACAGGTAGGCGGCGCCGAACGGGTGCTGTTGACGATCCTGGAACGCCTGCCGCCTCGCTTCGACACGTTGTTGATCTGTCCGGAGGAAGGCGCGCTCCGCTGGCTGGCCCGCGAAGCCGGGATAGCTACCAAAACAATCGGCAGTCTGCGGGCGCGGTTCACCTGGCGCATCGATCGACTCGTTGGCTATTTGCTCTCATTTGCTCAGACCATCCTGCAATTGCGCCGGACGGTCATCGAGGCCCATCCGGATCTGCTGCACGCTAATAGTGTGCGAGCCGGACTAGTTGCGACCGTAGCCACCATCGGTTTGAAGCAGCCGGTGATCTGGCACGTTCACGACCTGCTTCCGCGCCATCCTTTCAATCCATTTATCCGCGCAGTTGCTTATCTTTCGAAGCGAACGCGAATTGTCGCTGTAGCCCGGGCCAGCGGTGATCGGCTCGTGGGGAATCTCAGCGGATTGCGCCAACGCCTGAGCGTGATTCCGAACGGGATCGACGCGGGTAAGTTTAATCTCGATAGCAGGGGCCGCACGCGCACCCGCCGGGAGTTGCAAATTGCTGCGAGCGCGCGGGTGATTGCGATGGTCGCGCGTCTGACGCCGAGCAAGGGACAATTGGATCTGGTGCAGCAGTTTCCGCAGCTGCTGGCGCAATTTCCGGACGCAAAGCTGCTAATCGTGGGCGCCCCCGCGTTCAATCAGGAACATGATTACGCCGCCGGGCTGGAGCGCGCGATTCATGATTTCGGCCTTTCAGAATGCGTGCAACTGCTGGGTGCGCGCGACGATGTGGCGGATATCATGCGCGCCGCCGACCTCCTGGTGGTTAATTCGGCGAGCGAAGCCTGCTCGCTGGTGATCCTCGAAGCAATGGCCTGCGGCACGCCGGTCCTGGCCACCAGCACTGGCGGCACGCCGGAAATCATCGAGCACGAACTGAACGGCTGGCTGGTCCCATGGCAGGACCGCCAGGCGATGTCGGAAGCGATCGCGAAGTTACTGAGTCAGCCAGCCCTGCGTGCTGAACTTGCCGCATGCGCCCGCGCCCGCGTCGCATCGTTTTTTCATAACGAACGGTTCGTGGTTGAGATCGAAAGACTCTATGAGCAAACCTGCGCAGAGCCTTTCCTCAAGTTAGCTAATAGAACCCAGACAGAACTGAAGACGGCAGACCTGGCGTAAGGTCCCCCATCGTGGCCGGCAATCTCAGGTCCTCATCTAACGCTCCGCATCTAATGAAGCCCTAATTCCCGTAAAAAACAACTAAGCTTTTCATTCCTGGCTGCAATTTGGACTGAAAATCGGACAGCTTTGGCACTTTTCTTAAAGAGAAGGTTGAGCTAGCGTCTTGTCAAAAATTGCACTAGTACACGACTACTTCGTTGAATTCGGCGGCGCCGAGCGCGTGGTTGAGGCCATTCATGATTCGTTTCCGTCGGCCCCGCTGTACACCACGGTAGCCCTGCCCCAATACGTGCCGAACCGGCTGCGCGCGGCTGACATCCGCACTTCGGTGATGCAGCATCTGCCATCGATGGATCGCCGCTTCCGCCACTACTTCATGCTGTATCCCTTTGCGGTCGAGAAGTTCGATCTGACTGACTATGATCTGATCTTCAGCAGCAGCTCCGGCTATGCAAAGGGCGTACACCGTCGCCGCAATGCGATTCATGTCTGCTACTGCCACACGCCGATGCGCTGGGTGTGGCGCTATGAAGATTATGTCTCGCGCGAAAAGTTCGGCCGCGGCATCCGCACCGTCCTGCCGTTCTTTCTCTGGGGACTTCGCAAATGGGACCTGCGCGCGTCCCAGCAACCGAACTATTACATCGCGAATTCGCAACTGGTCGCCGATCGGATCAGGAAGATCTACGGACGTGAGGCGCATGTGATACCGCCACCGATCGACGTGAACCGGTTTCACATGTCAAATGATGTGCAGGATTATTACCTGGTGCTTTCGCGGCTCATTTCCTACAAGCGGATCGATCTGGCCATTGAAGCATGCAAGCGGATGAACCGCCGGCTGATTATCATCGGAGACGGACCGGACCGGGCCCGATTGGAGAAACTCGCAGACGATCGCATTGAATTCCTGGGCCGCCAACCCGATCAGATCGTTAACTATTATCTGGCCCGCTGCCGCGCCCTGCTGTTCCCGGGTGAGGAAGACTTTGGCATGGCTCCGCTGGAGGCTAACGCCGCCGGCCGCCCGGTCATCGCGTATAACGCGGGCGGCGCGAGGGAAACTGTCGTCGACGGCAAGACCGGCCTGTTTTTCGATCATCCAAACAGCATGGCCCTGAGTAGCGCGATCGAAAGATTCGAGAGCATGGTTTGGAGCCAGATTCTCTTGCGGCGGCATGCGGAGAAGTTCGACAACAACGTATTCGCCTTTCGCGTTTTGCAGTTTCTTGGTAGCGTTGCGCCTTCGACTTGTGCGCAAGATCTGTTGGCCGGGGCGCGTATACTTTCAGAGAATGTTTCGAAACGAGTTTGGCCGCGTCTGGCCGTAGTCGCCTAATGAAAATGATAGAAGCCACACCTCTGTTTGAACCCGCGGACCGCACGGCGCAACTCGCGACGTCGACGGCGCAGACGTGGAAAGTCGGACCTGCCAAGCCCGTGATTTGGCAGAACGAAGTTCACATCTGGCGGGCGCGTCTTGATGTGCCCTGGTCCTGGACTTTCGATGAAGCGCTTTGTTTGGACGATCGCACCCGCGCCGATCGCTTCAAGTTTGAATCAGACCGCCGCAAGTTCTGCGCGGCCCGCGCCTCGCTTCGCTTGATCCTCAGTCGCTACTTGCAGGTAAAGCCGGGACGTTTACCCCTCGAGGCGGGAGAATTCGGAAAGCCGTTTATCGCGGACCGGAAACTGGCGCAGGGAATCAACTTCAATCTTTCGCATTCGCACCAACTCGCCTTGATTGCGATCAGCCGCAACCGCGAAGTTGGTGTAGATGTCGAATTCATGCGCTCTGACTTTGTCACCGACGAGGTAGCGAGCCACTTCTTTTCTCGCGCCGAAGTTGAAGAGTTTCGCGCGGTCGCGCCGAACTTGCGCACGCGCGCGTTCTTCAACTGCTGGACCCGGAAGGAAGCCTACATCAAAGCGCGCGGCGAGGGACTCTACTGTCCGCTCGATCAGTTTGATGTTTCCGTCGCGCCGGATCGGCCGGCCCTGCTGCTCGACAGCCGAGTTGATGCTAACGATACGCGGCGCTGGAGCTTCGAAAACCTGTCGGCCGGAGATCGTTACGCGGCGACCGTGGCGTTGGAAAGACGAGCGCCGGGTACCGATGCCTCAGCCGGAATGCTGCCGGTCAACGGCGCGCATAAAGAGAATTTCTCGCGTCTCCTGCTCTGGGATTTTGTGGAAGCGTAGCCGCCGCCGGTGGCGTTTTCGCAAGCAGACAGTTTGCCTTACATCGCATGAGATTCCGCTTCGTGCTTGCCGCCGTTGCCCTGGTCCTTTCGCTCAACATCTCTGCTGACAATCGATCAATCCAATGCAACGGTTGCTGGGAAGCCTTCCCGCGCCAGCCTTCAGTCGAGGAATCTCTCGGCGTCAATATTCACTTTGTCGATCCCCAACCCGGTGAAATCAGGATGATCGCCGACGCCGGCTTTCGCTGGATTAGGACCGATTTTGTTTGGCAGATTACCGAACGCGAGGCGGGTCGATACGATTTCTCCGCTTACGATCGCTTGCTCCGGCAACTCGATGAGGCCGGCCTTCACGCCCTGTTCATCCTCGATTACGGAAATACGCTCTACACCGAGGGAAAGTCGGTTCGCACCGCCGAGGCTCGCGCCGCGTTTGCGCGCTGGGCGGTGGCGGCGGCCCAACATTTCGCGGGACGAGGTGTGATTTGGGAAGTTTTTAATGAGCCGAACAATAAAATGTTCTGGCCGCCCACGCCGAACGCCGAAGAATATAATGCGCTCGCGTCAGAGGTGGGCCGCGCGTTTCGGGCCACCGTGCCGAATGAAAAACTCATTGGCCCGGCCATCGACGCCAACGATGTTCAGTTTCTCGAGTCCTGCCTCAAAGCGGAGGCGGCAGATTCCTGGTCCGCTGTTTCTCTCCATCCGTACCGGCAAACCAATCCGGAGACTGCCGCGGCCGATTACGCGCGAGTGCGCGAACTGATTAATAAACATCGCGACAATTCCAACCCGCAGGCCCTCAACATCACCTCGAGCGAGTGGGGTTATTCGTCCAGCTGGGCACGCATGAATGAAGAGCGGCAAGCAATCATGCTGACCCGGTCCTTGCTGACAAATATCGCCAACGGTATTCCGCTTTCGATTTGGTATGACTGGCGTGACGACGGTTCTGATCCGCGCGACCCTGAGGATCATTTCGGTTTAGTGCGCCATGAATATACGCCGGGACGCGCGTTTGTCTATGAACCTAAGCCGGCTTATCTGGCGGCCAGGACGCTCACTGCGACGCTGCAGGGATTTCGCTTTCAAGAGCGTCTGAACTTAGGCAGCGTGGACGACTATGTCCTGGTCTTCAACCGGAATGGCGAACGTCGCCTGGTTGCCTGGACGACCGCGGCTTCACCTCATCGGTTGGCCATCCGGAACCTGTCGGGTGAGTTTGCCACGACCACGATCAGCGGCAGCGCCGGCGGCCGGATCTCTGCCGGCGCTGATGGTCTCAGCATTGACGTCTCCGCTGCTCCGGTATATCTTGTGCCCGCCCATTAGTTGCGTCGCCCCGCCGTTTTGATTTGGTACTTGCGATACCTGTTGTGTTCCAATGTCGCCCACCGCTCGCTATCGTCTTCAGGTCGAAACGACGGCATAATGGTTGCCACAAACACAATCTAATCCGGTAGGAGGGCGAGACAGTGATCAAACGATTTCTGACAGTCACAGCTATTCTGTCACTTTCAATTCTGGGCGCGAGTTGCTCCAGCGGCGATAACACCACAAACACCAATGCAAACAGCAGCACCGCGTCAACGACTACCACGACGACGGGACCTGATGGCTCTCAAATAACCACAACAACGGAAAATGGGGTTCGCACTGAGACGCGGACCTTTCCCAACAATCCGCGGATCTCCAAGGTCGTAGTGACCACCCGCGATGGCAAGACCACGGCAAAGGCCTATTCACCCAGCGGCGAAGAGCACGAAGTTAGCGCGCCGGAGAAGGCCCTGAGCGCGACCGGTGAAGCGATCGCAGATTCAGCCGGTTGGGTTAAGGACAAAGGCGGCGAAGCGGTCGATGCGTCTAAGGACGCAGTCGACAAGACCAAGGATGCCGGCAAGGCCGTGGGCGACAAGACGGTGAAGGGAACTGAGAAGGTAATTGATAAGAGCGCCGACGCCGCCAAGACGGTGGGTTCGAAAACTAAAGAAGGCGCCACTACAGTCGTAGATAAGACCAAGGAGGGCGCGAAGAAAACCGAGAATGCGATGAAGAAAGTAATTCCGCATTAAAGTAATTTTCGCACCTAAGTAATTCCACCCTGGGGATGTGAAGAGCGGCGCACTTCGCGCCGCTCTTGCCTTGCCTTTCCAGCAGGGACGGTGCGACTTTTTCTCTGATTCGCACGTTCAGCGATCACCAACAGCAGCCGTCCAGCTTATGTCTGCCGGACATTCAAATCGGTCCAGCCAAAAACCAGGTGTTCCCGCTGACGTCCTTTACGGCCGCTGCGCGCATCATCTCCTCGCCTTTTGTCGCATTGGCGTATCGCGCCTCGGGGCAGTAGCCCGACCGTGAGGGAGGGCTCAAACGCATCGTCCTTGGGAGCCCTTGTATCTTGCGCAAATGAAGCGCAAGTGTTTCAGTTTTGCCTTGGGTCGCACCCAAGACAAAGAGGAAGAGCAACCTGCCGGAGCCCTAAGCGCCATTGAGCCTGAGATCGGGAG
>Ga0126383_10000402_pt1 | contig 23637 bp, 15 predicted proteins | sample PanSoiMetPlot_35_FD_96882 | JGI IMG/M metagenome (GOLD analysis project Ga0126383, IMG submission 96882) | Tropical forest soil microbial communities from Panama - MetaG Plot_35 | ecosystem: Environmental > Terrestrial > Soil > Tropical forest > Bulk soil | place: Panama | collected 2016-02-17
CTCCTTCCCCGTACATTCCGGATGGGACACCGCCGAACAATTTGATTATTCCGGTGGCCGGAGTACGGCCGGACCAATTGCGCGACACATTTTCCGAGAGTCGTTCGGCGGGACGCGTTCATGATGCCATTGATATACCCGCGCCCTTAGGCACGCCTGTGCTGGCGGCGACGGACGGCGCCATCGTCAAGCTGTTCCACAGTGAACCGGGCGGAACGACAATCTATCAATTAAGCACCGACAACAGGTTCGTTTACTACTACGCTCACCTGGATCGATATGCGGAAGGTTTGACGGAGGGTCACTTTGCGAAACAAGGTGAAGTCATCGCGTACGTGGGAGACTCCGGAAATGCCGGAGCAGGGAATTACCATCTGCATTTCTCAATCGCCCTCATTTCTGACGCGAAACATTATTGGCAAGGCGTCAACATAAACCCCTACCCGCTACTCAAACGATGAGGCGGTCCATAGCTCAGTCGATGACTGGGGCACTCACTGGTCATTGATGCGGCGAGGCAGACCCGGTCGCTACCGCTCCCGGTACTGACTCCGTCGACAGTCAGCACGAGCAACCACCTCACGCTGTTCGATAAGAGTATGTTCCCGCGAATACCGTTCGTTTATGGTGCAAACCAGTCGATTCATGGCCCGTTCATGGCCCGTGATTTCCTATCTCAATCGGTCGGTGGATGCCGGAATGCACCTTGCACACGATGGTGTCGTCCTCAACCGAGGAAACGCGCCGGGAGTAATTCGTGAAGAGAAACTGGGGTCATCTGTCCGTCTTAATAGCCTGCCTGGCGGTGAGCGGATGCGTCGCCGAATCGACAAATCAGGTTAACCGGAACGCCACTCCCTCGCCCTTACCCTCGCCTACAGTTTCGCCGTCACCCGTTGAGAATAGAGGATCGACCCAACCCCTGACGCTACCGGTACTGGATGCGTTTTTCGCCGACGACTCTTTCTCCGGCAAACTCAAAACGCGTTTGCAGTTAAGCGACGAACAAGTCAGTAAGCTGAAAGAGCTTGCTCACTCAGAAACCGCGCAGCTGAACGAGGAAAATGCGGGCCGGGAAGAGCAGGAATCGGCAACGGCGCGGACGACGGCGACAGAAGAGATCAGCGCCTTGATTGGGGCGGAAAAGACGCAGCAACTGGCGGAACTCGTCGGTGAATTGTGGAGCGGCCCAACTGATGAAGCCGGTGACAAATCGGTGCCCGCGAGCAATCGCGAGCAGGCTGGCGACTCTAACCCGGTCCCTGCAGATTCGCGAATAGTCGTCAATATTCCCGCTTATCGAATGGATGCCTTTGACGATGGCCGCTTAATTAAGTCGTACAAGATTGGCATCGGCTACCCTGAATTTCCTCTGCCGATTGGCCCGCGTAAAGCACGAGTGATCATTTTTAATCCAACCTGGACACCGCCCGATGAACCGTGGGTCGCCAGGATGAAAAATGTCAGCGCCGGACAAAAGATCGCAGCCGGCAGCAAACTGAACCCGCTGGGTCCAATTAAAATTCCGATTGGCGGGCCATCGCTGATTCACGGGGGCAAGTCGCCGGCAAAATTGGGCACTTTTGCTTCGCACGGGTGTGTGGGGCTCACCACGCCTCAAATAGAAAGCTTTGCCAGGGTGCTGGCCCAACTTGGCGACGTGAAATTGACCGATGAAGAACTAACGGACTACGGGCGAAATAAGACTGAGACGAAACAGGTGAAGCTCGACCATGCCGTGCCGGTAGAGTTGCGCTACCAGACAATTGTGGTTGAGGACGGCAAACTTCATATCTATCGGGACGTTTACGATCAGGAAACGAATACCGAAGAGAACCTGCGCGCGGTGCTGGCAGCCAATGGCGTCCGATTTGATGATTTAGCCGAAGGCGAGCGAACCGAGGCGCTCAGCGCGCTGGCCCAAATGTCGGGACAGCCAGCCGGAAGCGCGCCGAAAGCGAGTCCATCACGCAGCACCTCGCCAACGTCTATCCCGCCTCCCGAAAAAAGAACCGGCGCAAACAGGAAGACGACGGCGGCGGCTAAGAACAAGAACGAGATTGTGATTGAAATCGCCGGCCTGCAAGGAAAGGGTTATCCGTCCCCGGTAGCGCTCGACACCGGCAGCGGGAAGTGACCTATTGGTATTCAGGCAGACGGGTCAGTACCACTGCGGTAGCGGGTGGGTTAGCCGCCGACATAGATTTGTGAATTGACACCCGGCGCGTCGTGTGAGATAAATGCTCCCGCATTTCGAAATAGATCTTTCTAAGAATTTGATCGTGGCGATTTAAGGCGACTTGCTCCACGTAAAAAACTGCTAAAGAGCTGCCAGGATTTTCCGGGTTTTACCCCGAGACCTCGCGCACTCTGACGGCGCGAGGCTTTTTTGTTTTTACCTCGCCCGCTTTTAGAAGTTTTCCCGCCAATCCAAATCGCCACACTGAACCTCCGGAAAGGAAACAGTGATGGCAGTAATAGAGAAAAACCTAAAATTTGACGCACGGCAGACGGTTGGGCCCTGCCTGCCGATCGACCCAGGGTCAGATCACCACTTTGACACGCTGGCTTTGCACGCCGGCACGCCTGCCGATCCAGCCACCGGCGCCATTCTGACGCCGATTTATCAAACGACAACTTATCGACAGACAGCAGTTGGCCAGGACCATGGGTTCACTTACAGCCGCTCAGCCAATCCGACGGTCTCGGCCCTAGAACGAAGGTTGGCGGCGCTCGAAGGCGCTGAATTCTGCACCTGCTTTGGGACCGGGCTGGCGGCTACCACTGCGTTATGTCTGGCCCTGTTACGTGCCGGTGATCGAGTTGTCGTATCGCAAGCAGTCTACGGCGGCACCGTCAGACTGTTTCGCGAAGTGCTGGCGAAATTCCACGTCGAGGCCGAGTTCGTTGATACCTCTGACGAACAGGCCCTGGCCGGCGCGTTGCAGCAGCCCACCCGCTTTGTCTTCATCGAAAGCCCGGCAAATCCGACCCTGAAGCTGACCGATATTTCAATTGCAGCGCGTCTGGCGAAAGAGTCCGACGCCTTATTAATCGTCGACAACACCTTACTGACTCCGGCTTTGCAGCGCCCGCTCGATCTGGGGGCGGAAGTGGTGCTCCACTCGACCACGAAATTTATCGAAGGGCATAACGCGACAGTAGGGGGCGCGCTCGTCACCAGCGACCCGGACTTGCACGACAGTTTTCTATTTGCCCGCAACGCCATCGGCGCCATCCAATCGCCTTTTCCCGCGTGGCTCACCCTTCAGGGAGTCAAGACGTTGCCGCTCCGCATGGCCCGTCACTCTGAAAATGCTCTGCGGGTGGCGACCTTTCTCGAGGCGCACGACCGGGTGACGAAGGTCATCTATCCAGGTTTGAAATCGTTTCCGCAATTTGAATTGGCCCAGCGGCAGCAGTCAACGGGCGGGGCAATGATTGCCTTTGAAGTCGAAGGCGGGGTTGAGGCTGGAATCAAATTGATGAATGCGGTGCAACTTTGTGCACTGGCCGAAAACCTGGGCGCGGCGGAAACCCTGATCACCCATCCGGCTTCGATGACGCACGCGGATGTGCCGCTGGAGCAGCGTGAAGTCGCCGGCATAACGGACGGACTAATCCGGCTGTCGGTAGGACTTGAGGACCCGGTCGACCTGATCCGCGATTTGGATCAGGCACTCGCATGTACCTCAATTCAGAAATTAACGTGATTCAGATGGAGTGCGACGGCTGGTCGGCGCTTTTTGCCCTGGGCCATAAATCAAAGCGCCGACAAAGCCGGCGCACTCCAAATTTGGCCCTATCGAGGGAGCAGGATTAATGACGAACAACACTAACATCGTGGTTTTGAAATTCGGCAGTTCCGTACTCCGCAGCGAGGACGATCTGCCGACGGCAGTTCATGAGATCTATCGCTATTGGCGCGAGGGTGCGCAGGTGATTGTGGTGGCCTCTGCTTTTGGCAACACGACTGACGAGTTAATACGCCGCGCCGAAAGAGTGTGCGAACGGCCTCACCAGTCAGTATTGCCGAACTTGCTGGCTACCGGCGAGGCGACATCTTCCGCGTTGTTGACACTGGCGCTAAATCGGGCCGGCCTGGCCGCCAAGCTTCTTGATGAAGTGCAAATTGGTTTGCGCACAGTTGGCGGCGGCACGGACGCGGTTCCGGTGGCCGTCAATAAGACGCGTTTACTGAATGAGCTGCGTCACGCGATCGTCGTCTTGCCGGGCTTTGTCGGGCGAGACGACCGCGGCGACAAAACGGTCATGGGCCGGGGAGGATCTGATCTCACGGCCTTGTTCCTGGCCCATCAACTGACAGCTCGCTGCATCCTGATCAAAGACGTGGACGGCCTGTATACCAACGATCCGGCTGGTCTGGCTCCGCAATCCTTGCGATTCGCGCAGGTGAGTTACGACACGGCAATCCGCCGCGGCGGACGGCTGGTGCAAACCAAGGCGCTGCGGTTTGCTGCCGCTAACAGGCTTCAATTCAGCATTGGAAGCATCGGCGCGCCCCAGGCAACTGAGATTGGGCCACTGGCTGATCGGCTCGATGTTTCGAATTTGACGCCGCAACCAACGCGCGTCACCCTGCTGGGTTGCGGCACGGTGGGCGGCGGAATCTATCAACGTTTAGCGGCCCTGCCACAGCACTTTGAATTGGTGGGAGTGGGAGCGTTGACATTGAACCACACTCGCGAGCTGGGAGTACCGGAACACCTGGCGTCCACCGACATCGCAGAACTTCTGCGGCGCGAGTGTGATGTCGTGGTGGAACTGACAGGCGCAACTGAATACGCGTCCGCGATGGTCGAGCTGGCCTTGAAAGGCGGCCGGCACGTGGTCACTGCCAACAAGGCAATGATAGCCGGCTCAGGTGACCGCCTCTTGAATCTTGCTTCAGTATGCGGAGTCACAATCCGCTACAGCGCCGCCGTGGGTGGCGTCTTGCCGGCGCTGGAAACGATCCGGCGGGCGCAAACCATTGGACCGGTAAAGTCGTTTGCCGGAATTGTCAACGCGACTGCCAATTACATTCTCGATCGACTCGAAGCGGGCGGTGACCTGGCGCAGGCGATCAAAGCCGCGCAGGAAGCAGGTTATGCAGAGGCGGATCCACGGCTTGATTTGAACGGCACAGACGCCGCGCAGAAGTTGACGTTGCTGGCCCGGGAAGCGTTCGGTGTCTCCCTTCCACTCGATCAGATCCACCGAGTGGGCATTGAGAATATCGAGGGCCAATTGAGGAAGGCGCGCGCCGGCGGAAACGTCGTGCGCCTCGTCGCTGAATGCACGCGGACCGAGAAGGGAATTAGAGCCAGGGTTGAGCCGGTGGAGTTGCGACCAGACCATCCATTGGCCCAGGTGGCCGGGGCCGGCAATCGTCTGATTGTCGAATTGGAGCATGGCGAACAACTGGTGGTTTCCGGAACGGGCGCCGGTCGCTGGCCTACCACCGAATCAGTCATGGCGGACCTCTTCGAACTGAAGCGGCAGCAGTTAACTAATCGATCTGAAAAACTCGAAGCTCTGGAGGTGTGCGCATGAGCCTGAAGCCGGCAACCAGGTGTGTTAATTTCCCGAACTCTGACGAGCACGGCGCCGTGGCGCCCCCAATCTATCAGACAGCCACATTCCGCCAACCGGGCGCCCTCGAATTCGGCGAATATGACTATACCCGCAGCGGCAATCCGACGCGGCATCTGCTCGAGCAGCAGATCGCTGAATTGGAGGGTGGCGCCCATGCCTCTGCCTTTGCGAGTGGCATGGCGGCGATTACGGCGCTCGCGCGGATCTTCAACAGCGGCGATGAAATCGTGGCCGGCGATGATCTCTATGGCGGCACCGTGCGCTTGCTGGAAAGCGTCCTCTCGCGCCAGGCGATGGCGGTTCGCTATGTTGATACTACCGACCTGGCCGCGGTTAGAGCTGCGGTTTCGGCCCGGACAAAACTGATTCTGATCGAGACCCCGAGTAATCCGCTCCTGCGAATCTCTGACATTCGCGGCCTCAGTCAGATTGCCACGGAAGCAGGCGCGTTGCTGGCGGTCGATAACTCAATGCTCTCACCGATCCTGCAACAACCACTCTCCTTAGGCGCCGACTTCGTGATTCACTCGGCGACAAAGTTTCTCTGCGGTCACAGCGACGTAACGGCCGGCGCGGTGGTGACCAACGATCGAGTGCTGCACGAACGTATCGCCTTTCAACAGAACGCCGAGGGGGCTGCGTTGGCGCCATTCGAGTCATGGTTGCTTCTGCGCGGATTGAAGACCCTGGCTTTGAGAGTGGAGCGGCAAAATGAGAGCGCCTTGAAAATTGCGCAGTTCCTCAAGAATAACGAGACGATCAGATCGGTCTATTACCCCGGACTAAGCGATCATCCGGGGCATCAGTTACAGCGGAGTCAGGCGGAAGGTGACGGATCGGTTATCACCTTCACCACCGGTAACGCCGAACTGTCGCGGAAAATAGTTGAAGGCACAAAGTTGTTTACTATTGCCGTCAGTTTCGGGTCGGTAGGCTCGACCATAAGTCTGCCCTGCCGCATGTCGCACGCGAGCATCCCGTTTGACCTGAGAGAGAAGCTGGCCCCTCCGGAAGATTTGATCCGGCTGTCGGTAGGCATCGAAGATCCTGGTGATTTAATCGAGGACTTGGGGCGGGCATTGGCAGCGGCAGAGCAGCAGTCCGGTCACGAAAGTCTGGCGGCGGCGGTCAGTGTCGCTTGAGGTCTGCTGTCTCAAATTCCCCGGCGCAGTGATGACATAAATTTGGAGTGCGGTGGCTGAGTCCGGATTCATCGGGACGACACCGCTTTGGATTAATCGTTATCCTGACGACTCGAACAATCCAAAGCGCCGCGGCGCTGCAAACTTACTCTTCCCGATGTTCTGAGATATAACGCTCGCCGTTATCGGCGAGAATGGTCACCACGACTGATCCGGCGGGTAAGGAGCGAGCGAGTCTCAACGCCGCGAAAACATTAGCGCCGGAGCTTGGCCCAACAAATAGCCCCTCCTCTTTCGCCAGACGGTCTTTCATGCTTAAGGCGTGCTCGGTTTCTACCGTCACCTGTTCATCCGCCAATGAGGGATCGTAAATGCCCGGGACCTTCGCGGTCGGCATATGCTTGAGACCTTCAATCCCGTGCAGCGGAGAATCAGGTTGCAAAGCAATGGTTCTCACTCGCGGATTGTGCTCCCGCAAGCGTCGAGTAATTCCGGTAAACGTGCCGGTGGTCCCCAGGCCCGCCACAAAGTGGGTGACTCGGCCTTCGGTCTGCCGCCAAATCTCTACGCCGGTAGTCTCGTAATGCGCGCGCCAATTGGCGTCGTTGTTGTATTGATCCAGATAGACGTACCGGTCGGGAAACTCTGCGGCGAGTTTGCTGGCCAGCGCCTGGGCGCCATCGGTGCCTTCCATGGGATTGGTCTCGATGATTTCAACTCCGAAACCGTTCAGGATCCGTTTTCGTTCGATGGTGGCATTTCGCGGCAGACAGAGCGTAACTTCGTAACCGCGCGCTGCCGCAATCATTCCATACGCAATTCCGGTGTTCCCGCTGCTGGCGTCGAGGATTGCCTTTCCGGGGCGTAACAGGCCGCGCCGTTCAGCCTCCAGGATCATAGCCAGGGCGGGCCGATCCTTCACTGAGCCGCCGGGGTTGAGGTGTTCGGCTTTGGCGAAGACTTCAACTTCGCGAGGCAAGTCCGCGGTGATTCGATCGAGGCGAACGAGCGGGGTATTGCCGATGCTCGCTGCGATTGAATAATGCGAGCTCGATTTTGCTGCTTGGGTCATGACGCTCATGATCAATAAAGCCCTCGGCTGTCCCTTGTTGCCGCTGGTGCGAGCTCTGCGCAATGTGGTCGGCACCATCCGCGTAAGCGGATGGGATAAAGAGCTGCTCAATGCGAAGGTGCTCCCTATCCCGTCCGCTCACGCTGATGGCGCTGACTCTTTACGCCGCCATTCACCCGCCTGCGCCCGCCGTCCTGCCTGAAAGCCGACTATAGGAACCGTGCCACTTGCCGGGCAATTTCGTGGCCACGGGCCGAACTTAAAAATACTTAACTGGGGTTAAATGGAATTGTATTGACCGGTTAGCGCAGGGAGCCTAGAGTGACGGCACTTGGGCATCAGGCATCAAATTATGATTAGTCAAGTCCTTTCCGCCAAAGCCTGCTGCTGTTGTTGCCGCATGAAAAGTTGTGCGGTGACCGCAGGGGTGAAGATGAACGGTTTGAAAGGATTAGATCAGTGGTTAGAGGTGAGACAATAAGCGAATTTCAGCTGCCGGCGCACATAGCACCGGTTCGCCGTCACCTCTCCAATCAAAGAACGGGAATACTAATCGTCGGCCATGGCAGCCGCCGAGCTGAGGCCAATGAAGACGTACACCGTGCCGCGCGTCTCGTTGGCGAGCGAGGCGGCTTCGCCTTGGTTGAAGCCGCCTTTCTCGAAATCGAATCTCCAAACGTCGCTGAAGGTTTTTCGCGATTGGTTGCGCGTGGCGCGAACGAGATTGTCATCCATCCTTATTTCCTTTCACCCGGAAGACACACGCGAGGGGATCTGCCACGCCGAGTTAGCGAGGTAGCCGCGCTTCATCCGGACATCGTCTACCGCATCAGCGAACCACTCTCAGCGCATCCACTGGTGATCGAGGCTGCGATCGAACGCATTCGCGAAACCGGGGCGATCCCGTACTCCGAGGAACAGCATAAAGTTTATCTCGTCGGCGCGGGACCAGGTGATCCCGGACTGCTTACCTTGCGCGCACGTCAGTTACTGGAATCATGCGATGTCGTGCTTTACGACTATCTGGTCGACCCCGAGGTCCTGAAATTCGTGCGGCGCGGCGCCGAGCGGATTGCGGTGGGAAAAGTCGGCGGCGGGCGCTGCACTCCGCAACGTCAAATTAATCAAATCATGATTGAGCGGGCGCGAGCCGGGAACCGCGTGGTGCGGCTTAAAGGTGGCGATCCGTTTGTGTTCGGACGCGGCGGCGAAGAGGCGGAAGCCCTTTATGAAGCCGGCGTTCGCTTTGAAGTTGTGCCGGGAGTCACTTCCGCATCAGCGGTCCCCGCCTACGCCGGGATTCCTCTGACGCACCGCGATTATTCATCGTCATTCGCCGTGGTGACCGCCGCTCATGCCGGAGACGGCGCTTGCAACTCGCTCGCGCTATCAGGCGTGGCGGGCGCTGACACTATCGTAATTCTGATGGGCTTACGAAATTTGCGGGAGGTGGCTGCGGACCTGTTGGCCGCAGGCAGAACCATAGACACGCCGGCGGCGGTAATTCGTTGGGGTTCTTATCAAACCCAAGAGACAGTGGTCGGCACTCTCGGGTCCATCGCCGGCGACGTTGAGCGCGCAGGTTTGCGCGCGCCCGCGGTAATAGTGGTCGGTGAAATTGTCCGTTTGCGCGAACGTTTGAATTGGTTCGAGCAGGAGTTGGGTAGTCGCAGCGAATTGGAGGCGGCGTTTGCCGCGGCTTGAAGGCTGAAGGGATTTAGCAAATGGCAGAGGCCGATCTGAAAACAGTCTTTGAGGTTAATGACGACGACCTGGCGGCAATTTCGGCCGGGTTGGAAGACGAGCCGCCGGAAGCCATTCTGCGATGGACGTTCAGTGAGTTTGGGCCGGATGTGGCCCTGGCTACGGGTTTTGGCGCCGAGGGCTGTGTGCTGATTGACATGATCTCCGCAATCAACAGGAACGCGCGCATCTTTTATCTGGACACGGATCTTCTTTTTCCGGAGACCTATCGATTGTGCCGGCAATTGGAGGCGCGCTATGGCGTGCGAATCGAACGCCGGGCCACAGCTCTGTCTCTGCACGCCCAGGCAAACGAATATGGCGAGCGTCTCTGGGAGCGACAACCTGATCTCTGCTGTCAGTTGCGCAAAGTGGAACCGCTCAGGGAAATCCTGACCGGACTGCGCGCGTGGGTCACTGCGATCCGGCGCGGACAGACGGCGGCGCGAGCGCAGGCAGCGGTGATCGAACGGGATCGAAAATTTGGCCTGATCAAGATCAACCCGTTAGCTGCCTGGTCCGATCGCGAAGTCTGGCAATACGTCGAGCAAAATGCCGTGCCCTACAACCCGCTCTACGATTGCGGCTATCAGTCGATCGGTTGCGCCCCGTGCACGACAGTTGTGCAGATCGGCGAGGATGCCAGGGCCGGACGCTGGCGGGGAAAGATCAAGACCGAGTGTGGTTTGCATCAATAGGTTTTCAAAGTGCGAACAAGGGAAGGATCACACATGAAATTAATTAAGCCTCACGGAGGTTCCCTCGTAAATCGTGAAGCTGTGGGCCCGGAGCGCCTGCGACTGATCGATGAAGCGCGCGGTCTGCGGCGGCTGCAGCTTGACGCAAAGGCAGTTGCGGACGTCGAGATGATTGCCACCGGGGCCTACTCGCCGCTGACGGGCTTTATGGATTCACCGAACTATGAGTCCGTCCTGAGTCACATGTATCTGGCTGACGGCACCGTCTGGAGTCTGCCAATCACGCTCGCCGCGAACGCCGCCGAGGTGGAGCAATTGCGCGAAGGAGAAGATGTCGCTCTTTATCAGCAAGAACATCTTTTGGGCGTGTTGCACCTGACGGAGAAGTTCACTTACGACAAAGAAGCAGAAGCGCAATCGGTCTACCGCACAACGGATGCAGCGCACCCCGGTGTGCGCGCGCTTTATGCGCAGGGCGATTGGTTGCTGGCCGGGAAAATAACCCTGGTTAATCGCCCGCGACCTGTCCTGTTCGCGCAGTACCGTCTCGATCCGGTGGCCACGCGAGCCCTTTTTCAGGAGCGTGGCTGGCGTCGCGTAGTTGCATTTCAAACCCGCAACCCGGTCCATCGCGCTCATGAGTACATTCAGAAATGCGCGCTGGAAATCGCCGATGGGCTGCTGCTCCATCCGCTGGTTGGCGAAACGAAATCCGATGATATTCCGGCAGAGGTGAGGATTCGTTCCTATGAAGAAATTCTCGCCAATTATTATCCCACGGCCCGCACGGTGCTCTCGGTGATGCCGGCGGCGATGCGTTATGCCGGACCGCGCGAAGCCATCTTTCATGCCCTGATCCGGAAGAACTATGGTTGCTCGCACTTCATCGTTGGCCGCGATCATGCCGGGGTCGGGAATTACTATGGCAGCTATGACGCGCACCAGATTTTCGACGAGTTTGATCCGGCGGCCCTGGGCATCACGCCGCTTTTCTTCGACCATGCGTTCTTTTGCCAGTCATGCGGCGCGATGGCGTCGGTGAAGACCTGTCCACACGATCAGACGAGTCACATCACGCTGTCAGGGACCAAAGTGCGCCAGTTGCTCAGCGCCGGACAACTGCCGCCGAGTGAGTTTTCGCGGCCGGAAGTAGCCCGCGTGCTTATTGAAGCCTACCGGTCACTTAATGAGCCGCAGTTGGCCGGCGCCGTCTGACGCGATCAAACAGATGAGCAGACAAAAAGGATTTACGCTGTGGTTTACCGGCCTGTCGGGGGCGGGTAAGACGACGCTGGCCCAAAAGGTGCTGGCGGATCTGGAGGAGCGTGGGCTCAAGTTGGAAGTGTTGGATGGAGACGAAGTCCGGACCAATCTTTCCAAAGGCCTGGGGTTCTCGAAGGAAGATCGAGATACCAATATTCGCCGGATTGGTTATGTCAGCCGCTTGCTCTCGCGGAACGGTGTGGGAGTCATCTCGGCGGCGATCTCTCCTTATCGTGACGTCCGCGATGAAGTCCGTCGCTTGATTGAAGCCGAGGGCGTGCAATTCATCGAGGTCTACGTCAAGTGCCCGATTGAAGTACTCGCCGAGAGAGACGTGAAGGGGCTATACAAGAAAGCGCTGGCCGGTGAAATCAAGGAATTCACCGGAGTCTCGGATCCTTACCAGGAGCCTCTTAGTCCGGAGATCACGGTGGAGACTGATCGGGAATCGATCGGACAAAGCGCGCACAAAATCATAAGGGAATTAAAGCGGCGTGGCCTGCTCGAAGTTGGAGGAGATGGATATTCCCCTGCCGTTACGGGCCGGGAGTTAACCTTCGTCAGCGAAGTTAAAGGCGGAGTAGCCGAGTGGTAAGGCGCACTTCTGCAAAACCTGTGGGCGCAGGGTCGATCCCTGCTGCCGCCTTCAGGGCCGCCAAGGGTGAATCGTAAAAGTCAATGCAAAGTACCCCAGCATCCAAATCGCCGGTCCCTTTGATGCCGGCTTATGTCGAGGACGAACTGGCCTGGTATGAAGACCAGATTAAAAAATATCGCGCCGGCGAATTGGATGAAACCAAAATGCAAAAAGTGCGGTTGCACTTCGGCACCTATGCCCAGCGCCAGCAAGGCGTGCAGATGCAGCGCATCAAAATTCCCGGTGGTCACCTGACCTCGACTCAGCTCACGCGTCTGGCTGATGCGGCCGATCAGTTCGGGAGCGGCTTCATGCATTTAACCACGCGGGAAGACGCGCAGATCTATTACGTAAGCCTGGACGAGACGCCGAACCTTCTGAGATTTCTCGCAAAGGCCGGGATTACCACCCGCGAAGCCTGCGGGAATACGGTGCGCAACATCACCGCTTGCTATCGCGCCGGCACTTCGGCCACCGAACCGTTTGATGTCACTCCCTATGCCCGGGCCTTATTCCGCTACCTCGTGCGCAACAAGTTCAATCAGAACCTGGGCCGCAAGTTCAAGATCACTTTTGAAGGCTGCGCCGAGGATCATTCATCGCTAAGGATTAACGACATCGGCTTTTGGGCCGCCACTCGCCAATTGAATGAGGTTTCGGAACGGGGTTTTCGCGTCTATCTTGGCGGAGGACTGGGCAGCACGCCGCACCTGGCCAGACTCTATACAGAGTTTCTGCCGGCGGATGAAATCTTCAATTTCGCGGCTGCGCTGCTGCGCCTTTTTGACCGTTATGGCGAGCGTAAGGCGCGGATGAAAGCGCGCCTGAAGTTTCTGATCCAATCAATGGGCTGGGACGATTTCGTGGCGGCGCTGGAAGCAGAACGGGACCGCGTCGGTCATATCAGGCTGGTCGATCATCTGCCGCGTGAAGATGATGACGTGCCGCCAGGCTGCAACTCGCAGCGTTTAGAGCTTCATCATGACAGCAGTGATCCTGAGTTTCGCGCCTGGATCGAAGATTCGGTCATCGCACATAAACAAGAAGGATTTCGCGGCGTGCATGTCCGGCTGAAGCTGGGAGACATTACCTCAGATCGCGCGCGGCGGCTGGCGGAGATCGCGCGCCGGTTCTCAGCCGGCCAATTGCGAACTTCGATCGGGCAGAACATTTATCTTCCCTGGGTGCGGCAACACCAGCTCGCGAATCTCTATCTGGCCCTGCGGCAGATTGAGCTGGACCAGCCAGGGGTCGATACGATCAGGGACGTGACTGCGTGTCCCGGTTCGGACACCTGCCGCCTGGGAATCGCTTCGGCAAAGGGCCTGGGCAACGCGATCTCGGAAGCCTTTGAAAACGGATTGGGCCAATACCAGGACCTCGCCCGGCAACTGAAGATCAAAATCTCCGGCTGTCCCAATGGCTGCGCCCAACACACGATCTCCAACATTGGCTTTCATGCCGCAGCTTTCTCGCACGAAGGCCATACAATTCCTGCCTATCTGGTGTCTCTGGGAGGCGAGATCAAACCGGGCTCGGCGCAGATTGCCCATTCGATTGGCAAGTTTCCGGCAAGAAACGGCGTCAAGGTAATCGAGACTTTGCTGTCCTTATATAAGAGCGAGAGATTGCCGGCGGAGGAATTCAATTCGTTTGTCACGCGCGTTGGCGATGAAAGGCTGAAACAGCTGCTCGAACCGCAGAGCTCCGTCCCCTCGTTGGCAGAGGACCCCGCGTTTTATCAGGACTTCGGCCATGAAAACGAGCGCTTCGCCGTGCGCCCCGGAGTGAAAGGTGAATGCGCCGGCTCAACCGTTGCCGAATCAGTTCCGAGCCTCGACCAGGCCCGCGAATGGCTGGCCCAGGCAGAAGCTTTCATCTATCACAAAGAGTATGGTCACGCGATGCTGGCGGCGTATGAAGCCACCGCCGGGGCCGGCCGGGTTCCGCTTTACAGCCGGCTGGTGGATCCATTTACTGCGGACGAAGCGCTCTGGGAATTTGAGAACCTGTTCGTTTTGTCCGGAGAGACCGGCGGCGAGTGGCAGAACCTCTCGTCTCGCTTCATCGAGCTTAAGAGTTATGAAGCGAACGAGGCGGCGGCGAATGGGATTCTGAGTGAATCAAGAAAGTTCGTAGCGTATTGCGCGGCCTTCCAACCCAACGGCCCTGCCTCCAAAGCCAGCTAACCCGAAGCGAAGATTGGCACGTTGCCTTGCGGCTTGCCGCGTTACAGTGCGGTAAGGCTTTCACCGGCGCTGTCGTCAAAATGTTTTTATCGGCGACGCCAATCTCGCCTAAAACCTCAACCTCAACCTCTACGCGCGCGTCAACAATGCGCAGTTTTGCGCTTCGCCATGATTATCGCCTTGGGTTTGGTTAAGACCGTCGCAGCCCGGAGCTTACGGGGCGGGCGTGGAAATTCAACCGGCGCCAGGAGACCGCCGGCCACCGCCAGGAATTTCTGCGTGGGCGCAGACTGGTTCTGATCTTTTCGCCGCACCAGCCACAGATCCCAATCGTCTCGCACGCCGGTAATCGAAAGCTCGGTGAGTTTGCCCTGTCTCAACTCCTCCTCCACGCACATGCGAGGCACAAATCCGACGCCCAGATTTTCGCTGACCATTCGTTTCATCGCCTCGATAGCGATATTTTCGACGCCCAAATTCAAAGGGACGGCGGCATCCGCAAATGCCTGGGCCAGGCGCTGGCGCAACTTCGATCTGGTGCTCTGGACCAGCAGCACTTCGGTCTCCAGGGCAGCGACCGTCAGACCGTTTACGCCGCACAGGCGATGAGCCGGGTTGACGATGAAGACGAGACGGTCACGGAAAATCAGCTCTCGATCCAGGGCGGCATCTTCCGTAGCTTCGCCGACCAGGGCCACGTCGATGGCGCCATGGGACAAAGCGCGCAGCAGACGTTCGGTGGTGCCGCAAACAATTTCCGTTTTGATTTCCGGATGGGCTTCCTGAAAAGGCCGTAGCAGGGAGGGCAATAAATATAAGCTGGTGCTCTCGTGAGTCCCGATGCGCAGCTTGCCCTGCCGCCTTTGCGCCCCATCTTTTATGGCTCTCGTCGCTTCCTGGCGCAACTCCAGAATTCTCCGCGCGTAGGAATAGAGCACCCGGCCCGACGGCGTCAATTCCGGTTGCTGGCGGTCAGAGCGATCGAACAGCACCGAACCAAATTCTTCCTCCAGTTTGGTGATCGCGATACTAACGGCGGGCGCCGTGCGGAAGACGCGTTCCGCCGCGCGGCTCACGCTGCCTTCTTCCACTACGGCCGTAAACATTTCGAGTTGTTGGAATTCCATTTGTGTTCCCCCTTGACGCTAAACCCATAAAACTCAAAAGGCCGCCACCCGGTTTAGGGTGACGGCCTCGGCATTCAAGAAAATGCAAACTTGATCCCAGACGTCACCCTCCGCCACTACAGGCGCATGCCGCCATACAAGTCGCAGCGCACATTTGGTGATTCTGGAAATATTTCATCAGCTGGTCTCCGCTTGGTGGCTCATTCTATAACACAGTAAGCCATGGGGCAACAAGATTTGGAAAGCGGTGCCCTCCAATCTCTCTAGTCATTAGAGTGTCCGGTGAATCCCTTCGGCTCTCGATACCAACGATGACCGGCGGCATACTCCCGATCAGTTGGCCTCAAACGATTGAGCGAGCGCTTGGGATCGATATGCGCGCAAGCCACATGGATGGTGCTGATGGCCGCCATCGGCGCGACATACGAGTTGAGGAATGATGGACTCACCACCGGCGTAATCAGGTAGGCGTCGCAGTAGCGGGCAATCGGCGACGTATTGCTGTCGGTGATGCCAAAGGTCGGCACCCCCTGTTTCCGGGCCTGCGCAACTGATTCGACCGTGTCCCTCAGACACTGGCCAAAACTAATGGCCACCAGAAGATCTTTCGAGGTCAGCACTTCGACTTTGTACTGGAGATTGCCGCTGCTCCCGATCGGGGCTTCCGCGTCAAAACCCAGCGCCAGCAGGCCGTACGCCAGGTAATAGGAGAGGGAAGCAGCGAAGTCCAGGCCAACTACGACTACGTGTCGCGAACGCTTGATCAGTTTCGCCAGCGCGATAACTCGCTGCCGGTCCAGATCAGATTTGAGGATGTTGAGGTTGTCGATGGCTTTCTCCAAAGAGTGATCAATGTGATCCGCCACGCTGCGTTTCTCTTTGGTCGCGGCTTTCAGCACCGTGTAAGGATTGATGCGCGAGACGAAGTGCTGCCGCAGGTCGGCAGAAAACTCGGCGAAGCTGCCATAGCCGAGCACGTTGGTGGTGCGCAGAATAGTGGTGGCGTCGATGTGAAAGCGCTTGGCCATCTCACGCGAGGAGAGGAAGCAGGTCTCATCGGCTGAATCGAGGATGGCCCGGAGCAGTCGTTGGCGTCTGGGGTTAAGTTGATCTCGAGCATCAGCGAAACGTGTCTCCAGGGCGCTGGGGGAAACGCTGCCATCGCGGCCGTTGGAGCCGGAAGGAGCGGCGTTAATCTTTTTGCGCGGGTTTGTGGGTTTCATAGATCAATTAACAGCTCGGACTTTGCCTCAAAGTTCTGAAGTGTCTTATGGCGCGTTGCCCGACTCGGGGCAGTAGCCCGACCGTAAGGGAGGGCTCATGATGTCGCAAACAGGAGCCCTCTCTTACGATCGGGCTACTGCCCCGTCAAAGAACGGCAAGCCGCAAAACGTGGCGATCGATCACCGCGACAACGTGTCTTGCAGCTTGCCTAAGGCGCTACGCAGGACTTCATCTTCGCGCGCGATGCAGAGTCGCATGTAGCTGTCGAAACGATCGCTGTTCGCGAATGCGTTGCCGGGCACGCCGGCCACTCCGTTCTTGATTAGCAGCTCATTGAGCTGCATCGCGTCCCCGAACCGCTCCGGGATGCGGGCCCAGAGATAAAACGCCGAACCTGAATCATAAATTTGAAAGCCGGCGCTTTCGAGGACGTCGGCCGCAAACTTTCGCTTGCCGATAAATCGTTTCTGCAATTCGTCGTAATAGCCAGGGTCAGCCATCAGCACCGTCGCGAGCGCGCGCTGAAGCGGGGTGGGCGAGCACACATAGAAAACGTTATTTGCGTTGTTGAGAGGCGCAATCAATTTGCCGTCGCCGTAAACATAACCAAGCCGCCAACCGGAAATATTCCATGATTTGGAAAACGAGTTGACTGTGATCGTCCGTTCCCGCATGCCGTCCAACGTTGCAATCGAGACATGGGTCCTCTCCGGCACGACGAAATGCTCGTACACTTCGTCGGCGATACAGATCAGATCAAATTCCCGGCAAACCGCGGCAATGGTCTCGAGTTCCTCCCCCACAAAGACTTTCCCGGTGGGGTTGACCGGAGTGCAGAGAATAATCGCCCGCAGAGGGTGCGGGCCGGTTTTCAATTCGCGGCAACGCCGGCGCAATTCATCGCCGTCCAACTCCAGATTCTCACCGCGCAGCTGCAAAACTTCGGTCCGTCCGTCCAGCTCGGCGGGGATGCGCTGGTGATATGGATAGTAAGGCTCAAAGACGAGCGCCGTGCCGCCGGCCAGATAGGTGCGGGCGATGGCCACCAGCGCCCCGGTTGCGCCCGGGGTGATCAGCAGCTCGAGCGGCGCCGCCTGCGGGTCCACTTCGATGCGGTTGAACCTGGCTATTTTTTGCGTGACCGCGCGGCGCAGTTCATCGACCCCTTCGGCCGGGCTGTAGTGATTCTGGCTGGCCGCGATGATTTCACCGGCCGCCCGCGCCAGCGCCGGGCTGATGGCCAGCTCTGATTGTCCCTGCACCAGATTCCCGCTGGGCGGAACCAGACGAGTAATCTTTCTGATGTCCGGCTTTGCCTTCTCAGGCAACACTTTCGAACCAGCTTTCACTTTGTTATTGCCCCCGATGAATTTGTTCTGCCGTTAACATAACAGGGGAACAGTCTCGCGGCGAACTGTCAACGCTTCGATCCGCGCTTGATTGACTTCAAAACCGATTCCGGGATCATTAGGCGCTTTGATCGTGCCGGCGGGGCTCACCGTCACCGGAGGTTCGATGATGTCTTCTTCCCAGTAACGCGCCGAAGCCGAGACATCCCCGGGCAGGGTGAATCCGGGCAAAGTCGAAAGCGCGATATTGTGTGCGCGTCCAATCCCCGCTTCGAGCATCCCGCCACACCACACGGGCATGCCATTCTCTTTGGCAAAAGCCTGGATGGCCCTGGCTTCCGTAAACCCGCCAACCCGGCCCAGCTTGATGTTGATGATCCGGCAAGCATCCAGCTCATGCGCGTGGCGCGCATTTGCCAGGCAGACAATTGACTCGTCCAGACAGATCGCAGTTCGTATTGCCCGCTGCAATTCGCTGTGGTCGAGCAGATCGCCGGGAGTCAACGGCTGCTCGATCATCAGCAGATCGTAATCATCGAGTCGCTTGAGCACCGGCGTGTCGGTCTCAATCCGGTAGGCCGAGTTGGCGTCAACCGAGAGCTTGATGTGAGGAAACTCTCTGCGGACGGCTGCGGCCAACTCCACATCTTTGCCGGGTTTGATCTTGATCTTGATTCGTTGGTATCCGCTTTCCACCTCGCACCTGACTTTGTCAACCAGGGCTGCGGTCGAACTCTGCAAGCCGATCGACACGCCGCAATTGATTTCGGTTCGCGTCCCGCCGATGTGCCGCCACAGAGGCTCTCCGGCCAACTTCGCCTCCAAATCCCAAATGGCCGCTTCGACCCCGGCCTTGGCCATGCGGTTCTCGCGGATGGGCGCCAATGCATCGTTGACCATCGCCGCCGCATTGATCTTGGACCTGGCGAGCAGCGGCGCGATGTGTTTCGCGGTAACCAACCAGGCGGTATCAATGGTTTCGTGATTAAAGAATGGGTTCTCACTCGCCACGCATTCGCCATATCCGGCGGCCCCGTCCTTATTAGTGACCTTGACGATCATGATCCGCCGTTGAGTGGTGCGGCCGAAGCTCGTTTCAAACGGCGCTTTGAGAGGCAGTTCGATCTCCCGGAGTTCAATGCGCTCTAATGGTGAGTTCATAGGTGAAACTCCTGACTGTGTCCCTGCGACCGGCTACGTCAAACTAGAGCGTAGCGATTAGCCCTGCCAACAAAGCAGTGCGGCGGACGATAGCGCTCAACCGGATGTGCTCGTGCGCAGCGTGCGCGCCATCGCCGTCCAGCCCCAGTCCGTCCAGCACCGGCACATTGAGCGCTGCGGCAAAGTTGCCGTCTGAGGCGCCGCCGACTGAGCACTCGCCGAGTTCAAAATCCAAGCGGGCGGCGATTTGACGGGCCTGCCTAAACAGCTCGACCACACCCGCCGTGCGCTCGAGCGGTCCCCGATTGATACCGCCGTTGACGGCCAGCGTGACGCGCCGGTCAAACGGCTTGAGGCTGCTCATGAGGATTTCCACCCGGCTGGCTTCCGCCGCGTCACCGAACCGGACATCGACTTCCATTTCAGCGTCGGCGGCGACCACATTCCCACGGGTGCCTCCACGAATCAGACCGACATTAAAATTGGTCCCGCGTCCCGAATCGTTCAGCGCGTGCAAACGCTCTGTTTGTCGCGCCAGTTCGAGAATGGCGCTCGCCCCTTGCTCCGGATCCAGGCCGGCATGCGCCGCGATCCCCCGGGCTTTGACCGTCCAGGCGCCGACTCCTTTGCGCGCAGTTTTGGCGCAGCCTCCCGGCGCCGGCGGCTCGAGCACTAGAACCTGTTTCGCGCGGCGGGCTTCGCGCTCGACCAGGGAACGGCCGGTAATGCTACCGATCTCTTCGTCGCAGGTCAGCAACAGCGTCACCGGCCGGCGCGGATTGATTGCCAGATCAGAAAGACAGCGCAGGGCTTCGATGGCCATAACACAGGAACCCTTCATATCGAAGACGCCCGGGCCGTACATCCGGTCACCCTCAACATAGATCGGCAGACTACCTCGCTGATGGACTGTGTCTGTATGACCGAGCAACAAAGTCGCCTGCCTCCCATCTCCCGTTTCGCCAAAGGCCCGAAGCAGAAAGTGCTCTCCATAGCCGGGACTGGCGACTCGTTCAACCGAGTCCACGGAGGATATTTCCGCGCCAGCGGTCTCGAGTAATTGATTAACGGCCAGGCTACCGGGCACGTCGGCGGAGGGAGACTCAAGCTCGACCAGATCGCGGATCAATTGCACAACCTGTTCCTGACGCTGCTCGATCAGCATCCGCGTGCTCGTCAATACCGAAGCCTCGATTGCAGCTTCCATTTTCCGGTGCCCTGATCCAATTAGTGGCGCGTTCTCAGTAAAGCGAAACTCATCAATTTCAACCGGCGCTTAAACCGCTTCAGCAGTCCGCCGCGACAATGCATGGCGCGGCAAGATAGCAAATCCGCATTGATGAGGCAAGGAACGGATGCAGCATCTGTAGCACTATTGACATTTTGCAGCACTTGAAGTAAACACACGTGTCGATTGGCAGGTTGAGACCTTAAACTCCACCAGCGTCATTTAGCCGTGCACGCCAGGAAGCATGAATCGCAATGCTGACGCGAGCGAGTTTGGAGTCTTCGGCAAATCACGCTTTGAACTCTGCAAAGCTGGAGGATAATCCCGATGAAAACCGCGTGGCTCATCATTCGTCTGAGCGTTCTGATTCTTGGGTTCAATCTTTACGCTGTCGCCCAGACCGCCAACACGGGGGCGCTCACCGGAGAGGTGACGGATCCAAATGGGGCCATCGTGGCGGGAGCCCAGGTGACCGTGACCAACGAGGCGACGGGCGAGAAACGCGACGTCGTTTCTCAGGACAATGGTATGTACACGGTGGCGCTCTTGTTGCCGGGCTCTTACAAAGTCGAATTCACCAAGCAGGGTTTCAAAGTCACCGTCAGAAACGGTTTGCAAATCAACGTCACCGAAACCAAGCGACTGGATATCCAGCTGGAAGTGGGATCAGTGCAGGAAAGAGTGGTGGTGATTTCCGATACGCAGGTACTACAGACCGAATCGCCAACCCTCGGGATGGTCACGGATCATGAGATGGTCGTGAACCTGCCGCTGGTGACGCGCAACTATACGCAGATCGTCACGTTGTCGCCGGGAATTTCCGCCGGAGTTACCAACGCCGCCGCCTTGGGCCGTGGGAGCAGCGGTGAGAGCCAGGGCAACTTTCGCGCTCATGGCGCCGGTGGCTCTGACAACAACTTTCAGATGAACGGCGTGCAAATCAACGACCTTCAGGCAAGCGGTTTTCTGAGCGGCGGCGTCGCAGTGCCCAATCCTGACGCCATCCAGGAGTTCAAAGTGCAGACCGGTCTGTATGACGCTTCGTATGGCCGCAATGCCGGGGCGGTGGTAGACGTGGTCACCCGCGGAGGCGGCAATCAATTTCACGGGACGGTGTTTGAGTTTCTGCGCAATGATGCGCTCAACGCCAACGAGTTTTTCCGCAATGCGGCCGGCCAGAAAAAGGGAGTGCTGAAACAGAATCAGTTTGGTTTTACTCTGGGTGGGCCGATCAAGAAAGACAAGCTGCACTTCTTTGGATCGTATCAGGGCATCCGCCAGACAAATGGCGTGGGCGGCGGCGCCGTGAGCAATTTTAATTCGCCCGCCTTTACCAACGATCGTTCGCGCGCGGCCCTGGGGCAATTGTTTGCCGGGCAGGCCGGGGGATTGGGCGGGGTGGCAGTCGCCGCCGATGGTTCGAACATTAGCGGCCCCGCTTTGCAGTTGTTACAGATGAAGCTGCCGAATGGCCAGTATGTGATTCCCACGCCGCAGACGGTCGATCCCACCAAGCCCTTCGCCCTCCGCGGCTTTTCAGCTCTTAGCGTGCCTGCCAAGTTCGATGAGAACCAGTTCATTGTCAATATCGACTATCAACAAAACACGAACAGCAAATTTGCCGGCCGCTTCTTTTATGCCAACAGCACTCAGGACCAGCCGTTGCCGCCGCCAAACCTGGGCGGCTCGCCCGCGCCCGGCTTTAACTGGCTCACGGGCAATCGTCTGCGCAACATGTCGCTGTCGCATACCTATACCTTCAGTCCCAACCTGCTCAATCAGGCCGAGTTCGGTTTTAACCAGACGGATGCGCCCACGATTCAACAGGAAGCTTTCAAATGGTCTGATGTGGGAGTCACGGCGCCGGTGGACAACGATTTTCCCTCGGCTTCGATTTCCGGCTCAATGACGCTCGGCGGCAATGGACAAGGTCTCAATATCAAACAGAGTCACGTGACGCTGCAGGATACCGTTACCTACATCCACGGAAAGAACACGTTTCGTTTCGGCGGCGGTTTTACCCGCAGCCATCTGTACATCAAGAACTTTCATTTTCTCAGCGGTTTGATTTTTCTGAGTTGGCCGGATTTTCTGCTGGGCCTGCCCGGCACGCCGGTAGCCTCAGGAGGCAACGGCAGCGGTTTCAGCAATGTGTTCGCGTCTATCGATCTGCCGGGTCTGCTTGACCGCTCGTGGCAGCTCACCGACGGGAACGCCTATGCGCAGGACGACATAAAACTGACTCCGTCCTTCACCCTGAATCTCGGAGTTCGTTATGAGCGACTGGAGAATCTGGGAGATCGCCTGGGACGCAACAGCGGTTTCGATACGACCCTGGCAAATGCGAATCCGCCGGCGGCCGGCAGTGTCCAGGGCTACGTCGTCTCTGAAAATCTTCCGGTCGGCGTACCGTCTGGCGTCAAGCAATTGGATAACACTTACGGAATTCGCGGCGAACATCAGAACAACCTTGGTCCACGCGTCGGCTTTGCCTGGAAGCTGCCCAAGTCCTTCATTCCGTTCACGCAACGGATGGTGGTGCGCGGCGGATATGGCATGTACTTTACGCGCGCGACCGGGCAGCCATTTATTCAACTCCTGACGGCGCCGCCCTTTGCGTTATTGCGACAACTACAGGGCGCGCCGAACGCGGCAGCCAGTTTCGCCAATCCGTTTGGACCGGCCCTGGCTTTCCCGCAGTTCCCAACTTACTCGCCGAGCACGCAGCGTTCGATTCTGTTTATTGACCAGGCTTATCGTCCGCCCGTGGCCCAGGAATTCGGCCTCAATGTGCAAACTGATCTGGGGCACAGTTTGGTGCTCGAGATGGGTTACGTCGGTAATCGCGGCACGCATCAAATTCAGAACCACTCGCTTAACCAGGCGTCTCTGGCCAGCGTGGCAAACCCGATTCGCGGACAAACGACAAACACGGTGGCGAACATCGCGCTGCGGGTTCCCATCCAGGGTTTCACCGCGCCCGGACTCAATGACGTGGATTCATCCGCATCGTCCTGGTACCACGGCCTCGAAGCCAGTCTTTCAAAACGACTGAGCAAGGGATTGCAATTCCTCGCTTCTTATACTTTTGCGCACGCCTATAGCACTACGGGACGCAGCACGGCCGCCGGCGGAACTTCCGGAGTGAACGGCGATCAGAACAATCCGCTCGCGAATTACGGCCGCAGCGAATTCGATCGCGAGCA
>Ga0126383_10000403_pt1 | contig 23597 bp, 24 predicted proteins | sample PanSoiMetPlot_35_FD_96882 | JGI IMG/M metagenome (GOLD analysis project Ga0126383, IMG submission 96882) | Tropical forest soil microbial communities from Panama - MetaG Plot_35 | ecosystem: Environmental > Terrestrial > Soil > Tropical forest > Bulk soil | place: Panama | collected 2016-02-17
CCCAGGACCCGGTGCAGAGGCTGGTCGATCAGCGAATCCGCTGATGCCCCCAGCACGAGCTCGCAGGCTCCTTCGGCTTCGATGACGAGCCGCTGTCGCGACCAGCGAAGCTGCGCGACCTGGACAAGGTCCGTATCCATTCGAGCTCCACTCTAGCGCGCGCGTCGAGACTTTCCTCACCGGTGAGGTGGACTGTCTAGTTGGGCACGGGACTTGCTTAAAGTATTGAGCAAAGCGCGGGCAGGTCCCGTGCAGGAACCTCGTGGGGGAGGGGTCTATGGGAAAAGGGAGGCGAGGCGGAGCTCGGGGCCAAGGCATGACCGAGTACATCATCATTACGGCGCTAATCGCCATCGCGGCGATCGGAATCATCAGCCTGTTCGGGGACAACATCCGCAAGCTCTTTGGCGCTTCTGCCCAGTCGCTTGCCGGCGAGGCCCAGGTGTCGAATCCAGGGGATTCCGCCGAGCATCAGGAATTGCGCAAGAAGCAGATGTCCAACTTCGGGAGAAACAATGCTTACTGAAGAGTCTGGTCTCGTGCGGGCGAAGCCCGCGCAGGCGCTTGCCAGCCTCTTGGCATTGAGACAGTTTGCTCGGCCATCGGACGCCTATTTGGCCTTGCGCTCGACCTCCACCGGTTCGGCGGATGCTCCACTACCTTCGAGGGCCTGACTTCCGGCATAAGTGCCGAGCAGCTGGTTGACATTCAGGGTCTGCAACCCGACTCCGCCCTTGCCGGTGGGAACGAAGAGAATCTGCTTTCCCGCCAGCGCTTCGGCGAGCCGCAGCTTCACCAACGTCTTGCCGCCGGCGCCGGCCAGCGCTTCGTTTTCCTTCTGGATGCCTTTCGCCCGCGCCTTCTTCTCGGCCAAGATGGCTTCTGCTCGCTTCTGATTCTGGTAGTAGTCGGCGTCCGCTTGCAGTTTCACTTGCTCGAGGTGTCCGGCCGCCTGGGCCAGCTGCTGCGCGACGGTGCCCTTGGCCTTCTCCAGATTGCTCTTCGCCTGCTCGGCACCAGCGCGACCCTCGGAACGGAGCCGCTCTGCGTTTTGTTCGGCCAGCTTCTTGTCGTGGATCACCTGCTCGTACTGCGGATGAAAGTGGTGCTCGCCGAGGATCACCTGCATCACCAGCACTCCCTCGGGACTGAGGACGCTGGCGAGCCGTTCGCGGGCCTTGTTCGCTTTCTCGAACCGCTTGTCCGATACGTAGAACTCCTCGGAGTTCAGCTCGTTGAGTACGTCTCGAACGATGCTCCGGCAAGCGGGTCGCACCAGCTTCTCCTTCACCTTCTCGGTAGAGTCTCCGACCTTGGCGAGCAGGTATGGCGCGCGCTTGGGATCGATCTGCCACGCCACGGTGACGTCGACGCGAATGTCGTTGCCGTCGATCGTCTTGAAGCTGATGTCGTCCTCTCCTGCTCGATCCCCGCGGCTGGGGTCTCGCACCATGGCGAGGTTTTGAAGCGAGATGTCGTAGGTTGTCCAGTCGGTGATAAAGGCCGGGAACACGTACGTCGCTCCCGGAGCGCGGATCTCCGGATCGATCCCTGGCTTGCCCAGCAACCCGCCCAAAGTCACCTTGCGCGTGAGCACGCCCACGTGGGTCGAACCGGTGGAGTGGCAAGTGCATCCGCTGAGCGGTGCAGTCAGAGCGGCGGCCGCGAAGACGATGGCTCGAGCGAAGCGCATCGGCTATTCCCCCTTGACGTCGAAGCGCTTCAGAGCGCTCTTCAGGTCCAGCGGGTTGACTCCCGATTCGCCGTCGGTGGGAACGACGATCACCCGCGTGCCGCGAAGCACGTCCGCCATCTTCAAACCGACCAGGTTCTCCGAGCCTTTTCCGCGCAGCGCTTCGTTCTCCAGCCGCGTGCCTTCGGCTTCGGCCAGCTTGACCTCCAGCTCGCCGGCAGCGCCCTTCTTGCGAGCGTAGAGGTCGGCCTCGGCCTCGAGCTTCTTCTTCTCAGCGTCCCCGTGGGAAAGCTCGACCTTCACCGCTGCCTCTCCGACGGCGACGATCCGGTCCCGCTCGGCATTGGCCTGGGCCATGTCGGCTTCCGCCTTGTTCTTGAAGACGGTCTGGTCCTGGATCTTCCGCTGCTCGATCGCCTGTTGGTAGCGCGAGTCGTAGACGTAGCGCCGCACGAAGATGGAGATCGCGCGAACGCCGGCGGGCACGAGCTCGGAATTGAGGTCCTCCAGCGCCAGCCGAACTCTCTCGCTTCGCTTCACCACGTTGTAGAACTCCTCCGCATCCAGCTCGCCAAGCCGCTTCCTCAACAGCTGCTCGGCGCGGGGGATCACCAGCGAGTCCTCGTAGAGCCGCCCCGGCCCCAGCGCGGTGATCACCCGATACGGATCCTCGATCCGATAGAGGACGGAGATGTCGACGGTGACGTTGTAGCCCTCCGAGGTCTGGATGTTCAGGGCGGGCATCTGTCGGTCGCTCCTGCCGCGCTCGTTTGGATCAGCCGTGAGGCTGAGCAACTGAATGTCGGTCGGAAAGACGTGCATCCGCTCGGCACCGGGGGTGATCCAGTGCAACCCGGTGGTGTAGATCTCCTTGTTGATGCCCTTTCCGGGGCCGACCGTCACTTGCTTGATGCCGAATTGATCGGGCTGAACGTACACGCTGCAGCTGGCGTAGACGAAAATCGCCAGCACCAGCGGAGCGAAGATCAGATAGAGGATTCTTCCGCGCCGGGTCCGAAAAATGCGTTGGCTGGCACCGCGCCAATTAATGGGAGGGTTGGTGGACACGGCTATCCTCGAGTTCGGGTTGGATTGCGCTGAGCATCAGAGGACGTGCTCTCGGCGGACACGCCGCTGCCCGGCTCCAGAGCGTGCGCGCGCGGTTCCTGGAGCGGTTGGTAGAGCTTGAGTTGCTCTTCAGCCTGCTGCATGTCGGCGACGATCGCCTCCAGCTCCTTGCGATGCCTTCGCCGGTACCACCAGATTTGAGCATCGGGAACGAACGGACCGGCGAGCATGGTCACGAAGGCGAACAAATCCCACGTCTGGGGGATGGGAATGAACGGGAGCTTGACCATGATGATGCCGACCAAAAGCCCCGCCGCCGCGTACGCTCCGCGCGCGATCAGATCGCCGCCGCGCCACAAGCCATAGTCTCGACGCTCCAGCTCGGTCTGTTTCTGGGCCAGAGCGCAATAGCGGGGAAGGCAAACGTCGAGCAGCGTGCGCTCCACCTTTTCCCAGTAGGCGGAATCGTCGAAGAGCTCGAAGAACTGTCGCTTCATCTGCGCCAGCTCGGATTCAAAGAGCGAGCGGATGTGCTGTTGCGCCTTTTCGTTCCAGGGTCCGAGCCCGGGACGCTGCCGCTCGGCCGCGGAGATCAGAACGCCCGCCAAGAACGGAATGCTAAAGCGCTCGGTATACATGAAAAGCTCGTGAAACCTCTCGAGCCCCTTCATACTCGAGCGTTGGTATGGAGTCGATTCGAGGCGTTCGGATCTGCCGCGAGGCGCTCTGCTATATTGAGCCCTGACTGATGGAGGGCCGCCTCGTCCTCAAGAATTGCTCGGTCTTTCGCTCAGACGGCCGATTCCGAAGCGGGATGGCGGTTTTGATCGAGCGAGGGAAGATCACCAAAATAGCGCTGGACCCGGAGGTACCGATCCTTCCAGGCGATTGGGAAGTCGCCTGCCGCGGCCGCCTGGTTGCGCCCGGGCTCGCCGATTGCCACGCGCACCTGGTCAGCGGCCAGCTGCTGCCATCCGGCGAGGCCCTCCTCAAAGCTCCCGAAGAGCGCTTCGAAGCGCAGCGTGCGTTCGAGTCCAATCTCGCCGCCGCCGAGGTGGAGGCTCTCACCGCTTTTGCGATCGCCCGCGCGCTTTGCTCGGGCGTGACGATGATCGTCGAGCACGTGCACTGCCCTTCCGATGTCGCTGGCGGGCTTGCAGCGCAGTCGCGGACTGCGGAGCGGCTCGGGGCGAGATTCATCAACAGCCATGCGACCAGCAGCCGCTCGGGGCAATCCTCGGCGGCGGCGCAGCTCGAAGCAAACGCCGCGCACGCGCAAGCGTTGAAACAGCATCCCTTGGTGCGCTGCGCCCTGGGATTCCGCGCTTCATTCGCCTGCGACGACGACCTGCTGTCGCGCCTCGGTCGATTGCGGATGGAGCTCGGCGTAGGAGCACACGGCCACGCCGCTGAGAGCGAAGAGGACCTGGCGAGGACCGCCGCCCAGTACAAGGAACGGATCGTCGAGCGGTTCGACAGGCATGGGCTCTTGGGCGGCGACTGCATTGCAGCGCAAGGGCGCCCGATCGATGAGGCGCAGTTCGAGCGGCTGGCGCAAACTGGAACGGTGGTGGCGGTAAGCCCGCTGAGCAGGTTGATCGACAACCCCGGCGGCGGTTGGGATGCGTTCTTGGTGCCTCACGCTCTGATTGCGCTCGGCACCGGCGGTTCGATTTCGCTCCGCGAGGAAGCGCTTGTTTCGTTCGCCGCGGCGATGCGGCTGGCACGGCTCGGGCAGCTTCTCGACCCCGAACGGATGCTCTCGCGGGTTCTCCGGGATGCTCCGGCGCAGCTCATCGCGCGCGTATTTGGCGAAGCGACGGGAGCGGTGGAGGTTGGAGAGAGCGCAGACCTCGTCGTTTACGATTTCATTCCCTCAGAGGAAAACGCATCCGAGCGCGCACCGCTGCTGCTGGTGGACCTGGTGCGCTCCCCGGTCGCTTGGACGATCATCGCCGGTCAGGTGGTGGTGAGGGAAGGGCGCTTCCTGGCGCACGATTATCTCGAGCTGGCCGAGGAGGCGCACAGCGCGCTGCATTCGCTGCGGAGCCGGACCGGCGTCCACTGCGCTGCGCCGCCGTCGGGTGGCGGCGCCGAGCTCCCTTGAGCGATTCGGGCTTTCGCTCGGCGCTTCGAATGGCCAGCTCCAAGCGAGCTCCGCTGCGCGAGTCCGTCCATACCAACGCGTATCGAGCCTTTCACGCCGATGCAGACGGCGTTCCCGGAGTGACGGTGGATTGGTTCGACGGTGTGTGCGTGGTGAGTCTCTACGTCGCTTGGGATGAAAAGACTGAGCGAGAATGGCTCGAGGCCTTGGCGGAGGAGCTCCGGCCGCAAGCGGTCTATCTCAAACGCAGACCGCGACAAGCCAGTCGCATCGCCAAGCTCGACGCGCAGGCGCTCGCTCCGGAGCGACCCGCATTCGGCCAGCCCGTCGCCGAGCGCACCGTCCTGGAAAACGGGCTGCGCTTTCTCATTCGACCTGCCCAAGGTCTCGCCAGCGGCTTGTACCTGGACATGCGCGATACCCGGAAGTGGCTGCGCGGCGAAGTCCAGTCGGGTCGCGTCCTCAATTGCTTTGCGTATACCTGCGGATTCGGCATTTGCGCCCGGGCAGGCGGCGCGGAGCGGGTGGTCAATGTGGACCTCTCGCGGCGAGCGCTCGAGTGGGGGCAGGAAAACGCGCGCCTCAACGGGCAAGCCGTCGCCGGCCAGGACTATCTCTGCGGGGATGTGTTCGACTGGCTCCGCCGGTTTCGCAAGCGCCAGGAGCAGTTTGATTTCGTCGTGCTCGATCCCCCGTCGTTCGCGACCGCGAAAGGGACCCAGTTCACCGCCTCCTCAGATTGGCCCCGCCTGATCGCTTCGGCGTCGCCGATTGTCGAGCGCACGGGAACCGTGCTCGCCTGCTGCAATCAGGCGTCGCTGCCGCTCGAGCGCTTCGAGAGGATGGTTCGACGCGGCTTTGAGACGGCTTCGCGACCCGCCGCGCTGGTGCAGCGATTGGGCGCCTCGAAGCTCGACTTTCCCAGCTTGCCGGCAAAGCGGGACTCGTTGAAGGTTCTGGCTTACCGGCTTGATTAGCGTGCCCGGCGCCGCGGATGATCGGCCCATGCAGTCCGCCGAGCACCATCCGGCGCCGATTTCCTTCGGCAAGTTCACCCTCATCGACCGCATCGCGGTCGGCGGAATGGCCGAGATCTTCCTCGCGCGCCAGGCCGGACTGGACGGCTTCGAGAAGACGATCGTCCTCAAGCGAATCAGACCGCATCTTTCCAAGCAGAGCAGTTTCGTCCGGATGTTCTTGAACGAGGCAAAGCTTGCCGCACAGCTCAATCATCCCAACATCGTTCAGATTTATGACCTGGGCCGGATCGGCGAGAGCCACTACATCGCGATGGAATACATCTTCGGCCGGGACATGCGTCGGATTATTCCCAAGGCCGACTCGTTGGGAATCCCGTTTCCGATGGTGTACGCGCTGAAGATCGCCTCCTCCGTTTGCGAGGGTTTGTATTACGCGCACCAGAAAGGCGATCCCTACGGCAATCCGCTGAACATCGTCCACCGAGATGTCACCCCGGAGAATGTCTTTGTGTCCTTCGACGGGACGGTGAAGATCCTCGATTTCGGCATCGCCAAAGCGGCGAACCAGATCGTCCAGACCGATGCCGGAGAGATCAAGGGCAAGCTCAGCTACATGAGCCCGGAGCAATGCCGTGGAATGAGCCTCGATTGCCGCAGCGATCTCTTCAGTCTCGGCGCGGTGCTTTTCGAGTGGCTCACCGGCTTTAGGCTGTTCACCGGGGACTCCGAAGTGGCGATCATCAAGAGCATCGTCGAGGGGAGGATCTACGCGCCCTCCTATTTCAAGGCCGACATTCCCAAGCCGGTGGAGGAGATTCTGATGCGTGCGCTCGAGAAGGATCGCGAGCGCCGATACCAGACTGCGTGGGACATGCAGTACGCCATCGACCAGTTCCTGACTCACCACGAGTTCACGCCCTCGAATATCCACCTCTCGAATTTCTTGAAGCAACTTTTCGAGGATGAGCTCGAGGAGGAGCGATCGCGAGTGGCGGGGCGAATTCAAGCCACCGCTCCGGCGCGGCCGCCCGAATCGACGCCTTCGGATGCGCCCGCGACGGCGAAGGAAAGCGGCGAAGCGACTGCCCCAACCGCGCCGGAGGATGCCGTGAGCGTCAAATTCGAGGAGCAAGACCTTCGAGCGCTGACGGGGATCGCCAAGAAGAGAGGCGTCTCAATCGATGCCCTGGTGCGGGAGATCGTGTCTGGCTGGCTTAAGCACCGACAGAGCTGAACGATGCCTCGCCTGAAGCTGGTGCTTGAATACGATGGCACGGATTACGTGGGCTGGCAGCCGCAGACCAATGGGCCGTCGATCCATCGCGAGGTGGAGCGGGCGGTGCGGGCACTGGTCAGCGAAGAGGTGACCATTCTTGCGGCGGCGCGCACCGACTCCGGGGTCCATGCTGCCGGTCAAGTCGTTTGCTTCACCACCCGCCGCGCGCTTCCCCTCAAAGCGTATTGGATGGGTCTCAATAACCTGCTGCCGAAGGACATCGCCGTCGTCGAAGCGAGCGAGGTCGCCGAGGATTTTGATCCCAGGCGCCTTGCGCGGGGAAAGACGTATCGCTACCTGATCTTCAATCGGCGGGCGCCGTCCCCGCTGCGGTTGCGGACCCATTGGCAGATCTTCCAGCCGCTCGACGTGCCGGCGATGCAGCTGGCCAGCGCGGCCTTGCTCGGGCGACACGACTTCTCCGCATTTCGCGCTTCGGATTGCCAGGCCGCGCACCCGGTGCGGGAGCTTCGAGAGGTCTCCATTTCCGGCGCGGCGGGCGGTGAAATCGTCGCCACCGTGGAAGGGACGGCCTTCCTCAAGCACATGGTGCGCAACATCGTCGGCACCCTGGTGGAAGTGGGCAAGGGGCGCAAGCCGGTCGAGTGGGTCCAGCAGGCGCTCGAGTCCAGAGATCGAAATCGGGCCGGTCCCACCGCCCCGGCCCACGGTTTGACCTTGATGAAGATCCTGTATGGCGAGTCCTTGCAATCCGGCGCGATCGGCGGCGGCGCGGCGATCGACGATGAATTGGACTAGGTAGAGCGGCCCCCGTCGCTGGAGTCGGCCAGTCCTACGCTTTGGCTTTCTTGACCAGCCTCAGCTCGTCGCGCCCAGCTTCGGCCAGCACCGTATCGCCCGGCGCAAACTGGCCGCTCAGCACCTTCAGGGCGAGGGGATCGAGCAAGTACTTCTGGATCGCCCGCTTTAGCGGTCGCGCTCCGTAGACCGGATCGTATCCTCGTTCGCCGAGCAATTTGAACCCGCCCTCGGTGAGCTCGAGCGTGAGCCGCTTCTCGTCGAGCAACTTCTTCACGCGGGCGAGCTGCAGCTCGATGATTCTCTCGATGTCCTCGCGCCGAAGCGACTCGAAGATGACGATGTCATCGACGCGGTTGAGAAACTCGGGCCGAAACTGCTGGCGCAGCGCCTCCATCACCTGGCCCTTGGTGAAATCGTCGAGGTGCTTCTTCCCCGCCATGCCCTCCTGAATCAGGTCCGAGCCGATGTTCGAGGTCATGATCATCACCGTGTTCTTAAAATCCACGGTGCGACCTTGACTGTCGGTCAGCCGTCCGTCGTCGAGTATCTGCAGCAAGACGTTGAAGACGTCGCGGTGCGCCTTTTCGATCTCGTCGAACAAGATCACCGAATAAGGCCGGCGGCGAATGGACTCGGTGAGCTGGCCGCCTTCTTCGTAGCCGACATATCCCGGCGGGGCGCCGATCAGCCGCGCCACCGCGTGCCTCTCCATGTATTCGGACATGTCGATCCGCACCAGCGCGTTCTCGTCGTCGAAGAGGAACTCCGCCAAAGCCTTGGCCGACTCGGTCTTGCCGACGCCCGTCGGTCCCAGAAAGATGAACGACCCAATCGGCCGGTTTGGATCCTGTAGGCCCGAGCGCGCACGCCGAACCGCGTTGGAGACGGCTTGAATCGCGCTCTTTTGGCCGATCACCCGCTGGCTGAGCCGCTCCTCCATGCGCACCAGCTTTTGCACCTCGCCCTCGAGAAGCCTGGTAACCGGGATGCGGGTCCATTTCGCCACCACCTCGGCAATGTCCTCGGCATCGACCTCTTCCTTGAGGAACTTCTGCTTCTTCTGCAGCTCCCCGAGCTTCGTGTTCTGCTGGGCGATTTCCTTCTCCAGCGAAGGGATGATCCCGAACTTGAGTTCGGCGGCGCGGTTCAAGTCGCCGGTGCGCTCCGCCGCCGCTTGCTCATTCTTCGCCTTCTCCAGCTTCTCCTTCAGGCTGCGCAGCTGGGCGATCGCGTTCTTCTCCGCTTCCCAGTGCGCCTTGAGGCCGGCGAACTGCTCGTTCAAGGCCGCCAGCTGGCGCTCGATCTGCGCCAACCGCTCTTTTGAATGTGGGTCGGACTCCTTTTTCAGGCCTTCCCGCTCGATTTCGAGCTGGATGATCCGGCGGCGCACTTCATCAACTTCGGTGGGCATCGAGTCGATTTCTATGCGCAATCGCGAGGAAGCCTCGTCGACCAAGTCGATCGCCTTGTCGGGGAGGAACCGATCGGTGATGTACCGATGGGACAAAGTCGCCGCTGCCACCAGCGCAGAATCCTGGATTCGGACGCCGTGGTGCACCTCGTACCGTTCTTTGAGCCCGCGCAGGATGCTGATGGTGTCCTCGACGCTGGGCTCGCTCACCATCACCGGCTGGAAACGGCGCTCCAGCGCCGCGTCTTTCTCGATGTTCTTCCGGTATTCGTCGAGCGTGGTGGCGCCGATGCAGTGCAGCTCCCCGCGCGCCAAGGCGGGCTTGAGCATGTTGCCCGCGTCCATCGATCCTTCCGCCTTGCCGGCGCCGACGAGGGTGTGCAGCTCGTCGATGAAAAGGATGATCTCTCCCTGCGCGGCTGCAATCTCCTTCAGCACGGCCTTGAGCCGCTCCTCGAACTCGCCGCGAAACTTGCTACCGGCGACCATCGCCCCCAGGTCGAGCGCGACGAGCCTTTTGCTCTTCAGATTTTCCGGGACATCGCCGTCGACGATTCGCCGAGCGAGCCCTTCGACGATCGCCGTCTTGCCCACGCCGGGATCGCCGATGAGGACGGGGTTGTTCTTCGTTCGGCGCGAGAGGACTTGGATGACCCGGCGAATCTCCTCGTCGCGGCCGATCACCGGATCCAGCTTTCCTGCTCGCGCTTCGTCGGTGAGGTCGCGGCCGTACTTCTCGAGGGCGCGGTAGGTGGATTCGGAATCCTGACTGGTGACCCGGCCGCTTCCGCGAACATCCTTGAGCACGGCGAGAATCCGCTCGCGCGTGACGCCCGAGGATTTGAACACCTCGCCGATCGGCCCTTTGTCCTGGGCCATGGCGAGCAGGATGTGCTCCGACGAAACGTACTCGTCCTTCAGCGCCTTTGCCTCGTCTTCCGCCTTATCGAACAGCCTGACCAGCCGCGACGACAGAACGGCGGTCTCACCGCCTTCGACTCGCGGCAGCTTCGCGAGGGCTTCGTCCACCCGCGCACCGACGAGGCGCGGATCGGCGCCGATCTTGCGAAGAATCGGCTCCGCGATGCCGTCCTGCTGAACCAGCAGCGCATTGGCCAGGTGCTCCGGCTCGTACTGTGGATTTCCTGCTCGGCGCGCGAGCGTTTGGCCGTCCTGAATTGCTTCCTGGGCCTTGAGCGTGTATTTGTCTAAGCGCATGTGAAAAGCTAAGTCTCCTCCGGAACTTGGCAAGCAGCTGCGCGACGCGTCGCGACGGACGGACCCACCGCGTCCATGCTTAGCGGGCGGGTGTCGGGGCGGACCTCAGCTGGAGGGGGAAAGCTATTCTGGAAGCGCACGGCGGCTACCTGTCGGTTTTACAGAGCTTCGACATCTGCGCGCTGATGCGCCTGGCTCGGGAAGCACTCGCGGAGGAGGGACATGGCGGGGATAGTTGCTCATTGGCGATTTCGCGCGTTCCTCGAAAGAAGGTGATCCGCATCGCCTTCGATTCACCTCACACCTACGGGCGACGAGGCGCCTGCTGGTACGACGAGCACCACGCGTTCGCTCGCCTCCTGTCCGCGCAGTTCGATGCTCGGGTACATGCGTACGTCCTCGATCCTGAGGAGTTCGAGAAGGTGACGACCTATGCCGCCGGGCGGCCCGTCGGGGGGGAGACCCTCCGCTACGACGAGGTGGATCCGCCGACGGACGCCGCCGACGAAAACGCGTTCGAAGAGATCAAGTCGCGCTGGCCGCTCGGCTACTTAGCCCAGATTCTGGGCGTGACCCGCAGCGAGTTGATCAAGCTGCCGCGCGCGCCAAGCGTGCTTTTGGACTTGGGCGGGACAGCGCCTCAGGGCGAGCTGACGGACATCTTGCCGCCGCCGGCCTGGTAGGCAGGCTTTAGGGGACATTGTCCATTGCGGCGAGCAGCTGCTTGACCTTCTGTCTGCGAAAGTACTGCGACAAGGCTGCGTATGCTCCGACCACCGCCGCCGTCTGCGCCACGGCAATTGCCACCCCCCACGCGCGGGCGCTGGCCTCGAGCTCGGCGGGGGTTAAGCTGCTGAGCGACGGAATCACGCTCGCCGATCGCCCCCAGGCCGCCCCCACTTTGCGCCACACCACCGCGAGCTGTGCTCCGTCCAGCGTTCGCAGCACGGCTGCCGCCACCGAGGAGGACACCACCACTCTCCGCATGCTTTCCCGGCGCAGGCCGCGCGGCCAAAGCACTCGGCTCGCGGACACGAAATTCAACGCGCACACCAGACCCAGCGACGACAAAATCAAAACCCGGGGAACCCGCATCGACTCGAGGGCGGTAAGATGTGCTTCGTACCCCTTTTGAAGCGCCTCACTTCCGAGCGAACCTGGAACCTGAATGGGCGAGCGACTGGGCTCCGAGACTTGAACGAGACCGAGCAGCTCGCTGAGCGAAACGAACCCGACGATCGCTGAAAGAGCCATGCAGGCCAGCGATGGATTGCGAATCGCGAGCGGCAGCTTCCCGGGGCCGCCGGGAAGATTCACTTCCTGCTCGCCTCGACGAATCGCAACCGCAAATCCGCCAAGATGGAATCGAAGAATTTTTCCTCTTCTGGGGTCAGATTTCCCCGAGTCTTGTCGCGCAGCATCCCCAGCAGGTCCATGCTCTGGCGCGCGAGGTCCAGATTCAGCTCCGTTTTCTTCGTCTCGGGATGAACGGTCTCACCCAGGTGAATGAGCGCAGTCGAAGCAAGACCGAGCACCAAGGTGTTGAAGTCGATCGGCGCAGCGGAGGAGGCGGATGTTTCCAGCTCACCCCTCATCACGAACGTCTCGCCGCGCTTCTCGTCCATCACTCACTCGGTGTTTCTTCCGCGTTCTCCGTCTCCAGGTCCTTCTCGTCGCCATCCGCCATGCTCGTCTGGACAGGCTCGGACTTTTCTGCAACATCGGGCAGGCTCTTCAGGTGGCGCTCATACGCCTTCGGATCGAGGTTTCCCTCACGCAAGTACCGTTCCGCGGTGCGCTTGTCGACGAGCTTAGGATCAAGAGTGTCAGGCATAGAGTATCCTCGATAAAAGGTCCGCCACCTTATAGCAGGAGCACGTGCTGTCAAACGACCTCAGAGTGGTTCCGATGACTTCGCAGGCTGCCTGCCGGCTGCCGCCCGGGCTTTACGCGATCTGCGACGACGGCCTGTGCCCCGAGCTGTCGCTGGAGCGGAAGAGCGAGTTGCTGCTTCGCGGCGGCGTGCAGGTCATCCAGTTGCGGATCAAGAAAACTGGGAGCAGAGAGGCACTCGCGGCGGCGCGAAGGATCTCCTCGCTGTGTCGAGACGCGGCAGCGATATGCCTTCTGGATGATCGAGTGGATTTCGCGCTGATCGCAGGTGCCCACGGAGTCCATCTGGGCGAGGACGACTTGCCGCCTCGCCGCGCGCGCGCGCTGCTGGGCCCGGAGAAGATCATCGGCGTCACCGTCCGCAACCTGGAGCAGGCGCGCGCTGCGCGAGATGCCGGCGCCGACTACGTCGGCCTCGGTCCGGTCTTTCCGACTGCCACCAAGCGCGTTGACGCTCCAGTTCTTGGGATTGACGCCTTGGAGCAAATCGCCCGCCAAAACCCCCTTCCAACCGTAGCGATCTCCGGCATCGGACTTTCGAACATTGCGCGGGTGGCGCGGGCGGGCGCCCATGGTGCGGCGGTGGCGTCTGACCTGCTGACTGCGGCCGACATTCCAGCGCGCGCGCGCGCGTTGTCCGCCGCGTTCGCTGGAGGACGGGATCCGTGAATCATCGCGCGCGCCGGCCGAACATTGGAGTTACGCCCGACCTCGTCGCGGCTCAGTCGCCTGGTGAAGCCGCCAGCTATCAGCTCAAGGTCGCCTACGCCGACGCGGTCATCCGGGGCGGCGGGTTGCCGCTCATCCTCCCCTACACCGAAGAGCGCAATTGCATCGATTCGTATCTCGAGCGGATCTCTGGGCTGGTGGTGACGGGCGGAGCCTTCGACGTTTCCCCGGGGCTGTATGGCGAAGCTGCGCGCCCAGGTCTAGGTCCGCTGAAGGAAGGTCGCACCGCATTCGAAGCTGCGCTGCTGCGCGGCGCGCTGGACCGTGGCCTGCCGCTGCTCGGAGTCTGCGGCGGAATGCAGCTGCTCAATGTCGTGTTGGGCGGCACGCTGATCCAGGACATTGCCCGCGAGGTTGAGCATGCCGCGGAGCACGAGCAGAAACACGACCGCACCCATCCGCAGCATCCGGTGGAAATCAAGGACGGAACGCTGCTCAGTCAGATGCTGGGGAAGGGTCAGGTGATGGTCAACTCCACTCATCACCAAGCAGTGAGCAGGCCTGGAAAGGACTTGGTGGTGAGCGCGGTCGCCACCGATGGCGTGGTGGAGGCGATCGAGCTGCCGACCCACCCGTTCGCCGTTGGCGTGCAATGGCACCCCGAGTTGCTGGTAAATGCCATCCCGCTTCACCTTGGGCTGTATCGCGGTCTGGTGAACAAAGCGCGCGAGATGCGCCGATGATCGCTCGCGGCCCGCGCCGCTCCCCCCGCCCCGTGGTATTGGCGCTCTCCGGCCTCGAGCCTACCGGTCGCGCTGGCCTGTTGGCGGATCTCCAGGCCATCCGCAGCGCAGGCGGCGTTGGCGTGGGAATCGCCACCGCGCTCACTGCTCAGGGGCAGCGCACGTTTGCGGTGTCGCCGGTCCCCAGTGCGATGCTGCGCTCGCAGCTGCAGGCAATCGGCGAGCTGATGGCCATCTCGGGCATCAAGCTGGGGATGGTGCGCGAGCGATCGGCGCTTTTCCTCATCCTCAGAGCGCTGAAGAATGTCGCCGGCATGCGAGTGATCGATCCGGTGACGAGTACGTCGAGGGGTCAGCGGCTGTCCACCTTGCGGCCGCGGGACTACCTGGCGGCGGTCGCGCCCAACGTCGTGCTGACGCCGAATCTGGAGGAGGCTGCCTGGCTCTTGGGCGACGCGGCGGTTGCGCGCAGCCCGGAGCAAGCGGCGCGACTGGCGGAGAGGCTGGCGAGCCACGGCTTCGCCGCGGTGATCGTCAAAGGCGGTCACTTCGCCGGCGACGCCGTCGATGTGCTGTGCGAGCGTTCGGGAGTGAAATACCTGCGAGGAGCTCGCATCCGTCGAATGCGCGCGCCGGCTCGGGGAACGGGTTGCCGCTTTGCATCGGTGCTGGCGACGGCCCTGGCGCGAGGCGAACCCATTGGCGAAGCCGCAAGCGAGGCGAAAGCGCGCGTGCGCTCCTATTTGCTGGCGCTCGACTGAACGCTATTGCCAGTCGCCCTTGGCCCTGCTTTCGAAGCGCGTGTACTCGGACAAAAACACCAGATCGATTGAGCCGATCGGTCCGTTGCGCTGCTTGGCGACGATCAGCTCCACTTCGATCGCCGCGTGCTCAGCCGGCTGCATATCGCCCTCGTCGTCGCGGTGGATGAACATCACCACATCCGCATCCTGCTCAATCGCTCCGGATTCCCGGAGATCCGATAGCATGGGCTTGCCGCCGCGGCGCTCTTCAATCTTCCGATTCAGTTGGCTGAGCGCGAGGATCGGAATGTCCAGCTCCTTGGCCAATGCTTTGAGACTGCGGCTGATCTCCGACACTTCCAGCTGGCGATTCTCCACCTTGCCGGTCTGATGCATCAGCTGAAGGTAATCGACGATCAACAGCCCGAGCCTCGGCTCCTTCTGCTTCAGCCTGCGAGCCTTGGCCCGAAGCTCGAAAGAGGAGAGCGTTCCGCTGTCGTCGATGTAGATCGGCGCATTGAAGAGCGCTCCGGCGATCTGCTGGAACTTCTCCTGGTCTTGGGCGGTGAGGCGCCCGCCGCGGAGCTTTTTCATGTCCACCCGCGCGGCGGAGGCGAGTAGGCGCATCAGCAGCTGATCGGCGGGCATCTCCAGCGAAAAAAGCCCCACCGCCTTCTCCTCTTTGAGCGCGACGTGCATCGCTACGTTGAGCGCTAACGACGTCTTGCCCAGCCCCGGCCGCGCAGCCAACACCAGCAGCTCTCCTCGATGAAAGCCGGTCAGTTGAAGATCCAGGTCGACGAAGCCGCTCGGAAGCCCGGTGATTCCGGTCGTCGAGCGGTTGAGGTTGTCCAACAGCTCGAGCGTTCGCTCCATCAGCTCGCGAACCGGCTTCAGGTCCCCCTCTCGCTGGCGCTCGGAGATCTGAAAGACCTTGCGCTCGGCTTCGTCGATCAGCGCATCGATCTCTCCGGTTTCCTGGCTCGCCAGCTCCTGGATGTCGCGGCCCGCCGCAGCGAGGCGGCGGCGGATCGCCTGGGCCTTGACGATCTGGGCGTATTGCGTCGCGTTGGCCGAGTACGGCACCAGCTGGTCGAGCGTCATCAAGTAAGCCGGGCCGCCGGTGGCGGTGAGATGACCGCGGACCTTCAGCTCGTCGCTTAAGGTGAGGTGGTCCACCGGTCGCTGCTGCAGATCGAGCGCCAGCATTGCCGAGAAGATCTGCGAGTGGGCGGAGCTTGAGAAATCGTCCGCCTGGATCACCTCCGCCACGCTGGCGATCACCGCGTTGTCGGAGAGAACCGCGCCCAGCACCGCGCGCTCTGCGGCGAGATCCTCGTGGAGCCGGCCGGTCCCCGGCCGGTCAGCGATCCGCATCGTCCGTTCCGGGTTCACCGCCGCCTCCTCCTTGCCGGGGTTGAAGAGCGCGTTGGCAGCTTCCGACCCCCGCGGTTACTCGGGAACCACCTCGATTCGCAGCTTGGTTGTGATCTCCCGGTGCAGCCGCACCTCGACGTCGTGCGCTCCGACTGTCTTGATCGGCTCAGGGAGGTGGATGGTGCGCCGATCGATGCGGTGACCTTGGCCCGCGAGCGCTTCGGCGATGTCCAAAGCAGTGACCGATCCATAGAGCTTTTCCTGCTCGCCGACCTTGCGCCGAAACTTCAGCTCCACCGCTTGAAGCTTCTGCGATTCCGCCTGAGCCTGATTCTTGAGCTTCTCCTGGCGCGCCGCGATAACTTGCTTGTCGTGCTCCATCTGACGGAGGTTTTTTTCATTCGCCATCACCGCCATCTTCCGAGGAAGAAGAAAGTTGCGGCCGTATCCGTCCTTGACGGTGACAATGTCGCCCGACTTGCCCAGTTTTTGAACATCCTCTCGCAAGATGACTTTCACCGCGCGCTCCCGCTAGCCGGAAATAACCACGTAGGGAATGAGCGCCAAACCGCGGGCGCGTTTGATCGCCACCGCCACTTGTCGCTGGTGCCGCGCGCAGTTTCCGGAGATCCGCCTCGGGATGATCTTGCCTCGCTCGGTGACGAAGTACTTGAGCGTCGCCTGATCCTTAAAGTCCACCTTGGCGTTTTTTTCCGCGCAGAACCGGCAGATCTTCTTTCGACCAAAGCCGCGCCCGCCGCGTTTTTCCTCGTCGAGACCGTTTCCGGTGCCGCCCGACCGGCCGCCTCCCCGCGCTCCGTCGCGGTCCCCGCGACCTCCATCGGAATTTCTGTCAGCCATGCTCAGCTCTCCTCAATCGATTCTTCGTCCAATTCGCTGCCCATCTCTTCGGCCGCTTCTGCCGCTCGGAAAGGCTCTCGCTCGGCGCTGGCGGCGCGCCCTTCCTCCACATCGCCCGCCAATTTGACGTCCTCGAGCGTCGGGCGGGCCTCGGGGTCTACCTCGTCTGCGACCTTCACCGAAAGATAGCGGGTGACCTCGTCGAGGTTCCGCAGGTTTCGCTCGACCTCGGCGACCAAATTGGGACCGCCCAGGTATTGGCTGTGGACGTACGTCGCCCGACTCTGCTTTGCGATCGGATACATGGTTCGTTTCTTGCCCCAGACGGTAAAGCGGATCACCTTGCCGCCTTCTCGGCCGACGATCTCGCGCACCCGGTCCTTGATCCGATCGACGGTCTCATCCGGTAGATCCGGCTTCACCAAGAAGATCGTCTCGTATTCGCGGAACCGCTGGGCTGGTTGCTTGTCTGGCATTTCTCTCCCCTTGGGTTGTGCCCTCGGTCGAGCCGGGAGCGGGGAAACGGACGGACAAGCCCTTGAGCTTGCCAGGCCGGGGGCGGGAAACTGCGCGCCCACCACCTTCGCGCTTAGACTGGAAGGCGGTCTTGTACGGGCTCGCGCGAGCTCAGTCAAGAGAAGCTGAGGTCCTTTGAAAATGGAAGTTGCCCGCCCCTGGAATACGCTCTCCCTTTGCCCTTGATGCCCAACGACAACCGAGTCTCGGAGCAGGCGACCGGCAGCACAGCGGCGCCCTTGGGAATCGAGCACCGTCAGGCCGAGCCATCGGCAATCGCTCCTTCGTTGCTCGACCCTGACGCCCTGAAGGTGATTGCCCGGCTGCGGCAGCACGGCCACCAAGCGTATCTGGTGGGCGGGTGCGTTCGCGATCTGCTACTCGGTCAAAAGCCGAAGGATTTCGATGTCGCGACATCCGCTCATCCGGGCGAAGTGCGCGCCATCTTTCGCAACTCCCGCCTCATCGGCCGGCGGTTCCGGCTCGCCCACATCTACTTCAAGGGCGGCAAAGTGATCGAAGTCTCGACCTTTCGCGCCAATCCGATCGAGTTGGAAGAAACGTCGCCGACCGCGGATCCGGCACCGGAGAACGCGGAGCTGAGCGCGCAATCGGATGCAGAGCCGGACTCAGAAGCCGCCGCGGACCTGCTCATTACCGAGGACAACGTATTCGGGACGGCCGAGCAAGACGCCCGGCGCCGCGACTTCACGATCAACGGCCTGTTCTACGACGTCGCATCGGGCCAGGTGATCGACTACGTCCGAGGGCGCCGAGATCTGCAGGAGCACTTGATTCGGACCATCGGCGACCCCGAGATACGCATTCGCGAGGACCCGGTCCGCATTCTTCGGGCGGTGCGCTTCGCTTGCCGCCTGCGCTTCGAGATCGAGCCTCGGACGTACGCGGCAATGGAAGGAGCGGTCGAGGACCTGCCTCGGTGCGCTCCGCCCCGACTGTTGGAGGAGACCTTCCGGCTGCTTCGCGGAGGCATCGCCAAGCCAAGTCTCAAGCTGCTCAAGGCGCTCGGCGCTTTGAAGCTCCTCCTACCGCCGCTGGACGACTATCTCGAGCAGAAGGGCAAGGACGGGGAAATTCTTTTCGACGCGTTCGCCGATGCGCTCGACCGTCGAGTTCTTTCCAGCGAACGACTGGACGATGCCGTTCTGCTTGCTGCCCTGCTGCTGCCGATCAGCCGCACCGCTTCACCCGAACCGGAAAACCCCACTGGGAACTCTGGAGCCGCCGAGGCGGTCGAAGACTTGCTCAAGCGCTTCGTTCAGACTGCGCGCCTGCCGCGCCGCATCGCCGAACGGACGCGGTTTATTCTGCTCGCCCAAGCCGTCCTAAGCGGCGAACGACGGCGGCGCGGCTCTCTTTCTCGATTTCGGCGCCACCCCGTCTTCAACGAGGCGCTTGCGCTGTTCGAAATATCCGTCGAGGCCACCGGCCAGCATCGAGAGGCCCTGCAGGCATGGAAGTCCGGGGTTGTGCCCAGCTTTCAAGCTGCGGCGAAGGGCCATCCAAAGCGCCGGAGGCGGCGACGGCGGAGGCGCGCGCGGGTCCAGAACGCAGGCTAGCTGGGGCGCCGCGAACGAGCGAAGCCGTCTGCGTCAGCGTCCAGGCGGGATGCGCCGGTCCCCTGGCGGAGCTCGTCGTCCCGGCCTTGATCGCCGATCAAATCCGCCGGGAGCACGGCTGCCTTTCCAAACTTTTCCGCGATCAGGTCCAGCGCTGCGTTCAGCTTTTCGCTGCGGCGCGGGCCGCTGCCAAACAACTTCAGCTGATTGCTCCCGGGCTCTATCGCCTGCACCGAGACGCCGGTCAGCCGCACCTTGCGCGGCAGCGAGACCCTATCCAACAGCGCCACGGCAGCGCGGTAGATCTCCTGGCCATCATCGGTCGGCTCCGGGAGCGTCATCTGGCGGGTCAGAAGGGCGAAATCCGCGAGCTTCAGCTTGAGCTGAACGACCCGTCCCCGGCACTCCGCATTTCGCAGCCTTCGCCCTACCCGAAGCGCTTGCGAATGGATATGCGTCCCCAACTCGCCCTTGTCGAGGTCCTGCTCGAACGTGTCCTCGGCTCCCACGCTCTTTGCATCGCGGTCCGGAACGACCGGCCGGTTATCGATGCCTTGGCTGAGCTTCCAGAGGTGAGGCCCAACCGATCCAAGCCTGCCCTCCAGCCACGAGGAGTCTCGGGCGGCGACGTCGCCCAACGTCCTCAAGCCCAAAGACTTGAGCACCGTTTCAAACTTGGGACCCACGCCCCACAATCGCGAGACCGGCAGCGGCGCCAGGAAACCCACCGTGTCCGAAGCCCCGATCTCCCTCTGGCCGTTCGGCTTCGCCAAATCCGAGGCGATCTTCGCGACGAACTTGGTGCAAGCGATCCCGGCCGAGGCCGGCAGGCCAACCTCGCGCGCGACGCGATCCCGCAAGTGTCGGGCGATCTCCGACGGCGGTCCGAAGAGCTGCACCGAGGCGGTGACGTCTAAAAATGCCTCGTCGAGGGAGATCGGCTCCACCAGCGGTGTCGCACTCTCGAAGATGGCGAAAATCCGTTCGCTCGCCTCGACGTAGGCGGCGAAGCGCGGCGGCACGACGATGGCGTGCGGAGCTTGCTTGACAGCCCTCGACATCGGCATCGCGCTGCGAACGCCGAGCGGCCGCGCCTCGTAGGAGGCTGCGAGGACCACCCCGCGCGTCGGATGGCCGCCGACGATGACTGGCCGACCCCGCAGCGCGGGGTTGTCTCGCTGCTCGACCGACGCGTAGAACGCGTCCATGTCCACATGGATGATCGCGTTGGGCACAGCGGCAAACTATCCCACCGAGCAAAAGAAGGAGAGCGCGGATGAAAACCGCGACCGAATACTTGTGGTTTGAAACTCAGCAGCGCACCGACCGGCGAGGACAACGGCGACGTCAAGGCGGAATGCCCAGGCGGACCAGGAGGCCGGTCAACTCCTCCGGCAGCGGACTTTCCACTTTCATGCGCGCTTTCGTCTGCGGGTGGTTGAGCTCGAGCGAGCGCGCGTGAAGAAAGAAACGCCTGAGCGCGGGGTGGGCTTTGCCCCCGTAGAGAACATCGCCGACCACCGGGGCTCCGATCGCAGCCAGATGCGCTCGCACCTGGTGGAGAACGCCGGTGATGATCTGCATCTCAACCAGGGCGTATTCGGAGCTCCGGGCGAGCACCTGGAACAGCGACTCCGCTCGCCGGGCGCCGGTTTCTCCGGTGAGGGCAGGCTTTACGCGCGTGCCCCGGCCGGCTCGATGCCGCAGCGGAACATCGATCTCGCCCCGGTCCGCGATCGGACCGGCGACAAGCGCAAGATAGCGCTTGTCGATTTCGCCGGCGCTGAACGCGTCGCGCATTCGCCTCCAGGTTTCTAAATCTCGAGCGGCGACGATGACCCCTGAGGTGTCGACGTCCAGCCGATGGCACAGACCGGCCTCGCGCGGATCCGCTGCGGCGGTGGCGCATTCGGGAAACCTCGCCACCACGGCGTTGGCCAGGGTGCCCGATTCCGCGATGTCGATCGGATGCGTCGGCATTCCGGCAGGCTTGTCCAGAAAGACGAGCGCGTCATCCACGTGGAGCACCGAGAGCGGAGCGCCCGGCTCAGGCGTCACCGAGCCTTGAGCCGAGGGGAGCAGCACGCGGACGGCCTGTCCAGCCTTGACCGAATCGCCCTTCTTCGCTCGGCGACCGTCGAGGCGAATTGCCCCGCGCTCAAAGAGCTTCTTCACCTGTGCTCGCGACAGATGCAGCGAGTGCCCGATGAAGACATCCAGGCGCGAGCCGCCGGCCTCGGACGTGACTTTCAGGTCCGCTGGACCCTCGCCAGTTGCCGTGCTCACTCCGCCAGTGCCTCGTAGACTTCCTCGGCGGTTTGGAATCGCTCCGACGGCTCTTTGCGGATGAGCTTCTGCGCGATGCGCGCGAGCTGAGAATCCCCACCCGGATTCACCGCGAAGATCGGCAGCGGATCGGTCTCCAGCACTTTCTGCCACAGCTCGTAGGGCGTCGGTGCGTCGAACGGGGCTTTCCCGCACAGCAGCTCGTAGAGAATCACCCCGAGGCTGTACAAATCCGATCGGCTGTCGAGACGCTCGCCGAGGATCTGCTCCGGCGCCATGTAACGGAAGGTCCCCACCAGCCGGCCTCCAGCGGTGACCGCCCCGTCATCGGCCAGAAATTTGGCCAGCCCGAAGTCCATCAAGCGCACGAGGTGATCCTCATCCACCATCACGTTCGAAGGCTTGAGATCGCGGTGGATCAGCCCGTGGCCGTGGATGTACGCGAGCGCCTGGCAAAGTTGGAGCGTCGCGTCCTTCAGGCGGCCGACGCGCTCGGGCCGGTTCAGCTCTGCCAAATCCACCTGCTGCGTTCGCTCCGCCGGTGTCTGCTCGGGTGCCGGGACCTGGTACGGCAGGTCGAGATCGACCGATCCTTCGGTGTCGGGCTCGTCGGCGGCATCGGCGAAGGCTCGAAGCGACTCGGGCCCCGATTGATACGGGGGGTTCTCGCTCGGCGGCTCTTGGCTGAACCTCGCCAAGTCGAACGGCCTCGCTCTGTCGACGGAGAGGCTGTCCTCGCTCGCGCTCGAGTTGCTCCACAGCTCTTGAGCCTCCGCTGCAGCGGGCCGCAGCCGCCCGGAGATGGAGCTGGAGGTTACCCGCGAGGAGAATTCGTCCGCTCGAAGCGAAAGGTAGTGGCGAAGGGTCAGCCCCTCCACCAGCTCCATTGCCAAGTACGGGTAGCCCTGGAAAACGCCGCTGTCGAAGACTTTGACGACGTTGGGATGCGAAAGGTCTGCCAGCGTTTCGAACTCGCGGGCCAGCCGCCGGGCGGCGCGCGGATCGAGGGCGGGGCCGGCGGCGAGGAGCTTGAGCGCCACGGTCTCGCCCGTTCGGCGATCCTTCGCGCGGTAAACGGTGCCCGCGCCGCCGCTGCCGATCGTCTCCACGATGCGGTACGGGCCAATTACCTTGGGTGGCATGAGGTAAGAAATCGTAGGTGAGTCGAAGTTCCGCGGTCAAACCCCGCGGGTCCTGCGCCCGGCGCGGAGCCGGACCGTCTGTTTAGCCGTTGAACAAGACTTGACTTTTCTTCGGTCCGCAGCTTGGGGCGTCGCTCGTTTGCGCAGCGCGCTCGCAGGACGCGCTGCGACTCAGGGCGCGCACGGTCGGCTATGATGTCGGGGGCGTTCAGCGGCAACGGAAGAGCTCTCTTTGCAGCACCTTGGAAAGTATCAACTGGTCCGCAAGCTCGCAGCCGGCGGGATGGCCGAAGTATTCCTCGCCAAGGCGGCGGGCCCAATGGGCTTCGAGAAGACCCTGGTGCTCAAGCGCATTCTGCCGAACCTCGCCGCCGACCCGCAGTTTGTGCAGATGTTCCTCGCAGAAGCGAAGCTGGCGGCGAGCCTCAACCACCCCAACATCGCGCAGATCTTCGATTTCGGTCAGGCCGAGGGCGCCTACTTCATTGCCATGGAGCACGTGGACGGACCGAACCTTCGTTCCGTCTCTCGCCGCTCCACCGAGAGGTCCATTCCCTTGCCCGTCTCACTCTGTGCGAAGATCGTCTCCTACGCTTGCGAGGCGCTCGCCTACGCTCACGAGTTCATCGACCCTCGCACGGCGACGCACCTGTCCGTCATTCATCGAGACGTCAGCCCGGAAAACATCCTGCTGTCCCGCAATGGCGCCGTGAAGGTGGTGGATTTTGGAATTGCCAAGGCTGCGGGGCAGGCGCAACCCAGTAAGTCCGGGATTCTGCGCGGAAAGCTCTCGTACATGCCGCCGGAGCAGATCCAGGGCAAAGAGGTCGACCATCGGGCGGACATCTTCGCCCTGGGGGTTGTCTTTTACGAGCTGATGACCGGCTGCAAACCGTTCGATGCGCGGACGGACGTCACCATCTTGCAAGCAATTCTCTACGAGCAGATGATTCCCGCGGTCGCTCGCCGGCCTGACATTCCGGAGCCGATCGCGCGGATCCTCCAGCGTGCGCTGGCCAAGGATCCGGATGCGCGATACCCAAACTGCCGGCATTTTCAGGCGGAGCTCGAGCGGTTCATCGTCGGCACCGGCGAGCCCGTGGGAGCCTACCAACTGGCTTCGCTGGTGGCTCAGCTGAGCGGAAGCAGCACCGCATTGAGCTCCTCTACGCCGCCCATCGGCGCCGCCTCGAACCCTGGGACGACGCCGCAAAAGGGAACCGCCGGAGCGTTGCCGAGTCCGTCACCGCGGCCGACGGCGCCCCCCTCAAC
>Ga0126383_10000406_pt1 | contig 23578 bp, 16 predicted proteins | sample PanSoiMetPlot_35_FD_96882 | JGI IMG/M metagenome (GOLD analysis project Ga0126383, IMG submission 96882) | Tropical forest soil microbial communities from Panama - MetaG Plot_35 | ecosystem: Environmental > Terrestrial > Soil > Tropical forest > Bulk soil | place: Panama | collected 2016-02-17
GCGCCTCGTCACCCATCGACAAATGGGCTCCTCGTTGCGCCACCCCATCCTCCCCACCCCACGAAGCAGGCTTCGCGGGGACCCCGAGGCCACCGACCACCTGGAACGCCGGCCTTCGGGCCTCCGGCCTGCTCCACCTCCGACCGTTACAGTCCACTAGCACGCGGTCAGCCACCTCAGTCCCTCAGTCCTGCCGCTTGCCCTTCACCTGGGCCTCGCCGCTGATCTGGGTGTCCGGCTCGTCTTCCGGCTCCGGCTGCGTCGGCCCCTCCAGCAGCGGCATATAGACCGCGAACCGGCTGCCCATACCCGGCTGGCTCCACTCCAGGTCCACACGTCCGCCGTGGCGTGCCGTCAGCTCTCTGGCGATGTACAGCCCAAGGCCCGTTCCCGGCACCATCGGGTGATCCGGGTCTTCAAGCCTGCTGAAGCGCTCGAAGATCAGCTCGGCAGCCTCGGGCGCAAGGCCTCGCCCTCGATCCTCCACGACCAGCCTGGCTTCACCCTGCTCAGGACGGACGTCCAGCTCGACCCTGGCCCATGGCGCCGTCCCCTCGCGACCGTAGATCAGCGCGTTGGTCACAAGGTGGTCGAGCATGCGGGTCAGCTGCTCTCTGTCGCCCCTGACCATCACCGCGTCCTCGGGGAGCCCCAGCTCAGGGGTCACCTCTGCCGCCTGCGCCACCTGCTCTACCACCTCGCGCAGATCCAGCAGCTCGCGCCCCGTCTCCAGCCGGTGCGTCTCCAGACGGGCAGCCAGCAGCAGGTCGTCCACCAGGCGCCGCAGCTCACTTGCCTTCGCGTCAAGGATCCGGAGCGGCTCGCCCCACGCCGGCGGCGCCGGGCCGAAGGCGCCCTCTCGGAGTATCGCAAGGTAGCCGCTGATCACGGTCAGCGGGGTGCGCAGCTCGTGGGCCGCCATGTCCAGGAAGTCCGTCTTGACGCGGCTCGCCTCCTCGGTGTGAGCGTAGAGATACGCGTTGCGAAGCGCCAGCGCCGCCGGCCCACCGACCAGCATCAGCGTGTCTACCTCCTCAGACCCGAACTGCTGATCCCGCCGGCGGCTGAGGACGAGCACGGCGATCACCTCACCGCCGTGCACCAGCGGCACCGTCGCCGTGTGACGAACGCCGGCGAGCGCCGCTCGGCGGTCGGCCGGCATCGCGCTCAGGTTGAGCGGTCCGGCCAGCACCGGCGCACGGCTCGTAACCGCCTGGCGAACCATCGGCTGCGAGTCGATCGACAGACGGTAGCCGACACCCCTGTCGTAGCCCAGTGCGTCGTAGGCCTCGATGGTCACCACCTCGCGCTCCTGGCCTCCTTCCAGACGCAGCAGCGCGCAGCGATCGGCGCCGGCGGCGAGCGCGACCCGTCGCACGAGCCGGCGCACGACTTCGCCGACGTCCAGGGACCGCGCAAGGTCAAGGGACACGTCGACGGCGAACTGCAGCCGCGCCATTGCCCGCTCAGTGGCGGCCCGCAACTCTGCCTGCTGCAGAGAGAGACTCACAAGGACGCCGAAGTCGTCGAGCAGGCGACGCTGAGCCACTGTGAACGGTCTCGGTTCAGCCCGGTAGTAGGCGGTGGCGCCGATCGTGCGCCGGCCGTCCGGCAAGGGCTCTTGAGTGCTCATCGGCACCGCCCGCATGGTGTTGATGCCGGCTGGGGTGAGGAGGTCGTGACGCCCCGCTACAGCCTGCATGTCGCTGCGCTCGATGACCCGGTTCTGGGCGACGGCGGACCCCAGAACGGAGCCGCTCAGAGGGAACGACTGTCCGACCATGGTTTCGGCCAGCGGCCCCGCCCCGGCGACGCAGTACATGACTTCCTGTTTCGTGGCGGGCACGATCGCGATCAGACACGAGATCCCCGGCAGCAGCCGCCGGCCCTGTTCGGCCAGGTTATGAGCCAGCACCCCGACAGGGTCGCCGCGCTGGACCTGGGCGCCGGTGGCTTCCAGGATTCCGCGAAAGGCCGCCCCCAGCCGCTCTTCCATGAGCTGCGTCTCGGTGCTGGTAGCCTCGGACCCGACCGGGCCGATCCAGGTCGTGAGGTCCTTCAGCAGGAGCACCACCCCCTGAGCCTCCCCCCTCCGCCCCAGCAGGGTCGTTGCCGTCACGGTGGCCGGAAACGCGGCGCCGTCGCGGCGTCGAAGCGTCAGTCGCCGCTCCCGGCCCGGCTGCAGCGTGTCCAGCCGAATACCGACTTCGGGCATCGCCCGGCCGAGCACCTCGCCGCCGGCATAGCCGAGCAGGCGCTCGGCCGCAGGGGTCCAGACCACGACCGCTCCCTCCGAATCCACGGCGATCACCGGATCGCCCAGCGCACGAAGGACCTCGGGGGCCAGGCTCATCGAGACGCCGCCTGGGGCAGGCGGAGTGAGAAGCGGCTGCCGTGTCCGGGTATGCTGAGGTCGAGCTCCAGCCGGCCACCGTGTCGAGCGGCGAGCTGGCGGCTGATGTAGAGCCCGAGGCCCGTGCCTGGCGCTCCGGCTAGCGTCTTGTCTCCCCGAACGAACCGCTCGAATATCCGTTCCTGCATTTCCTCGGGGATACCGCGCCCACGGTCCTCCACGCTTACGACGGCCACACCCTCCTCGATACCGGCCCAGAGCCGCACCCAGGCGGGCTGACCCTGACGTCGGTAGGTCAGCGCGTTGTTGACCAGGTTGTCGATGACTCGAGCCACGTGCTCGGGGTCCGCGCTGACGATCAGCGGCTCCTGCGACAGCTCGACGACCAGCTCGCCTCCGAGCAAGTGCACACGTGGTGCGGCTCGGCGGGCCGCCTCACGGGCGGCCAGTCGAAGATCCAGTCGCATCGGGTGGGTCGGCAGCCGCCCAGACTCAAGGCGGGAGGTGAAGAGCAGGTCGTCGACCAGTCCGCTCAGCTCTTCAGCCTTGGCGGCGAGCAGCTCCATAGGCTGGCGAAGTCCGGCGGGCGTCTGACCCAGGCTGCTGTCACAGAGCATCGACAGATATCCCTTGATCACCGTGAGCGGAGTGCGCAGCTCGTGGCCCGCCATGTTCAGGAAGTCACTTCGGGCACGGCTGGCTTCTTCCGCCTCGGCGAACAGCCTGGCGTTGCGCAGCGCCAGCCCCGCCACGTTCCCAACCAGCTGGAGGGTCAGCTCGTCCTCCTTGCGGAACGGCTCGTCCCGCAGCCGGCTCACCAGGAGCACTGCGATCACCACACCACCCAGGACCAGTGGCAGTGTCAGCGTGTGGCGGAGGCCCGAGTGACCCCACTCCGAAACGGCCTCGACCCCCGTCACCCGGTAAGTCCCGCTGATGCTCGGCTCGCGGTCGCGCACCGCTCGGAGCAGGACCTGTTCGTCTCCCGAGAGCAGGTTCGAGATCGGGAACCTCGCCCCGGCGGGCGCGGGCCGAGACCGGTCTGTGCGATCGAGGGCATCCACGACGACGGCCTCGCCGCCCTCGATCAAGAGCAGCGCCACCCGCTCAGCGTCGACGGCAGCGGCCGCCCGGCGCACCAGCCGCCCGATCACATCCTTCGGTTTCAGCGAGACCGCGAGCTCGACGGCGACGTCGACCCCGGTCCGCAGCCGGGCCGCCGCCTCGCCGGCGCCGCGGATGAGCTCGGCACGCTCGACCGAGAGGCTGACCAGTTTGGCGAACTCTGCGATCAGGCGTCGCTCATACGGCGTGAAGTAGCTGGGCGTGTCGCGGTAGAAGCCCAGCACGCCAAGGGCCTGGCGGCCGTCTGGCAGAGGCCTCCCGCTCAAGAGCGGGACGAGCCGGCCGGCAGAGATCCGGCCTTCGGCCAGCCCGCCGCCGAGCCCTGTGAGCTCAGCGGTCCGCGTGCTCTCCAGGGACCGTCCCACCTGCAGCGTCCTTCCCGCCATGGTCCCGTTCCGCGGCCACTGTGTTCCGACCTGGCGTTCGGCCCACGGTCCGCCACCGGCCAGGACCTGGAAGTGGTCCTGCCGCTCCCTGGTGACCACCGCCAGCAAGCACTCGGTGGCGGGGAGGAGACGGCGGGCCTGGCCAACCAGTACGCGTGCCAGCGCCGCTGATGCGTCCATGGCTGAGGGGTCTTGACCGGCCTCCCTGACCAGCTCCTGCACGATGGTCCCCAGGGACCGGTGCCACTGGCGGCGCGACCTGCCGGCACGCTCGACGGGGTCCAGCCAGCCCCCCATCGGTCGCACGAGCGATACCGCACCGACGACCGCCCCGGATTCGTCGCGGATGGTCGTCGAGGTCAGGGCGACCCGCGTCGCGTCAGGAGCCAGGCGCCTCACCGCCTCCAGCCGGTCTGCGCCGCCGAGTGTGAGCAGCTCTTCCGGGTCGTTGCGGGAGAGGCCCGGGAACAGCGACGTGATCGGCTTGCCGAGAGCCGCTGCCGCCGGCACACCGAACAGGCGCTGGGCGGCACCTGACCAGAAGGTCACACGGCCTTGTCGGTCGACCGCCACGACGGCGTCGCTGATGGCGGCGAGGACGCGCTCGGCCAGCTCTGGGGATGTCGCGCCGGGTGCGCTCACCCCATCGACCGCACCAGCTGCGTGAACTGGGCCGGCAGCTCCGTCAGGCGGATGCCGCACGCGCCCTGGATCGCGTTCGCGACCGCCGCCGGGCCGGGCACAGCCGGTGGCTCGCCCACGCCCTTGGCCCCGAACGGTCCGAAGGGTGAAGGAATCTCCAGGAGCTCCACCCCGATCTCCGGCACCTGGTCGATGGTGGGCAGGGAGTAGTCGACGAAACTGGCTGTTCGGAGCTGGCCCTCGGCGTCCCAGGCCAGCTCCTCTCCCAGAGCGCGTCCCAGGCCCTGGGCTGCCCCGCCGTGCACCTGGCCGGCCACTTCCGGTGGGTTCAAGGCCTTGCCGACGTCCTGAATGGCGGCATAAGACGTCAGCCTCCATTCGCCCGTCTCGCGATCGACGCACACTCGCGCGAGGTGCACCGTGAACATCGGCGACTGCTTGGTGACGACGTGCCTGCCCTGACCGAGCACCGGAGCGTAGCGACCCATGAACTGTGCCCCGAGGTGGGCCAGGTGCCCGATGCCGAGGGCGCGCCCGGGCACGCCCGCCACGCGGACCTCGCCATCCTGGATCACGAGGTCCTCGACCGCGGCCTCCAGCTCCTCCGCGGCGATGTCCAGCAGCTGTCGCCTTGCCTCGGCGGCCGCCTGCTGAACCGCCGGCCCCACGGTGTAGATGATCTTGCTGCCGCCGGCCATGCCCGCGTAAGGAGCCGTGGCCGTGTCGCCAGACTCGACCCGCACCCGCTCCAGGGCTACGCCAAACGTCTCGGCGGCGATCATCGCCAGCGTGGTGTCGGTGCCGCTGATGTCCACCGAGCCCAGATGCAGGAGCAGGCTGCCATCCGGCTCCACGCGGCAGCCTGCGGCTGCGGGTTCCCTACCGCCCCCCCAACCGCCGACGGCGAGACCCACGCCTTCATGCTGAGCGACGGGTTCTGTGTACAGCGGGTGATGTCGCGCTGCCTCGAGACAGTCCATCAGGCCGATTCTTGGCCAGTGCTGGCCGTCGGGACGCCTGTCGCCTTCCCGGACGGCATTGCGAAGGCGAAGGTCAATCCGGTCCTGGCCGAGCCGGTCCGCCAGCTCGTCCATTGCCGACTCGAGAGCGAAGTAGCAGTGCGGTGCGCCCGGCGCCCGGTAGGCCGCGACTGGTGTCTTGTTGGTGGCTGCATCCAGCGCCGTGACCTCATAGGCCTTCAGCCGGTATGTTCCGGCCAGGAAGAGGCCGGCCAGGCCGCCGATGCCTCCGGGCCCCGCCCCGTTGTCGAAGACCACGCGAGCCCTCAGGCCTGTCAGGACCCCCTCGCGGTCGGCGCCCAGCTCGAGGTCGATGACCGCACCCGGGCCGCCCCGACCCATCGCGAACTCCTCGCCCCGGGTGAGCGTAAGCTCCACCGGTCGTTCGACGAGGCGTGCCAGCAGGGCCACTAGCGGCTCGATAAGGCAGACTTTACCGCCGAAGCCTCCTCCGACTGTCATCGGCACCACCCGGATGCGGCTGACCGGTTCACCGAGCTGCCGCGCGACGGTCGTCCGGGTCAGGAAAATGCCCTGCGTCGGCGTCCAGATCGTGAGGCTGCCGTCCGGCTCGGGCCTGGCGATGGCCTGGTGGGTCTCGATGAAGCCCTGGTGGACCGCGGGGATCACATAGCGGTGCTGTACGACCACCGAGCTGTCAAGCAGCGCCGCCGTGACGTCGCCTTCGGCAAAGCGGACCTGGGCGGTGACGTTGGGAGGACGCTCGGCAGCTGCCTCGCCGCCGCCGGTCACGCCGTGGGCGCCTGCGTCGTCAAGGCCGACGCCGCCCTGATCGAGGACTGTGGGCGCGCTCACGGCGATGGCCTCCAGCGGGTCGACGGCGCTGGGCAGCGGCTCGTACTCGACTTCCACCAGCTCGATCGCGTCCGCCGCCTCGGCCTCCGTTTCGGCCACGACCGCTACGACGGGCTGGCCGGCGAAGAAGACGCGCTGGCGGGCGAGTGGCTGCTCGGGGCCCGCCAGGTCGAGTCCGGGCAGGTCGGCGCCGCTGACCGCGGCGAGGACACCGGGTGCGCGCCAGGCCCGTTCCAGATCGACACGTGCGATCCGGGCCGCGGCGTGCGGGCTGAGGAGCAGCCGGGCGTGCGCAAGCCCGGGCAGCTTCAGGTCAGCGGTAAAGCGAGCGGTGCCGGTCACCTTGGCGCCGCCCTCGAGCCGTCTTTGTGAAACGCCGATCACGGGCATAGCCAGCATCATATGGATCATGGCCCCCCGTTCTGGGCCTTCAGAGCGCAGAGGCGGTCGGCGGTGAGCGCCGGGGAGCCAGAATTGGTCGCCAACTGTAGCGAAAGTGGGCCACCCGGCGGAGGATGGCCCTTTGGAGTATCTCTGAGAGGGTCGTCTGCCGGCGGTTGGCCCATTTGGGGCCTGGGGGGCCGCTGGATCTCATGCAGGCAGCAGACGCCGGCGGCTCTTACGATCACGCCGTGAAGGTCACCACACAAACTGAGGCCCTTGACGGCGAGCCCATGGACCCGGCTCACTTCACCGGGCCTGCGAGCTCTCACCCCCTGCACGTTACGCTCGACCCGCACCCCGTCCGGGTGAGCGTGGTCCGCTTCGAGCCCGGTACTCGCAACCACTGGCACCGTCACGGCGGTGGTCAGGTTCTCCACGTCGTTGAGGGCGAGGGCTTCGTGCAGCTCCACGGTGAGCCTGCACAGCGCATTCGTACTGGCGACACGGTGTCCACCGCACCCGGCGAGGTGCACTGTCACGGTGCCGGCCCAGGAGGTCCAATGGCCCATGTAGCCGTCTCCATAGGCGACACGACCTGGCTGGAGCCCGGCGAAAACTGAGCAGGACAGCAGACATGGCGGGAGCGAAGGACCCCACAGTTGTAGGGTTCAGGTAGGGGTTTCATGAGTTCTCGCCAACTCCTCGGGGGGGCTGCGATCCTGGTCGTGTTGGCGACCGTCTTGTGGTACCTGGTGATCGCGCCATCGCGGGCAGGTGGCGCCGCACCTGACGCCACTCCCCAGGTCGCGCTTTCGGCGACTGCAACCGGGACCGGGACCTGGGTCCGCTACCTCGTCACGGTCAAGAACCTCGCCGACGGCGACTTCGACGGCGACGTCCTGCTCATCGATCAGCCTGAGGACCGCGACCAGCAGGCGGCCGCCGGCCCATCAGTGCCGGCGTTTGGAGGCACGAAGCAGATCCCCACCGCTCCCACAGTGGCTGGACAGTCGGCGTATCGGGTTCACCTGTCCGTGCCGAGCCGGAAATCCGTCACCGTGGCCATCCTTGCCCCGACCTTCTTCACGGCCGTTGAAGCTGTGATGGGTAATCGCCAGCTGGATTTTGTAGGTGTCACGCTGGGAGCCACGATTCCTGTTGCCGTGTTGAGCGACGTGGAAGCGGCAGCCGACGCCATCGAGGGCCTCCACTTCGACCGCTTGACTCCCCGCGCTGCCCGGTTCAACTCGGCTCACGGCTTCCCGACCGGAGCCGTGAGGCTCGCCGGCTTTGCAGCCGTCGTAATCGACCAGTTCGACGCGGCCACGCTCAGCCAGATGCAGGTCAAGGGACTGCGCGATTTCGTCGGGTTCGGGGGAACGCTGCTGCTTGCAGGCGGCACCGGATGGCGTCGTTCCATTGCACCTCTGCCCACAGACCTCCTGCCGATTCGACCGACGACCACCGTCACGCTGCCCCTGACGCCTGTCGTCACCCTGGCGGGGGCGAGCCAGGAGGCGCGGACGGCGCCGGCGGCGGCCGGGACCCTGGCCCCGGGCGCTCGCGCGGTGGTGGACGGGGACGGTGGGGTCCCGCTTATCGCCGAGCTGACGTACGGCGCGGGCAAGATCGTCGAGCTCGCCTACGATCCCAGCGGCGACGGCACGGCGGGATCTCCCTATGCGTCACTGGGCTGGAGCGAGGCACTCGGCCGCGGCATCGGCCAGCTCCCCGGCAACGCCCCCACCGCGGTGAGCATGCTGGGCCCAGACCCCGCCTTCACCGCTCTGCTCCCGGCGGCTGCCGACGCGCCCCTGCCGCCGCCCTGGCTGACGGTGCTGGCGCTTCTGGTCTACGTGATAATCGTGGGTCCCATCGGGTACCTCCTGACGATCCGGCGCTGGAAGCGGCCGGCACTCTTCTGGATCACTGTTCCGCTCTCAGCCGCGATCTTCACGGGGGCCTTCTACCTGATCGGCACCAATCTCCAGGGCAGCCTGCAGGACAGTCAGATTCAGGTGGTGCGGATCGGACCCGGGCAGGCGGTGAACGTACTCGAGTACCACCGTGTCCTCTTCCTGCGGCGCGGAGATCACCAGATCGACCCTGGCAGCAACTCCCTGGTCGCCCCCATGACGCTAGAGACCTTTCGCGTTACCGGCTCGACGTGCGACCGGTGCCTCAGCCAGCTCGGCGGACTCCCCTCCGGTTCGGAGCACGTGATCCCGGGCCTGCACCCGGTCGTCGACGAGAGCGGTGTCACATACGGTGGCGTGCGTGTGGTCGCCTTCTCGCAGATAACCAACGCGCCGCTCGGCCTGGACCCCCAGCTCGGCATCCAGGGCGGCGTGGTCCAGGGGACCGTGCTCAACCTTGGCCCGCTGCCGGTGCTGCGGCTCGAGCTCTTCACGTACGACGGCCAGGTCCTGCACCGATCCGATCTTGTTCCCTACCTACCTCCCGGCGGCCAGGAGGCCGCAAGCGCGCCTCTGGTCGCGGCGGACTCCGGGCTGAGAGGGCCGACCGCCGAGTCGATCCTCTTGAGGGCGGTCGCGACCCAGGCGCTGCACGCGCCCGGCCAGGCGGTGCTGGTGGGGTTGATGCCCCCCCTTGCCAGCCAGTTGACCGTTGACGGCCGACCGCCACCTCAGGCAGGCCTGGCCGTGATCCAGCAGCAGTTGACACTTGGCAAGGCCGACAGCTCGGTCCGCGACGTCCAGCGCAAGTGGCTGGCCAGTTCGGCGGGGGACCAGAAGGGAGGCTTCACAGACGTCTACGACATCGTCGCCCCCCAATCCGGCGTCCCGCTCGTGCTGACCTACAGCTCCGTGTGGGCCAACTCGGTCGAGCTCTATGACTGGTCGGCGGGCAGATTCGTCCCGGCGGCGTCGGTGACCGGCTCTGACGGGTCGGCGGGGACCATCCCTTTGACTCCCGACATGTTCCGCGACGGCATGGTGCGCGTGAGGGTGCACGAGCCCCGACTCAGCTGGGGCACGAACGTCTGGGTGGATACCGCTGCCTGAGGGGAACGCTGATCCGGCGGTCGGTGCGGTGGCAAACTGAGAACCGATGACCACAGAAGGTGCGTTTCGACCCCCGCTCCCAGCCAACGAGGACGTCCGCTCGTATGCGCCGGGCAGCGCCCACCGAGATGCGCTCCAGGCGCGCCTGGCCGAGATGGCGGCTGAACAGGTCGAGATGCCGCTCGTCATCGGGGGCAAGGACGTGCGGGACGGGCGCACGGTGCCGGCGGTGATGCCCCACGACACCGCCCACGTGCTGGGCACCGTGCACTGGGCGGGTCCGGCGGAGATGGAGAGGGCGGCCCGCGCGGCCGGCGACGCCTGGCACGACTGGTCGCGGCTGCCGTGGACTGAGAGGGCGGCTGTGTTCCTGCGGGCGGCCGATCTTCTGGCAGGGCCCTGGCGAGACACCGTGAACGGGGCGACGATGCTTGGCCAGTCGAAGACCGCCCACCAGGCGGAGATCGACGCCGCCTGCGAGCTGTGCGACTTCCTACGCTTCAACGTCGCCTACGCGGCGCGTATATACGACGAGCAGCCGATGTCGTCGGCGGGCGTCTGGAATCGCCTGGAGTACCGTCCCCTGGAGGGTTTCGTCCTGGCGGTGACGCCATTCAACTTCACCTCGATCGCGGGCAATCTCCCCGCGAGCGCTGCCCTGATGGGCTGTACGGTCGTCTGGAAGCCGTCAGAGTCCGCACCGTACTCCGCCCACTACCTGATGCGACTGTTCCAGGCTGCCGGACTACCGGACGGGGTGATCAACCTGGTCCATGGTGCCGGCGCCGAGCTTGTCCCGGCGGCCCTGGCCCAGCCTGACCTGGCCGGCGTGCATTTCACGGGCTCCACGGCTGTTTTCCGAGGCATCTGGAGCCAGGTGGGAGAGAACATCGCGTCCTACCGGAACTACCCGCGGTTGGTCGGTGAGACCGGCGGTAAGGACTTCATCGTCGCCCACCGCTCCGCGGATCCCGAGGCGCTGGTGACGGCCATCGTACGGGGCTCGTTCGAGTTTCAGGGTCAGAAGTGCTCGGCCTCATCACGCGTCTTCGTACCCGACAGCCTGTGGGCCGGGGTCCGGGATCAGCTGGCCGACCAGGTGGCCGGCATCACCATGGGCGACGTGGCCGACTTCCGCAACTTCATGGGCGCGGTCATCAACCAGCGCTCCTTCCAGCGCCAGCGAGAGGCTATCGCTGAAGCCACAGCTCTCCCGGAGCACACGGTGCTGGTCGGCGGAGACACGGACGCTACCCGGGGATGGTTCGTGCAGCCGACGGTCGTGGTGACCGAGGACCCTGGCTCGCGGCTGCTGAGGGACGAGCTCTTCGGCCCGGTAGTGACCGTGATGGTGTACCGCGACCAGGAGTACGAGGCCACGCTGGACTTCATCGACCGCTCGGTCCCGTACGGGCTCACAGGAGCTGTGTTCGCGAACGACAGACTGGCGATCGGAGCGGCTCAGGACCGTCTGAGGTATGCAGCCGGCAACTTCTACGTGAACGACAAGCCCACGGGGGCGGTGGTGGGGCAGCAGCCGTTCGGGGGGTCTCGAGCCTCGGGCACAAACGACAAGGCCGGGTCGATGTGGAACCTGGCCAGATGGGTGACGCCTCGCACGATCAAGGAGACCTTCGTGCCGCCGCGCGACTACCGGTACCCGTCCATGGGTTGAGCGGGCCTCCCGCAGCGACTGGAACTGCGCAGACGTACGAATGCGGGCCTCCCTAGACCCGGGAACTGCGCAAGCGTACGAATGCGGGCATACCCAGACCCGGGGACTGCGCAAACGCGCAAATGCGGGCCTACCCAGACCCGGGAACTACGCAAATGTACGAATACGAACATCCCAAGCCTGGGGAACTACACAAACGTACGAATGCGTGCCTCCTCAGCCCCGGGGACTGGGCAAACGTGCCAATGCGGGCCTCCCCGGCCCCGGGAACGCGCAAACGTACGACCACATAGCAACGTTGGCTGTGTTCGTGCTGAAGGCGCCGGGGGACGCGGTACAGAGGGGACCTGGCCGGGTGTCAGGCCCACACTCAAGCAGGCCCGGAGGTGCCTGGCGGCGAGCATGAAGACCGCCTCCTGCGCGGCGGCCAGACCGGCTCCAATGGGGCTCTCTGCTCGTTGCGGGCCGCCGCGCGCTCGACCTTGCGGTGGTCGCTCCAGCGGCTGGCTGGCCCGGCGCTCCAACGCGACCAGGCCGTCCGGCCCCCGGCAATGTGCAGCTTTCCCAAGGGCGCTCTCGCGCATGCCTGGGAAGACCGCCAGGCTAGTTGGCCACTCGATGCCGACGATGAGCCTGTGGGCTGAACTACGCAAACGTACGAATGCGGGCCCCGAGACCCGGGAACTACGCAAACGTACGAATGCGGGCCTCCCAAGACCCGGGAACTGCGCAAGCGTACGAATGCGGGACCTCCCCAGACCCTGGAACTACGCAAACCTACAAATGCGGGCCTCCGGAGCCTCGGGAACTGCGCCCCTGGGCAGCGCGGGGATCAGTCTTTGTACTCGGCGGGGGGAGGTGTCGCCCTGGCTCCGAACTTGCTCAGCCACTTGTTGTAGATGGCGATCCAGGTCCCGTCCGCACGCATCCGCTCGAGGACGGCGTTGACGAAGCGCACGAATTCCGAGTGCGCCTGGCTGATCCCGAGGGCATAAGGCTCGTCGGTGAACCTGCCCCCGACGACCATGACCCCTGGATCCTGAGCCGCCAATCCCAGGAGCACCGCCTCGTCCGTCGAGACCGCGTCCACGTCGCCTCTCTGAAGCGCCACCAGGCAGTCGCTCTGGTCGGGAAGCCCCACCGCTATCGGCCTGCTCGACTGCCTCTGGATGTTAACAATCGATGTCGAACCGGCTGCCGCACAGACCTTTTTGCCCGTGAGGTCCTGCATGTTGCGGTATGGAGATGTCTTGAGCACGAGCAGAGACTGCCCCGAGGAGTAGTACACGGTCGAAAAGTCGATGTCCTTCCACCGGGCGCAGTTGGCGGTGAACGTGCGCGCCACCATGTCGACGGACCCGCTCTTCAGCGCGGCTATGGGTTGCGCCGCTGAGGTGACCTTGAGCTCGATGTGACCGTAGTCCCCGAAGATCGCCTTGCTCATTTCCCTTGCAATGTCGATGTCGAAGCCTTCGAGCTGGTTTGTGGCTGGATTCAAATAGCCGAACAGCAGCGTGTCCTGCGAGACTCCGACCACGAGCTTGCCACGCTCGAATACAGTCTTCATGAATGAGCCCGGGGGAAAGTTCCCAGCGGCCGGCAGTGGGCCTAGCGGGCGAAGGCTGCCCTTGCCGTTGTCGAAGCAGGTGGGCACCGAGGTTGTGATCGCGGCCGGGCTCGACGCGAAGCTTGGCGAGGGCGCAGACGACGGTGCAGAGGCGGGGGTCGACGGCTGAAGCAGCGAGACAGGCCCGGTGCAGGCGCCCAGGAGAACGCTCAGGCCAAGCCCCACCGGCAACCCGGTCGACCTGAAGGTCATCAGGCCCTGTATTCAGCGCGGCGTGGGCTCAGCCCCCAGAAGACGAGAACCGCGATCACGATCGCGCACAGCGGGATACCGGCGTCGAGGGCCAGACTGGGGCCGGCAGTCGCGATCGCTGCGTCATAGTGGTCCTGGACGATTCGGATCGCCTGGCCGAGCCACGTGTCCATGTCGGCGAAAGCGGCCCCCAGCTGTCCCGGCCCCGAGCCCAGCGCCAGAGTCACCGCACCCTCGCGGTCGGTTGCCGACTTGTTACGAACCGCCTGGTCGATCTGCAGGAACTGTTGATAGGCCCGCAGCGCCTTCACCGCTGCATCTCGCTCCCCCGGGAACGAGGCCCCCCTCAGCTCGTCGGCCAGCAGCCCGTTGAAATTGACTTCCCCACTCGCGGCGGACTCGATCATGGCGTCGGTCAACGGCCTGTCCACGAGCTGCTTCGCTTCTGCCTTGAACGCGTCGTCGAAGGCTGTTCCGGCCCCTCGCGAGATCAGCGAGAGGCTCTCGTTGCCGTTCGCGTCGACGGCGAGTGAGCGTGCCTGCCAGAGCACGTGCAGGCGGCCGAATGCCTGAAGCTGCGCCTGCTCCACGTTGAGGTAGGTGACGGCGGCCTGGACGGTAAGGCCGCCGGCGAGCAGGATCAGCAAGGCGGTGGCCGCAATCACGCGGGGGTTGCGACGGCGGCGAAATCTCGCACGGAGGAACCCCTGTGTGTACATCAGCACAGCGAGCAGGCCGAGCGCGACCACGTAAAACCCGGCGAGGGCTCCGCCTGCGACCCACATCTGGCCGTTTTCGCGCCCCAGATTCCGGTTGTTCAGCCTGTCCAGCGCGTCGATGTCGACCAGGATCCCGGTCTTTGGGTCGTGCATGAGGCGCGAGGCCGTGCGCAGGTACGTAGCGCCGACCGGGTAGCCGACGCGGTTGTAGGCCCGGGCGGTCTCCACCAGGCCTGTGTACTCCGTCACCTTGGCGCTGACTCGCTGGAGCACAGCGCTGCCCTCGCTTCCGACTGAGTTGTGCTCGGCGGCTTGCTCCAGCTCGCTTGTCACGAGGCCGATGTCGCGCTGATATTGCTGGCGCGGCCCGCCAACTTCGACCCCGCCGGACAGGAAATCATTGGCGGCTGAGCGGTCTGCGTCGGCAAGCGCCTCGTGGATCTTCTGCGAGTCGATGATCGCCGGAACGGTCCTGTGCCCCACGCTGTCCACTGTGTTCCGCGTCAACACCACTGCGGTCGTTCCGACCAGTGCGAGCATGCCGGCGGCGACCGCGACCAGGAGTGACAGCCTCCGCAGCAGAACAGGGGTCGACGTCCGCGGCCTCGCCGGCAGGCCCTCGTCGTCTGCGGGCATCCGCAAGGTCAGTGCCTGGCTCATCGCGTCAGTCCTCGAACGAGCGGTCCCGCACCGTGATCCTTGAGAAGCACCCGAGCTCGACGACGTCGTTCGCCTTGATCAGCTTCACCTCGGCTCCGACCATGGCCAGCCCGTTGAGCTTGGTGCCGTTGGTCGAGCCCAGGTCGCGAATGCCCCACGCTCCGCCGAGGTCGATGATCTCTGCGTGCCGCCGCGAGACGTAGGGGTCCCCGGGAATCGGAACGTGGACACCGTTGGAGTCGTCGCGACCGATGACGATGGACGGCTGGTCGACGATGAAGACGTGCTCGGCTGTATCTGCGGGCGGCGGTGGGCAGCCGGGCTCGTTGGCTCGCTGCGCGTCGAAGCTGAGCACCAGCACCAGCCCGGTGGCGACGGCGGCACGAGTCGGGTAAGGGGTCGCCGAGGCGTGAGCGAGCTGAGGGACCGGCCTGGGGGGCAGGACCTGCCCGGTCTCGAAGTCGTAAGCACAGCCGGCGCAGTAGCGATCGCCGCCCTCGCGAGCCGTTCCGCACATCGGGCAGGGCGGTTCGGCCGGGGGCCGCCACCAGCTTGGGCTCCTCTGGGCGGCGTTCAGGTTCTTGGCCCCACAGACGTCACAGTAGTCATCGCTGAGGGATTGGTGCCCTCTCCTGCACGTGAAGGCCATCAGTCGTACGTCCTGATCAGGCGGACGGTCCGCCTCGACCTGGTATCCAGCGTCATCTCGTCTTCCTTGGACACATCAGTCTTCAACCTGACGGTGCCCCGTTCGGGGTCCTCGATCTCGACCACGCGCAGGAGCAGCCGCGTGGTCTCGCGGTTGCCTGCCGCATGGGCGAGGCTGGCGGCGTGGCCGAGGCGTTGAGTCGCAGTCTGGTAGTCACCCGCACGCCTTGCGGCGAGGCCCTCGGCGATGCTCCTCGCCAGATCCTCCTGGCCGGTGAAGTGGGCCAGGGCTGGATTGATTCGGGTGGTGACCTCCACGTCGTCCGACCAGGCGGCCCTCACCGGAACCTGCGTGACCATGGTGCCGTCGACGAGCACACTGATGCGGCCCGCTCGCACCTCGTACTCTGGTCCGACCGTCTGGGGCGGCACCGTCAACCCTACGTGGTATTCGCGGTCCTCGCCGTCGGCCCATGCTCCCGTCGGATAGAGGCTGATCATGGGCCGTGCCGAATCGGTCATGCTCACCACCTCCCACCGCCCGTTCGGCCCCACGGGCTGCTGCCAGACCGCCAGGGCGGTGAGGTCCACGACCTCCGGCGCGACCTGCTTGAAGAACCTCACGTGGCCGCCCACAGGGGTGAGCACAGAGACGAAGACCGAGCCGACCCGCTTGCTCATCGCCTGCTGGATGATCGCCTCGAACTCGGCCTCCATCTGAGAGGCGTGGGGAATGATGTCGGTTGTGCCGAGCAGCGTGTCGGAGATCCCCTGCAGCTCTGCCCGATCCCAGTTGGTGCCGAAGCCGCGGCAGTCGCACTGGAAAGCGCCCAGGCAGCGCTCCAGCTCAGCCGTCAGCCTCGCGGCCTCCTCGCTCTCGTTTCTGCCGTCAGTCAGCAGCAGGGCGTGCTTGATGGCGCCGGGGCGAGTCTCGAACACCTGCCTTGCCAGTCCCAGCCAGGTCGAGATGGCCGTGCCGCCGCCGGCTTCGAGCTTGCCGACGGCCTGTTTCGCGGCTGCTCGGGTCGAGATGGACGCCGATGCCAGCTGCGGGCGGGAGTAGCCGTCGGGCCCAGGAGCCGGCTCAGGGTAGATCATCCGGGCCTGAGTGGAGCCGGCGATGACGGCAAACCAGGTGCCGTCTCGGAGCCGGTCGATCGCCTTGCCGGTGGCGGTACGTGCAGCTTCGATCTTGCTTGAGGGAAACGTCATCGAGCCGGAGGAGTCCACCATGATCACTTCGACTGAACCGCCCAGGGCGACCGTGTTCCAGTCGCTGCTCTCGCCCTCACGGGCCGAGACGGACAGGATCGCATCGACCTCCGAAGAGCCGCGGGGTAGGAATACGTTCTGATGCGCCGCGGCACTGAACGTGGTCAAGGTATCCCCTCCTTCATTTCCCTTTACAGTCCCAGAATCTCGGTGTCAGCTCCTTCACACAAAGGCGACCGCAACGGTGATGTTGTCACTGCCGCCCGCCGAGCGAGCGAACTCCGTCAGTCCCTGCGCCACCTCCAGCGGAGTGGCGTCGCCGGGAAGCTGTGCCACCAGGCCGCACATCCGCTCCGGAGAGGGAGCGTAGTTCCAGAGACCGTCAGTGCACAATACCAGGCAGCCGCTGACGGGAACCGCGAAAGTGGCGACGGACGGCTCGAAGCCCCCTTCGATGTCACCGCCCAGCCACTTGGTAAGGGCGTGCGCGCGGGGATCGGCAAAGATGGCGTCGTCCGGCAACATGCCCATCTCTACCTGTTCCGTAGCCCAGGTGTGGTCCTGACTCAGCTGCCAGGCGTCGTCGGGGCCGACCAGGTAGGCGCGGCTGTCGCCGACCCAGCCGATCGTCGTCTGGTGGTCCATCACGAGCGCTGCCACCAGTGTGGTCGCGGGTGGCTCGTCCGCCTGGTCCGCCGAAAACTCCACGGCTGAGACCGCCCGCTGGGCCGCCCCCACCGCCTGGGTCATTGCGGACTCGGGATCGAGGTGGGGGTTCTGGACGGCCTGCATGAGGTACGCAAGCGCGGCGTCAGCGGCCGCCTGGGCCGCGGCAGCCGGCTCCGACGAGGTTGATACGCCGTCACACACGACCAGGACTCTCACGCTGGGCGGTCCTATCTTGGCCAGCCCCATGGCGTCCTCGTTGCACTGGTGTCTCAGACCGATGTCGCTCACGCCGGCCATGTCGGGCAGGGACATTTCGATGTGGCTGCGGTCGTCCGGCCCGACGGCCGCGGGGAGCACGAACTGCGGCGCCACCAATCCGCCCGGCAGGAGCTCTGGCGGCGCAAACTCCGGCGGCGCCAGCTCTGGCGGCGCGAGCTCCGGCGGCGCGGCCTCCGGCGTCAGAACCTCGATCGGCGGATCGGCCCAACCCAGCGCGAGCTCGAGACCGCACGCCTCGCAGAAGCGGTCTTCGGGCAGCACGGACTCGCCGCACTCGGGATCCGGACACCGAAGACTGTCTTTGACCAAGAGCACTAGATGATTGATTCCGATCGGCGGCGGGCGATTCGGTGGCCAGTCATCTAAACGGCCGTCAGGGGGCGCACCTCGTTAGCCCGGTCCACCAGTCGGATCTTGTCGTCGCCGCCGGCCGTGCGTGCCAGGTCTCGATACGCGCGTTCCAGGCCCAGCCGCACCTCAGTTTCCTGGAACGGCCTGCCCACCAGTTTGACTGTCGCCTCCGGCTTCACCACATTCGCCTCCAGGAGCGCCAGCGCTGCCTCGAGCAGCTCGACCATCAGGTAGGACCGCTGCTGGTTGTCGAGGTCGAGCCTCTGAAGCGCCGTCGAGGCCTGCTGCAGCTCGCCAACCGCTGGACCCGCCTCGGCCATGCGGATCAGTGTCCGCGTCAGGGCGACCTGCGCCGGCACGTACAGGCTGGACGTCTCGGGAAGCCGGCGGTAGGCAGCCGCCGCGCCCGCCAGGTCGCCCATGGCGTCCCGGACCCGAGCCAGCCCAAAGCATGCTGACGTGAAGTTGGGATCGGTGGTGGCCACCGTCGCATAGAGCGCTGCCGCTCGCTGGAGGTCTCCTGCAAGCTCGGCGGCCAGAGCCTCAGCCAGCTTGGGCGCGAGCTCCCCCGGCAGGTCGAAGTGGATCCGCTCGAAGGCTTGCTTGGCTTCGCCGGCCAGACCTCGCCTCAGCAGGCTCACGCCGCGATACCACGTGACCCGCCAGTCCCAGGGGTCCTCACGGTTGACTTCCTCCAACCGCTCTTCGGCTTCAGCGGTGCGACCCATCCAGATCAGGGCGCGGGCGGCCGCCAGCCGCGTCTCGGCGGTGTCCGTCACGTGACCCTGCCTGATGGCGTCGTCGAGCAGGGCCATCTGCTCGGCGGGGCTGCCAACCGACGAGACGTTGACGACGAAGTTGGCCGAGGGGTCCGCCGGGTTCACCTTCAACGTCGGTAGGTGGCGCCAGTCGGGAGAGATAGGGCTCCGGGAGTTGGCGTACAGGGCCTGCAGATCGCCGCCGAACAGGCCGCTGGCGGCAGGCCGGGAGTTGCCGTCCTTCGCGGAGACGACCTCGCGAAGAACGCCCAGGAGCTGGTCGGCCATCTCGTCGGCGGTCTGAAAACGGTCGTCGGGATTTGTCGCCGAGCCCTTGATCAGGAACCGATAGAGAGACTCGTGCTGGTGCAGGATCGGATGCTCGTCAGGTTCGGGGAGGCTGTACTTGTACTTGGTCTGATAGCCGCGGAAGTCGAGGATGAGCACTGCCAGGCAGCGAGCGACCGAGTAGAGATCCGAGGCAGGTGAGGGGCCGAGCCTGGCCACCTCGGGGGCCTGGTAGCCGTCGGTGCCGAAGACCGAGGCCCTGGGGTCATCCATTCTGGTCACCGCGCCGAGGTCGATGAGCTTCACATCGTCACCGTGGAGCATCACGTTGTCAGGCTTGAAGTCGTTGTAGACGAGCCCGAGTCGGTGCAGATAAGCGAAGGCGGGAAGGATGCCGAGGATGTACGCCAGTGCATGCTCCACCGGGAGGGCACCACCCACGGCACCGTTGGCCCGCCGCCGCTCCTGGAGGATTCGCTTCAGCGTCTTACCGCCGACGTACTCCATCACGATGTATCCGGCGCCGGCGTGCTGCACGAAGTTGTAGATCCGGACCACGCTGGGGTGCTCGACGCGAGCGAGGAACTGACGCTCGGCCAGCGCCGCCTCCATCGCGTCCGAATCGCTGGAATTGAGCAGGCCCTTCAGGACCACCCAGCGGTTCGACACCTGCTCGTCCTGAGCCAGGTAGATCCAGCCCAGCCCGCCGTAGGATAGGCAGCCCCAGATCCGGTACTGACCCACGACAAGGTCGCCGGTGTCGAGGGGTGGAATGAACGAGTAGGGGTGACGGCACTTGCTGCAGAAGCCCGCGAGCCGCCCCGGCCGGTCGTCCTTGCTGCGCCCCACCTCCGTTCCACACTTGCCGCAGAAGCGTTTGTCCTCGGCCACTATCGGCTCCGACATGATGGCGGCGGAAGGGTCGAGCATCGGCATCGGCGGCACGCTCACCAGTCCCGCTCCGATGCGGCTCCGAGAGACGCTGCCCCGACCGGTCGCGGCGGTTCGCCTGGAGGGGGACGTGGGCGGGCCACTGGGCCGAGACGGCTCTGCTGGAGACATGTCGGAGGCGCCGGTGGTTACCTCACCGTCTGCCTGGGACGTCACGTGCCGCTGAGCCTCCACGCCAGGCTGGCCTGGTGGAGACCCCGGGTGCGGGGGAGGATCTGATTGGGCGGTGCCCGGTGTGCTCGTCATCCCAACCGGTCGCGCCGTTGCTGTCGTGGCGCCACCGGCCCCGCTTCCACTGCCGTTGCTGGCGGCTTTCACCGGTCCGGCCGTGTCAGCCTCGGGTTCAGGTGCCGGCGCAGCAATGGCGTCGCCGACCTTGCGGGCGCCGATCCGTCCGCAGACGTTGCAGTATCCGTCCTCGATGACGCCGGTGCAACCCGGTGTTGCCTTGCATGCGTCCCCGTCCATCACAACTATCTCCTGCCGCCGCCGGAAGCGGGCGGGACGAAGCTGAGCCACGGCTCGCGAGATCGCAAGGACGACGACCCTGATCGAGCCAGGGTCAAGACCCGGAGTATCCGGGCGCCCCCCATCCCTCTGGGCATTGAACGTTGATTATGCTTTGGATACGCGTACCAGTGCCACTTGGGCTGACGCACGCGTCGCCCGGATGAACGCGCCAACCCCCATGGCGACGTGACCGCCGCGTTCGATCCCACGCGCACGATCAGCGAGCTGCGGGAGCTGCAGGCGCTTACCGGGAATCAGGCCGGGGCCCAGCGCGTCTCCTGGACCGACACCTGGCAACAGGCTCGGGAGTGGCTGCGAGACAAGCTTTCGAGGTTGCCGGTGGAAACCGAGATCGACGAGGCCGGCAACCAGTGGGCAACACTGGCTGGGCACTCCCAACGCGCGCTGCTGATCGGAGGCCACCTGGACTCCGTGGTGGACGGCGGCTGGCTGGACGGCTGCCTGAACGTGCTGGCGGGCCTCGAGGTGTTGAGGCACGTCGCCTCGCGTGGCAGTCCACCCCTCACCGTGCGGCTGGAGAGCTGGGCCGACGAAGAAGGTGCTCGATTCGGACGCAGCCTCTTCGGCTCGAGTGCGGCCGCCGGGCATCTGGAGCCGGGCGACGTCAGGGGCTTGAAGGACGCGGCCGGAATCGCCCTTCCCGACGCGCTGGCCGCCTTCGGCGTCGATCTCGATCGCGCCGGCGACAGCCGGCGTCAGCTGGCAAACGCCGCGGCCTATCTGGAGCTGCACATCGAGCAGGGGCCGGTGCTGGAGCGTCTGGGCCTACCCCTGGGTGCGGTTCTGGGCACATTTGGCGTGGAACGCCACCTGATCCGGTTCCTGGGGCAGTCCGCCCACGCCGGCTCCACCCCGATGGACGCCAGGCGGGACGCGTTCGCGGCCGCCGCACGGCTCGCCCTCGAGGTACGGGAGATCGCGAAGCGCGGTGGAGGCGTGGGAACGGTGGGCCGGGTCGTGACGAGGCCCGGGATCGTCACCGCCGTGGCCGGGACCTGCGAGATCACGCTCGATCAGCGCCACCTGGACGGGGCTGTGCTGGCCACCATGCTCGCCGAGGCGCAATCTGCCGGCCAGTCGATAGCCGAGGAGGAGCGGGTTGAGGTGGAGTGGGAGCGCATCTGGCGGATCGATCCCGTCCCATTTCATCCCGAACTGGTAGACCTGTGCGAGCAGGCAGTCGTGGAGGTCGCGGGCCGCTGCCACCGGCTGCCCAGCGGTCCCCTCCACGACGCCTCCGAGGTGGCGATGAGCGGAGTGCCGACGGCCATGATCTTCGTCCAGAGCCTGCGCGGCCTGAGCCACACGAAGGAGGAGGACACCCGTCCCGAGCACCTGGAGCTCGCTGTCCGGGCCCTGGACGGGGCGGTGACCAGGGCGCTGGACTGGGCCGCTGCTCAGTAATCCCGCCCGGCCCGAAGCTGGGCCGCCACCACCGTGATCAGTGCCCAGGTCAGCGCCACCGCCGCCGGAAACGCTACGTTGACGACGCTGCTGCTGGCCGCGGTCACGACGAGCGCGGCCCAGGCCACAAGGACTGACACGCCCGCAGCCACGGCGTACAGCGTCCAGCCCCGCTGCCCAAGCGCGGCGAATCGGCGGGCGAACACCACGCTCGAGACCACAATCAGCGACAGGAACGACGCGGAGGAGAACAGCACGTGCAGAGCACCGTGCCCGCTGAGCTGGCTGGAAGAGCTCGGCGTGCCGGGCGGAAAGCCATTCAACGGGTCGGGGGCGAAAAGCCCGGCGCCGATCAGGCCCAGGCCGAAGGCGCAGACCAGCAGCGGGCCCGAGGCCCCGCCGCGGCCACCGTTCAGCGCGCGCCGCATCCCGAGCGCCCCGGCGACGAGGAGCGTGCCGGCCACGATGAAGTTGACGACCTGGATCCACCCCACGTCACCGAGGCTGAGCAGGCTGATCGCGTGACGCCTGATGTCGAACCCGGGGCGCGTGAGCATCTGCACCAGGACGGCAGCCCACCAGAGCGGGCCTGCAACCACGGCGCAGGTCAGCAGTGCTCTCGTCCCCCTTTCGGACGCGAACTGCGCTGCCACGGCCAGCGGTCCTTCACTCGATTGGGCCATCGCATCGTTCCTCCAGACGGTCCGATATCAACGCCCAGTGCAACGTCGCCGGCGACGCGAATTCATCGGTCATCGGCCGCGATGCCAGGTGCCGCGATCAGCGGGGTGCCGAGGCTCGTCTCGCCTGCTCGACGAGTTCCCGCGTCCGGGGCACAACCTCGAGGGCGAAGCGGCGGAGCTGGTCTTCGGCGTTATCGCCCTCGGCGAACACGAACGTATCCATCCCGTGCTCCAGGGCGAACCACGCCAGCGACTCTGCCCAGCGCTCGGGAGCTCCGCTCAGGGGCGATGCCGGGTCGCCACCGCCGATGACGCCGCCGACGTTGTAGAGGCGCTGGATGGCGGCGGGCTCGCGACCCGCGGAGCGTGCGGCGTCATCGATTCGCGCCTGCATGGCAGGGAGCTGCGAGGGCGGCACGTAGCTGAAGGACGGCACCCAGCCGTCGGCGAGCCGCCCGGTGAGTGCGAGCGCCCGCGGCCTGATGACGCCCAGCCAGATGCCGATCGAGTGGGCCGGCACCGGCCCCGGATGGACTCCCGCCAGCTGGTAGAACTCGCCGCGGAAGCGGATGGAGCGCTCGCCGCTCCACATCAGCCGGATGACCTGGATCGCTTCCTCCAGCGCTCGCACCGACTCGCCGGGCGTCCGGCGCGGACCGCCCATGGCCGCGATCGGATCCCAGAAGGCGCCGGCCCCCAGCCCGAGCTCGAACCGCCCACCGCTGAGCAAGTCCAGCGACGCGGCCGCCTTGGCGAGCATCGCGGGCGGTCGCAGCGGGAGCGAGATAACGTCGGGAAACACCGAGATGCGCCGGGTGCGCATGGCGATGGCCGTCAGAAGCGTCCATGTGTCGTGGAAGCGGGATTGGTAGGGGTGGTCCTGGAGCCCGATGTAGTCCAGCCCCAGCTCGTCGGCCAGCTCGGCCAGGTGGAGCGGCCTTGACGGGTCCGCGTACGGAATCAGGAAGTAGCCGAAGCGAATCGGTCTTCGATAGTCGGCCATATCACTCGTCGCTCCGTAAGAACAGGATCCAGCAGATTGCGACCGCGCCCTTGCCCCGCCTCACACGCTGAACAGCGTGGCCAGTCCCGCGACCAGGAGGACCACGCTCCAGGCCAGGTCGAGGTTGAACCAGCTCCGGCGCAACAGCCTCAATCCGAGCTTCTCGTAGACGAGGAC
>Ga0126383_10000407_pt1 | contig 23578 bp, 21 predicted proteins | sample PanSoiMetPlot_35_FD_96882 | JGI IMG/M metagenome (GOLD analysis project Ga0126383, IMG submission 96882) | Tropical forest soil microbial communities from Panama - MetaG Plot_35 | ecosystem: Environmental > Terrestrial > Soil > Tropical forest > Bulk soil | place: Panama | collected 2016-02-17
CATGCTGGAGCGCGACATGCCCAGGATCGCCACCTCCGGGTGATTTACGATGGGGGAGAAGCCGGTGCCGCCGATTCCTCCCAGGTTGGTGATGGTGAAGGTGCCACCCGACATTTCTTCCGGAGTGAGCTTCTTTTCCCGAGCCTTGCGGGAAAGCTGGGTGAGTTCCGCAGCCAGTTCCACGATGTTTTTCTTGTCGACATCGCGGATGACTGGTACCAGCAGTCCGCGATCGGTATCCACCGCCACGCCGATGTTGATGTACTGCTTGTAGATGATCTCCTCTTTGCCCAGATCGATGCTGGCATTGAACTGGGGGAAGATCTTCAACGCGGAGGCGGCAACTTTCAAGGCGATGGCCGTAACCGTCATTTTGCCGCCGGCTTCCTCCGCCTTGGGAGCGAAACGGGCGCGGAGCTGTTCAAGTTCGGTGATGTCCGCCTTGTCATGTTGCGTGACATGCGGAATGGTGGTCCAGGCCTGCCACAAATGCTCCGCGGTCTTGCGCCGGACGCCCCGGATCGAGACCCGCTCGATTTTTCCCCACCTGGCGAAGTCGGGCAGAAGGGGCTCGGCGATTGCCTTGCCGCTGGATTGCGCGACGGCGGTGGCCGAGAGGAGAAGTGTCTTGGAGAAGGCCTTGACGTCGTCCTCGCTGATGCGCCCGCCCGGGCCGCTGCCTTTCACCTGGTGAATGTCCACGCCCAGTTCACGGGCCAAACGGCGGACGTGAGGGGCTGCCGGCACTGGCGCGCCCTGGTCCATACCGGCAACCTTGCCCAGTTGCACTGGCATGGCGAAGGCAACGGCAGCCGGCTGAGGTTGATCGGGAGGTAGAGCCTGTTCCTCCGTCTTGCCTTCCGCATGAATCGCGGCCTGGAAAGCCAGCCGTGCCGCCTGCTGGCCAGACACGTGTTCGACCGGCGACGCCTTTGCCCGCGGTGGTTGCGCCGGTGCTCCCCCCTCGAGAGTGAAGATCACTTCGCCGACGCCGACTGTTTGACCTTCCCGCACGCGGACTTCTCTTACCACTCCGCTAACGGATGAGGGAACCTCAATCACCGCCTTGTCGGTTTCGAGCTCGATGACCGGCTGGCCCTCGGAAACCTTGGTTCCGGGAGCAATCATCAGACGTACCAGGTCTCCGCGCTCAATGTTCTCGCCCAGTTCCGGCAGTTTGAATTCTGTGGCGTCGCCTGCGCCTGATGAAGGAACGGGCACCGCGGCCCGCTCGCTTCGAACGGCGGCGATACTCGAAGCCTGTGGCGGTTTTGGCGCGGGCGCGGTCCTAGTTTCCTTGGCCGGAGCGGGAGCCTGTGACGTCTTCGATCCATTCTCCACCGTGAAGATCACCTGGCCGACTTTGATCTTCTCGCCTTCCTTCACGCGCACGTCTTTCACAGTGCCGCTTACGGACGAAGGCACCTCGACAACCGCTTTGTCGGTCTCCAGTTCCATGACCGGCTGGCCTTCGGTGATGCTGGAGCCCGGGGAAATCATCAGTCGCACCAAGTCGCCCTGGTCGATATTTTCCCCCAGTTCGGGAAGCTTGAATTCGGTCACTACCTTATTCTCCCTTAGCTGATGGCCGGATTCGGCTTGTCAGGATTGACGCCCAGGTCCCGTACCGCCTGCTTCACAAGCTCGGGCTGAATCTGCCTCTCACGCGCGAGCGCATGCAGAGTCGCCAGCACAATATGCTTGGCATCGACCTCGAAGAAGTCCCGCAAGGCAGCGCGGTTTTCGCTGCGTCCGAACCCGTCCGTCCCCAGAGACGTGAGGGGACGAGGTACCCACTGCGAAATGGATTCCGGCAGCACCTTCATGTAATCCGATGCCGCTACGAAAACACCGGGTGCATCTTTCAGGCTTTGGGCCACAAACGGGACGCGCGGCGTTTCGCCGGGATGGAGCATGTTCCAACGTTCGCAATCGTTGCCCTCGCGATAGAGTTCCTTGTAACTGGTAACGCTCCAGACGTCGGTGCCAACTCCGTATTTTTCCTCCAGAATCTGTTGCGCCTTCAGCACCTCGAACATGATGGTGCCGCTGCCGAACAGCTGGGCGCGCAGCCTGGCCTCTTTCTTGTCGGAAGTCTTGAAACGGTATATGCCCTTGAGAATTCCTTCGCGGATGCCTTCGCCTGCGGGCATTTCCGGCATCGGCAGCGGCTCATTGGTCACCGTCAGGTAATAGAAGATGGACTCCTGGTCGGTGTACATGCGCTTGATGCCGTCCTGAATGATGACCGCGATCTCGTAAGCGAAAGCCGGATCGTACGCCAGCAGGTTGGGGACGCTCAGAGCCAGCACGTGACTGTGACCGTCCTGGTGTTGCAAGCCTTCACCGGCCAGCGTAGTGCGTCCCGCGGTGCCTCCCAGCAGGAAGCCGCGGCAGCGCATGTCGGCCGCCGCCCAGATCAGGTCGCCGATCCGCTGGAATCCGAACATCGAGTAATAAATAAAGAAGGGGATGGTATTGATGCCGTGGTTGGCGTAGGCCGTGCCGGCGGCGATAAAAGAAGAGATCGAGCCGGCCTCGGTGATGCCTTCTTCAAGGATCTGCCCGTTCTTGGCTTCCTTGTAATACAGCAGCGTGTCCATATCCACGGGTTCGTAAAGCTGGCCCACACTGGAGTAGATGCCCACCTGGCGAAACAGCGCTTCCATGCCGAAGGTGCGGGCTTCGTCAGGAATGATGGGAACAATCAGCTTGCCTATCGCGGGATCGCGCAACAGCTTTGCCAGCAGGCGCACGAAGACCATGGTGGTGGATACTTCACGGCCTTCTGTGCCCTTGTAGAACTCTTCGAAGTGAGCGTCGGCAACGGGAAGGAGCGGCTTGGCGCGTACCTTGCGCTCCGGCATGTAGCCGCCAAGCTGGGTACGCCTCTCTTGCATGTAGTGAATTTCCACGCTTTCGTTCGGCGGACGGTAGAACGGGGCATTGTGAAGTTCGTCATCGGGAATCGGAATGCCGAAGCGCGAACGGAACATGCTGAGTTCTTCGTCGTTCAGCTTCTTCTGCTGGTGGGTGATGTTCTTGCCCTCGCCGGCCTCGCCCAGCCCGTAACCTTTGATGGTTTTCGCCAGCACGATGGTGGGTGATCCCTGGTGCTCAACCGCTGCCTTGAAGGCGGCATGCACTTTGATGGGATCGTGTCCACCCAGCCGCATGCGGGCCAGTTGTTCGTCGGACAAATGGTCCACCATTTTCAACAGGCGTGGATCGGTACCGAAGAAGTTGTGGCGGAAATAAGCGCCGCTCTCGACGAAATATTTCTGATACTGGCCGTCGGTGATTTCGCCCATCCGCTTTACCAGCAGGCCGTCACGGTCATTCTCGATGAGGCTGTCCCAATCGCTGCCCCAGATGACCTTGATCACGTTCCATCCGGCACCGCGAAAGATAGCTTCCAGCTCCTGAATGATCTTGCCATTGCCGCGCACCGGGCCGTCGAGCCGTTGCAGGTTGCAGTTGACCACGAAGATCAGGTTGTCGAGACGTTCGCGCGAAGCCAGCGTAATCGATCCCAGCGATTCGGGTTCGTCCATCTCGCCGTCGCCCAGGAACGCCCAAACCTTACTCCCGGTGGATGGCTTCAGACCGCGATTTTCCAGGTACTTGATGAAGCGCGCGTGGTAAATCGCCTGGATCGGGCCCAGCCCCATGGAGACGGTGGGGAATTCCCAGAAATCCGGCATCAGCCAGGGGTGCGGGTAAGACGAAAGACCGCCACCCGGCATCAACTCGCGGCGGAAATTCTCCAGCCGCGAGACCGGGATGCGGCCTTCGAGGAAAGCGCGAGCGTAAATGCCCGGCGCGGCATGTCCTTGGAAGTAAACGATGTCACGGTCCCCGTTTTCCGCGCCCGCGCGCAGAAAGTGATTAAAGGCAACCTCGTAGAGCGTGGCGGCAGAGGCAAAGGTTGAGATATGGCCGCCAATGCCTTCCTGCAATTTGTTGGCGCGCACTACCATGGCGAGCGCGTTCCAGCGCACCAAACTCTTGATGCGTCGCTCCATCTCCTGACTTCCGGGAAAGGGCGGCTGCTGCCGGGCAGCAATCGTGTTCTGATACGGCGTGGTCGCAATGAACGGCAGATTGACTCCCGCCTCGCGGCGCGCGTGCAAGGACAACTGTTGGAGCAGCCTCCCGGCGCGCTCCGGTCCGCCTTGGGCCAGGACGTAATCCAGCGAATCCAGCCATTCCCGGGTTTCCAGTACTTCTATGCCATTCGTCGTCTGCGTCTCTGCCACGTCTGGTTTCTCCGCTCCCTGGGTGTGTAATCGCTAATGATAGCCAATTGTGGAGATTTCTGCTGAACCACGCGCCCCGTTTTCATATCCCGAGATCCGAGCGGAGAGAGAAAATTGGAATCCCAGGCGCTCGCTGAATCATCGGAGAGCATAAGCTCAGGTTGTCACCCGAAGCCCCATCAGAAGCCCGGTCCCAATCGAATTCCAGCGGTTTTAGCTTCAGTATCCCTAGAGACAGGAGAATTTCCCATGGCCAAGAAAGCAGCTTCCGGCAATCACCATACTGTGACCGCTCAGCCTCGCTTCCATCAGCGTGCCAAAGCAATCCAGGAATACGGAACCGTCACCCACGCCCTTCCTCTGGAACTGGAAGAACCAGTGCGTCTGGAGATGACGGAACAACTCAACCAGTTGCTGGCTGACAGCATGACTCTTCGCGATCTCTACAAAAAGGCCCACTGGCAGGTGGCGGGTCCCACCTTCTATCAGCTGCATCTGCTTTTCGATAAGCACTTCGAAGAACAGGCGAAGCTGGTCGACGCGATCGCCGAGCGGGTGCAGCTTCTCGGCGGCATCAGTATCGCCATGGCGTCCGATGTGGCTGAGACAACGCGCATTGAGCGTCCACCGCGGGGCCGGGAAGAAGTGCCGGTACAGATCTCGCGTCTGCTCGACGCTCACCAGCTGATCATCGGGCACTGCCGTAAACTGGCCAGCCGCGCCGTCGAGCTGGGCGATGACGGGACCGACGACCTGGTCGTGAGTGACGTCTTGCGCACCAACGAATTCCAAGCCTGGTTCATCAGCGAGCACCTCGTGGATATGCCGCTGGTGGAGGCGGAAGACTAGGCCGGCCGAGGAGCGGGCCGGCTTCCGCCGGCTTTCTCCGCTTGGGTCGCTACATCATCAGCCTGCGGCCGTTGCGCAGTTGTGCGCGGAGCATGTGACGGATGAGCACGCACGCCTGCTTGACCTCAGGCATGGCCAGCCCGCAGTAGACCTGCTTACCCTGACGCCGGGTGACGACGACTCCGGCAGCCTTCAGGACTGCGAGATGTTGCGATAAGTTTGGCTTGGAAACGCCGAGTTCTGCCTGAAGTTTGCCGGCTGGCCACTCGCGTGAGCTCAGCAGATCTAGCATCACCAGGCGCGTGGAATTGGCAAAGGCCTTACAAATCCTGACTTGCCGCTCCAGTATCTCTATATCCCCATTCCCGTTCTTACCTCGCTTTTTCATCGTTGCCGTTTGCGTGTCCCCTCTGCTTCCTAATCGATAGCGACCCGTATCCCTGGGCACCATTCTAAGCTGCTTTTGTGCCGAATGGTGATTGATCACAATTCATGACAAAAAAAAACAGAGCAGATCTCGCTTGCCGCTCCGGTCGAAACTCGGCCGCAGGCGGCTGGCCACCGCTCGCTCCGTTGCGGCGGCCACAAAAGCTCAACTGGTGCAAGGCGGGGAGGGTCTTTTTGCCTTGCCGCCGCCGTCGTCGAGGGTCAAGAGCGCGGGCCCCTTTCGCCTGTGACCTCTCCGGCCCCGGCACATTGCTCTATGGCAACAAGCGCTGGGCCGGTATCCGTGGCTATCCACCTGGTCGGGATGGCCATCCGCGTCAAGCTCTCGCAACGTTGCGAAGCCATGCGGTTCGCCATTGCCGGTAATGGCGAACTGGCAGGGTACGCCGGGGTGCGGAGAGCCGGGTCCGCGAAGCGAAAAATCGTCTCCTGTCCGCGGCTGTAACGGCAGACATCCTTTCCTGAAAGGGGGTGCGGGAACCCGGAGAGTACTCATAATAGTTAATACATTTCGCAACTACTAGCCATTGCATAACCGTTTAATCAGTGACCGGCGTCGGTGAACGTGATGGGCGCGGCGGAGTTCGGGAATTTGTAGAGGACCCGGAGGGCCAGCTAGACGCGGCCCGCCGCCACCGGTTCCGGCATAGGAGCAGTGATGTCGGCTTCGACCAGCGGCAGGCGGATCTCGATGATCAGTCCGCCTTCGGCGCGATTGGCGGCGCGTACGGATCCCCCGTGCAGGCGCACCGAACGTTCCGTAATCGCCAGTCCGAGGCCGACGCCACCGCTTTGGCGTCCGCGAGCGTCGTCCAGGCGATAGAAGGGACGAAAAAGCTTGTCGAGCGCATCCTCCGGCACTCCCGGACCGCAGTCCGCGACACGCACTACGGCCGCCGCCCCGCGCGCACCCTGTCCGCGCTCCAGGCGGACGTCGACGGCCGTTCCGGGGCGCGTGTAGCGGGTGGCATTGCGCATGACATTTTCGAGAGCGCTGTGCAGCAGGGAAGGATCGCCCATGATCATGCAGTCGTCTACTACGGTGACTTCCACGCGGCAGTCACGGGCCTGCGCCTCGAAGTCGGCGTCCTTGGCCACTTCCTCGACCAATTCCTCAAGGGCGATGGGAAACTTCTGCATCGCCTCCTCGCCCCCTTCCAGGCGAGCGATGGTCAGCAGACGGCCGATCAGCTCATTCAGCCGCGCGGCTTCCATGTCAATGCGTTCCAGCGCGCTTTGCGCTTCCGGCCCGGTGCGCTGCCGCGCCAGGCCCAACGCCACATTCAGCCGCGCCAGGGGGGAGCGCAGCTCGTGAGAAATGTCGTTCAGCAGGTGAGACTGGGCATTGACCAGATTTTCCAGCCGCTCGGCCATGGTGTCGAAATCGCGTACCAGTTCGGCCAGTTCGTCGCGGCGGCCGGGACCCGCTCCGCCGGCACGGGCGCTGAGATCGCCGGCCGCCAGCTTTCGGGTGGCAGCTCGCAGTCGCACCACCGGTGCTGTCAAGGATCGCGCCAGAACGTAGCTGACCAAGCCTGAGCACAATACGGCGAGTAGAAAACCCAGGCCGGGGATTCCGTGAGGTCCGAAAAACACGCGCGGCCCCCGCGGCAAAGCCACCATCAGGATGTAGCGATGGCCCTCCGGCGTGGTCAGGGACTGGCGCACAAACCGCTTGGGCATGATGTGTCCCCAGAATCCGTCCTCACGGCTTTCCCCATCGTGAAGGATGCGGTGCCCCCAATCGCGCGGTGCGCGGCGGGACACCTCTTCCCCCTGGCTGTTGAAGAGAAAACCCTCGATCTGCCGCGACTCTTCCAACCCCTCCAGGTAGCGTTGCACCTCCGGCTGTCCGCCCCGCTCATAGGCCTGCACTGCCTCACTCAGCGCTTTAGAGTACTGTGCGCCCCAGACTGAGGTATCGCGCTGCGGCCGCGTCGTCATGGTCACAACGATTGCGACCAGCATGAACAGCGCCTGAGCCAGCCAGTAGTAGAGGAAGATGCGGAGAAACAGACTTCTCATGAGGTCGCGCTCCCCACCGTCTCGCGAGGCCGGGTGAAAATGTAGCCCACCCCGCGCACCGTCTTGATGTGCTCGATGCCTTCCTCGGAGTCTCCCAGTTTCTTTCGCACCTTGCTTACATGCATGTCGATGCTGCGATCAAAGGGGGAGAATTTCCGGCTCAGCACAGCGTACACCAACCGCTCGCGGGTGACGACCCGTCCCGCCTCACGCAACAGGACTTCCAGCAGGTTGAACTCCACCGAGGTCAGCTCCACCGGACGTCCGCGATGCCGCACGATGCGGGTCGCCGGATCGAGTTCGATGTCGCCCACCCGTACCAGGTCCGGCCCGCGATCCTGGCCGGCTTGGTCGGGACGCACGCTTCTCCGCAAAATGGCTCGAATCCGCGCCACCAATTCCCGCGGATTGAAGGGCTTGGGTAGGTAATCGTCGGCCCCGATCTCCAGTCCCACGATCCGATCCAGGTCTTCGCCGCGGGCCGTCAAGAGCAACACCGGGATGCGCGAAGTCCCGCGGATCCGGCGCAGGACTTCGAAGCCGTTAAGTCCGGGAAGCATGACATCCAGGATGATCAGGATGTGCTGGCCGCTGAGCGCGCGCTCGAGACCGCGCCCGCCATCGTAGGAGGCTTCGACTTGAAAGCCTTCCGCCTGCAAATACTCGGATACCAGGCCGCAGAGCTCGACGTCGTCGTCGATAATCAAAACGCTTTCCATTTGTTCCTATTTACTTTGACAGAAATTCCTGCCCGGCCGTCGTAAAGAATTGTCAAACCGCGCTATCTGCCACATTTACAAAACTTTACTCGCCTTGACCGACTCTTTACTCCTTTTCGATTCGGGACGTGTTTCTATGGGTGCAAGCAGTTCGCAGAATTCCCAAGGGCTGGACAAGGAGGAGTATGAAGTCGACTCGACGGTGGATCGGTATTGGCATGCTGGTGACGGTGGTGGCTACGATTGCTATTGCTCACTCGGTACGCGGGGCCGAGATGGGTGATGACGGTGTGTTCGGCGGTGGCCACCACATGATGCATTTCTTCTCGGATTACCTGGGCCTGAGCGATGCGCAACAACAGCAGGTGAAGCAGATCATGGCCAAAGATAAGCCGGCCCTGCAGCCGCTCATCAAGCAAATGCTCGAGAACCGCCAGCAAATGCGGCAGCTGATTGAAAGCTCACCCTTTGACGAAGGGAAGGCGCGCGCGCTGGCGGCGCAGCAGACCGCGACCTTGACCGAGCTTACTGTACAGAAAGCGCACATGTTCTCCGATCTTTATCAGGTGCTCACAGTCGATCAGAGGACCAAGCTCGATGCGTTTCTTGACCGGCATGAGCAGAGGTCCGCCCGGCGCATGAATAACCCATCGCAGAACGAGTAGCGGAGCAGAGCGGGAAGGGTTTCATTCCCGCCCGGCCTCGACGTTCAGATTGCGAGGAACCAGCATGAGTGCGCTGCATGCAACGATCCCGGCGGATTTTATATCGGTAGTGGCCGGAGAAATCGCCTCCGGCGTGGATGCCGCGGTCGAGTTCTGGATGGCTCAGGTCGAACGCGCTCTCGATGACGAAGGGCTGACTACGTTGGGCCGCATGAACGCCGTGCGGGCGGTGCTGGCGCAATACAAGCAACTGACCGGCAAAACCGAACTTCACGGTCGCCGCGGACGAGGCGAAGTTCCGGTGTACCTGGCGGGCAGGCGTTTATGAACAGCGATGTGTTCTACGGCGTTCTGATGAGTTTGGGCTGGTTGTTTCTGCTGGGATGGCTGGCACTGCTGCTCATCGCCTGCGGGCTGGCCTTTCGCTTCGAGGGTTCGCCGCGGTCGCCGGTTCCGGGACCTGGTTTTCCACGCGGGGCACACGACGTGGCGGGGAGAGTGGCCGTAGGGACACCCTGGAAGATTCATCTGCGCGGATGACGGTCCGCCTCCGGGGAGGCGAGTTACCTCTTTGGCACTCCCCGGTATTCGCAACTTAGAAACCACGCCAAGTTGCGGCAGAATGCAGGCATGAACCGACGTTCCCGTGTGTGCCTTGCCTTGCTTCTGACTTTTCTTCCCGTGGCTGCCTTTCCCCAGCCATGTCCCAGGGTAAGTTACACGATTTCGGAGTCGGCCACGCTGAGAAAGTTGATCACCACCGTGAACTGCCTGGTGGCCAACAGCACGGAGAAACCGGAGAAGCCGGAGAAACCTCCGGCGGCGACGCCCGAGAGTTCAACCCCGGTTGCCACCGGCGTGCAAGTGGACGCGGTGCGCATCATTGGCCCGCAACACCGCGGTCCCTTCCGCAAGATCATCGTGGTGATCCTTTCGGTTCCCTCCGGAGATACGCTGAAGACTGTGCTGGCAAATTCAGAGAGCCCGGAAGCCACCGCCACCGCCACCGCGGGCGCCACCTGTAAGGCAAAGATCAATTCCGACAACAGCGTGGACGGCCAATGCAACCTTACCGGCGGCACCATGTACGTCGTCTATCACAACTAGACTTACCTCACCTGATCAGGCTAGCCACCTTCCCGTGACTCGGACCGGGAGGTCAATCCCCGGGGCCACGTGGGAGTAGTTCGACTCTAGGGTATTTAGGTCTCTTGTCCGCATGCGTTTCTCTGGCTAGGCTGAGGCGGCTTCGCTTCCTTGACGGAGCGGCATGACCGCCGGCCGCCTCCTTGTCCTGGAGAAAATTCGCTGTCCCGGGGAGATAAGTAGTTATGACCATCGCTGTTGTCCGACGCTCGATTGCACGCTCGAGCGGAGTTCTAACGCTGATGCTCGTGCTCGTGATCAGCGCCACGGCTCTGGCCCAGAACAACGTTGTCTATGTGGAGAGCAACATTGGCCAGACAACCAATCAAAACTCCGTTTTCGCCTTCGTGAACAGCGGAGGCAAGCTTACCCAGCTGAAGGGATCCCCGTATCCCACGATGGGAACCGGCGTGTACAGCTCGAACCCTGTGTTTGCGCCAGGGTTTCAAGCCGACCAGGAGATTGTGGTCAATTCTGCCGGGACGTTATTGTTCGCCGTCAACGGGCATTCCGATACCATCACGACCTTCAACGTCAATTCCGACGGAAGCCTGACACTGGCGAACATCTCCAATTCCAACGGAGCCGATCCTGTCAGTCTTGGTCTCGACGAGACCCCACCGTCGGGGACGGTAATGACGGTGATTAATCAGGACGCTGATCCCGGCCAGGGAGGCGGAGTTCCGAACGCGACCGACTTCTTCGTGACGGAAGCCGGCGATTTGACTCCCGTATCCAATTCCACCGTCAACTACCCGGCAAGCTCGATTCCCGCGCAGGCGCTGGTAAGCCCCAGCGGAAAATTCATGTTCGTGGTGCAGTTCATGGGGGGTGGGGCACTGACTTCGTATGATGTGGGCGCCGGGGGCAAGCTGGTCTTGAATAATTCGCTCCTGCCTACCAAGGGTTCGGTGTTTCTAGGCGCCGCGGCCAATGCCAAACAGCGTGCCGTCTATGTGGGCTTGCCCGACGTCAACATGGTTGGCACCTACACCTACACTTCTGCCGGAACCATTGCGTTCTCTCACCTGACCACAAACCCCGGCCTGCAAGTGTGCTGGATGACCGGCAACAAAGCCGGCACGCGTCTTTATACGACCGAGACCAACTCCAACAGCGTTACCGTCTACGACATCAGCGGTGCCAACTTCAATAAGCCGAAAGAACTGCAACACCTGCCATTGCTTCCGGGCGGGTTGGCAACCAACGTGAAGATCGATCCTACCGGATCGTATCTCTACGTGTTGGGGCTTAACGATCCTCCAGGTGGGACCGGGAACTACTTGCACGTTCTGAATATCAGTAGCACCGATGGAACAGTGACCGAAACCGTTTCTCCTACGTCGGTCCCGGTACCCACAGGTGAAGTTCCCATGGGACTCGCGGTCGCTCTGAAGTAAGAGAGCGAATCGCGGAAAAGGTCCGCTGCTCAGGAGCGGGCCTTTTCTCGTTCGACGGGCTTCCTGCGGACCACGAGTTTCTCCACCCTGGCTTCGCGGACTTCATAGCGGATAGGAATTCTGTTCTGCTGACCTTTAGAAGAACCTGGAAGTTCACGTAACTCGTAGCCTGCCGGCGCCGGTGCTGACGAACGAGAACGGGAGGCAGACTGTCGCGGGAGAGGTTACGGATCGCTACCTCGTGGGCAAGATTGATGGATCACACCCGTAAAGCCGCTGCGCTTCGCGGCACGGCTCAGTCAGCCCGCTGCTAACCCAAGCAGGAACTCGGGAAATCGCAGCGGACCAGAAAGCCGACAAAACAAACTGGTTCGCCCGAATTGAGTAAATCGTCTTACGGAGTGACTGTTCTATGGCGGTAACGTCTCACCATCCATAGTACCAACAGCGCTCCACCGACTTGCAGCAACAACGCCCAGACAGGATGGATTTGTGGAGAAATACGGAAGAGACTTGCCACGATCCCCCCGACAAGCGAACCACTGATGCCAAGCAGGATGGTTTTTGGAATGCTCATGGGATCCGGTCCTGGCATGATCCATCGAGCAAGCGCCCCAATCACCAAACCGCTCAGGGCGATCATGAGGACCATGAGGAGTATGCCGCCTCCGCTGTTAAGTAGACTATTTAGATTATCCATCCGCCACCTCCATCCCGGAATTGAATCGTCCGTCGCGCCCACGTCATGTGCATGGGTCATCAAGGCGCGCGCAACCTCAAGGCGAACACGTTGCCTTGATCCGGACCTCCGGTTCGTTCAGTTCCGGGTTCGCACAGTCGATAAAATTGTAAAGTGCAACAAAAGTTGATCAACTGGCAGAAATTGCAGGAGGCTTGGACATGGGACTCCGAGCATTTTTCACTGGCCGCTTCCCGCAGCAGCGCTTCGGAGAATTGGACTGTTCCTCGTTTGCTGTGAAGAAGCCAAGTGGAAAAGGGTGCTATCCAATGTTTTCCGCTCACAGAAAGCCTGGTTCAGGGTTACTTGTGCCCTGTATTGTACTGGCCATCGGAGCCGTACACGTCCTGCAAGAAACTGCCCGTAAGAAGTGCGTGACATTACACAGCGCGTAAGAGCCTGCGGTAAGCGGAAATCATGGCATGGGCGGGTTCATGCCCCTAGTTGTTCCATAGAACCCGCCCGTTCCGCCTAGACCGAACCTAACCCCGCGGATTGTGGGACTCACAACACTTCTTGACCCGAGTTAACAACTCTCTGGAGTTGATGCCCTTTTCCTTGAGGAAACGCTCAACAGCTGCATCGCCAAGCAGGCCCTCGGCGAGACAACAGAGCCTGGCGCCACCGTCTGTTGAGTTACTGGTGGGAAGCGGGTTGTCACCGCCCGGGAAGGCTGCTCCCGTCAGGGTCTGCTCACACGCGAAGGGAGTGTGGCGCAATGTGTATCCAGAGGCCATGATGCGGAACCGGTAAACTCCGGGTATGGCGGCCGTGGTGGCTACCTCGAAGACGCCAGGTCCGATCTCAAGCAGGGACAAAGTCGTACTCGTCCCGTCCGGCAGCGTGAGTTCTGCCCGAACCGTGGCCCGATGGTTCACCGGCTGACCGTATTCCGTCAGGATGGCGCGCAGAGTCATGGTGGCGCCCGGTTCCAGGCTGTTCTGATACAGACGCGCCTTCATGCGCACATTGGACCAAGCTTGGATAGTCACGCTGTAACGGACGCCGTGGCAGGCTCCGCGCGCGACAGCGACACTCAGATTGTCGGCCTCCTTGCAGTATCGCTTGAAGAGCTTTTCGTCAACTGCAAGCAGGGCTTTCCACGTCCCGGCGTGAGCACCGCCTCCCAACGCCACAGGCAAGGAAAAGCGGTAATCGATCAGGTTCGAACCCACGTTGTATTCGACTCCAATTCCCGCCGCCACGCCAGGGTCGATGATGTTGCCGCCGGGGGTCTGGACGCTAAAGCGCACGGCCGGAATGTCCGTGAGAAGGATCGCCGTACAGTCGATGTCTGCGTCGCTGAGCGTAAACGGAACCTGGATGACCACTCCCGGAGCGATCGTGCCAGTGGGGTCGAGGACGATGTTGTTGTTGGTAACCCCCGCAAGGATCTGGAGGAAATACTTGGTGACAAGAAAAAAGTCATCGGTGTTGGGGGTCAGGGTATCCGTGAGCAGGAGGAAACCGCCAGTGCCGTTTGTCAGGGCTGTCAGCGCGGCGGTTGACACCTGCTGCGCGTTACCGAGGCCGATAGCGAACGTCTGTTTGTCAATGGAAGACATCACATCAGCAATCATCGGAGCCGTGTTTTCAAGGCCATCCGTGAAAACAATGATTGCCTTGTCCTGGTATCCTGCGACGGGTGTAAGTGTGTTGCGCGCGAGTTGCACTCCGGCCCCGATGGAGGTATTGCCAAGAGGATTGGTCTGGTGGGCTGCGATTGCGTTCTCTGCGGCCATTCGGCCAGGATCGTTCATGGCATTAGACCCGATTTGCGTTTCGGCAAGACCGGGAAAGGTTGGATCGTTCACAGGGTAAGCAACGGTATCAAAGCGAACTAGCCCAACGCCGTTGTTCTGCTGGATCACTTCGGCGAAATGATTTGCTGCGCTGTGCAAGACATCAATACGCCTCAGGCCCGAGGTCCCTGCCGGGTCGTTCATACTGCCGGACTGGTCAAGGGCCAACATTACGGCGACAGTGGGACGCGCGATCGTATCGGCGTTGAGTGTGAAGACAAAGTCCTGGTTCGTCTCGTTGCAGTGAACGGTAACCGAACCCGTGTTGACTGACCCCGCGGTGGTTCCCGTGAATGCAAACCAGACGCGTACTTGCTGCAGCGGATTCGCTGGATTGGGCAGGGTGCTGGGTGGAATCAGGAGAGTCGAGAAAGGAGCAGATGGTGGCGTGCTCACTACCAGTGTCGCATTCGAATTGCACGTGTGGATGTCGAAGACAGCAGCCCGCATTTGTGTTTCGCCTTCCGGCACATCGTTGAAGGTAATCTTCGGGGTGGCACCAGGGCTAGCGACAGGATGCGCAACTGGATCAACGTAGACCAGGGTTGGGTTCGTATCGTAGCAAGCAGGGACAATGATCGTGGGATCAAAGCCATTCTTCGAAACAATGGCGTGGTTTGGTACTAGGCCCGCCACAGAATTGATGAGCCCGTCGTTGACCGCATCATCTGCGGTGCTGCCCGGGACCCACGGAACCAGAGGGCCCGCCAACAACGACCCAAAGGTTCCATCCCACGGCGGCATGGACAACGGCGGATTCAAAGACGGGTCGCTGGTGGCAAGGTTGCCGTACATCTGAGTCGGATCAATACCCCAACCATCACGCGCGTCTGGCGTGTTGGAATGCATCCGCGATAACTGCCACTTGGCCCACAGCCGGTCCAGGTTCGAGTGCATCAGGAAAAAGAAAGGATCGCCCAGGGAGACGTGCTCGGTCCCCATCGTGCCGTCAATGTACTGGTGGACGTAATTGTGTTCGACGACCCCCTTCATGAAAGTAGCGAACTGCTTACTCTGGTTCTGTCCATCAGCGGCGGAAACAACGTTCTGGTCTGGAGCGACGCCCTTAGCCGGTCCTGCTGACTGCAAGTTCGCGAGAGTGACAGGGTTGGGAGCTCCCGCGCTGGCGCCAGGCTTCGATTGCGCATTCTGCAGTCCTTGGCCCTGCAGTGGAGGCGTGCTGGCCTGTGGCCCGACTGCCCTCCATATGAGTTTATGGTTTGGCAGGTCGGCCAACACCGAGCCGGGAGGGGAAAGGGTTTCAGGATACGCCTGTCCGCTTACTATCGTTTGAAAGTTATCAAAGGGGGGCCCAACTTCTCCCCCCCAGTCGGGGTTTGTGGCTGCACCTTCCGAGAGCGCCGTCCAGATCCCAGAGCTTCCGTCGTCACCCATGAGACCGGGGGTCCCGTTTTTCCCGATCAAAGGCCGCCCATCGCTGTCGGTCACGGTGCGCGGATCGGTAGTCCAATCCCAGTAGTGGAGCGAAAGCTGGGGGTCGGCAATTCGAAGCATTGCCTCGAAACGGTTGCAGAGCTCGCGATGCCAGGCCATGAAAACAACTCCCCCCGTAGCACCGAATTCATGCGCGAAATCATGGCCTGCCCAATGTACCCACTCTTGTTTTTGAAAAAAGGTGCGGCCGTCAGAATAGACCAGGCTCCCGTCGTTCAGTTTCTTTATGGCGGCTACAAGCCGGTCCCACTCTTGCTTTGAGATGGTTGCTATGTTTCTTCTCACTCCGTCGCCCAGCATATTTCTTCTCCTTTATTTCTACCCAGATTCCGACATCGCCGGAGTCAGACCGTCCGCCGCGTTTTCCTCCTTAGCGTCGCCATCGTTGCGGACGATGTCTAAAAAGGGTCGCGACACGAATCTGTCTGCGGCGCGCGGTGTGCCGTAATCTCACCGAGGACGCGGGCTCTTCGTTCAGAATGTTGTCCGACGGTGGAGTGCCCCAATGGTCGAGAAGCGGAGCAACCTTAGGGCCAATGGGTCAAACAAACATCGGTTGGGAACGCGAGCGCAAATTGTGGGCAAAATCGCGCCATTTGACCTGTTCGGAGGAAGACGGAATGGACTTGGCGGCCTCCGGAGGTTATCTGAACTGTTCCACGGGTCTATCTAAACGGATACAGCAGGCGGGAAAATCTAACTCAACCGTTTAAACGCAATCATGCGCTAGATCTCATTATTCGATTTCTAGATTAGAGGGCCGCCGCAACCCTCAAGAGCGTGCTTCCCTAAAACGTCAGGAATAGATCTTGTAACCTTGGCCGCCATGTTGGGGGCATTCAAGAATCCAGATGGTTCTTCACTACGCTCACCCAACAGAGCAACATCAGACCGATGCCATCAAGTGGCTCGAAGCCTTTAACGCCGAAGGTCAGATCGCAGAATTTGAACGGAAGTCGTTACAGATTTCGCTACAGTGATTGCTTCCTTGTGTGGAGGACATCCCGTAGCCTATTGAAAAGACTGGAGGCGCGGGTCGGAATCGAACCGACGCATAAAGGTTTTGCAGACCTCTCCCTTACCACTTGGGTACCGCGCCTAGCTTCCTTAAATTAGAACGAGCACGGGGAAAAGTCCAGCCGCTACTTGCCTGCCGGCGTGGCGGCACGACGCGTCACAATGGGTAACGCGATCTCTTTCCCCGACACATCTTTTAAGTAGATGCGGTGCTTGTGCGGTCCGACGCGTGCATCCACAGTCTTGCCAACTGCCCAGTTGCCAGGCACGAAGTCGCTGGCATGCTGGTAGCGGCCGACGTACACCATGTCCCCGATCTGGACGGTAATGTCGTAAGCACTCTCGCCTTGAGGAGGCTGGGCGTCGGTAGCCTTGTGCACCGCGCTGGTCGCCCCATGCGGATCGACGGCGAGAATGGTTCCTTTTTGAGAAGTGGTTTGCGGAGCTGAGGCCTGCGCTCTGGAGAAGCTCACGCACAACAGGATGGCAGCTATCGAAGCGAGAAAGCGCATCGTTCCCTCCCGTCGCCCGCGCTCCCCCACGTGCAACATAAAAAGCCCCTTCCGAGGGGCAGCTTGAATGTCTGGAGCGGGAGACGGGATTTGAACCCGCGACTTCGACCTTGGCAAGGTCGCACTCTACCGCTGAGTTACTCCCGCTCAGCGTATGTGATTATAAACAACCGCTTCGCTGGCGGCAAACCCGCGGACTGATCTCTTAATACCTGGAATTGCCGCCAGTTTTTTGCTGCATCGCCTCGTTGGCCTTGGCAGTGATGTGGTTGCGAATGTCCCACAGTTCCTTGTAAAAAAGGTGCTCCATGCGCTGATGCAGCACTTCCACGGGGGTTCCCATCGTGCCGACGACGCCCCCACCGATAATGCGTTGCGCCAGCTTGAGGTGATGGAAGCGGAACAGATGCACCCGCTCGTCGAAGTCGAGCAGCCGTTCGGCCACGTCGTGCAGGCCGAAGAATTCCTCGTGGCGGCGGTAGATGTCATCCACCGTGACGCGAGCTTCATGGAGCTGCTCGTAAAAAGCCTCTCCCAGCCGCGGACCGATGTGCAACAGAGCCAGGAAACCGGGAGAATCGAGGCCACTGCCGTGACCGAGCCCGGCGCGGATGATGTGGTAATCGTAGGGAGTGATCGTTTCCAGCACGTGCAGCAGCGAGATCGGGAACTCAATGACGTGATTGGAACGCCGCATAAGGCGGGCGGCGTTTGCGAAATCACCCTGCGTGATATAGACCCGCGCTCGCTCGAGATCAAAAACCGCTCCCTTCAGCAACAACTCCGAACTCTGATGTACGACCATGAAGGTCATCTCGTCGTTGTGCAGCAGCTCCTGGTCGGGCTTCTGCAGCGCCAGCAGGTCGTCGGTGTGCAGGTAGCGTTCGTAATCCGAGGCGCCTTTTCCGGGAAGGATTGGTTTACGAAGGTCGTCCATGGCGCTCACCCCGTCGATTGATCTTGGCTGCTCTCACTGATGGTGGCCGTGTGGGGTCCACTGCGGGTCCTCCTCGGGCGAAACCACCGCTCCGTCTCGCATATGAATGATACGATCGCCGTACTGCGCCGCGTCGGGGTTGTGGGTAATCATCAGCACCGTCTGCCCCAGTTCGCGGTTTGAATGTCGCAGCATTTCGAGCACCACGTCCGAATTCTTGCTGTCGAGATTGCCGGTGGGCTCGTCGGCCAGGACAATGGCGGGCTTGTTGATCAAGGCTCGCGCCAGGGCCACGCGCTGCTGCTCGCCACCCGACAATTCTGAGGGGCGATGCGCCAGGCGTTTCTCGATCCCCAGCAGACTCACGATCTTCTCGAAGTAGGCGGAATCCCGGTTCCCATTTTCCCCCGCGATGTCCCGGGCAATCTCGATGTTCGATCGCGCATCGAGTGTTGGCAGGAGGTTGAATTTCTGAAACACGAACCCAATCTTGCGCTTGCGCATGCGGGTGCGCTCTGCGTCCGACAGGGTGGCAAAATCGTCTCCATCAATGATGATTTGTCCGGAATCGGGCCGGGTCAATCCCCCCAGCAAATAAAACAGGGTCGATTTGCCGCTCCCCGACGGCCCGACGATACTGACGAATTCGCCCTTTTGCGCAATAAAAGAGACGCCGCGCAGCGCCGGCACGTCGATTTTTCCCACGCGATAGGTCTTGCGCAGTTCTACGGCTTCGATGAAAGATGCCATCCGAAGAACTGATCTTACACGAAGTTGCCGGACCGTGGCGCTGGGGAACTCCGAGATTTCATCGCGGATCACGCGGCGGAGATACGATTGGCGGCGCGCTCAATCCGCGACTGCGCGCGTTTCGGGCCGCGCTTTCGCACCAGCAATACGCGTACCCGCTCCAGCAACTCCGCGGGATCATACATGCCCTTGGGCAGGAACACGTCGGCGCGAGTGTCGCGATCGTAGATGCGGACTTTTCCGGAGAGCAGGATCGCCGGCGTCTGCGGAGAGAGGTTCTTGATCTCCTCGATCAGGCGGGTTCCATCGAGCCCGGGCATCACGAGGTCGGTCAGCACCAGGTCGACGCCTCCCTTGCGAAAGCGTTCCAGCGCCTCTTCACCGCTGTTGCACGCCAGCACCCGATAGCCCCGGGTTTCCAGCATCACTTTGCGAATGGATAGTGTCTGCTCGTTATCGTCAACGCAAAGAATCGTTCGCTTGGGTTTCATTCGTCTTTCCGAAATAACAACCGGGCTCGACCCACTGCAGTTGTCACGTACGCGAGCAATCTTGATCGGGGAAATTGAGAACGCACTGCATCCTAAAAGGAGAACGCCGTTGTGTAAAGTGCCGCCGATGCTAATGGGAAATTGGTCTCATTGAATTTTTCATGCGCTTGTGCTTGCCGCATGTTTTCAATGAAAAATCGACGCTCACTAGAGAGAAACTTCTCCCTGCATCACTTCCACCACGTTGCCTCCTACGCGCACGTTAACCACTCGGTCATCCTCGAGGGCAGCGCGCACAAAGATGCGGCTGGGGCGCCCCATCTCGATACCTTGTTCGATCAGCACGCGCTCGTCAGACCTGGCCACGCCGTGCTTCACCATCCATGCCGCTGCGCAACCGGCGGCCGATCCGGTGGCCGGATCTTCGCCGTTGTAAAAAAGCATGCGGGCATGCAAACGTGCCGCCGGATCGGCAACTTCGCGGCTTACGAAGTAGAAAAACTTCCCACCGCTCCGTTCCAGGTAGGCAGCGGACGCCGCCAGGTCGACACGCAGCCGCCGGATGATATCCAGACCGCGCAGCGGAACCACGGTGAATGGCACGCCGGTTGAAACCGTCTGGATGGGCAGGGAGGGGTCAATGTCGCCGTCGCGCAATCCCGCCGCCCGTACCACCGCTTCGCGATCGTGGATGGTGCCGAACTTGGGCTCGGCCTGGGTCATCTCGCCGAAAACCGGTTGTCCCGGTGTCTCCTCAAAGCGCACCGGAACTCGTCCCACATTCAAGTGCAACACGATTTCCTTCATCCCACTGCCGCCGCGCAGCACAAAGGCAGTGCCCAGCGTGGGATGACCGGCAAATGGCAACTCCTCGGTGACGGTGAAAATTCGCACCCGCGCCCCCTGCTCGCGCTCCAGGGTGGCATCGCGCGGCAGAACATAGGTCGTCTCAGAGAGGTTCATCTCCTTCGCCAGCGCCTGCATTTCCTCGTCGCTCAATCCGCGTGCGTCGGTGAACACAGCCAATTGGTTGCCCTCCAGGGCAGTGGAGGTGAAAACGTCAACCTTGCGGAAGGCAAATTTCCTGGAGTCGGTAGGCATGCGAAAGCATTGTATCGCCTGCCGGGTCGGGCTATGGCGACACTACTCACCGGAAGCGTCAGCCGCCCTGCCGATGGCATGCGCCAGCTGATCGGTGTATTCCACTGGAACAGAAATCGATATCTGGTTCGAAGCCGGGCGCTCGGGCAGGGTAATCATCAGAAAAAAGCGTCCAGCACCACCTTGCTGTACTTGCAGTGTGACCGTTCCCTTGGCGGTGGCGAATTCAATGATCCGTTCATATCGCTGCATTTTTCGTTCGGGATCCTTCAATGGTCTGACGCGCGTGAGGGCTCACTTTTTTCCGGCCGCAGGCTTTTGCGCTTCCGGAGCGCCGATTGCTTCGCGGTGCGTGATCCTGGCCTTCATTTCTTTGCCGTCCAGGGTTTTGATGACCATTTTGTTGCCTTCGATGCGGGTCGGAATGAAGTCTCCTACATTGAAGTCCGTCGTTTTCAGATGGTTATTCACCGGATAGATGGCGGTGTAGCTGACGCCATCGAGCGCCAGGATTAGCTGGCAGCGTGACAGCAGCGCTGGGATGAACTTGGGTGCGCCGCTGACGCCTTCGGAACTGTCCGTGACAGTGTTAGCCCCGACCTCGCTGGCATCCCGCACTTCCAGCACTTTAGCCGACTTGAACTCGGCGGCCCAGGCAAGCGAAGCGAATAGCAGCACAACCCCGAGGCTACGTTTCATGGCAGAAGCTGAATTATCTCATCACTGCAGTCCTGTCTGACGGGTAAAGTTATGTAAAGTCTGTTGCTTCCGCGCGCAATGCGAGGCAGACTGCTATCACTTCATTCGATTGACCCTAACCCGAGGCTCGAGTTAGATCGTCTCCGACTCGAGCCTCATAAAAATCTCCCGAAGGCTTAAAAACCCCTCGAAGGCTAAAAATCCCCGAAGGCTTTATTCCCGATTCCCTTAAGGTTGGCTTAAGGTTCCGCTAGGCACACTCTAGACCTCCGCGCTTTGTGCCCCGAGCGCTTAACGTGGAGAGGCTCCTTCAAGCCCGCCGAGTCGCGCAACCCGGCGGGCTGCCTTCCCCCAAGTCCTCTTGCCTTAAGACTCGCCTGGGAGTCCCGGCGGGTCCTTCTTTTTACTGATCTTTGTCGTATTTGCGACCTCAAAGTTCGGTGTCCACCGCAAAACGAGTTCGACCCGGCGAAACCATCGGTTGTGCACTTCTGGGGTAAAAAGCTACGATGGTCGAGTAGACTCGCGGCACAGTATCCTTAGTCATTTCCACCCGCCGCGTCGTTTTCCCGGAAGCGCATGGGGTCCGGTGATCCTCCCGGTCTTCAAAACCGGCGGGCGGCGGGTTCTCCCGTCGCCGGTGCGTTCGACTCGCACACGCTTCCGCCAATTTTTTCAATGAGTTGGGACTGAGCGGAAACCGTCGCAATTGAGATCGCAAGTGCTGGACGGCAAATCGTAATAAGAACCTGTTTTAGCGACGTTGCGATTCTTATTCTTTCATCAGGTCCGCAATGTGGACCTGGTAGCTTTGGAGCAGGATGCCAGTCGCGTAGCCGACAGCGGCAACCGCGTTTTGATAGTCGATTTGTGCCTGCAAAAGGCTGGCCCTGGCGGTGGCGAGCCGGGTCTGGGCGTCAAGCAGAAAAAAGACGGTTTCGGACCCGAGTTCGTATTTGCGCTGATCAGCAGACAGGGTTTTCTCCGCCAGATCAAGCGCGATTTGGCCTGCCTCCAGAGTAAGTTTTGCTTCCTCGAGTTGGTGGACAGCGGTGTTCACATCGAGAGTAATCTGTTCTCGAACTTGCTGTTCGGAATACAAATCGCGATGACGGAGCGCCAGCGCCGAGCCTAGGTCAGCCTGGGCAGCGCGATTTCTGATCGGCAAATTCAAGGTCAGACTCGCGCCGTAGCCTGGATAGGTGAATCCGAACACTTGGTTTAACGAGCTTGCCAAGCCACCTGTGGAAATCAGTTGTCCCGGATTGACAGGGCTGTATTGATTGCCCCCGACGCCGCTGCTTTTGTAAAAGCCGGACACTGAGAGATCCGGCTGCAGGTGATTTTGCGCCAACCGAATGCTGACGTCGTCGCCTTGCAAGGCTTCCCGCGCGGCCTCGAGTTCCGGGCGCTTCTCCATCGCTTCCTGGAGAGCGGTGCCGATATCGATTACTTTCAGATCTCCTACAGGCTCAGGCTTTTCAGTCAGATCCAGATCGACGGCGGCAATATAGCTGTCCTGGTTAGCGCCGATGGTGAAGCGAAGAGCGTCTTCGGCTTGTTTCAGTGCATATTCCGCTTGCAGCACCTGAACGCGGCGGGATGCGACCTCAGCCTGCGAGCGATAGATATCGAGTGGCGGCAACGCGCCGAGTGCAAGCGCACGTTGGTCTCGCTGATAACTCGCCTGCGCTGCCTCCAGCGATCGCTGATAGACATCCAGGTTCCCTCGTGCGCGCACCACGTCCCAGTATTGGCGCACAACTCGCAGCAAGGCATCGTTGACTTGCGATTCGAACGTAGCTCGCGATGCCTGCAGGTTTTTTTGGGCGACAATCAACGGCGCACGATTCTCAAATCGCCAGCGGTTCTTTAGTAAGGGTTGTGTGAACTGCAGGTTCAAACCGCTGTTCCAGGAGGGATTGACAAAGTAAAAGCCGCTGTTTGTCGAATACCTGTTGGCAGCGAGCTGCACCTGGATGTTGGTCCCGGTTGTAAAGGTCTGGCTATACGTGAACTGGCCCTCATGACTCAATTCGTTGAATGTCCCCGGGCCCTGAATTTGGCTGGAACCTGGATACGAATAGCGGTTTGCGACAAGAGTGCTTTGAAGCGTGGGGTCGAACGGCTGGTATGCGCGCAACAAAGAAAACTTCGCGCTGTCGACCTGTGTTTCCTGAACTTGAATGGCGCTGTTGTTCTCGAGGGCGAGAAGAATGGCATCGTGCAGGCCGAGCTGAAGCTTGCCATCGTGAACGTAGTCCTGAAAGTGCCTGGGACCGGTCAGCTTAGCAGAACGTAGCTGGGGCCTCAGCAGTTCGTGAAAGCTTTGTCCTGCGGCGCTGACTTGCGCGATGAGAATCAGGCCAAAGAACACAACTTGTTCTTTCATCACTCTTCCTCCGGAAGCGGCTAACCGCGGGCCGTTCGTAACGGTTTTCAAAGAGCGCCACTGAGTTGGCAGGGCTCAACGAACAACTGGCCAGGCTTCAGCTGCTATTCGTAGCGAATGGCCTCGACGGGATCAAGGCGCGCGGCCTTGACTGCGGGATAGATCCCGAAGAC
>Ga0126383_10000408_pt1 | contig 23573 bp, 20 predicted proteins | sample PanSoiMetPlot_35_FD_96882 | JGI IMG/M metagenome (GOLD analysis project Ga0126383, IMG submission 96882) | Tropical forest soil microbial communities from Panama - MetaG Plot_35 | ecosystem: Environmental > Terrestrial > Soil > Tropical forest > Bulk soil | place: Panama | collected 2016-02-17
CAACGGGCGGGTTGTCGAAAAAGAAGAGCTGCTCCATCGGGTGTGGCCCGACACCTTCGTGGAAGAGGCAACGCTGGCCCAGAATGTGTTCACCATTCGTAAGCAACTGCGCGACGACAAAGCGCAGGCCGCCTACATTGAAACTGTCCCGAAACGTGGATACCGTTTTGCCGCTGCCGTACGCGTCGTGGCACCGGAGACCCGGTACTCAGGGGCAGAGGCGGCGGCCGGCTCGCCCCCGCCCTCCCGCCAGCGCGGATGGGGAGTGCGAACCGGTCTTGCGATCGCCATCGCCCCGGTGGTTGTGATGGCGGCAGCTGCCCTGCTCACGCTGCGCCACCACCCACCGGGCCGCGCCATGCTGGTGGTTCTTCCCGTCGAGAATCTCACCGGCGACCCCGGCCGTGAATACGTCGCCGACGGCCTCACGGAAGAATTGATCGCCCAGTTGGGATCGCTCAATCCGGCTCAGCTCGGCGTGATTGCGCGCACCTCCTCCATGGCTTACAAGTCCACCTCAAAACGGGTAGACCAGATTGGTCGGGAACTGGGTGCCGATTACATTCTCGAATCCAGTTTCCGGCAAGGCGCTGGAGACATCCGCTACACCGCCCAACTGATACGCTCTGGCGACCAGAGTCACATCTGGGCTCACAGTTATGAGCGCCCCGTCGCGGATGTTTTGGCTCTGGAGGGAGAGCTGGCGCGCACGATCGCCGAGGAAATCCGTATCGAACTTACCCCACAGCAGCAGGCTCGACTGGCCCGCCCGCCAACTGTGAATCCTGATGCCTATGACGCATTTGTGCAGGGCCGTTACCACTGGAACGAGCGCACCGTGAAGGAGATAACTCAGGCTATCGGATTCTTTCAGGATGCCATCGCCAAAGATCCTGACTTCGCTCCCGCCTACGCGAGCTTGGCTGACTCCTATTCAATGCTGGCGACGATGAAGGGCGGCCCTCCGGCTGAACTCATGCCCAAGGCCAAGGACGCACTGCTCAAAGCGCTGGCGATCGACGACTCCCTCGCCGAGGCCCACACTTCCCTCGCCTGGGTTATGGAGGTTTTTGACTGGGATTGGGCGGAGAGCGAGCGGGAGTTTCAAAAGGCAATCCAGCTGGACCCAAATGATGCCAACGCACATCACCGCTATGCCATTCACCTGACGGCGATGGGACGTCTTCCCATCGCGGTGAAAGAAATGAAGGAAGCGCAGCGTCTCGATCCTCTGTCGCCGGTCATGATGACCAGCACGGGCTGGGTATATCTCCGCGGGCGGCGACCCGACACCGCTATGGTGGAATGTCAGAAGGCAATTGACCTCGATCCGAAGTTCGTTCGCGGACATCTCTGCCTCGGCGAGGCCTATGAAGAAAAAGAGGATCTCAAGCGCGCCGCCGCAGAGTTTCTTCAGGGCAAGCTGATCGCAGGGGACAAGCCGGAAATCCTGGCGGCCTTACAGAAGGCCGTGGACGAATCGGGATACCAGGGTTATTTCCGCACTCGCCTGGAGCAACTCACAGATCCGAACAACCCCAATTACGTTTCTCCCTACGATCTGGCGGATATCCACTTGCGGCTGGGAGATCGCGAAGGAGCGCTCGAGTGGTTGGAGAAAGCTTACGTAGAGCATTCCCCCTACCTTGTCAATCTCCAAGTCGAGCCACGCCTCGATCCCCTGCGTGAAGAACCGCGATTTCAATCGCTCGTCCAACGCATGGGCCTCGAGAAGATCCAGGTAGATAAACTCTCTCAGTGATCGCAGTTCACCATTTCCCCATTGTCATTCACGTCGAAAATTGATTGACCCACTTACCCTGGCCCCTCCGACTCCTATCCCCTGTGGCTCTTGCGACATACGTGTGTGTAGAGATGTTTTTGAGAAAAATTTGATTGGACTTAAAAGACAGCGCGAAACGCTCCGACGACACTCTTGCGGCAGGCACGAATGCGCTTACGTCTCGACGTCAAACGGATGGGAGCAGGCCCGGACCCCGAAACAACAGGGGCAATCCGAATCGGAGGATCTATGGAATCGAAAGCAGAATGTGCAAGAAATTGCCGAAATCTCAAACGACACATCCGCCGGATGTTGATATGCCACACATGTCTCGTGCAGGCTGTCGCCGGCATGGTTTTGTTTTGGGGAACGAGCGCCCTGCGGTCATCGGCACAGACCTTCAAGTCGCTCCATAGTTTCGCGGGAACAGCCGCAAGCGACGGAGCCTCTCCGGCATACGGAGCTCTGGTTCAAGGGCTTGACGGGAATCTCTATGGAACGACGACACAAGGCGGCACCACCTGCTCGTTCTTCGGTGCGCTCGGGTGCGGTGAAGTGTACAGGATCACGACCAGAGGGGTAATCAAAGCGATCTATAAGTTTTGTCACAAGACGGGGTGCCCGGACGGCAACGACCCGCAAGGTGGTCTGGCTCTGAATACGGACGGAAGTCTCTATGGGATGACCGACCTTGGGGGCACCTCCGGCATCGGCGCAGTTTTCAGCACCACGTCTGCGGGTGCACTAAGCACTCTGTACAGCTTCGACAACACAATCGGTTCCGAGCCGTTGGATACGCTGACTCTAGCCATGGATGGAAATTTCTACGGCTTCACGCAGACCGGCGGCCAGAGTGGCTACGGTGCGATTTTTGACATCAATTCTACCGGCCTGCCGAGCCTGGTGCTGAGTTTCAACGGCACAGATGGAACCGGAGATGCCACAGGCGGCCTCATACAAGGTCTGGATGGCAACTTCTATGGTGTATCGCCAAACGGGAATGGCTCGCAGGGAACTGTATTTAGTGTGACGTCGACTGGTGGGATTAACGTTCTGCACACTTTCACCGGAAACCCCGACGGGGCCGGTCCAGCGGGCACATTAGTGCAAGGCGCAGACGGAAACTTCTATGGAACAACACCCTCTGGCGGAATCAACGACCAGGGAACTGTGTTCAGCATTACGTCCGGTGGAACGCTGAAAATCTTGTACAACTTTTGCATGTTGAGTGGTTGCGCAGATGGGTCTGGCCCGGTTGCCGGTCTGATCCAGGGTACAGATGGAAATTTTTACGGAACCACGGTCGGCGGTGGGACCGGTAGCAGCCCAGGCACCGTGTTCCGTATTAGTAAAAGCGGAGTGCTCAAGACATTGCACAGTTTCAATGGGCTGTCGGACGGTACCGAGCCGTTTGCCGGATTGGTACAACATACCAGCGGAGCCTTTTACGGAACTACAAACGCGGGTGGCACGAACGGTTTGGGTACCATATTCAGCGTGTCAGTGGGGCTGAAACCGTTTGTAAGAATGCTGCCGGGCTCGGCCAAAGTCGGTGATGCTGTCACGATTCTTGGAAGCAATCTCATGAACGCGAGCGCCGTGAGCTTTAACGGCACGGCTGCCGTCATCCTCACAAACACAGATACCGAGATCACGACCAATGTTCCCGTCGGCGCAACCAGCGGCTTTGTAACCGTTACCACGCCCAACGGGATTCTGAAGAGCAATGTCGCCTTCCAGGTGCCGTGACCGCGACTGGCGGTGATCATTATTCGATGGCAACCGTGCCGTGACCGTCCCGTAGTCCTGGACATTGACGTTGCACATGGGGAGTAATCAGGGCAGTCCCATTGCGGTGTGCAGTCACAAGAGTTGTGGCATCTGCTGAGAGGCGCATTGGGAGCCGTTGTTTCCTATTCCTGAGTGCGGCGGCGATGCGCAAGGCGCTGTATCCCCCCAGGGCCAGTGGATGATCCGCGGGATGCCGATGTGCTGCTGGATCTGCTGGTGCAGCATCGCGACCGACTGCGGGATTTACAGCTGGATAATGAGGGGACGCGCCAGGTGCAGAATCTGGTCGAGGAGCAGCGCAGGTTGGTGGAGGAAAAGGCCGCGCAAGTCCATCGCTTTCATCGGCTACTTGAAGATCTATTTTCCGCAAATGTTGCAGTGGTTTCAGAGGTTGGACACGAAACTGGTGTGTGAGTTCCTGGACCTGGCCTTCGCTGGAGGAGTTAAAGAAAGTTCCGCCCGCTGCGCTGCGGAAGTTCTTTCGCCAGCGCCAGGGCCGGCATCATGAACTCACCGAAGATCGCATCCAAGGCATTGTTCAAGCCATTCCTGCCATTCAGTACCGAGCGGTGATCGATGAGTGAATCGCCTTACTAACAGCGGTACCGGCAGGCTTCCACAGTGGCCGCGGTGCTGGGAGTTTTCCTAGTGGCAATATGCGTTCTTTTCGCTAACCATCTTGCATAGCAGATTCGCCAGGGGCTTCAAAAACGGCGGTAGGTATCATGAAAGTCGGATGAGATTTGCCCCTGAATTCAAGAATTGACGGGAAGGAGAAGTAACTATGCACCGAAAAGCGATCGTTGCAAGCCTGGTGGCGTTGTTCTTTGTGGCCTCGGTACACGCTTTTGGCGACGAGAAAGCCGAAGTCAAGGGAATGATTTCTGGCCGGGCCGGCGATACGTTGATCGTGAAGTCCGCTCAGGGAAACGTTACCGTTGTCCTCACCGATAACACGAGAACAAAAGATGATAAGGGGCTGTTTGGCTTGGAGAAGCAGCCTATGGCCAACACTGTGCTGATACCCGGACTCAAAGTGGACGTCGACGGAACCTCCGACGCCCAGGGTCGGGTAGTAGCGAAAACCATCACCGTGGACGGCGACGATCTGGAAGCGTCCGAGATGATCGAGGCCGGCTTGCAACCCACGGCCGAGCAAGTCGCAACTAACGTGCAGACTCTCGAGACCCACAAACAGGCACTCGCGGGTCACGACACGCAGCTCGCCGCTCACAAGCAAGGTATCGAAAGCAACCAGCAGAATATCGCGGCCAATAAGCAGGCGATTGAACAGAACATAAAGGACACCGAGGAAAACACCCAACGTTTCAGCACACTGAGTGACTATGACGTGAAGGGTCAAGCGACCGTGAAATTCGCTGTTGGGAGCTCCAAGATCTCCGCGCAGGATCAGGAGCAGCTCAAGCAGTTGGCGCAAACTGCCACCGGCCTTAAGGGCTACCTTGTGGAGGTGACGGGCTTTGCTGACGCGACTGGCGGCGCGGCAATGAACACAAAGCTGAGTGAGGACCGCGCTAAAGCAGTGGTCATGTATTTATTCCAACAGGGTGGCGTGCCCATGCGGAATATGGTGGCGCCCGGCGCGATGGGCGAGTACGGGCCTGCGGCGTCGAACGAGACCAAGGCTGGGCGGGCCGAGAACCGGCGCGTCGACGTCAAAGTCCTGGTGAACAAGGGCATCGCCGGCAGCTAGGGATCCTGTTCGGATAGTGTCCGTCAAGGCATCAGATTCAGCGCCCTTGAGGGGCGAAAAGAGCTCTGTTCATAGAACCTCCTTCTCCGCCCGGCGGGCGTCATGGGGCCGTCAACCCCCAAACCCGTCGGGCTTTTTCAAACCTCGTACCCCATTGCGAAAGGTCTGTCAAATTTGCCGTTTTTTCCTTGGAAGCTCGAGGGGCACAGTTCACCTGCTCCTAGGTGTTCAGAAATGATCGGAGCGAGTCCCTTTATGAGGCACCTAGGTTAACTCGCCGGCCTGGCGCTTTCATCTTCACTTAGGGCTGGTCACCCAGATACGTTCCGCCCTCTTGCCAGTGGCCCGCGGTTGGGTATTCGAGCGGAAGCCAGACTGGGAGCGTTGAAAATGATTACGAGCGCTTGCCGCACACTTTCGCCTTTCGCCTAATTGCGATTCGTGATGCGCGCCTTATGTGACAGTCAGTACGAGCGCGCCGCTGGTGCCGCCGCTTGAGCAACCGAGGTCTCCTGTATTCCCGCTCGGCGTATTCACGGTCACGTTGAATGTTCCTGGCGCGGAGATTAAACTGGTTGTGATTGTGACCTTCAACTGATTACCGCTCACAACTGTGGTGGCCAAGGTGGTTCCATTGATGACAACCACTGAGGACGACACAAAATGGCTGCCATTCACGGTGAGAACTGCACCCTGCTGTACCTGAGCGAAATCCATGCTGCTGGGCGAAAGTGAGCCGATCAGAGGCGCGGGCCTGGCACTACCACAAAGCGGATTCAGAGCGTTGCTGCAGCCTGGAAGGCATGACAGAACCAACACCACTGCCAGTAACAGAACCGACATGCGGAAAGGCATAGACACATCCTTGGAGGGGCTCCCGTCCTGATTGGCGAGTTGCTCCTGAGTACGAGCACCCCCGCGTCTCCGCCGGGGCAACACCTCTATTGCATATGCTTTTCCAAAAAGTGAGAAAACAATGCTCTCGCAGCTTCTTCATTTCAGAGAGGATATGTCGAGTGTTCGAGACTTGGGGCATATGGCTCTGGCTGAACTCCACCACAATGGTGGTTTTCAGCCACAGATGGCGACCGAATCCGGAAGGTCACCCAGGGGCGGCATCGAAAAACTCCGCAGCGCTCAGTGGGCTTCGGCCCATCGCATGGTCTGATTTCATTGACCTCGCTTATGCAGCGACGGCCTGATCCAACCACCAAAGTGCCCAGCACCCAATTCTTAGAACACGTCTTGCACAAGTGAAGTTCACAAGGCATTGCCTGCGGCACACGTTCGCCAGCAATCTGGTCATGCAAGGCGTGGACATCTGAGTCAAAGACAATCCAGCCCTGAACGGCGTTATACAAGTGGTGAGCATGGTCCAGTGCGTCGAAGGGGATACTAAGTCCGGTTTCTTTCCGTGAACAACGGATGACCCCGCCAGGTTGTACATCGCTTCCTCATTGGAATGTTCCGTTTCTATGGCTTTTCGCAAAGAAGTCTCTGCCGCTTGGTTTTCATTCAGTCTCATATAGGCAGAGCCGAGGAGGATATAGAAATCGGAGCGTTCCTCTATTCTGAGTGCTTGCGTGAGTAGTTTCGGGCGTGCTCGATATGCTCTTGCCGACCATTGCGGTCGTTTAGATCAAGTTCCGTGGTACCTGCTAAACAATAAAGCCATTTGTTCTTGTCCTCGTGGTTGGTGGGATCTAGAGCGAGACCTTCCAGCGCAGCCTTCAAAGCCACTTCTAGGAATCCCAGCTCCTTCGCCACAGATCCATAGCGGAGCGCTGCAAATGGCGAATCTCTCGCCGCTCGGACCTCATCCCACTTGCGCAAAAAAATCCTTTAGTTTGCCGGAGTCTTCTATTTCAATAGCGTCACGTACAAGCGATTTCCGAGATCGTTCGTCTAGAGCCATGTGTTCGCCACAAGAGTACAACAAGGCGCTTTACATGTCAGGAGAGCAATTAGAATCGCTGATAAAAAATCGCTGGATCAAGCTGCCTCCTAATGCGGTCTACACGACCAGGTTCGCAGAGGCCAAGGCGAGTCTGAATCAGCTTGGAGATTGGCGAATAAGAGCGCAGACTTGGGACTTCACCTTGTACAACCATGGAGATCGACGGCCAGACACGCTTCGCTAGAAAATTCATGCACGATACCGGTAGACCTCGAAGATACCAGCCATCCGTTACCAAATATGCGGGATCAATCGATACCGAACCTTCTGCATATATTCCACATAACCATGCAAGTCCCGTGCGAGCACCTTCTCTTCGTTCAAGATGCGGAACACAAGAATCGGGATGAAGACCGGGACCACAAGCAGCGACCACCATGAGCCAAGCGCGATCGGCGTGCCCACGAGCAGAAAAAGCGCGCCGAAATACATAGGATGCCTGACGAATCCGTACATGCCGGTCGAGATCACGTTTTGCCCCTCTTCAACGCGCACGTTCGCCGCGGCATAGGTGTTCACTTTTGAAACCAGGTAGAAAATATAGAACGAGAACGCAAGCAAAGCGTTTCCGAACGCGGAAGCAATCCATGGCACGCTCGACCAGCCGAACCGGTGATCGAGGGGAGGCAAGACCAGGAGGGCGGTAAAGGCTGCGAAAAGAAAGGAGATGATTATTTTCTGCGCAGGTTCTTTCTCGTGCGAGATGCCCGCTTCCGTACGGCGCTTGAGGAGGGCAGGATCGTACTTGGCCACATACACCGTATACGCGGTGCCGACGATAATCCAGGTTGCGATATACGCCCACCCTTGCCAGTACTGAACGGTACCGGCAGGAATGAAGATGAGCGCGAAAAACGCAGCGATTCCGAGTACCGAAGAACGGATGAGGTAAGAGGTCATGTTCAGCACTTCCAATTAATAGCGTTCGTCCCGCTTCTGCTCAAATGGCGATACACCACGACTCAAAACCCTTCCGCTCTGGCGCTGCCCCGAGAATCAAAACAGGGATAGCTGCCGGCTGCCGGCGCCACGAAGCGCGATTGGCTGCTGGGATTGCTGGTGGGCCTGTTGATCCTCGCCATCGTCGGGTTCATTCCATATCTTGGTGGTCTGGTTCGCTGGGTTGTAGTTTGCCTAGGATTGGGAGCGTTCGCTTGGCAGCTCTATCAGGGTCCACGACCGCTCACGACAGTTTGCAAAACGTGCTGCTCAGAAGCTTATTCCGAGGCTAAGCCGATTGAGAGCTGGGCGTACCGGTAAGGCGAGTGTTCGGGAGGGCTTCCTATGGTCTCACGAATCCAAATCCAGCGGGCGATTCGGACCACGGAGTACGCCGACCACTGCGGCGAAGTCTGGGGCTCACGACTGCCCGATCCGTACCCGTCCTTTGACCAGTGGTGGAGCAATGCAGATTCTAATGTCGAACCGCGGAGCGCCTTGCCGCGGGCGCTCGGTTTGTAAGCGGCTTGCCGCACGGTTGATACGCCGCAGCTTTGCAGGCCTTTGTGTGGGGAAATACACATTGCTAGCTATCTTCCTTCCGCACCCACAGGCCTTGACCACCAGCGCGTGTTTTTGCGCGCGCCAACGTTCTGCGAAGGGAGCGGGCACGCCGTCTGGATGGCCAGTGTATACGCTATTTAGAATCAATCATTTGCTATCCATCGCCGGGATGGCGGAAATTGGCAGACGCCAGACGCATGGGAGTTTAGAAGCTTAAGTCATTGAGAAGACTGACGATCCGCGATTACACACAAATTTCGGGGAACCTCCAGGCAACTTCGAGCCACGGGTGAGATACCAGCCCGGGAAGATATAGAAAATAAATGCACTTGTCTTACCTGCCACTCCGGTTGGCTTCAGATAGTAACCTGCGAACGCGCGGTATATTAGGTTTTTATATTGTCATTACAGTATAAACCTTATATATTAGGTCAATGTTGTCTCTCTCCTTACTCGGCGAGCGGATCGCCACTAAACGAAAAGCGCTCCGCCTGACGCAGTCCACGCTCGCCAAAAAAGCCAGCGTCGGACTCTCCACGCTCGACGCCTTGGAGAACGGACGCCTGGGGGAACTTGGATATTCCAAGATCACCAATATTCTCACAGTGCTGGGGATGGAGTTGAAGCTTCAGGAAGCAAGCGCACGCCGGCCGACGCTTGAGGAACTCATGGAAGAGGGACGGGATGATCAAGGTCTGGACCGACGCCGCTGAGGCGGGACTACTCGATCGTCACGGCGAGCGCGGCAGCACGTTTGCCTACCTTCATGGCGCTCCGCCCAAGCGCGAGGTCTCGGTGACAATGCCTTTGAGGCTTGAGTCGTGGAGCGTGCCTTTCGGCCTTCTTCCGATTTTCGAGATGAACCTGCCCGAAGGCGTACTGCGCGAGCGGCTGCGCCTTGCCTTTGCGAAAGCGACCGGCAGCTTCGACGAATTCGACTTGCTGTCCATTGTCGGCCGCTCGCAGGTCGGACGCATCCGCTACACCGGCGACAAGGAACATCTGCACGAGGACGTACCCTTCCAGTCGGTGGACGAGATCCTCAAGCGCAGGCGCGGCGGCGACCTCTTCCGTTACCTGCTGGAGAAATTCGTGTCCTTCTCCGGGATCAGCGGCGTGCAGCCCAAGATCCTCGTGCGCGACGAAAAGGCCTTCGCCGAGATGAAGCATACTGGACACCGCCTCTCGCAAAGCTACAAAGGCGCGACCCACATCGTGAAGATGTGGGAGGCCAACGAATATCCGCAACTGGCGGCGAACGAATATTTTTGCCTCACCGTGGCACGTAAATACGGACTCAACGTGCCCCCCTACCGCCTGGCTGAGGACGGCATGGCGCTAGTCGTTGACCGTTTCGATCTGCGCATGGACGGGACCTATCGCGGATTTGAGGATTTCTGCGTGCTGAACGGCCGCAGGACCGACGAGAAATATCGCGGCAGCTACGAGACCTCGGTCATGAAGCGATTCGGGCAGTTTGCAAACTCGACGCATGTGGGCGAGGACATGGAAAAGTTGTTCGCTCTGATTGTCCTGAATTGCGCGCTTCGCAATGGCGACGCGCATCTCAAGAACTTCGGGATTGTTTATGTCGACGTTCAGGGTGAAGCGAGACTCGCACCCGTCTATGATCTTGTGACCACCTCCGTCTATCTGCCGAAAGACAGCATGGCGTTGACTCTTAACGGCACGACGAAATGGGCGAGCGCGAAGGAATTGCAGCGACTGGGCGAAACGCGGATGGGAGGCACCCCCGCCCGTGTGCGAGAGATACTCAAACGCATAGAGGCTGCGATTGCAGACACATCAAAAGAACTACACGCCTATATTAAAGCGCACGCGGAATTCATTGAGATAGGCAATCGCATGCTCCAGCAATGGGAGCAAGGTGTCGCGCTTTCGGTTAAAGCGGCGTGAGCAAACCCTCCGCTGTTCTACGTCAGCTCTGCTGAGGCGCCCTCATGGCGGGGGACACACACGCAAATACGTTGGAGGGTTCGGCTGTTGTCCCAGTCGTATGAGCATCACTCCACTGCCTCACTTTTGTTTGTTAAAGATGATGACTCTTGCCAGGAGTCCCGATGATGCAGTCCGCGCGGAACGGGAGCCAGCCATAGTCCAGGGATAGGGGTGTGAGTGCGATGGGTGGTAGAATCTCGTACGGGTACCCTCCCAGGGCTCGCCGGAGGGGGCATGTTATGCTCGAGAATAGGTGCAAAGGCCTTCATTGGGAGTGGCAACGATCTGTGCAAATTCTCGGAAGCTTTCACACTTTCTTGCACAATTTCACATTCACATCCGTTGCTTTGGATGACAAACGAATGGAGTGAAGGAAATACCTTAGAATAAATCACTTCCACGAATTGCCGGGATGGCGGAATTGGCAGACGCAGCGGACTCAAAATCCGCCGGTACTTAGTACCATGGGGGTTCAACTCCCCCTCCCGGCACCAGCAAGAATACCACAAATAAAGCGGCTAGCTGGCGCTAGCTCAGCGCATGAGAAACACTCCACCGCAGACGCAGCGGACCTAGCGCCCTCATCTAGAACGAGCGTAAACTATATTCTACTGAAACTGTTGAGTTTATTTAAAAATGTTAGAGTGAGCATGGCTTGCACATCTGTTACACATTTTCATGTCGTTATGACATCACCTGCATCCACTACGGCACCCGAAGACCGCGAAAAGAGAGTCACTCCCACAAGCAAGACATCGGCGCAGCCACAAGACGGTCGCCGAAGTGGACCGGTCTTCCGCCATCATAGAGAACCACTCCTAGCTTGAAGTTATCGCCGCAAGCGTCCGCCAACTTCCGGAGCCCTTTGAAGTCAACCGCATTCACGGTGGCGCTCGCCTTGACTTCGATACCGACCATTTCACCACTCCCGGTTTCGATCACCAGATCAACCTCGTCCTGATCTTTGTCCCGGTAGTGGTACAAAGCGCAGCTCTCACCGAACCACGACGCCTGTTTCAACACTTCAGAGAAGACAAACGTCTCCAGCAGCGGTCCGAAGCTTGAACGGTCTTTCGCGATCCGTTCCGCAGCAGCCCCCAACAGTGAGCCGAGTAGACCGGAATCCAGGAAATGCAACTTGGGCGTCTTTACCAGCCGCTTCAATTGGTTCTGAAACCACGGTTCCACCTTTCGGACAAGAAACAACTGCTCCAGAATAGCGACGTACTTTCTGGTCGTCTTGTCGTCAAACCCAACTTCGGCGCCCATCTGCATGAAATTGGTTAGCCTGCCAGAGTAGTGGGCGAGAACCTGCAGCAGCCTTGGCATTTGATCAAGCTTTTCCACGTCGGCAACTTCGCGAACATCCCGCTGCACGATGGCTCTTATGTAATCCCGTGCCCATGTCTGGCGTCGCTTTGGATCTTCACGCCGCAGCATTTCGGGGTAGCCGCCAGTCAGCACGGCTTGTAGGAGGTCTTTGCCGATGATCAGCTCCGCGGGTTTACCGAGTTCGCTATCAAAGGCTGCTTTAAGGAAACCCGGCCTCTTGCCTCGGATTTCAGCCCGTGAGAGGGGCAGAAGGCTCACGATCTCCATGCGGCCGGCTAGACTCTCTGAGACCTGAGGCAGAGTCAGGATATTGGCTGAGCCCGTCAACAGAAATCGGCCGGCCCGACGATCATCATCGACTGACTTCTTGATGGCGCGGAGAAGGTCGGGCACTCGCTGTACTTCGTCAATGGTCGCTCGATCGAGCGCCCGTACTAACCCAGTTGGATCGCTGCGTGCCGCGGCCAGCACCGTGTCATCGTCCATGGTGATGAATTCGCGATTGCCCGCGACCAAGTCGCGGACCAGGGTGGTCTTGCCGCACTGACGCGGCCCCGTGACCATGACGACCGGCGTGTCTTTGAGCGCGGTGGCCACCAGTTCGGTGGAAAAGCGAGGAACGAGCGCGTGATTGGTATCGTCCATGCCGGGCGGAGGCTCCGTCTAGTTCGGATTGATGGTTCGTCTATTTCGGATTATAGGCTCGTCTGATCCGGAACGGAAACTGAACGGCGCCGGGACTCATTCCGGGTCGTGGTGGGCCATCTATACCTGGGTATGCGCGATACAAGGGGGCCTACCAGACCGAGCCTGTATCTTCCGACCCGGTTCCTTGATCGCCCCCCGGTCGTTACAGCTTTGCCTTAGTCAACCGGCGCAGAAGACTTTCCTTGGCGGCGTGCTCCTGGCGGAGTTCCCCCACGGCGGACTGGAATGCAGTCACCTGGCCTTGCCGGACCGCAAGATCTCGCAGGTCAATCAGAAGAGTGATCGCCTTGTCATATTCATTGGGCTGCCGCTTCTGGATGTGCACTGCAATCTGGTTCCAAGTCGCTTCTTCGCGCTTCTCCAATTGGTCCAGATAGCGAGCGCGGTTGGCCTCGTCCTCCGCTTTCCGGCGCGCCGCTTCTGCTGCTCGCTTCGCCTCCAGTAACCGTTCCCTTTCTTCCGCACGGGCATGGGCTAATGTCAGGAGATCACCGGCAGTGCGCCGCCGAATTCCGTCCGGCTCGGGCAAAGAGCGTAGCGCTTTCTGTTGTTCGAAACGTCGCAGCAATTCGTCCTTCCACCGCTCACCGGGTTCAGCGACTGCGACAGCCAGCAAATTGTTCTTTTCCTTTTCGGGCAGGCTCCGAATCCAAGCCGCCAGTTCCTCTCGATCCGGGCTAGCGTTCAGCGGCGCCGAAGCCGATGCAGCAACTTCAACCAGATCCTCGTCTATTCCAAGAAACTCGATCAGCGAACGGAGGGGAGCGGACAATTCGCCCAGGCCAGCAGGCACTGTTGGCTCCACATCGTCCTCGGCTAACTCTTCATTCTGCGCGCAAAGTAGCCATCCGAGATAAAGGCAGCGGATGTCTCCGCGCAGAAGCCCCGAGCGCAACGACATCAGCGAGCCCATCCATCCTGTGCCGTCGTCCCAGTCATCGTCCTCGAATTGATTTTCAAATGCAACGATTATAGAGTTTCCAGATTTTCGCACTTGAGCAGCTTCGCCTGGAAGCATGGCTCTGAACGCTTTGTAGTCGACCAATTCCTGCGGAAGGCGGAGATACAACTCACGCGTTCCCCAGTTTGCAACGTAAAGAAACACATCAAAGTATTTCTCCAGCAGTTTGAGAGGATCTGCCTTCAGGTCTCCCCACTCGTAGTGGTTCATGAAACTCGTGGACGTGATCGCAGCGCGCGTGGAGACGGACCGCAGTTCGGCCATCTCAGCTTTTGTCAGCGCGCGGTCTATTGCTCGAAAATCGTAATATTGGTATTCGCTCACTCAGACCCCTCTGCGCCAGTGACGGTACGCTGCGATCCATCCCGTACCGGCAGGCGCTGGCGTCGGCAACGGCAGATCGAGGATTCCGATTCTCTGCCGGATTTTGTTGCGGCGGCAAATCGCGGCGATCTGGCCACTGCGTGTCATGTCCACTTTCTCCACCACAACGTCGACACCGAGGATACTTGTGGAGAAGGGCAGAGCCAGATGCTCCTCCATCATCGTGAGAAAGCCGCCTACCTGCTCCTCCTCCCCATACGCATCCACGACCGCTTGCTCAATCAGTTTCTCCAGTTTCGCCTTGCTGAATGACGGAAGATTCATGTCGGGGTCGCGCTTCAACTTGCGTACATCCATGTGTTTTACAACGAGTTTGGTGTTCTGGTGCGTCATGTCCCTCCATTCCCATCAGAAGCGTTCAATCGCTGGGCGATGGCCCCTCGGCGGCCGCAGCGCCGATTCTGTAGCCGATGGCGCCGTAACCTCTTAGTCGCCGGGCGTACATTCGAGCCAGCATCAGCACCTGAGAATCGACATAGTCGTAGACGCGAACGACATGCTTAGCATCGTGAAGTCGATGGAGACGCCCAACATACTGTTGCAACGTTCCCTTCCAGGAAATCGGCATCGCCAAGAACAAGGTGTCCAGACGAGCGTCATCAAAGCCCTCGCCAATGTAACTGCCAGTTGCCAGGATGACTCTTGACTCGCTCTCCGGAACAGCCGCAATCGCCTCCGCAATCGTTCGGCGCTGTTTCTTGCCCATGCCGCCTTTTAGCACAAACACGTTACTCACTTTGCCAGAGAGCGCTGTCTCAAAGTACTTCAAGTGATTGGTCCTGCCGGTGAGAAGCAGCGGTGAGCGGCGGTCTCCGACTACACGCAGCAGATCGGCCAGGATCATTTCATTGCGAGCACGGTCATCTGCAAGTGCAGCGTACACTTCCTGAATCGTTGTATCGATCCGCTCGGGTGGCATGCAAAACACAGTCAACCGAGGAACCACTTCATGTTCGAACGGCGTCACTGCGGTCATAGAACGTGCGCTGAGCCTATGTCGTATCGGACCGCACTGCATGTAGATGATCGGGTGGTGTCCATCTTTGCGCTCAGGGGTTGCCGTCAGGCCAAGGATGTACCTCGCCTTTACTTGTTTCATCACCTGCTCAAAGGTGAACGCCGACAAATGGTGGCATTCGTCGACAATGACGTGCCCGTATTCTGCGACGAAGTCTTTGACTCCCTCTCTGCCGTGAGTGCTTTGGATGATGGCGATATCCAGGGTGCCGTTACGGCCGCTCTTTCCGCCCCCAACCTGGCCGATCAATTTAGCTGGAAGATTGAGAAACATCGCCAATCTGGCATGCCACTGATCCAGCAACTGTTGGCGGTGAACCAGTACGAGGGTATTCACCTTTCGCGCCGCGATCAGCCATGCGGCCACTGCGGTCTTGCCGAAAGCAGTAGGAGCGCAGAGGATCCCTTCGTCGTGTTCAGCCATTATAGAAACAGCGTCTTGTTGGGATGGGCGCAATTGGCCGCAAAACTTCACGTCAATTGAATGTCCCGTGCACCGCTCGTCACGGATGTCTGGCTCGATGTGATGTGCTTCAAACAGCTCCGTTACCTCGGCCAGACACCCACGCGGCAAAGCAATGTGGTTGGCGAGATCCTCACCGCACGCGATTATTCGCGACTTGTTAAATGTGGGAAGCCGCATCGCTTGTGCCTTATAGAATTCAGGATTCTGAAATGCGGCCAGCCGGAGCAGACGGTTCAGCATCGCCGAAGGCAGCCCATTCTTCTCGATATACAGAAGGTTTGCACGAACGATTTGAACCGCGGGTGGAAAAGGTCCCGGTATTGGGCGGTCTATTCTCTTTTGTGACGGCGGCAGTTCCCAAGGATCTCGCGGAGCGTCTACAATGCTGATCCTGACACCAATGAGATCTCCTCGTTTCTGAGCTTCCCGCACAACCGCCTCGACTGCGTCCGCCGGCATTCTTTCTGCACTTGCCAGAAATGCCCACTGATCTTGGTGCGGACGAAATTCCGAATCGACAAAAACACTGTTTCCTTCCGCACGCGGAAACTTTTGCAGAGGCAGCGCGATCAGGTTACCAAGACCTCCCTTGGGCATCGTGTCCTGGTTGGGGAAGAAGCGGTCGTAGGACTCCAGACCCACTTGGTGCCGGAACTCCATGGTTCGAGTGAGAATTGCGCAGCCTAGTTTTCGCGCAATGGTCGCGGGAATCGCTCGATCGAAGAATATCCAAACATGGCCGCCGTTTCCTGAGCGAGAACGTTCCAAAACCGCTGGCACATTCATCTCGCTACAAGCCACAAGGAACGCAGCGGCGTCCTTCTGCCAGGTCTTCTTATCGAAATCAACCGCCAAGAGCCAGCAGGTCTCGTCCTGCAAAAGTGGATAGATTCCGACTGTATGATCCCCAACAAGATGACCACGCACAACATCTTGGGTCAGTGGCCTGAACTTTCTAGTCTGGCGATCAACTTTCTTACGGTCCTTGTCTTTGGCACGTAGATATGACTTCCAATCACGATCTGCCTTCGGCATGTATCCAGATCGCCCATCGGGGCTCTCCCAGCGAATGGCATAGACATCGTCACGTCCACGGAAAAGACTGCGAAACAGCTCTATCCGCTGTTGCGCTGTACCCACTGCGGATCTGCGAACATCTGGCCCTGTGCTTATGGTCTGAGGGGTCTGAGGAATCCCGCTGATGAGTCGAGGCTCAGGAATTCGTATACTGTGCTCGATTAAAAGGCCGCGCAGCCGAGCATTTTCGTCACGGAGGCGCCTTACCTCCGCCACGGATGCCTCAAGGTTCGGAAACTCGTTGTCAGTCTTACTCAAGTAAAAAACCTGCCGGCACGCGCTGCCACTTGACTCCAAAATGATCGCACATCGCCGGCTTCCGCCATGCGCTGGATCGCACTATCGAGGAACGCTCGCCTCAAGTCATGTTTATCCGAGTGGTGCTGGAACTCGATAACATTCGGTCTGTTCCGCGATTCGAGAGAGCGCCCACAATGATCCCAATGATCCCTTGAAAATCTCCGAAACTTACACAGTAACTTCCACAGTTTCACATTGTTGTCAACGTATGTCTTGTATTATCAGTACTTAACTGGCAGACGCAGCGGACTCGAAATCCGCCGGTGCTTAGCACCTTGGGGGTTCAACTCCCCCTCCCGGCACCAAGCCCAAGCCCTAAGGAATCAGCAGACTAGCTGGCGCTAGTTGACCGCACGAGATGCGGTGGGTTTCGTCGAAAGACCTTCAGTGTGCCCACAGTGTGCCCGTAGAGCCGCTTGCTCTTCCGTGAGAACTCTCTCTTGCTCGGCTCGCTTTTCCGATTCTTGCAGCTTGAGGATGGCGTTCCACGCTGATCGTGAAACAACAGGTCGGGCACTCCTGCATGTTCACAGGCCTTGCGCCATGTCTGACGAAAATCGGAGACAGGCTTGCCATTACCGCGAGTGAAACGTGGCCATCGGTCGCTTTGCCGTGAATCAGACCAGCAAGCATCTGATTCAGCGCCTCAGTCATCATGACCTCGGGGCCATCCCGGTTCTCGTCGTCCCGGGTTCCAAGCGAATGACCTTCTGCGCAAGGTCCACCTGAGAAACGCGCATCGACAAAAGCGGAGGGCAGGCGACACTGAGTTCCTTCAGTGCGCGATTTCGAGCAAGCGATGCAAGATTGCTGGGCTGATCTGGTCCGTCAACCCAGCCACGCTTGCGCTCTTGCTAACGAAGGCCTTTGAGTTGTTCGTATTCGGCTGGAGATCACTGCACATACCAGAGCGAGTGTGGCGACCATCGGCTACACGATAGGCACTGGGTTTCAGTCCACTGGTGCAAGCAAGCGGGGCACACGCCTCCCGTATCAAACGTGTTCCATTCGTTGCCGCAGGTGCAAAACCATTTGTCCTCTTTGTGTGGCGACCAACTGCAGAGTGGGCAGCGGATGCGTGAACCGGAGGTATCGTCGCTCTGGTCTTGCTCAAGCTTACGATCCGAGACTACTGACGATTTAGCCACGATAGAAGGCATCGCTATGCGAAAAGACGATTTTGAGCTTCGGTGATCTCCACTCGTCGAGAGCACTCCTCGTCATCGTTTGTCACGTGATTGACGCGACTGCTCACAGGATAGAGCTGCATTCGGCTGGCATCATAGGACTTTGACAGTTCCGAGATCGCGGCGACGTTCTGCATTCCGGGGTCGAGCCAGGGATCGTACGATTCAGGATCTAGAATGACTGGCATTCGGTCGTAGACGGTCGCGGTCAGGGCATTGGGTGTTGTGGTTAGAATCGAGCAGGTCTTGATCCAGTTGCCGCTGGCGTCTTTCCAACCGTCCCACAATCCAGCAAACGCGAATAATTCCCCACCGTTGACCTCAAAGCAGTATGGCTGCTTGGAAGCTCCTGTCCTTCGCCACTCGTAGAACCCATCTGCCGGGATCAGGCACCTACGGAATTTTAGGGGATCGCGGAACGCGGGCTTCGTGGCGGCTGTCTCTGATTTCGCATTGATCGTGCTGGTCGCGATGGAAGGCTCTTTTGCCCAATGTGGAATGAGACCCCACTTCATGAGCGCCAATTCGCGGACGGGCTTGTTCGGGTGCTGGCGAAGTACCGGGACAGGTTGGATCGGTGCGATGTTGTAACGGGGCGTCCAGTCGTCGTCCCAAGGGGCGCTCTCGAAGTACTGCTCAATGATTTCCTTCCTGCGCGAAAGTCGGTAGCGCCCGCACATAATTCAGAGATTATCGCAGAGTGTCACGCCCCACTGAGGATAGGCCAGGCGTGGGATCAGCCGTTTCCTTCTGGTGATGCTGCTGCTTTTCTCTCGATACGAGGGTCGGGGATCAGCCACATGATCGCGACGACGATATAGCACGCGCCTGCAATCCATGAGCGCACGAATGCCAGCGGGATCGCCGCCGCGTAGATCACGATTGAAATCTTGCCTTTCTTGTCGCGCCCAATAGATGTTGCCAAAGTCGAGCCTCGCCCATGGAGGCTAATGAGCGTCTTTGTAAGGATGAAATAAGCGATACCTGCCAACAGCAGAACGACGCCGTAGACAGCGACGGGCCACGACTCGAAGTGATTCTCGTTCATCCAAGCAGTCGTGAACGGAATAAGCGATAGCCAAAACATCAGATGCAGGTTAGCCCACAGAGTCGCGCCGTTGACGTGCTGAGTTGCGTGCAGGAGGTGGTGATGGTTATTCCAATAAATGCCGATGTTAACGAAACTCAGCAGGTAGCTTAGTAATACCGGAAGCATGGGCCTTAACGCCACCAGGGTCGGTCCGCGCGGCGATTTCATTTCCAGCACCATGATAGTGATGATGACGGCGAGAACGCCATCACTAAACGCCTCCATCCGACCTTTGTTCATTGTTCGTTCTCCCGCGACGAAGCCTTAGCCGTTGCTAGCTCATCCGAGGCTTATATGCGTCGCTGAGCGTCGCCGGAATCCGCACCACATGATTGTAGACATCGTCCAAAAATTTTCCTTTCGCATAATTCTTCAGTTTACGACGGCGAGAATGCGAGTTATGGTAGCCGAGCCATCGTGTACTACTTATTACACAGGAGGGCTCCGATTCAAAAGCTCCGGGCGCTCCCATGACCAGGATGAAATGTTTTGATGGCCCGCTCTTTCGCAAGTTTGTCCAGTCGCATCAGCCAGCTCTCCAGATGGTACTCTTGCGAATACAGATGTGCCTGGTTGTACACGAGGTCCGCAGCAAGAAGAGCCTACAACTCTGGAACATATACGGCCGCGATGTGCTTGCTTTCGCCGTCCCCAAATTCGACAACTTCGAGTTTTGTTCCGTCGATCGTCAAGACCGGCTCAGGCAAAGGCTCGGGAATCACCAGCCGCTCAGGTCCCTCTGGGCCCAACTTTCCCTGTAGCATGGTCAACATCCACGGACCGTCTGTGGCGATATCGAGCGCTGCATTTGTCGGGGAGACGATCTTCGTGTTTGGAAACCGTTCTGCGATCACCTCTATGGCCCAAATCTTCCGTGACGATGTTCTTAGGTTTTATGTGTAGCGCGCCAGGCTGCTGCTGTTCGCTTGCTCCTGCGCTTCTTCGGACTCGGCATTCTTGCCTTTGAGATAGGCGAGGGTCGCGTCGAGAGACTCATGCCCATGACGGATGCGAACGGAGTTCGTTCATGCAACCCGGGCCAACTTCCGAATCGCCGACAGGTTGCCAGGTGAGAGTTCGGCGCTGTGGCCTCAGTCCGCGCGGGACTTCGACCGCGACATCGGGCCTATGTGTTCTTCCGTAGCTGATACGCCTCCTGCTCGCTGCGGTTTTCTTGCGAGTCCTGGCTCGAACGTCGCGATCAAAGCTGCCAGGGCTTCCGGCTGTTCATTCGTGGTGAGGTGACCGCCGGGCAACCGCTCAATCTGAAGGCGGAGGTTGCCCAATTGTTCCTGCGCGAGATCGACCTGTCGGTGTTCAAAGGGATCCTCGTCGCTGCCGCCTACCAGGAACGGGAACTGATCGCGATACGCCTTAAAGAGTCGACCGAAGTCGAGCCGATCGCCTTGCGCTTTGTGATCGGCCACGAAGCCCGCTCCCGCAGCGAGGTAGAACAGGCCATCGTGGCGGTCCATAGCGCTATGGAGCTCGAGGATTTCGGTGTCGGTTACGTGATAGCCTTTGGACCACATCTTCCTTACTCCCGGCATCCTCTTGAACAGCGCGAAAGGGCGGCCCATGCTCCGGCGGGCACGGTTGGGGAGGCGCCGCAACATCGGGGTGGTGTATCAGGGGTGGGAATGCCCGTCCGTGAAGAGCCCTCCATTGAAGATGAAGACTCCGCATATGTCGGGCCCGCCAGCGGGTTCGCCACTCTTTAAGCGCTCAAGCCGACGTCGCAAGTGCTCCAGAACGACAAGCGAGGAAAAGTCAAACGCGACCAACGTTGTGGACTGGACAGACAGATCGCGCCAGATTGCTTCGACGAGATCGGTGCGCTCGGCCGTACAATATCCATAGTCCTTGGGCTTGTCGCTATCGCCCATGCCGACATAGTCGAGGAAGAGTTTCGGCATCTCGGCAGCATTTGGCAAATGCGGCCGAACTTTCGCCCACCCGAATGAGCCGTCGGGAAATCCGGGCAGAAAGGAGACGGCCTGCGCAAGAATTCCTTCCCGGCGCATGAAAATCCTGAGAGGTGCGGCTTCTGTTGAAACCATGGCACGCGTTTTGGGGTCGTAGCCGACGCGCTCACCACCTGCGAACCACGCTTGGGTAGAGGGGATCATCGCCCTGCACCTCGCATTTGTTTAAGGTCCTCCGGGTTAATTTGTGGCGTCTGTTCGCCGGCCTTCGCCGAATAGATGATGAATTTGAACGGATCCGTATTCTGATTCTTTTCCATCAGCTTCTGATAGGCGAACCGCTTGGCACGTTTGATAGCTTCGCTGTTGGGGAACTTTGGCTCAGCAGTTTCGGTCAACTCTGCCGCCATTGCATACTTACCGTCTGCCGCGAGACGGTCGGCTGCTTTGACAATTCCCGATTCGGAGAGGCCTAGATACTCAACGAGAAGGTCCGCACGATCTGTACGGCTGGAATGAGACAGTCCCTGAAGGTTTGCCCCCCAATAGCCCACGTGTTGATCGTAGAGTCTGTCGATGACGTGCTCCCGCAGAATGTAGTAGGGTTCGTAGGCATCGGGTTGGTTGGCGAGCAGATCCGGCGGGATGAGGTTTGCCTCATGAATGGCGGCCCGGTCGTCACCACGGCGAATAGCCGTGATCACTTGGTCTCGCAACCATGCCAAATCCGTTTTCAAGTGGCTGAGAATAAGCGGTGAGCTGAACTGTCGCGTAAGCGGCTCGTGCCCGTGCAACAAGCCCTGCGGATTCCTGCTCACGATCACATCAATCGCGTCGAGTAATCCCTGTAAATCTCCCTCCTCGGCAAATGGAGCCCCAAGATACGGCATGATGACATCCCCCATGAACATCACTTTTTCCTGAGGAAGGTAAATCAACATGGCATCATGTGTTTCACCGCCTCGGACTGGGATCAGCTCGAATTTCGTTCCGCCGATTTCGAGGTCGGTCCGGCTGTCGATCGCAATGTCTGGTTTGTAGCTCAGAACGTCCTCGGAACTGAAGCGCTCTCCGAAGAACTGCTTTGCGAAGACGTCCGGTCCGCTGAATTCCTTCTCAAACTCTTCCTGGTAGTTGCCCCGCCCGTAAAACTTGGGGTGCGAGCTCAGGCTGCGGAAATAGGAGTGACCGCCGACATGGTCCCAATGTGCGTGAGTCACGAACACGGTCGTCAGCGGCGGCAGCCCCTGGGCATGCGCCTGCAGGGCTTCGTATGCAGCTTTCGCAAAGTCCGGTCGTGTGCCGGCGTCAATGCCAATGAGCTGATGCCGGTCCTTGGAAACCACGAAGTAGTATTCCGTGAATTCGAAACCGCTCAGGGCGTAGACATGACCCGGCACGACCTCGGCAACGCGTCGCGGTGCAAACGCATGACCTGGGACTTTGTCTTCTGAAAACGGTGTTGCGAGTGTGATCGGATGACCGAAATTACTATACCCGCTGCGGCGCAGATACTCCTGAGCTTTTGCCATGTCGCCATCATTTAACGCGAGTCTGCCGAGATGATAATAAACTTCGCGCAACCACGCCGAATGAGGGGCTTCGTCTGCGTGCTCCACACACCAGGAGAGTTCCTCCCGCGCTGCCTCACGCTGATGAAAGAATCGCGGAAGCTCAGTATGCACGATGCCGGCGATCCAGTTCACGACGAAAACCTGCCCCCCGGAGAGCTGCTTCGCCTGATCCAGGGTGGCAATCGTGTCGTTTACATATCCATAGCTCTTCAGCAGCGGCACCCTGGATGCATTTTGAGCACGCAGCAAGCCAATAATTCCCAGGTACAAAGACTTCTGAACCGGCGTCAACCTTGGCTCGAAGTCGCGGAGACGCGCGCTGAAAAATTGCGCGCCCTCATCCTGCAGATTCGAATTCGCGAACTCAGCCATCAGGATGAACATCAGCTCCGGGTCCTTTAGCGGGGCGACGCTGTTTACGGCCTTCAGATATTCGAGTTCCGGGCTGTGCAGCTTGCTCGACCGTTTGTCATTGCTGCGAAGACCGACAACGGCCGCAACAGTCAGCAACAGAACGCATAGCAAAAATCCGATGCGCAAACGAGCAGATTTCATAAGCCCTCCATTGCTTTGCTAATCGAACTATAAGATGATTAATATAATCCTATGGATTCGGGTTTTTTTTGATCGAGTCAAGAGCGGCTTTTTGTTGTTGCACCTTGGGATGATTAAAAGCATCCTATGGTTATGCGTTACCAACCTGGACATAAAGCGGAAATCCGTCAGAAGATTGTGAAAGACGCCTCGGAGCGCGTTCGTGCCGAAGGTTTAAGCGGCGCCGCGGTGTCAGCCGTTATGCGGGACGCCGGCCTGACCCACGGAGGTTTTTACAAACACTTCGCGAG
>Ga0126383_10000409_pt1 | contig 23551 bp, 20 predicted proteins | sample PanSoiMetPlot_35_FD_96882 | JGI IMG/M metagenome (GOLD analysis project Ga0126383, IMG submission 96882) | Tropical forest soil microbial communities from Panama - MetaG Plot_35 | ecosystem: Environmental > Terrestrial > Soil > Tropical forest > Bulk soil | place: Panama | collected 2016-02-17
CTCACTCGGTCTGCCGCGGTTGTCCGTGGCCTAACTTAACCGAACTGAACCGCCGTATGCGGACCCGCATGTACGGTGGTGTGGCAGGGGAGAGCAGGTGACTGCTCCCCCTATGCCGATTGTGGCGGGCGGTTCACAGCCTGGCATCCGCGATTACCGTGGGATACCCGCAAACGCCAAATGATAAAATCGGGGTTTAGTCCGCAACTGCCTGGGTGGATCTTCTGGGGACCGATCCGACAATGGAACGTAGCCGCCGTCCGGTTTTTGTGATGGGTTGCCACCGCTCCGGCACCAATCTGATGTACGACACCTTGCTGTCTGCCGGAGGCTTCGCGGTTTATCGCGGCTACATGCCAGTTTACAAGATGTTTCTCCCCGTCTTCGGAAGCTTCGCCAAGCTCGAGAATCGCACCCGGTTGATGGATACGTGGCTTCGAAGCAAGGGATATCGAAGGTCGGGCCTCGACGCGGCGGATATCCGAAATCGGATTCTCGAACAGTGCAGAACTGGCGGCGATTTCATCCGCATTGTCATGGACGAAGTTGCGCAGAAACAGGGTGCGCAACGTTGGGCGGTTTACGATCCCGATAACGTCCTTTACGTGCCGAAGGTCAAAGCTGACATTCCCGATGCCCTTTTTATCCACATCATTCGCGACGGACGAGATATTGCACTCTCGCTGAAGAAAATGGAGGGCTTCCGTCCCTTTCCGTGGCATCGCGAGGCCGATAGCCTGGAAGGCACCGCTCTCTACTGGCAATGGATGGTGCATAAAGGAAGATCGTTCGGCCGAAGGATCCCCGCGGACTATCTCGAAGTCCATTACGAAGAATTGGTCCTGAGCCCGCGCGAGGCGTTGGCGAAGGTCAGTGCATTTCTCGGCCAGAATCTCGATTACGATCACATTCAGCAAACGGCGCTCGGGCGGTTGAGCGAGACAAATTCTTCTTTTCGCGAGGACGCCGCGCGCCAGGAGATCAATCCGGTCCAGCGTTGGAAGGAGAGATTGTCGCCGGATGAAGTTGCGTCGATCGAGTCTCTCGTCGGCAGCACGCTCGAAGAGCTTGGATATCCTTTGACAACGCCCACAGATAAACGCCGTCCCGGTTTGCGGGAGAAGTGGCTTCGCACCGCTTATCCCGCCTTTCTCGATAGCAAGCTTTGGTTGAAAATCCAGACGCCTCTCGGGCGGCTGATCCCGACATCGGTCCTGGAACTACAGGATTCCCCGCAAGAAGGTTCGCCTGAAACCGAGCTCAAGGTGTAGTTAAGAACTTGGCGGTAAGTTCCTGATGCTGCTTTCAGGATCCGGCTTCGCTGCTGGGTGGGTCGGAAATTCCCATGCGTCCGGTCGCGGCAATGCGCGCAAGGGGAGTAGAACTCTTCAACCACAACTTCATATCGAAATAAATTGGATAGACCACGCGCATCACATGCGATAACAAACTGCGGCGGCGTTGAGCTTCGGGAGTTACCAGTTCGTAATTGGTCTTGACGAGCAGATCACCGATCACGCTTTCGACCTGCGCCGTTTGCTCCGGCGACAAGACTGCCCGCCAGCGGCCCACGGGATTTGATTCCTTTTCCTGCCCGTCGCCTCGAAAAGATGAGTTCGGATCGACCATTGATCCCTGGGCATTTTGCTGGATGCGGTCATAGTCGAGATCGTGATCGATGAAGGTTCCGATTTGCGCAAGAGTCTCGCGCGGTTTCTCAACCAGATCCTCGTAATGAACTTCGAGGTAGTCGGCGCCCAGGGCTCGTCCGAATTTGCGGCCCTTGCTGACGATCCATCGCCAGAAGATCGCCGGGACAAGCAGTTTGCGTTTCTTATCCCAGGGCAACGGCCTAATCCATGCGATGCGGTCAAGCGAAACGGTGACGTCACGGCCGTCGCGAATGATGTGAATGATCAACGCGTCGGGAATGAGCTTTTTGATGAGAGGCAAATAGAGCAAGTGCAGGGGCGTGCATTCTGCCCACCGCTCGACGCCCTGCTTACGTGCGATAGTTTCCATCAAAATGCGCAGGAAGTCCCCGGCATTACGGCACTCTTCCAAAACTCGGGGCTCGATTTCTTCTCGCGTCAGGCCGGAGCGATAAAACAGCCTGCTGCGAAGCCAGTTGTCGAGAAGGATCCGGCGATTCTCCCGCCGGGCAAGGTTTCCGAACCGACGAGCGAGCAAATTGAAAGTGTTGCTTTCGGCGTGATAGTTAGCGAAGCCACCCGCAGATAGCAGCGTGTGATACAGAAGCTTTGTGCCCGAGCGTCCGCAGCCCAGGACAAAGACCGGCGCTTTCGCCCGTACTCTCGCATTAGCTTTCTGTTGCCTGAGGACTTCAGAGGCCGCATTCATCGTCAACCTTAAGACTTACTCCACGCCAGCAATAGCGGCATTGACCGCATCAACGTCAGCACCGAGATCTCGCCCACCCGGGGCGACACCCGCGCCAGGCGAGGCTTTCTGGCAGGTCGCTGCCTTTTCGCGGCACAACCGCGGATCCTTGCTGATGGTGTCCTTAACATCGCGGACGCCCGCAGCTTCAACCGATCCAACCGTAAAGTTGCCGGGAGGCCACGAGGTGGAGCGTCCCCCGATAATCAGGTTCTTTTCGAACTTGAATGTGGCGAAGCACGCTTTCAGGACCGCCTCCGCACCTTCTTTTTGCGTTTTGGTCGCGCAATTTGTGGGACCTCCTCCGGCGGAAGCGACAGCCGGCCGGCGATCTCCAATCAGAAAGACGCTGTTGGTGAGACTGAAGTTCTTCAGTCCTTCTTCCTTGTTCATGATGGATAGCAGCGCTCCACGCACGAACGCCGTCACGTGATCGATCTGCACGTCGTGGAGGGGAGGCTTGATCGAAAGCAACGAGAGAAAAGCTCCTCCTCCTTTGTAGTCGACATCATGAAGGTCGTCCGCGATCACGTCATGAATACTGTATCGACCGCCATCCGCTGTATCGCCGCCGGTTTTGGAAAGAACATTCGAGATACTGAAAACGCCACCGACATTGCGGATTCGAATGAACCGCACAGTGATGTCAGTCACCTGGCACTTCGGACACTTATTAGCCTGGTTGCGCGGATTCAGCAGAACCGAAAAACCCTTCTGCGTGAATCCGCCCCAGCAGTTCTCGAGCAGGTTCGCTTCGAACAGTAATCGTTGGGCGTTCTTCAGTTCGAAATGATTCTTGACGATGTACGGATTACCTGAAGGGGTAGCGACGTAGCCCGGCGCGCCTTCCATCCATGTCATTGGCTTGAAGAGGTGGTTACGGCGGATCTCGATGTCCGTGGGGTTTACGGTGGCACCGCTGCCACCAAACAAGATGTTCTCGCCCGATCCTTCCAGAAAGTTGTTGACGATCTTGAAAGTGCCTGTCGGCCTATCGCCGTTGCCGCCTCCGACCGCGCCCGCGTCCGTGCATTTTCCCGTACGCGCCACGCAGTTGAACCCGTTGAGATATGAATTGATGACAGCTATGGACTGCGCCCCTTGGACCATGCCAACGCCCTTGCCGACCTCCGCGCCTTCGCCGGGATGCAGCCAGTTTCGGTCGATGATAACGTGATGCGCGGCCTCCATCGTGATGAGGCGTCCGATGTTGGTCGCTGGATCTGTGGTCCACTCGATCCCAATGAAACGGTAGTGATCTCCAATGGTGGTGCCGGATGGCCGTCGCACAACCAATGTGGCCATCAACTTGGCAGGTCCACCTGCAGGCTGCGAGTAGGGCGGACGTCCAGGCAAGCTGGCAACCCCGGCCCAGGCGGGCGAGATCCGTGTGCCCTCGGGCGGCAGCTTCGAATCGGGGGTATCAGTGCGGATCGTGATGTAATGCTGGTCATCGCACTTTTTTACAGGAAGATCCGAGACGTCATAGGAAGCCCCGGCCTGCAGCAAAATCGTATCTCCGCACTTCGCGCCATCGATGGCGGAGGCAAGGTTCCCGCCGCCAGAGACTCGAGTCTGTTTCCCGGGAGAAGGTGTTCCGTCCAGCCCCGTGTAGTAGCAGGCCTTCGGCAACTCGGCAGGACCGTCTTTATCCCCGAACTTTGCAACGTTGCCCTTGCCGCAATAGGCGTTCTCGTCGGTCGGGGGACCGTCAGCGGCCATGAGGCCTCCGACGAGGAGCAGAAAGGTAACGCCGAAGCACAAAAACCGAAGAAGTTGGGTGACCAGGGACGTTTTGGGAGAGGGAACCGGCTGTGGCGTCACGATCAGATTTCTCCTTGTCGCACGCCCCATGCGTCGATCCATAACGCCCGCGGAAAGGCCTGCGGCGGGTGTCGTTCGGGTTCGATGATAACACGCTGCCAGACCACTTTCGGCACGAGGTCGCCTCGGATGGGCACATATACAGGAGGCAAAAAAGAAAGGTCCGCGGGCTGACCGCGGACCTCATTTCCAATTGCAACTTTGACTATTCGACTCCAGACAAAGCGTTCTCGAGCGCCGCTATGTCCGCGCCCAGGTCCTTGCCATCCGTACCCGCATTCTTGTAGGGGCTGTTCGGCTGCAGGGCATAGTCGCCCTCCAGGCCGCCGTCGTATTGCGCAAATCGCACGTCGTTCGGGTTATCGGGAAAGAAGTTCCCCGACGGCCACGAGCTTGGTGGAAATGCGTCCGGAGTGGCAATCAGTGCATTGTTGCTGAAGGAGTTCGGCACAAAGCAGTTGTTGATCTTCTCTGCCGGTGTTCCGGAGTATGCACAACTCGTCTCGCCTCCACCGGTATTCCACACGGGATAGCGGCCGGTCGATACCAGGTTGTTGGTGAAGACCAGTCCGTACATCTTCGGGTTGGCCGCCACGTTCCCCATCGTCATCAGATGGCTGGTTGGATCAGGGAATCCCGTAACGTGGTTAACGGTGATGGTGTTCAGGGGATTGGCTGGCCATCCATTCTGGAATTCAAACAGAGAGCCGCCGCCCACGTAGTTGTGGTTGATATCGTCCAGAACTACGTCGTGGATACTCCACCGGGTACCCGCATAAGCCGGCGCTCCATTCGTGCCATCGCCCGAGATAATTGTGCCCATTGCCATGCCACCACCGGCGTGATCAATATGCACAAGACGCACCGTCACGTCCGTGACCTGACAGATCGGGCAGACATTGTTGCCATCCCGCGTGTGCTGGTTCTTCGGCGTAAGCAGGATGGCGTGTCCTGTCTGGCTGAAGCCTCCCCAAACGTTCTCCATCAGGTTTGCTTCGATCAGCACGCGGACGGCGTTTTTCAACTCGAGATGATTCTTGACAATGAACGCATCACCTTTCGGACCGCCCACGAACTTCGCATTGCCCTGCATCCACTGCCAGGGCTTGAAGAAGTGATTTCGGCGGACCTCGATATCCGTTGGCGTTACAGTCGCAGCTCCGCCACCGAACATTACTGCTTCACCCGCCGCTTCCAGGAAGTTCCCTTCGATCTTGAATGGGCCATCCTGATGATTACCATTTCCACCGCCGACTGCATGTGAATCGGTACAAGTGCCGCTTACCGAGGTGCAATGAAAATCATTGAAGTAGGAATCGACGGCGGCAGCGTAGTTCATACCTTTGAGCGAAAAACCGTTGCCGGTTTCATCCTGCGCGGTTCCATGCAGCCATGAGCGATCGACGATGATGTGATCGGCGGCGCCTTCATCCAGGCTGACCAGGGTTGGCGAGCCTTTCACGCCGGCTGCCCGCGTGATCTCAAGCCCCAGCAAGCGATAGTGATTGGCGCCCGACTGAAGCACAACCGGCCCATCGCCCATCCCGGTGCGTACTAGCTTCGCCATGACATTCCGTGCGTTCGTGCACACGTATTGCGGACGTCCTGTCAGTGAGCCCACTCCGGCATAGCACGGAGTCGCACGCTGACCCTCCTGCGGCAATTCGCTGTCGGCGGCGCTAGTGCGGATTACAATCCAGTGGTTGTCGTCGCAGTTCTTCGCCGGAAGAGTGAAGGTTCCAGAGAAGGTTGCGCCCGCCTGCAACTGGAGCGTGTCTCCGCAGTGCGCGCTGTTCAGCGCTGCCTGCAAGTTGGCGCTGGCGTTCACCGGGATCACGGTTCCGGGCGCAGGCGAATCCGCCATCGAAGTTGCCACCGTGACTCTGGGCAATTCCGCGGGGCCGTCGAAGTTGCCGGATGCCGCATCAACGCTCAGCGAGAAACTCTTCTGCGCCGTTTGTGCCTTGGAATCTTTTACGCTGACACTGAAATTGAACGTGCCGGTACTGGTCGGAACGCCGCCAAGCTGCCCGGTATTTTGCCCGAACGCAAGACCCGGGGGCAGGCTTCCGGAAACGCTCCAGGAATAGGGCTGAGTTCCACCCGTCGCGTTGAATGCCGCGCTGTATGTCTGTCCAGTTTGCCCATCAGGCACGCCGGTGGTGGTGATGGCAAGTCCATTCTGGCTCTGAGGGGGCTCTACAACAACCTTGGCCACGCCTTGCGTCCGGGAATCGGCCTTGCTTGTCGCAGTGATAAAGAAATTGCTGACGGCGTTCACGACCGGCGCGGTGTAGACACCCTGCTGCGTGATTGTTCCGGACGATGCGGACCAAGCGACATCTTTGTTGTCAGTGCCAGTCACTGATGCGGTGAAAGCCCGCGTCTGGTTCGAAACGACAGTTGCACTTGAGGGCGAAACATTCACCCTGATCTGGTTGCCGCCACCTGGAATCACGGTAATCGAAAAGTCGTGTTCACCCTGGTCGCCGAGCGGCGCGTCGGTCACAAGCACGTGAAATGAGAATGTCCCGCTCGAACGAGCCGTGCCAGTGATCGAACCCGTCTTCGGATTCAAAACCATCCCAGGCGGCAAATTGCCCGAACTGATCGCGAACTGATACGGCGTGTTTCCGCCATTCACCGATAGCACGGCGTTATAAGTCTCGCTGGTGGTGGTAGATGGCAGAGACCCGCTGAGAATCAGGTTATTTGCCTTTATCTGGCTGTTGGAATTTTGTCCGGTCAGGCCGCAAGACGCGGTCATGACGGCAGCGATGAAGATCGCTAGGCACAGCAGCGGGTTTCGTCCTGCAAAATGGTACAGCGTGCGACAGGCGAAAGAGTCACAAACACCCGAACATTGTTTGGACATCACGAGCCCTCGTTGACAGAGATGGGGGACGCTAGCTCGAGTCCTCAGGCTCGAATCTAGCTGCGAGGCTCGAAACGGCCCAGATACCGGAGGGCCCTGTCGTGGTACAACTCGGTCGTACACATGGGATTTCTGTGCAGATTCCCGTTATGAAGGGTCCGGAAGGCCACGTAATCGACAGGTAACCATTGCAGTTGCAGCGGAGGGGTTTGAGGTTAGCTCGATTTTCGAGAGGCTGAAACAGTCGTGCTTCAGGCGGGCTTACTCAGCGCCGCCAAGCAAGGCGGCCCGCATGCGGTCATACGCGCGGTTTCCCAGCATTCGCCGAATAGTATGACGCGTGGTGTCCTGCAGCCGCTTGTTCCACAGGCCTCGCCCCTGGCAGATTGCCTCAAATTCATCGAGGGACATTGTCCGCAGCATGGCTACACGGCCTAGCTCATACTGGCTGGTTGTAGCGGTATTGGGATGAAGCCGGCTATTCGCTACAGAGCGAAATCCTGCGCGCCGGGCGCTCTCTAGAGTCCGGCGATCATATCGCCCGCCTGGACACGAGAAATGTTCAATTAGGTGGCCGAGCGCCTGCTCGATCCTTAGCTTGGCATCCCCGACCTCGCGTTTGAGCTCTGATTCGGGAAGGTCCGAGAGATACGGATGGGTCATCGAGTGACATCCAAGCTCGAATCCTTGCCCATCGAGTTCCCGCAACTGTCCGGACGATAGATAACCAGGGGTATCAAGAAATCCCGCTGTGATGTAGAAGGTGGCATGAAATCCGACTTCACGCAGGACCGGAGCGGCAGCGATGAGGTCGGTTTCACAGCCATCATCAAAGGTGACGCAGACACTCGATTCTTTGGGATACTGCAGAGCTTCGCTTACATTGACACCGCGAAAACCGGCGTCTTTCATCCGAATCATCTGGGCACGAAAATTTTCCACGGGGAGGATGTAGCGAACGTACCCGGGCTCTGCCTGGCACAGGGCACGCCCCTGCAGTTCCAGTTCGTGGTACATCAGAAATACGATTTGAGACGAAGCCATTCAAAAGCCCCGATGGCGTTGCCGTCAGGCTTGCTTTCCTTCGCCAACAGTTTGCGCGTGACGATCGAGCATGGCGAGCAACGGTGCGCGAAGGAATGGACCTCCCGCCAGCAAGCCGCTGAGCAGCGGGTTTTTCTGATTGCAACGCAATGGAGAGTTATCGAGTGTCAGTACGAATCCACCTGCGCTCTCGACTAGCGCCGCACCTGCGGCCACGTCCCATTCATTTTTCGGAACCAGCGTGAAAGTGAGGTCAGCTTTGCCGGCTGCGACGAGACCAAGTTTATACGCTACCGATCCCATTGGCCGCATGTTGAACTCCGCGGACTCAAACTGCTTCCACTCGCCGCGCTTTACTTCGCTCCGGCTTGCAAGCACGAGCGCGCCATGCAGGTCTTTGCTCTGGCTGGGTTGGGACGGTTGGCCGTTATAGGTGACACCGGTATCGCGTGATCCCAAAATCAATTCGTTCGTAGCCGGATTGCAAATGCCGCCGGCAATGGGGATACCATCCTCTACCATAGCAATCGAAATGCAGAATTCAGGGATCCCCTGTACGAATTCGCGAGTGCCGTCAAGCGGATCGACCACCCAGACGCGTCGTTTGTCGAGCCGAGAAAAGTCATCGACACTCTCTTCCGAGAGCCAGCCCTCGTCATCGCGCAGAAGATTCTCGCGCAACACGCGGTCGACCGCCCGATCCGCCTCGGTAACGGGATCGTGCCCGGCTTTGTATTCAGCTTCAATCGCTCCGGGAGTGAAGCGATTTAAGACTTCGCGGCCAGCTCCGAGAGCTGCGTGGATGCGATTCAAAATGTCCTGTATCGAAGAAGAAGTCATCGGCCCCTTGTAACAGTTCTCAGTTCTCAGAAAAACAGTTGCCAGTTCTCGGTTCTCAGAAAAAATCGAAAGTGGATCTCCAACTCTTCGTTCTCACGCTCCACTGGGAACTGAGAACCGATAACTGAGAACTGATTTCTTTACGCCCACAACATTCGCGCCCCGGTCATCAGGAGCACAGCGCAAAGTATTCGCCGCAGCCAAAGCACAGGAACGCGAGTGCTCAGATGCGATCCGATCAGGCCCCCCGGAATCGATCCCAACAGAAGAGACCCAACCAGTCTTAGGTCCACATTGCCAAGCTTCCAGTGCAGCAGGCTAGTTACGCCAGTCAGGATGACCGCATGCACAATATCTGTGCCCACCATGACCTTGGGGGCAAAGCTGTAGAAGAGCAGGAGAAGCATCATGATGATGCTGCCTGAACCAACCGAAGTCATACCGACAAGAAACCCGCCGACCACGCCGATTGCGCTCATCCCTGCGAACGACTTTAGCGTGGGCTGGCGCTTGGCCAAATGCTCTTCGATTCGTCCTTGAAACATGAGGAGGGCGGGAATGCACACCAGCAGCAGGCCAACTGCCGACTTGATGAAGTCGTTCACGCCATTGCCGTAGACATTGCGGAGGTGCTGGAGCAATGTCACGCCCAGAATCGATCCGGGTACGCTCCCGCAAGCCAGCGCGATCACCACACGGCGTCGGACCGTGCCCTTTTGCAGATGCAAAACGCTGGCAGGGATCTTGGTCAGGAAGTTAAAGAGCGCATCGGAGCCAACCGCGATGATGGCAGGAACTCGCAGACCAAAGATGAGCACGGGCAGCAGCAATACGCCGCCGCCCAGTCCCGTCAACCCGATCAGCGCACCTACTCCAAAGCCGATCAGGACTTTTGCCAACAAGAATTCCATTGCCGCTGCGTTCTCATGGTGGACCGGGGCAAGCCGGCCCCCGGTTTTAGTGCCCGCTGCCGTTGACGCCGATGAAGCCCTCGCGTTCCAGGTGCAAAATGATAGACTGGGCCGCTTCTTCAGGACTCAATTTGGCTGTGTCGATGACCACTTCCGCCCGGTTTGGGGCTTCATAAGGATCCGAAATTCCGGTGAACTCCTTTACGATGCCCGCGCGTGCCTTGGCGTATAGCCCTTTTCGGTCGCGCTGCTCGCAAACGTCGATCGAAGTTGCCACATGCACCAGGATGAAGCCGCCGAAGGGTTCGACCATCTGGCGCACAGCTTTCCGGGTCGCCTCATATGGGGCAATTGGCGCGCAAATCGCGATGCCACCGTTCTTGGTGATCTCCGACGCCACGTATCCAATTCGCCGGATATTGATGTCGCGGTGCTCCTTCGAGAAGCCCAATTCCGACGACAAATGTTTGCGTACCAGGTCGCCGTCCAGAAGCGTAACGGGGCGCCCACCCATCTCGAGGAACTTCGTGATCAGAGCGTTGGCAATCGTAGACTTACCTGAGCCAGAAAGTCCGGTGAAGAAGATCGTCACGCCCTGCTTGTGTCGCGGCGGATAGCTCCGACGCAACTCGTGTACGACTTCCGGATAGGTGAACCAGCTCGGAATGTCGCGGCCCTCGTTCAGACGGCTGCGCAATTCCGTCCCGGAAATGTCGAGGACTTTGGCGCCCTGCGGGACTTCGTCCGCGGGAACATACCGGTCATCGTTTTCGAGGTACACCATCATCTGGAACGGCACCATGGTGACGCCCATTTCGTCCTGATGCTTCTTGAAAAGCTCTTGGGCATCGTAGGGGCCGTAGAAGGGCTTGCCATCTGTATCCTTGCCAGGACCCGCGTGGTCGCGGCCGACGATGAAGTGCGTGCATCCGTGATTCTTGCGGATCAGCCCATGCCAGATCGCTTCACGCGGTCCGCCCATGCGCATAGCCAGTGGCAGCATGGATAGCTTCACCGTGCCGTGCGGATACTTTGAAAGCAGCAATTGGTAACAACGCGTGCGGATGAAATAATCCACGTCGCCAGGTTTGGTCATCCCGACCGAGGGATGAATCAATAGGTTGGCCTCGACCTTCTTAGCAGCACGCAACGTCAATTCGACGTGCGCCCGGTGCATAGGATTACGGGTCTGGAAAGCAACGATGCGCGTCCATCCCAGCCGGCTGAACTCCGCCCGCAACTCAGCGGGAGTCAGGCGCAAGGTGCGGAAGTCATAGTGCGATGTCGGCTGCAATCCTTCGACCTTGCCACCGACGTACCATGGGTAGGCTTTGTTGATTGCGTAATCGGCGCCAGGATGTGCGCTGCTGGTCGACCCGAATACTGCTTGTGCCTCTGCCTTGCGATCGGCTTGCCAGACGTCCTGGACATGCAGAACGGCGATCATGACGCCTTCAGGATCGCGAAGCGCGACTTTGCTCGATCCTGGAGTGAGTTTCTTGGCGAATTCCTCGCTGACATCGAGCGTGATCGGCATCGGCCACAAAATCCCGCTCGTAAGTCGCATGTTGTGACACACGCCCTCATAGTCGGCACGTGTCATAAACCCGGTCAGTGGCGAGAAGCCACCGCTCATCAATAATTCCAGGTCGCAAAGTTGCCGTGCAGTCAGGTCCCATGACGGCCATTCTTTGGAATGCGCTTTCAACTCCGCGGCGCGCTCGGCCGGCACTTGTAATTCAATGAGTTCTCCCCCATGTGGGGCGATCAGATGGCTCGTCGAAGCGGTCAATTCAGTGATCCTCCAGGGTATTTGCTTATAAAAATGGCTGTTTGATTCCACTAGTGCGGGCAACAACGGTTCCCATGTAGTCTTGGATCTCGCCGGGTCGGCGAGGCCCTCAATTGGCATAAAGTTCAGGCTATATCATTCGCATTAAAACCGCGTAACACCAAAAAGGAGCAATTCCGCTTCCGCTCGCAGCTCCACCATTCGACGTAAATGGTTGAAAACAAGCGTAAAGTTTACTGAAAGGATTCGGTGTTTGGCCGCTCCGTCTCAGAGTGAAAAAACTTGCTACATTTGCCGACCACGATCGGAAACCAAGATGCAAATTCGGGAAACTCTAGCCTTCCTCCTGATAGGTCACCGCGACCGGGATTTCCGTTTTTGCCGGCGGGCCGGGCTTCTTCGGCCCAACAAGTTCCGCAACATGAAATGCGCGCTTTGTCTTGTAAGCCCAGAGCAGGCCGACTCCGTAAACCAGCCCACCCGCCGCCAGCTGAATCAGCAACTCGCGCCAATGATGCGCATAAAACCAGCGCTGTAATAACAGCAGCGTTGCTACCATCGGCACCACCAGCAAGAACGGCAACGCGAAAGATTCGCGGACAAACGTCAGAACCGGTACACCGAGCTGCTTGCGCATGTGGCGCGGCAAAAAGAACAGGGTCGTTAGCAACATCGGAATTGCTGTACCAAGCGCGTCACCTACGATGCCCAATGGATGAACCAGAATGATGCTGATGATCAGGTTCGCAATGCCCTCCATGAGGACAACCAACGCAAACGTGCGATGCCGGCTCATCCCCATCAGGATGCGGCCTGACGCCGCCTGCATAAACAGCAGCGTCACCGGAATAATCAGGATCACTGTTACCGGATAGCTGACTGCAACATACTTTCGCCCCATCCACACTTCAATGATCGATCTACCAAGGATGAGCAGTGTTGCAGCCATGGGGAAGATGGTGAACGCGCAAGCACGGTTGCCTGCCACGTAGATTTTCCGGACACGGTCGAGATTTCCGACCGCCTCCGACTGGCTCGACATGGGCACAAAAATCTGCGCTAGGCTTGCTACCAACTCTTGGGCGTAGTCGACCAGTCGAGCTCCCACGTTGAAAAAAGTCACCGCGGTCGTTGACAGCATCCCGCCGAGCACCAGTTCGTCGGTGCGGAAACGAAGGCGCGCCGCGATGATGATGATCAGCGTCGTGCCGCTGTAGTGCGCCATGTGCTTGAACGATTCCCTGTCGACATATCGCAAGCCAATCGGTATTCGCAGCAGATGGAATACGATGAAGCCTCGAACGATGGACGAGAGGATCGGCAATGCGACGGTAATCAGAGCCACCGTCAACAGTCCGTAGCCGTGGTGGAGTGCAAGAACAATCAGCGCCGCGCGCAGCAGCGTCGAGAGAATGCTCGTCCAATTAGTGATGTAAAAACGTTGCAGGCCATCGAGGATTCCGCCGAAGACGCCCAACGGAAATCCGAGCGCCACCGACGCGCCCACCATCAACATGAGCCAGCGTGCCTGCTGGTGAAACTCAGGCGGCACTCGAAAAATGTGGTCGATCAATGCCGCAAGCACGAGCGTGACCGACATCGCAAGCAAGCCAGTCATCGCGTAGGTAAACAGACTCGTATTGATGTGACGTGCAAGCTTCTCGGTTTCGTTTGTAGCGGTGTACTTTGAGACGTATCGAATGATGGAAGAACGAATTCCGAGATCGAAAAGGCCGTAATAACCGGTAATTGAGAAGATCAGAACCCAGATGCCGAAGGCGGCGTCGCCCAGCCGATGCACGATAAAGGGCGAAAGAAAGACGCCGACGATAACATTGATCGCCAGTGACGACCAGCTCGAGCCCACGTTCTTGATGATTTCCGATTTCTGCATTCAATCCTGTCTCTGAATTTAATCGTTCCGAAAGGTTCGCTTAGCGCGCGGGCAGCGCGGCTAGCACACTCTCCGCGCCCGCTACAGGAGCAGCATTCGTCATCAGCTCGTAGCCTAGCCACTTCATCAGCGGTCCCCATGTCGCTTCAATTTGCGCTACGCATGGCTCGGGCAATTTCGTCTTCCATCCTCCAGCAGTTGCCGTCCCGACGAATGGAATGTCCTTGCGGCGGCCCTTTGTGACCACCCACGCATCGGATTCCTTTTTCTCCATCGATCGCATGTTGTCGGCCGAGCTTCGTTCGACCGCCTGATGGATGCGGTCGGCACTGACATCGATCCCCAGCAGCAAGGCGAGCTTTGATAGTTCGCGCGGAGTGTTGGCGATCATGTCTTCGTAGCGAAGAAGGAGGAAATCCGGGCTCTCTCCGCGCGTGGCCAACCAGCTCACGACGTTTTCTTTCCAGGACCCATAATTGCCGAGTTCGCCACTCACGAAACGGGCGACGAACTTCTCCATCGGATAGCCGTCGTCAATCTTTCTTCCTTTGAGGTGGAAGCGATACTCGGAGAGCACGACGTCACGCGGGTCGCGCACCACGTACACGACTTTGCGATAACGATGGTCGTAATAGTTGTGAGTCTTGATGATCCTCGGCCGCCGCGCATTTTTCAGTGACCTCCGCGACGATACGGCGGTTGCCGGAACTAAGCTATCGAGGTTGGAGAAGCTGACCGTCTCGTTAGGATAGGCGAGGCTCGCGACCAGAAAACGCGTCCAAGTGCTGCCCGACCGCGGGTAGGAAATGATGAACGTGTCATCGGGACGTACACCGAAATTCCTTCCCGCATGATCTTTTCCCAATACGGTCTTCAGAACCAGCTTAGCCCCGTAAAGCATGAACTCTCCTTGGAAATTCCCCCACCCTCAGTCGAGATAGGCCGAATACCGCAGCCACTGCTCAACCATCTGCATGCCTTCGCGAAACTTGATGCGCGGTTCATACCCCAATTCGCGTCGTGCTTTCGCGATACTGAAAAACACCGTAGTGCTCTGCGTTGCCACCGTCACGGGATCCGGGATGTACTTGCCGTTCTTATGCGCCGCTGGTGGTCGCTGAACTCCGAAGCGGGCGCGCAAACGATCCCGCTTTTCTGGAGGAAGGGAAGTCACCCATCCCCAGGCGCGCTTCATTACCGCTTCAGTTGCCGGAATCTGCATCAGGATGTGGCGGAACTCTTTGCTCCGGGCGACTCGCGCCGTAGCCTTGATCGATCCAGCCAGCATGCCCACGGTTTTCGGCAGAGCACGGTCGATTTCCTCGCGGGAAACGCCGCCAATTATTAGTTCAGGATTGATCATGCGCGCATGGGCGCGGATGAAGTCGCCCCATGTAATGGTCTCGCCGTCCGTAATGAAGAAGACCTGGTTCAGGGCGCGGCCGTTCTCCATCGTGAGAAACATGGCATCGATCAGGTTATCGACGTGTGTCGTATTGCATGCTCCGCGGCCGTCGTCGATGTATGCCACCCTTCGTGTGCGCAAATCGTCCATCAGACGGGTCGACCAGGCCGAATAGGGCCCCCAGACGATCGATGGACGCAAAATACTGACCGGCAGTCCGCGGTGTCCGTAACGCAAAACTACCCGCTCGGCGGCTGCCTTGTTGTCGCAATAGGCATCACCTGTTTTTCGGATGGGGGTGTCCTCTGTCTCTGAACCGGGCGGCGGAGTAATTCCGTATACAGCTGCCGTGCTGACGTGGACAAAGCGCTTCACGCCAGCCTCGCGAGCGGCTGCCAACATATTTTCAGTGCCGCGCACGATTGCCCCGGCATTTCCAAGTCCGCAATGAATGACGATCTTGGCATTGCCGATCGCTTGCCGCAGTGTTTCCGGCTGCATCAGGTCGCCAGCAACAAGCTCAATCGGAAGCCGTGCGATGCGCGCTGCTTTATGAGTGCTCCGTACCAGGGCGCGAACCTGTGGCACTCCGGCCTGCCACAATCGCTCGCAGACACGACCGCCGATGAATCCGGTGGCGCCGGTAACTAGAACAGATTCCTGACGCCAATTCATACGCGGGCCTCGCATCGTTCCACCGCGTTTTCAGCCCAGGGTTCGGGAATGCGGCGCTTGTGCGCATAGCAATTCTCGATCAGTTCCATCACGCGGACCGCTTGCCAACCGTCAACCTCGGGGTTGGTTCCATTGACGATGCTGTGAATGAAATTGTCGAGCTGCCGCCGGTACGAGCTGCCACTTTCGGCATTCTCGTGACGCAATGTCTCACTTAGCGGTTTCCCGCCGACCGTTCGATGAAGAACGACTACATCAGGATTGTGAACTGCGACTTCAGCATCCGCCTGTGTGCCATGCACAAGCAGGCGATTCTTGAGTGCAAACGTGCGGCTGATACGCAGCCGGCCTTTGATCTCGCCAAGTTGGCCTTCGTGCCGGACGTCTAGGATTGCGTTCGCTTCGATTCCGCTACCCCAGTCATCATCCTGATAATCGAAGGCAGTAATTGGGCCGAACCAGTCGATCACGCTATCGATCATGTGCACGCCGAAATCGACGAGTGCTCCCCCTCCGGCCTTCGCTCGATCGAAATAAAAACCGGAGGCGCTCCGCCAATCGAAGGCGCCGCCATATTGGAAGTCGTATTCGCGGACGGTACCCAGCAATCCTTCCCGCATCGCCAGCGCAAGCAAAGATCGACTTTCGAAGAAGCGCCGGTTCATACCGACTGCCAGAATCAACTTCCGCTGCGCAGCAAGTTCGGTGCAAGCACGGGCCTCGGCGGCTGAGATCGCGAGCGGCTTTTCACAAAGCACGTGGACACCAGCCAAAAGAGAGTCCCGATTTACCGCGTCGTGTAGATGATTGGGCAGGGCATTGATGACCGCATCGACGCGTCCCAGCAATTCACGGTAGTCAGCGACGGCCTGGCAGCTCAGGCCGCGACGGTCGATCAGACTTTGCGCGCGTGAGAGGTCCGAATCAACCAGCGCGATGAGTTGGACATCAGGATGATCGCTCACTGCCGGAACATGTTCGCCGCGGGTGATCGCGCCGCAGCCGAGAATGGCCAGACGGAGAGGCATTTTCATCGGCCATGCTCCGGCGAAGAAATGGCCGCAGCATACAAAGTTTCGGTGATCTCGACTCTGCGGGACACAAGTTCGTATCCCAGGTGCACCATAATGTTTCCCCAGGCAGTTTCGATAGCGGCGACAGCTTCGGGTCTGAGCTGATCCTTCCAACCGCCCGCGCTCGCCGTTCGGATAAACGGGATATCGTCACGTTTGTCCTTGGTGGAAACCCAGTCCTTGCCCTGCGTCTTTTCAAGTTCCCGCATACGATCGGCGGAGCTTCGTTCGACGACGATCGCAAGACGCTCCAGGGAGGGTTCAATTCCGTAGAAATGGGCGATGCGCGAGAGCTCCCGCTCGGGATGAGCCTTCATATCTTCGTAACGAAGGAGCAGGAATCCGGGACGAGCGCCACGGGCGAAGACCCAACTCGCCACGTTTTCGCCCCAGGTTCCCCAACCAGCCGAGACCAGGCGTCCTGCAATGCAATCGTCGACGTAACGCCCTAGTGGGTAGTTGTCGTCGATATGCCGGTATTTCCGGGAGAAATCGTAGTAAGAGAGCAATACATCGCGCGGATCGCGGACCACATAGATGACGCGCGGATAGCGCGGATCAAAGTAAGAATGGCTTTTGATCGAGCGTGGGCTGGGAATGCTACGCATGTAGCGGCTCGACTGCGCTTCCGTGTCGGGCACGAGCCGTTCGATGTTGGCGAATGTTGCGGGAGCTTCGGGGTGCAGGAGATTGGCCACCAGAAAGCGCGTCCAGGTGTTGCCTGAACGAGGGTAGGAAACAATGAAGGTATCGTCGGGCCGCACAGCGAGCGTTCTTCCCGCCGTGTCGCGGCCGAGGACATTCTTCACAACGCGTTTTAGGCCATACATCATCGAATCATCGAGTCCTGCGAGAACTTCCAACGCAGCTTTTCATCAGACTGCATCCAATTTCGCTTTCAGCTTTCGCTTGCGCGCCGCCGTCTGGCTCTCGCGCAATCCAAAGTACCCGCCGACCGCTCTAGGCATGGCACGGAGTGCCCATGCTGTCCAACGGCTCTTGCGGTCCTGAAGCAACACGGATGCCTGTTCTGCCGCCGCCGCTGCTTCCTGGTAACGTTTTTCCCGCAGGTACTTCCTCATCAGCTCGCGCTGAATCTTGCCTTGCGTCATCGCGATCAGTTCTTTGATGAGTTCCCGTTGGTCGGCTGAAAGCGCCAACGTTTCAAGGGTCTTCTTGTAGATCTCGATCCTGGCCTGCTTCAGCAGTTGCAAGTCCGATGAAAGCCCACCGGTGAGCAGTCGATGCTCAATTCCAACGCCGCGGTGGAAGTCGAACCGGCATCCGCGAAACGCCATTCGCAACCAGAGATCGAAATCTTCGCAGCGGCGAAAGCGCTCATCGAACAGGCCGGCATCGATCATCGCCTGCCGTGAAGCCACCACGGCGGAAGTCATGACGCAGCATTCTTCCTTCAGCAATTTTTCGAATGTCACCGGCGGATGCTGCGGCTCGCGTTCGAATGCTCGTCCTGATGGAACGCCGTCGCGAAAAATGTATGAGTCCGAATAAGTTAAGACCAGCCCGTCCCGCTCCAGCAGTTCCACCTGCCGTGCAATGTGGTCCGGGAGATAGACGTCATCGCTGTCCAAACAGGCAATGTACTTTCCCCGGGCTGTTCGGACCGCCGTATTGCGCGCTCCGGAAGGACCGCGGTTCTCCTGTCGCACGTAGATCAGGCGATCTCCGTATCCTCGAATCGCCTCTTCCAAGGCTTCCGTGTCGGGCGAGCCATCGTTGACAAGCACAACTTCAATGTTTGGATAGGTCTGTGCGAAGGTGGAGTCCAGGGTCGTGCGGATCCTTCCCGCCGCCATGTAGGCGGGAATGATGATGCTGACCAGAGGCTTAGCAGAGTCCCCCAAAGATGACACCAATCCTTAACGATAAGTCTGCAAGCAAGCAGCCAAAAGCAACCTTCTGCACATCGTTAACCGATTGATTCTAAAGCCGAATGCTTCGAGAATAGGATGAGATTTTAGCAGCCGATGAACGCTGCTCGGCCAATCATGGGTAATTTATTTCCCTCTTTTGCCCCATAGCTACCAGTCATGCTTCATCGCTTTTGCGAATTCGGCGGCTGGCAAGGTGTTCAGAACATCATTTTTGGTTAACCAAGCCCGGCGTGCCTGCAGAATCCCGTAACGAATTTTGTCCAGGTGTGAGGTGTGGTGGGAATCGGTATTAATCACGATCTTCACACCCAACTGTTTGGCCATCCGCAGGTGGACATCGCAGAGATCGAGCCTGTCCGGATATGCATTCAATTCCATGGCGACCCTGTGCTTTGCAGCCGACTTCAGTACCGCCTCCACATCAAACTGATAGGCGTCGCGTCGGAGCAGAAGTCGCCCGGTTGGATGCCCGATCACCGAAACATGAGGATTCTCGATCGCCTTGAGGAGACGCGACGTCATCTCACTCCGATCCTGACTGAACTGCGAGTGAACGCTGGCGATCACGACATCCATTTGAGACAGCACGTCGTCGGAAAGATCGAGCGCGCCATCGTGCAGGATGTCCACTTCGATCCCAGCGAATATGCGAACGTTCTTGACCTTCTTATCGGCGGCACGGATCCGCTTGATGTGTTCGAGAGCCCGCTCGTCGGTCAATCCGTTGGCGAACGCCAGGTTCTTTGAGTGATCGGTGATCGCCATGTATTCGTAGCGATGTTCGATCGCCGCCTCGGCCATCTCTTCGATCGTGTTGCGGCCATCGGTCTCAACCGTGTGCATGTGCACATCGCCGCGGATATCAGACAACTCAAGCAGCTTCGGTAGAGTGTGATTGGCAGCGGCTTCGATTTCGCCCTGGTTTTCACGGAGTTCGGGAGGGATGAAACCGAGCTTGAGCTTGGCATAGATTTCATCCTCAGTTTTGCCGGCGACACGTTGTTCGCCTTCCAGCGTCGCCAGACTGTACTCGCTTAGAGTGAAACCCATTTTGAGCGCGCGTTGTCGCAAGGCGACATTGTGAGCCTTCGATCCTGTGAAATACTGCATGGCGGCGCCAAACGATTCGGGGGGAAGCATGCGCACATCCACCTGAATGCCATTGCGCTGCCGGAAGCTGATTTTGTTCTCGCCCTGAGCGATGACTTCCATCAAGCCGGGGAAACGGAGCAGATGCTCGACCATCTTCTGGCGCGACGCCGCATCCAGACAGCAGTTTCCCGTTACCAGGATGTCGAGGTCGCCAACCGTTTCTTTTCCGCGCCGCAACGATCCAGCCGGGGTGATCTTTTCTACCCCTGGCACCTGTGAGAGATGTTCCACCAGCTTGCCGGCGAGTTGCTCAGCTGAATCGAGCAGAAAACGCCCACCAATGCGCTTGTAGTCTTCGAGGGCCTTGAGGAGCTTCTGTTCTTGTTTTTCGCCCATCCGTGGCAGTTCGCGGATCTTGCCCTCGCGCGCGAGCTTTACGACTCCTTCCACATCGCACACCTGGTACGCGCTCCAGATCAGCGCTATTGTCTTCGGACCCAATCCTTGAACCTTTAGCAGGTCCAGCATCGATGGCCGGTACTTCTTGAGCAATTCGGTATGGGTTTCGAGCCGGCCTTCATTCAGGATCTGGTGGATGTTTGCCAGCATGCCTTTGCCGATGCCCGGCACTTCCAGCAATTTCTTCGGTTCCTGTGCTAGATCTGCGACGCGCTGCGGTAACGCTTCAATAGCTTGCGCTGCGTTGCGGTACGAACGTATGCGAAAGGAATCTTGCCCATCGATTTCGAGCAGGTCTGCCGTCTCATACAAAATACCTGCAATTGCTTTGTTATCCATGGATAGAGAAATTGTAGCGGAAGCGCTGGAGACACTTCGACACGAGAAGAGAAATTAGGCGCCCTCACGCGGAGGCGATGAAGTTGAAACGGGGGCTCTGCGTCGCTTAGGAGCTCTTGCTCACATTCGCTGCTTGCGGACCTTTCTGTCCTTGAACGATCTCGAACTCGACCTTATCGCCTTCTTGCAGGCTCTTATATCCGTCGGAAGTGATCGCGCTGTAGTGAATGAAGACATCCGGACCATCGTCTCTCCCGATGAATCCGTATCCCTTCGCGTTATTGAACCACTTAACAGTACCTTTCAGTCGTTCCACGTTCCCCCCTCTTTGCGTCCCCCTCCATACGGCGGAAGACCGACAACACCAGAGGGGTGCGCAAATTGTGTACGCATTGTGCGGCGGCGGGGGTGCACTGTCAAGGATGCAAGTCACAATTACGAGCGTTTGGAGGCGGTCGCCAGCCACAGTATCGCTGCAATAGTTTTGGCATCCCGAATTGAACCCCGCCGTACCATCCGTACCGCGGAAGGCAGTGGAAAGAAACGGACCGCAATCTTCTCATCTTCCTCCGGCTGCGCCACGCCGGCTCGCAGATCCTTTGCCAGGTAGATACTCATGGTTTCGTCGAGGAAGCCGGGGCTGACATAGAAGTGCATGGCTTTCTTCCACTTCCGGGCGGTATAGCCAGTTTCTTCCAGTAACTCGCGTTTGGCAGCTGCCAACTCCCGTTCGCCATCGTCGATACGCCCGGCGGGTAGCTCCCACAGAAACGTCCCTGCCGCGTGCCGGTATTGCCGCTCCAGCAGAACCCATGGTTTTCCACGCCGCTCATCGATGGCCAGGACGACGATCGAGCCCGAATGCCGGACAATATCCCGCCGAGCTCGGACTCCACCCGGTTCCTCTACCTGCTCGGTGACTACTGAGAACACGGGACCCTTGTAACTGACCTGCGACGATATGACTCGTGCTTTCTTAGGCATGGTCACCAATATAACCTGCACTTATCGAGCGATGGAGATGGCTTCTCTAGAAAGTGAAGGGGAGACAATTCTGTGGCCGCGCGGCCCTGGCGACCATCACTGCTCTCAGTGATCCCTTGATTGTCTCAGCCGCGCGTAGTGGTATCCTGCGCCCGTGGCTCGAAAGCCCACAATCGCAATCGTCGGAGCTGGTAGCCTTGCAAACAGCCTAGCGCCAATGCTTTATCGCTCGGGTTACAGCATTGCCGAGATCGTTAGCCGCGATTCCCCTGCTTCCCGGCGCAGGGCGCTTCTCCTGGCAAATAAGGTCGGCGCTCGCGCCGTGACGGCTCGAGATTCCACGCTCAGAGCGGATCTCCTCTGGCTGTGCGTGCCGGACCGCGAGATACATGCTGCAGCGAGCTCGCTGGTAAAGCGCGATTTGGGAAAGCTGAAATATGCCTTTCATTCGAGCGGAGCCCTGCCCGCCGCTGAACTGCGCCCGCTGAAGCGGCGCGGAATATCGATCGCTTCCGTCCATCCGCTTATGACATTTGTTCCCGGCGTAAAGCCCTCACTGGATGGAGTTCCGTTCGTAGTACAGGGGGATTCGTCCGCTGTTCGGGTGGCGCGCTCGATCGTCCGCAGACTGCAAGGAATTGTTTTCCCGCTGACGAGCCCGCGAAAGGCCGCTTATCACACTTGGGCAACCATGACTTCGCCGCTGTTGCTTGCATTCTTTGTGACGCTTGAGGGTGTCGCCCGAATTGCAGGCTTCGGAAAGGACGACGCGCGACGGATGAGCCTTCCGATCATTCGCCAAACGATTGCCAATTATGCCGAGCTCGGACCAAAGCGCTCATTTAGCGGGCCCATCATCCGCGGAGACGTCGCCACCGTTGCCAAACATCTAGCGGTTCTGCGGAATGATCCTGTAGCGCGCGCTGCTTACATCGCTCTTGTGCATGCGGCGCTGCGGAACCTGCCCGTAGGAAATAGAGAGGAACTTAGCCGCCTGCTGCTTCGAACTCAAGGCGCAAAATCTCGAAGCGCAAAATAGAAAGAAAGGGAATCGGGATTATCGTTGCGTGAACAGGTGCCCGAGTTTTTCTTTCTTGGTCTTGAGGTAGTCTTCGGCGTGTTCGGTTGGAGCAACTTCACACGGCACTCGCTCGGCGACAACGATCCCGGCGCGTTCCACTGCCGCAACCTTGTCGGGATTGTTGGAGAGCAATCTGACTTTACGGATACCGAGCGCCTTTAGTATCTCCGACGGCATTTCGAACTCGCGATGATCTGCCTTGAATCCGAGCCTTTCATTCGCTTCAACGGTATCGAGGCCCTTGTCTTGTAACGCATAGGCCTGAAGTTTGGCCATCAAACCAATCCCGCGTCCTTCCTGTTGTTCATAGATCAGAACGCCGGTACCCAGTTGAGCGATCATCTCGAGTGCCATCTCCAGCTGTTGACGGCAATCGCAACGCAACGATCCGAAAACGTCGCCGGTCAGGCACTGAGAATGAATCCGCACCAAGGGCGCCCCCGACCTCACATCGCCCATTACCAGCGCTACGGCTTCTTCGATCTTTCCGCTTCCGTTGTCGGCTTCGGCAGAAAAACCGTGAATCCTGAAATGTCCCCATCGGGTGGGGAAATCCGCCGTAGCGACCTCTCGCACCTTCATTTTATCCACGAAGAAATTATAAATGCCGCGAGGAACACATCGCGTGAGCGCACCGGCGGCGAGGCGGCTAAGAATTTTCAACTATTGGATCAGAGTGCATTCTCACGATTGCCAATCCCACCAATACCGCGCTGCTCAGCATCACCACACGGATGTAGAGTCCGGCATGAAACGCGTGGTCACGGGCTATTGTTCGCAGCAACCCGGAGAACGCGCTGATCGTGCACAAGCCGAAATAGGTTTTCTCCGTCCAGCCCCGCGAGATCGTCAGCAGCCACGTCAATATGGCGGTTACGACGGAATAGATCGCGCACAAAGCCCATGTGCCGGGTGTGACTGACGACGGCAACCAGATGCCGGACACTGGTGATGCAGCCTGCAATTGC
>Ga0126383_10000410_pt1 | contig 23549 bp, 16 predicted proteins | sample PanSoiMetPlot_35_FD_96882 | JGI IMG/M metagenome (GOLD analysis project Ga0126383, IMG submission 96882) | Tropical forest soil microbial communities from Panama - MetaG Plot_35 | ecosystem: Environmental > Terrestrial > Soil > Tropical forest > Bulk soil | place: Panama | collected 2016-02-17
AGATCGGTGTAATCATCCTGCTGTTCGAAGTCGGTCTCGAGTCCACCGTCGGCGACATGATGAAGGTCGGCGGAACGGCGGTCCTGGTGGCGACCCTCGGCGTCATCGCCCCATTCGTACTGGGGTGGCTGGTCGGAGGCCTGCTCCTCCCGGGCGAGAGCTGGTACGCGCACGCCTTTCTCGGCGCCACCCTGACCGCCACCAGCGTCGGGATCACCGCCCGCGTGCTGAAGGACCTCGGCAAGAGCACCACCCCGGAAGCGCGCGTCATTCTCGGCGCCGCCGTGGTCGACGACGTGTTCGGGCTGGTCATCCTCGCCGTGCTGAGCGGCATCATCGCCGCGGCCAACGCCGGCACGCCGATGGACTTCGGCAGCGTCGGCCTCATCGTCGTCAAGGCGGGGCTGTTTCTTGGTGGAGCGCTCGCGCTGGGGCGGCTGCTCTCACCCCGGGTGTTCGGCCTCGCGTCGCGGTTGCACGGCCGCGGCGTGTTGCTCGCGACGGCGCTGGTGTTTTGCTTCGTATTGAGCTACGGGGCGGCGCTGATCGGGCTCGCCCCGATCGTCGGCGCCTACGCGGCGGGGCTGATCCTCGAGGACGTCCACTACCGGCCCTTCACCGAGCGCGGGGAACGCACACTCGAAGAGCTGCTGCAGCCGATCGGCACGTTTCTCGTGCCGCTGTTCTTCGTGCTGATGGGCATGCGCGTCGACCTCACGGCGTTCGGCCACCCGGAGATTCTGGGACTGGCTGCGCTCCTGACGGCGGCCGCCATCGCCGGCAAGCAGGCGTGCGCGCTCGGGGCCATCGGCGGCAGGCTCGACCGGCTCACGATCGGCCTCGGCATGATCCCCCGCGGGGAGGTGGGGCTGATTTTCGCGAATATCGGATTGGGACTGACGATCGGCGGTGTGGCGGTGATCGACCGGAGCACCTACTCCGCGGTCGTGCTCATGGTGATCGTCACGACGCTCGTGACACCGCCCGCGCTGCGCTGGAGCCTCGAGCGACGCCCGGTCAGCGGGGAGCGAGCACCAGCTCCAACCCCGAGCGACCCGCGGCGGCCGCATCGGCGGTGAGCGTGAACCGTACCGAACCCGTCATCGCGCCGTCTTCGGCCGTCAACTCGTAGTCACCGGCCTTCACACCCATCAGATAGAACGTGCCGTCGGAGAACGCGGCGAAGTGGCGTCGCGTGCCGCTGCGATGGTCGGTGAGCACGAGCGAGATCGCCCCGACCGGCTCGCGCGCTCCGCCGGCGGCGCGCCAGATCCGACCCTCGATCACCCCGGCCGCCACGATCGGGACATCCAGCGGACGGAAGCGGTTCGGATTGGGCACGAGCGTCGCCGCGGCGAAGGCGGGGACCAGCAGCGGCGAGTCGATGCTCATGGAATCGACGAGCACGTTCACCGGCTCGAAGGGCATCAGGTCCCAGACCCGGAATTCTCCATTCGAGTCGGAAACGACGGGCCGTGTCCCCACGATCACACGCACGCCGGCCAGCGGCGGCTCGCCGGGGTCGTAGCGGCCGTTCTGATTGTCGTCACGGAACACGCGGCCGGCGACACCGGCACGCGCGATGGACGGACCGGGCGCGGCGGTGAAGCCGCCGGCGGCGCGGTCCCACAACACCGACCCCTGCACCAGCTGTGAGACGCTCGCCGGCGTCCCCCGCCCGGCGCTCATCGAGGTGTAGGAGCGGACCGCCGAGAGATAGGTGTTGAGCGTGAGTTGGACGACCGGTCCCCGGGTGCCGCGTTGCCACAGCACGCCGGTCTCGAGATTCACTCCGGCCCACAACGGACGCGAGGCGAAGACGGCGGCCTGGTTCAATACCGTCGAGCCGGCGACCCTGGATTCGAGGGTCGCTCGGAAGAAAGTGGTGCCGAGCATCGGACCGCGCCCCGGCGCCGGCAGCACGTAGGCGCTGACGCCGGCATATGCCTGGGTCGCCGCGGCGCCGCCGGATCCAACCGCCTGCCGCTCGGCACGAGCGTAGGGCATCAGGCGCGTCGGTCCCAGCTGCACTGAGGCGCCCAATCGCCCCCGCGTCGTCGCACCCGCGAGGCCATAGATCTGGTCGAGGTTGCCTTCGAAATAGAACAGGCCATCGCGGTGCACCGGTCGCACGAATGCCGCGAGCGACCACGCCGAGCGCTGGCCGGGCACCGTCACGATCGGAGCAGCGGTGCGAGTGTCGAACACGGTCGCCTGCGCGCTGACCTGCACGTCGAGCGAGGGCTCGAACAATACTGTCCCCCGCGCCAACGCATTGCCGACCCCGGCGAGCTCGACAGCCCAGTCATTGGTGGGATTGGCGGTGACCTGGGCGTAGGGATGCCACAGATCGCCGAGGCTGTCGCGCCAGAACCGATCGGCGCCCGCCTGGACCGTCACTCGCGACGTCAGACCGTAGCGGAGATCGAAGTTGGCGCTCGCCCGGCAGCGCGGGTCGCGGCACGCGCCGCCCGAGACACCATACTCGAAGCGCCGCTGCGGCAAGAGGTCGCTCAACACGCGGTAGGTGCGATCGAACTGGCGCACATCGCCGAGCGGCCCGTAAGCGACGAAGTCGACGGGATTCTCGCCGTAGCGCACGGGGAGATTGAACCCGAAGTGGCCGGCGACGTCGGCGGTGTCGACGGCGATCAGCCGGCCGTCCCGATACGCTTCCACCGACCATCCCGGCTCGACGCGCCCGAGGTACGCGGTGGTGCCCACGACCGTCGAGCGCAGAAACGGCGCGTTGGTGAGCGCGATCCCTCGCAGCTCGCGCACGCGCGGTCCGGTGGACAGTCCGTCACCCAGCCGCAGCTGTTTCAGCCAGCGGTGGTCCTCCCACACCCCCGTCCACGATCCCGCGCCCTGGACCACACCGGCATCGGCGGGGCCGATGCTGCGCGCTCCCAGAGCGAGCGATCCCCCGAGCACGTCGGTGCCCGCAGTGACCTCGTACGACCCGGCACCGAGCCGCAGGCCCCCAGGGGTGAAATACGAATAGTCGAGGGCCAGACCATGCCATCCCGCCGGCTCTTGTCCCGGTTGGAACGCCGGGGCCTCGTCCTCGTGGCGTCGCGCCAGGGCCGCGCGCGCGGCATCCCGCCGCACCCGCTGGCCGATCGGCAGGACGGCGACATCCATCACCGTAGCGGAGAGCTCGCCCCAATCGACGACGATGGCCGTGCCGAGGAGGTCCGCCAGCCGGTCGACGCCGACGTACAGGTCGCCGTCACGAAACAGGCGCGCCTGCGGCTCGAGCTGCACGCGCCGCTCGCCCAGCGACATCGTGTCGCGTCCCACGGCCGCCAGGAAACGGCGCGGGCCGGGCGGCAGCGAGGCCTCGAGTACGCCGTCGGGTGTGAGGTGGTAGCGGGCCTCGGCGAGGGTGAGCAGCCGAGCCAGAGGAAGCAGGGCTTCGCCGCGCACGCGGTAGGCCTGGACGGTGGCGGAGGCGAGCTCGCCGATCCGCAGCTCCATCAGCACGGGCAACACGCTCGAGTCCGGGTCCGCGGCGGCGAACGCCCGAACGGTGTCGGGCAGCGCGCGCGGCGCCCCTTGGGCGGCGAGAGCGTGAGCCGCCACGAGCAGGACGAACCCCATCAGCCGGCGCTTCACGGCGCGGCGACCTCGACGGAGTCGCGCACCACGGGGAACGGCAGCATGACTTCCTGGGAGAGGTCATCGCGCTCAGTGGAGACCTCGACTCGCAGCTGATACCGCCCCGCCGGCGCACTCCCGATCGCCACCGCCCAGCGCGGCTCGTTCGCAAAGAACACCGTCACCGGGACATGAAACTCGCCGACCGATTGTCCACTCGGCCCGACGACGGTGCCGTGTACCGTACCGAGATAGGCGGCGTTCCCCTGACGCTCGAGTCGCGCATGGACCACGACCGAATCGCCGTGGCGGACCGCCCGCAATCCGCTGAGGGACAGGCCCGTTCGCACGAGGCCGGCGCGGTAATGGACGCCGATGATGGTGCGGACCTGCAGGGTGAGGCCGACCTTGACCTTGGCGGTATCGGTGACGCCCTCGACAGGGAGTTGCCCCGCCTTCGCGGTGAACGCGAGACGGGCCCAATACTCTCCGTCCGGCAGTCCCGCCGGCGGGGTCGCAAGCATTCGCACGACCTGTTGCTCACGCGGCGCGATCGTCAGCCGGCGTGGAAAGGCCTGCAACCACGCCGCCGCGGAGGGCTGTGTCGAATCAGGGTGCTCGACGGTGCGCAGCGTCAGCTGGCCTGTGGAGTCGGTCGCCGTGTAGCCGTAGAATACCTCGACCGAGACTTCGACGGGCGCCGTATCGGGGTTCATCAGAGTGACCGAGCCGCTGCGCGCCCCGCGCGCGATGAACACGGCGTGCGGCGCGATCATCACCCCTTGGCCCGCAAGACCCCGAGCGCCGACGATCGCCGCGGTGACGATCCCGAGCGCCAGCCTCATGGCAGCACCACGACAGTGAGCGTGATCGTGCCGCTGTAGCTGCCGGCTTTCTGGTTCGCCGTGGGCTTCGCCGTGCCACCGAGGTAAACCGACACCTTGCCGTTCTGATCGAGCGGCGCCGTGTATGGAACTCTCGGATCGAACCCTGTCTGGGTGGCAATCTGCTGCGGTGGCGACCAGCCGCCGTCGTTCGAGCCGAAGCTGAGTGGCAGGGTCGCTCCCGCCGGTCCGGTCATCGAGGCGGGGAGTGTGAACGTCAGCAGAACTGTGGCGCGACTGGGACCACTGATGTCGAGCTGCCCCCCGTTCACGACGTTGGTGCGCAGCACCGTCTTGTTCACACCGGCGAGCAACGACCCGAACGTCAGCGAGCGGGTTCCCTGAACGGTGAGCGGCCGCTGCGCCTCGCCCGGAGTCGCCCACAACGCGCAGCTCAAGAGGCCGAGAATGACACACCGACAGAGGCCCCAGGGAACCTCTGCCGGCGCAGTACCCGCGCGTCTCCACAAGCAGGGGGGCGCGCGAATTGGTTTAGTAGGTGACTTGCAGCGTCACGGTACCCGTGTAGGTCCCCGCGGCCTGGTTGACGGCCGGAGTCACGGTGCCACCGAGGAAGACGAACAAGGCGCCGGTGCCCGACAGGCTCGTGGACGCCCCGCTCCCCGGAGCGAACGACGTCGCACCCGCGGCCGAGTTGGACGTGTTGTAGCCCGAGGTGAACGACACCGGCAGGTTGTTACCGCCGTTGGCGAGATTGGTCGGCAGCGCGGTGTACGCGAGGTTCACCGGCGTGCTCGCCTGACCGGTCACGTCGAACCGGCCGGCGCCGGCGTCGGTCAGAAGGACGGCCTTGTTGACGCCCGGGAACACGTTGCCGAACGACAGGTTCACGGCGCCGTTGACGTTGATCGGCTGCTGCACCTGCGCGGTGGCGGTGATGCTCCCGCTGTTGGACTGCGCGGCGGCGCTGCTCGTCAGACCGACGACGCACACGACCGCAGCAAGAGACAGAATCAGACGCTTCACTGGACTTCCCCCCGTTGAGTGGATCGCATTCTGCGAAACGAGAACCGGGCGGAGCCCGGGCCGGCGTGCACCTCGGGCAAGGCGTGTGCCCCAACGTAGGGATTGGCGTACAACTAGTCGGAAAATGCCTACAAGACTGCCAGGCGATTTACGACATAAAGCAAGATAGCTCAATGACTTATGTTATACCTGGTGACTTGCAACACAAATGTGCGGATGCATAGCTGTCGGTGGAGGTTATGCGTATTTGAGGTTTTGCCGATTCTAGCAGAACGCGGAACCTGCCCGAACTTCGCAACAGTCGCAGCTCGAGACCAAATCATCGAACTGACGGCATAGTGTCGCTAAACTGTTATCGGACTAATCGAAGCCGAGCCGGTGCGCCAAGGGCTCGACTACGTCGACCTGCTCAGGAGTGAGGACGCTCCGCACCCGGGCAAACTCCGTCTGCACGTCGAAGGGGATGTGGCCCGCCGTCAGCTCCAGGGCGTCCACCAAGTCGAGCACGTGCGCCAGCGCCCCTTCGGCAGGAAGCGAGGCCAGCGCCGCTATCGCCCGCAGCAAGCCGTCGGTGAGCAAGTCCGCCAGCGCCGCGGTGCCCGACCCCAAACGGCTGCGCTCGTCCGCCGTCAGCGTCCTAGCGATCACCTCCGCCCGCAGGGCGCCGACGACAGGTGTCCGATAGCGCTCCGGCAGATCTCCCAGCTCGAGCCCCTGGGCCGCCTTCCCGTCCCCCTCGATCGTGAAGCGAGGGCCCGCGCCGAGGCGGCGGTCGGGCTCTACCCAGCTGAGCTCGAACGTCTCCTCCCGCCCTGTACGGCGGCTGCGCACCGTCACGCGCGTGCGCGTCCCCTGCTCTTCGCTGCGCGACTCGTAAGCCGCCCCGCGTTCCACGTCGGCCTGAGGTGCGAGCCGCGCACTCGCGATCGCACCCGCCCCCACGCGAGCCGCCACCGGGAACCGGGGCCGCACCTGAGACAGGTACAGATCCCGGCCGGTAGGTGCGCCGGTGGTGCCGCTCACAGCGTGCGCGAGGCGCTCCAGCAGTCCCGACTCGAAACGCCCCGCTTCGGGCCCGGCGAGCGCGATGGCGCGGGCGGCGTACCGCAACACCTGCAGCGCTTCGATCCCGGAGATGTCGTCGAAGAACCACCCGCACGAGGTGAACATGCTGAGGGCGTGCCACTCGAGCTCGAGCAGCTCCCGAACACGGACGTTCGCCCCTGCCGGCACGCGCGACCGCTCGGGGGCGTCGTCGGGGACGTAGGCGTCCCGCGCCGCCCAGGGATCGCCGAGCAGCGCCGCTCCCTCGCGCTCGAATACGCCGTGGAGCTCCCCGGCGAGCCAGTCGAGCGCCTGCCGTAACGGCGCGCGCCAGTGCATCGGGCGGCCGGCGGGATCGGGCGCCATGCGGCAGGCGCAATCGGAGCGCCAGCGCTCGACGCCGTGCGCGCAGCTCCACGACGTCGGCGCCACGAGCCGCACCACGTGCCGTGGCTCCTGCCGGGCCAGGACGGCTGCGAAGTTCTCGACCCGCACGTCGGATCGATGCTGCAGCGCGTCGAGCATCCAGGCCAGCGCCACCTCGCCGAACCGGTGGTGGTGCCCGTAGGTCTCCCCGTCGGTGGCCACGGCAACGAGGGCGCGCCGGGTGCCGTTCGCGTCCGGCGCCACCATGCGATCCGCCCAGGCACGTGCGTCGTGCAGCAGCCCGCCGAAAGCGACGTCGTTGGCAATGGCGCCGTCATAGGTGAACAGCGCGATGTGCCGGCCGCCGCTCGTCGGGTAGCGTCCCGGTAGCCCGTCGGGCGTCGCTCCCTCGACCTGATGGGGCGCGAGCACCGTGAAACGGATCCCCGCCTCGGCGAGCACGTCGAGTGTCTCTTCGTCGACGGCGGTTTCGGGAAGCCACATCCCTTCGGGCGAGCGTCCGAAGCGGCGCCGGAAATCGGCGATCCCCCAGCGCACTTCGGTCATCTTGTCGCGGCGGGTGGCGAGCGGGAGAATGAGGTGGTGGTACGGCATGGCGAGGGCGTTGCCGTGGCCGAACCGCTTCACGCTGAGCCGGTCGGCGCGCACCATCCCCTCGTACGAGCGCGGCGCGTGGCGCTCGAGCCATACGAGCAGCGTCGGGCCGACGTCGAAGCTGATCGACTCCAGGGTGTTGACGATGGCGGCGATGCGGCCGTCGGCGGCGTGACGCCGCGCGGCGATCACCGTCCGGTAGCACTCCTTGTCGATGCGCTCGTTCCAGTCGTGAAACGGCGCCGCGGACGGCTCACGCTCCACTTCCTCCAGCCAGGGATCCTCGCGCGGTGGCTGGTAGAAATGCGCGTGCACCACTGCGGAATGCGTGGACGGTCGCGTCACCCGATGGCGGAAGCGGGAGCGGAGATCGCCGCCGATACGGCGTCCAGGACGTCCGGGAACACCGTATCGCGCTGCCACAGCTCGTCGGCGAGGCGCGCCGCGCCCTCCAGCGCGCCCGAGCGCAATCCCTCGAGCAGCCGGCGCGTATCCTCGCAATGTCCGATGAAGCGGCGCTCGGCATAGTCGGCGACGGCGCCGGTGGAGATGATGAACTGCCAGTCGGACGATTGAGCGAGCAGCAGCTCGCGCGCCGCCTGCGCCACGATCGGAAGGGCGCCGGGATTGGCGAGCGCCGCCGGGACCGCGTCCCAGAAGGCATCCTCCAGCGGCCACAGCCGGTCCCAGGTCCAGCGCGTCTGGTCGTTCATCCACATGCTGTGGTCGCCGTTCACGCCCCAGGACCCTTCCGCGAGCCGCAGACCCGTATGCTCGGGATGCGCCGCCAGGTGCTGCCCGCCGGTAACGGGGCGGACCGACGGGCGATGCCGCAGCTCGCGATACACCGCGGCGAGGAAGTCCACCCCCTCGAACCACCAATGACCGAACAGCTCGGTGTCGAACGGCGCGACGACGAGCTCGGCCTTGGACTCGCCGATCGACACCAGCAGATCGGTGAAGTGGCGGGCGTGGTCCCCCGCGCGCTGGCGCGCGCGCTCCGGCTCGTAGGAGCGCTTGTCGCCCAGGTCGACTCCGCTGCCTGTGACGCGCCACAGCTTCAGTCCGCCAGGCCAGCGGATCTTGTGGAACTCGAGATACCACTCGTCACCGGGATATCCCTGTTGCCGGCTCCACACCTGCAGCGACGAGCGCGGATCGCGCACCAGCGCCGCGACGCCGGGCTTCGCCCGCGACACGCGGTAGGCGATGTAGGGAGAGCGAATCGCGGCGACCGGTGGGGCCACGGCGTCGCCATGACGCTCGGCATCGAATCGCTCGGCGCCAAGCGGCACCTCACCATACGTCCCCAACGCCTGACCGGCGCGCGCCTGGTGGGCGTCAGTGAAGAAGTATTTGAAACCGGCCTCGATCAGGTGCTCTTCGATCCCGGGACGACGTCCGTGCTTGGGGCGATAGGCGCATTCGGGGAGCCAGCATCCCGTCGGCTTGACGCCGAACAGGCGGCGATGCTCCCGGATGCCGACGCCGAGCTGCAGCCGGATGCTCTCGTCGCGGCGCAACAGGGGCAGGTAGCCATGCGTCGCCGCTGAGCCCGTGATCTCGAGCCGGCCGCGCTCCTGAAAGGCGCGGAACGCCGACAACAGATCGCTGCCCGTCGCGTGAAACAGATCGCGCAGCCGCTCGAGGTGCCGGCGCCAGTACTCGACCAGCGGGATCAGGGCCGCGTCGCCGGTGGTCGACATGGCCGGCGGTGCCTCGGCGCAGGCCTTGAGCCGCTGGTCGAAGAACGCCTCCAGCTCGCGACCGAACAGGGGACTCGCGAGCTGATTGGCGAGAATCGGGGTGAACCCGATCGTCACCGGCGCCGGCGTCCCTTCCGCATCGAGGGCGCGTAGCTGCTCGAGCAGGGGGAGGTACGTGTCGATCGCCGCCTCGCACAGCCAGTCGCTGCCGTGCGGCCAGCGGCCGTGATTGAGCACGTACGGCAAATGACTGTGCAGCATGAATACGAATTCCATCGGCACCTTCAGGCGGCGGCGCGCGCGGTAATGGCGCGCTGGTACACGGTGTCGTACTGCGTCGTGGGATCGTCCCATCCGAATCGCCGCGTCATCGCCCGGCGCATCAGCGCCCGCCAGCGACGCCGATCGGCGTAAACCTCGAGCACGCGCTGGATCGCGGCATCGAGCGCGGCCGGCGAATAGTCGTCGAACAGGAAGCCGGTTTCGCCGTCCACCACGCTGTCGCACAGCCCCCCCACGGCGCGCGCGATGGGGATCGCGCCGTAGTGCTGCGCGCGCATCTGCGTCAGCCCGCAGGGCTCGTACAACGAGGGCATCAGCAGCACGTCGGCGCCCGCGAGGAGGCGATGCTCGAGGCGGTCGGTAAAGGCGAACTCCGCCACCACGCGATCGGGATACACCGCGGCGACCTCGCGCAGCGCTTCATGGTAGCGATGTTCGCCCGAGCCGAGGAACACGAACTGCGCGTCGACAGAGGAGAGCGACGCGGCGCGCAGCACGAGATCGAGTCCTTTCTGCTGCACGAGGCGGGCGCTCATGCCGATGAGCGGGGTGTCCGGCTCGACCGCGAGGTCGTACGCCTGTTGCAACGCGGCCTTGTTGCTCCGTTTCCCTTCGAGCGCCGCGGAGTCGAAGTGAGCGTTGAGGTGCGGATCGGTCGCGGGATCCCACACCGCGAGCTCGATTCCGTTCAGGATGCCCACGAGCCGGTCGCCCAGCGCCGTAAACGTGTCGTGCAGCCCGAATCCGCCCTGCGGCGTGCACAGCTCGCGCGCGTGCGTCGGGCTCACCGTGACGACCATGTCCGAAAAGGCGATGCCGCCTTTCAGTACGTTCACCTGATCGTACCACTCGAACGCTTGCCAATGATACAGCTCGGGAGCGAGCCCCAGCAGCTGCATCGCCTGCGGCGCGTAGTGACCCTGAAAGCCCGCGTTGTGCACCGACAGCATCGTCGCGAGCCGGCGATGGTAGGGCTGATCGGCGAATGCCGTCCGCAGGTAAACGGCCGACAACGCTGTGTGCCAGTCGTGGGCGTGCAGCACCTCGGCCGCGGGGGCGATCGTGGGCAACGCGGTGAGTGCGGCCTTGCAGAAGAAGGCGAACCGGACGGCGTTGTCTGCGTAGTCCCCGGACTCGTCGCCGTAGATGCCGCTGCGATCGAAGAAGTCGGGATGCTCGATGAAGTAGACGGCAGGCCCGGGTGGCGGCTCGGCGAGCCGGTAGACGTGCGCGTATTCGGTGCGCGCGCCGATGGACACGGGAAACTGATGGCCGACACGCTCCAGCGCTTGGCCGTGTTCGCGCACCATCCGGTACAGCGGCATGACGATGGCGACGGCGGCGCCACCCCTGGCCTGCGCGGCGCCGAGACCGCTTACCGCTTCTCCCAGGCCGCCGGTGCGCGCATACGGCCAGCACTCCGCGGTGAAATGCACCACCCCGATGCGCGACCCTGATGCAACCGGGGTGGGCCGCCGATAGGTCGCGGTGCGCGTTCCGCGCGGAGACCGCCGTGGTTGTGTCACCTGGTCATCGACTCCCATCGCCCTGTCCCCACGACGCCGTCGTCACGCCGTCGGTGGATCGTCCTTGATGCCCTCCCCCCGCATTGCTGGAACGTAATACTGCGTCGTGTATTGCTGCACCATCCGCTGGGCGGTGAATCGCTCCCCCGCCACGCGCATGGCATGCTTCATCTTCTCCACCCACCCCACCGGGACGCCCCGCTCGTCGCGCGTGTAGAACAATGGCACCACCTGCTCTTCCAGCAGCTGGTAGAGGTGTCCGGCGTCGACGGCATCGGCGTCCCCGCCCTCGGGAGCCGGGGGGATGGCCCACCCGTTCTTCCCCTCGTACCCCTCGTGCCACCAGCCGTCGAGGGTACTCAGCTGCGGCACGCCGTTCAGCGCGGCCTTCATCCCGCTCGTGCCCGAGGCTTCGAGGGGCACCCGGGGCAGATTGAGCCACAGGTCCACCCCCTGCACCAGGCGGTGGGCGAGGTGCATCTCGTAGTCTTCGACGAAGGCCACGCGGCCTTCGAACCGCGGGTCACGGGTGAACTCGTACACCTTCTGCAGCACCTGTTTTCCGGGCTCGTCGGCCGGGTGCGCCTTCCCCGCAAACACGATCTGCACCGGGCGCCACGGGTTGATGAGCAGGCGGCGCAGGCGCTCGACGTCGCTGAAGATGAGGTTGGCGCGCTTGTAGGTGGCGAAGCGGCGGGCGAAACCGATCGTCAGCGCCCGCTCGTCGAGCAGGGTCCCCGCGCCGACCAGGTGCTGGGACTCGGTTTTCCATTCCTCGACCCAACGGCGCCGGGCCATTTCCCGAATCGAGCGCAGCAGCACGATCTTCAGATTGGCGTGGGTGTTCCACAGCGCCGCGTCGTCGATCGTCAGCACGCGCTGCCAGAACCCGGGGTCCTCCAGGTGCAGCCCCCAATCGGCGCCCAGCGTGCGGCCCAGCAGCGACCACAGCTGGTGCGACATCCAGGTGTCGATGTGTACGCCGTTCGTGACGTAACCGATCGGCACGCGCGTGGGATCGCGGGCGGGCCAGAGATCGGCCCACATGCGCCGCGACACCTCGCCGTGGGCGCGCGACACGGCGTTGACGTGCCCGGAGAGACGGATCGCCAGCACCGGCATGTGGAACTGGCCGTGATCGTGACTGGCGGAGTGCCCCAGTCCCATCACGGTCTCGCGCGACACCTTCATCTCTTCCCAGATCGGGCCGCAGCAGCGCTCCACCTGCTCGATGGTGAAGGCGTCGTGGCCGGCGGGAACGGGAGTGTGGGTCGTGAAGACGCTGCTGGCGCGCACGCGGCGCACAGCCTCGTCGTAGGCGACCCCGGACGCGGTGAGCTCGCGCAACCGCTCGAGCAGCATGAAAGACGCGTGCCCTTCGTTGGCGTGCCAGACCGCCGGCGCGAGGCCGAGGGCGCGCAACACGCGCACGCCGCCCGTTCCCAGCACCCATTCCTGGCGCAGCCGCAGCTCGCCCGAGCCGCCGTACAACCGCTGGGACAGCTCGCGGTCGGAAGGATCGTTCTGCGGCAGATCGGTATCGAGCAGAAAGATCGGGACGCGGCCGACCATCATGCGCCACGCCCCGATCGACACCGTACGGCTCTGCGCCTGGATCGTCGTCAGGCCCGGCTCCCCCGCGCTGGTGAGCATGCGATCGAGCGGCGTGACCGTGACGTCGAAGCGCTCATCGACGTCGCCCTGCCAGCCGTCGAGCCGCAGGCGCTGGTCGAAGTAGCCGCGCGTATACAGCAGACCGAGACCGATCAGGGGAATGCCGAGGTCGGACGCCGTCTTGCAGTGGTCGCCCGCGAGCACGCCGAGGCCGCCCGAGTAGATCGGGACCGAGTTGTGGAATCCGAATTCGGCGCAGAAGTACACCACGGGGCACTGTTGCAGCGCGGCGTGGTGCGTCATGAACCAGGTGCCGTCGCGCGACTGCTCCCGCTCCACCCGCTGCATGACCTCGTCGAAGTGACGCAGGAACTCCGCGTCTTCGGCGCACTGCGCGAGTCGCGCCGGATCCACACGCCGCAGCAGCTCGATCGGGTTGTGACGGGTGAGATGCCACAGCGGCTGATCGATCGATTGGAACAGCGCGCGCGCTTCGTGGCTCCAGCTCCACGAAAGGTTGTGCGCGAGATCGGCCAGCCCGATGACGCGGTCGGGAAGGTACGGAATCTTGCTCTGGGGGTGTGTCATGGGCCCCGCAAGCTACACCGGAGCGGTCGCGCGCGGAAACGGAAGCGCCATCACCTCTTGCGGCCGGTCGTCGGGGCGGCGCGCGCCCGATCGGGGGCGGCGAGCGATTCGACGCCCTTCCTGGTGACACGATGAGAAATCAACGGCAACGGCCGCTCCACCAGCTTCTCGCCGACCGTGATGGCGCGCTCCAGCGCCTCGAAGCCGATCTGGATCCCGGCGGGGTCGCGCGCGAACACCGACGCGATCGGCTCGCCGGCCAGCACCTTGTCGCCCGGTTTCACCGTGATCACGAATCCAACGCTGGGCTCGACCGCGTCTTCGACCTGGGTCCGACCGCCGCCCATGGCGACGATCGCCCGTCCGATGGTGCGCGGCTCGACCGCCGTGACGACGCCGGTGCCCCGCGCCGCGAACACTTCGACCGCCTGCGCCTGCGGCATCACCGACGGGTCCTCGACGACCTTCGGATTGCCGCCCTGCGCCTCGATGATCTGCTCGAACTTTTCGGCGGCCAGTCCGGACGACAGGGCGTTCTCGAGGCGCTGCCGCGCCTTGGCCGCCGTCGGCTCGACCCTCGCCATCACGAGCATTTCGACACCCAACGCGTAGGTGACCTCCATCAGATCTTCCGGGCCCTCGCCGCGCAGCGCCAGGATCGCCTCTTCGGTCTCGAGGGCGTTGCCGCACGCGCGACCCAGCGGCCGGTCCATCGCCGTCAGCAGGGCGGCCGTCGGGCAGCCCCGGTCCTCGCCGAGGGCGATCATCGTCTGCGCCAGCTCGAGCGCGCGTTCCGTCTGCGGCAGGAACGCCCCGCTGCCGTGCTTCACGTCGAGCACGAGACCGGTGAGCCCTTCGGCGAGCTTCTTCGACATGATCGACGCGGCGATGAGCGGGATCGCGGCCACCGTTCCCGTCACGTCGCGCAGCGCGTAGAGCCGCTTGTCGGCCGGGGCGATCTCCGGCGTCTGGCCGATGAGCACGGCGCCGAGCTTCTGCAGCTGCGCCTTGGCCGCGGCGAGCGGGAGGTCGGTGCGGAATCCGGGAATCGCTTCGAGCTTGTCGAGCGTCCCGCCGGTGTGTCCCAGTCCGCGGCCCGACATCATGGGGACCGCGACGCCGCACGCCGCCACGAGCGGCGCCAGCACGAGCGAGACCTTATCGCCCACGCCGCCGGTGGAGTGCTTGTCGATGCGCGGCGTCGACCAGCCTTCGAAGGAGAGGCGTTGCCCCGACGCGATCATCGCATCGGTCAGCGCGGCCAGCTCGCCGCGCTCCAGTCCGCGCCACACCACTGCCATCAGGAGCGCCGAGATCTGATAGTCGGGAATGCGCCCCGCGGTGTAGCCCGCGACGAGCGCCGACCACTCCTCCGGCGTGAGCGCGCCACCGTCCCGCTTGCGCTCGATCAGCGGCACGACCAACATTAGACAACCCTCCTCGTGAAATCCCGCTTATGCGCACCGCGACGACTCTGACCGCGCTCGCACTCCTCGTCGCTCCCCGGCTCAGCGGCCAGACCGCCCCGGCAGAGCATATCGCGCTCGGCGACAGCGCGCGCGCCGCGCTGCACGCCGAGGAATCGCTGCGCCACTACCAGGCCGCCGTCGAGGAGCTGCAGCACAGCTTCGGCCGCGGACCGCATGACACGACCCCCATCACGCCGACCAACCCGCTCTACTGCGAGGCGCTGTGGAAAGCGGCGCGGGAGATCTCCGACGTCGCCAAACAGATCCTCGGGAATGCCGACTCACTCAAGCACCGCCGCGACAGCCTCTACTCGGTCGGCCGCACCTGGGCCGAGGAGGCGATCCGCGCCGACTCGAGCGTCGCCAACTCTCATTTCTCGCTCGCCCTCGTGCTCGGCCGTCTGTCCCGCACGCGCGGCGGAAAGGAGCGCGTCCGTTTCGGCCGGATCATCTACGACGAGACCGAGCGCACCATTCGGATGGATCCCCGCCACGACGGCGCGTACCACATCCTCGGCATGTGGAACGCCGAGGTGAAGCGGCTGTCGGGCTTCACCCGCTTCGCCGCCAAGACATTCCTCGGCGCGGGGTTCATGAGCCGGGCCAGCTGGGACAGCGCCGTCGCCAACATGGAGCGCGCGGTGCAGCTCAACCCGCAACACGTCTACCACCGCCTCGAGCTCGCCGGCGTCTACCTCGACGTCGAGCAGCCGGCCAAAGCCAGGGAGCAGCTGCAGGCGATCGCCGGCCTGCCCGACGGCGACCCGATGGATCCGTATTACAAACGGCTCGCCGCCGCCGCGCTCGCCGACATCGACCGGGGCAAAGCCGACGACGCCGACGATCGGCTGCGCAAAGGCTAGCGGCGCATCACCCGCTCGATCTCGTCGGTCTTCTTCGGCAGCCCGGCGCTGAGCCACTCGGCGCCGGTCGCCGTCACCAGCACGTCGTCCTCGATCCGCACGCCCAGCCCTTCGTCCTGCAGGTAGATCCCCGGCTCGATGGTGAAGACCATGCCGGGCGCGAGCGGGGTGGTGTAGTCGCCGGCGTCGTGCACGTCCATGCCGAGCCAATGGCTCACGCCATGGAAGAAATAGGTGTCGCACGTCTTGTCGCCGCACAGCGACCCGGAATGATCGCGCATGTAGGTGTGCGCGATCCGGTCGAGCGAGTCGAGTCGGATGCCCGGGCGCACCGCGTCGAACGTCGCCTGCTGCGTCGCGAGCACGAGGTTGTAGATCGATTTCTGGCGTCCGCTGAATTTCCCGTCCACCGGCCAGGTGCGGGTGATGTCGGCGGTGTACTGCCCGTACTCCGCCCCGGCGTCGACGACGACGAGCTCTCCGTCCTGCATGCGGCGCCGGTTGGTGTCGTAATGCAGCGTCGTTCCGTCGGGACCGCTCCCCACGATCGTGGGATAGCCGAGCCGGTCGGCGCCCTGGCGGCGGACCTCCCCCTCGAACGCCGCTTCGACTTCGTACTCGTACGCCCCCGGCCGCCCCGCCCGCATCGCCGCGAGATGCCCCTGCGCGCTGACGTTCACCGCCATGCGCAGCCGGGCCAGCTCGTCGCCGTCCTTCACCAGCCGCATCGAGTCGACGACCGGCCGCAGATTGCGCACATCGCGCCCGTCGAAGGTGAGCTCGCGGATGCGGTCGTCGTTCTTCGTGGTGTTGTCGAGCGGCACGTAGAGCGGCGCGCGGGTTCGGATCAGGGCGTAGCGGAGTCGGCGGTCGAGTGAGTCGGTCGAGAGCACGGTGGAAATGCCCGACAAACTGGCCGCCTGATCCCCATCAGGCCCCAGCCGCACGCCGGTCCAGCGCTCCTGGCCGCGGTCGCGAGGCGGCAGAAAGAGGACGATCTCGGTGGAATCGGGAGTCGGCGCCGACATCAGGAGCCAGGCGTCTTCGGTCTCGAGCTCCGTGAAGTAGAAGAAGGTATTGTGCTGGCGGAAATCGTTGTCCTGGACGTACTCGGTCTCGGTGTCGCGCTCGTGCGCGGCCGGGATCAACACCACGCCGCGTCCGAGGCGCGTCATGAGGGCCCGGCGTCGCGCCGCCGTCGCCACGACATCCACCCGGCGGCCCATCCCGGGCAGCTCGGGGACCATGATCCAGGCCCCCATCGGTCCCGCCGACAGCGCCGGATCGGGACGTCCCTGCGCGGCGAGCGCGCCGGCGGCGAAACAGAGCACCACGGAAAGCCGCATGGCGACGAAGCTATCCCGCGCTGTGTGAGGCGGCAACTTGACGCGCCATGCGCAGTTACCCCATTGTATGGCGCCATGACTATTTCATCGGCTCTCACCAGCGCCGAAGCGGAGCGCCTCGCGGCGCGGATCGCCGAGCTGGAGCACGAGCGCAAGCACCTTCTCGCGGTGATCGAGATTCTCAAGGAGGTCTCGGGCTCGCTGCATTTCATCGACATCCTGCAATCGATCGCCCGCAAGCTGGGCGAGTCGTTCGGGCTGGATCGCTGCTCGATTTTCCTGTCGGAGCGCGGCGGGACGCACGTGCGGCTCGTGGCATCGTACGAAGACCCCACGATCCGCAACCACCTCGTCGACCTCGAGCGCTACCCCGAGCTGAAGCGCGCCATCCACCACGGCGAGACGGTGTTCATCCCCGACGCGATGACCGACCCGACGCTCAAACACGTGAAGAACGAGCTGTCGAGCCGGCGCGTGAAATCGATCACCGTGGTGCCGATCAATTGGCGCGGCGTCGCGATCGGCGCGATTTTCCTGCGCACCTTCCGCGACGGCCCGACCTTCTCCGACGCCGACGTCCGCTTCGTCCAGGTGGTGGCCTCGCTCACCGCCCAGGCGCTGCGCAACGCCCACCGCTACGAGCGGCTGGCGCAGCGACAGGCCGATACGAGCGAATCGCTGCGCCGTATGGAGCTGGAGCGCGTCGCCTTGCTCTCGTTCCTGCGCCGCTTGATCGACTCGTTCGGCCGCCAGGAAGGGGCGTGGGGGGAGGGACTGCTCCCGAAGGCGAGCGCTGAGGAGCTGGACCGGCTGGTGGGCGTGGCCCTGGCGGTGATCCAAGAAGAAGCTCGCGGACAGTGACCACCCCCGCCGCGCGCGCCGCCGAGCTCCGGCGGCTGCTCGAGCGGGCCAATTACGCGTATTACGTGCTCGACCGGCCCGACATGTCGGACGCCGAGTACGACCGCCTGTTCCGCGAGCTGGCCGCGCTCGAGACCGCCCACTCCGAGCTGCGTACTCCCGATTCTCCGACGCACCGCGTCGGCGCCGAGCCCTCCCCCGCCTTCAAGAAGCATCGCCACCTCGTGGCGATGCTGTCGCTCGCCAATGCGTTCGACGAAGCCGAGCTCACCGCCTGGGAGGAGCGCAACGCGCGCCTCGTCCCCGAAGTCACCACCGGCGGCTACACCCTCGAGGTGAAGATCGACGGCGCCGCGGTGAGCCTCACGTACGAACACGGCACCCTGGTCACCGGAGCGACGCGCGGCAACGGCGTCGAAGGCGAGGACGTCACTCCCAATCTCAAGACGGTGCTCGACCTGCCGCTGCGATTACAGGGGAACGGCTGGCCGGCGAAGATGGAGGTGCGCGGCGAGGTCTATTTCTCGAAGACCCAGTTCGCGCGCGTCAACGAAGAGCGCGCCAAGGCGGACGAGCCGTTGTTCGCCAATCCGCGCAATTCCGCCGCGGGCGCATTGCGCCAGCTCGACCCGAAGATCACGCGCAGCCGGGGCCTGAGGATCTTCTGTTTTCACGTCGAGACACCGGACGGCAAACCGGTCGCTGCCACGCAGCACGCGCTGCTCGGGGCGTTGCACGATTGGGGCTTCCCCGTCGAGCCGCATCGTCGCCTCGTGCAGAGCCTGTCGGCCGCCCACAGCGCGATCGCCGAGCTCGAGCGGCTGCTGCCCACGCTCGACTACGGCGCCGACGGCGTCGTGGTGAAGGTCAACCCGCTCTCCCTGCACGCCGAGCTCGGCACCGTGGGCGAGCGCGAGCCGCGCTGGGCGATCGCGCGCAAATTCGCGCCCGAAGTCGCGGTGACGAAGCTGCTCGAGATCCGCGTCAACGTCGGCCGCACCGGCGCGCTCACCCCTTACGCCGTGCTCGAGCCGGTCGGCATCGGCGGCGTCACCGTGACGACCGTGACGCTGCACAACTTCGACCAGATCAAGGCCAAGGACGTGCGCGAAGGCGATCTCGTCGAAGTGACACGCGCCGGCGAAGTCATCCCGCAGATTCTCGGCCCCGTCCTCAAGAAGGGGACGCGGCGCAAGCCGCCCTACAAGCCGCCCACACGCTGTCCCGTGTGCCACTCCCCCGTCGAACACCCGAAAGACGAGGTCGTGGCCTATTGCCCCAACGTGTCGTGCCCCGGCCGCATCCTGGAAGGGATCGTCCATTTCGCCTCGCGCGACGCGATGGACGTCCGTGGCCTGGGCTACGAGCGCGTGCGGGCGCTGCTCGACGCCCATCTGATCGGCGACGTCGCCGATTTGTACGATCGCAGGAAGGTGAGTCTGTTGCAGCTGCTCACGATCGAAGGATTCGCAGAGAAGTCGGCGCAGCAGCTGCTCGACGCGATCGACCAGTCGAAGGGGCAGCCGCTGTCGACGCTCCTCTATGCGCTCGGGATTCGCCACGTCGGCGGTCAGAGCGCCCGCCTGCTCTCCCGGCAGTTCGGGACGATGACGAAGCTCGGGAAGGCGAGTGCCGAAGAAATCGGCGAGATCCGCGGCATCGGACCCGAGATCGCCGAGGCCGTCGCCGACTTCTTCGCGACGCCGGCCAATCGCAAGCTGATCGAGCGGCTGACCAAACTCGGGCTTACGATGGAAGAGCCGGTGGCCGCTGCCGGCACCGGCCCCCTCGCGGGACAGACGTACGTGATCACGGGAACCCTGCCGACGCTGTCGCGCGACGCCGCCTCCCGGCTGATCGAAGCGGCGGGCGGCCACGTCGCCGACAGCGTCTCCAAGCGCACCACCGCGGTGGTGGCGGGGGAGAATCCGGGATCCAAGCTCGCCAAAGCCCAAACCCTCGGGATCCCTGTCCTGACCGAGGAGGAACTGTTGCGCCGCGCATCCCCGAAGTCTTAAGTTGGCGTCCTCCATGACCATTCCCTCGACCTCGAGCGCCACCGGACTCACGATCGGGACGGGCGGCCTGCTGCAGCTGCACCGCAGCCTGCTGCAGTACGCGCCCGACGCGGCGATCTCGGTGCTGCAGGAGTCCGGCTACGCCGCCGGCGAGGGAGTGTACGCGGCGCTGTGCAGCTGGCTGGGCACCCATGCCGGGACCGAGAATCCCGCGGAGCTGGACGCGACGTTGTTCGCCGGCGCCCTGTCGGATTTCTTTCTGGCGGCGGGTTGGGGCCGGTTCACGATCGCTCCCGTCGGTGGCGCCGCCCTGGCGCTCGATTCGTCCGACTGGATCGAAGCCGAGCCGGGCACGGCGCAGATGCCGATGTGCTTCTTCTCGTCGGGGATGCTCGCGGACCTGATGGGGCGCGTGTCGGGCGAGCAGGTTGCGGTCATGGAAGTCGAATGTCGCAGCAAGGGCGACTCGATCTGCCGCTTCCTCTCTGGTTCTCCCGAGACGTTGCAGGAGGTCTATCAAAAGATGGCGGCGGGGATGAGCTACGTGGAGGCGCTGGGCGGCGGCTAGGCGATCACCGCCGGGCGACACTCACTCCTTCCAGCAGCAACGACGGCGACCAGCGCGATCCCTGCCAGCGGCCGTCGCTACCAAACCCCGCGATGCGTTTGAGCAGCTCGTAGACGTTGCCCGCGACAGCCGCGTCCTTCACCCGCCCCGTGATCTCACCGCGCTCGATCCGGTAGGCGAGCGCCACCGGGTGACTGAACGCGCCGCCGATCACGTTGCCCTGCCCGACCCCGATCAACTCGTCGATCACGAGGCCATCCCGTACCCCGGCGACGAGGCCCCCTCCGATCTCCGAGGTTCCCACTCCCCACTCCCCACTCCCCACAACCATGTTGGTGTAGTCGGCGACCGGCTTCCCGAATGTGCCGCGCGTCCCGTGGCCGGTGCTCCGCGTTCCGGCGCGGGCCGCCGTCTCGAGATCGTAAATGAACGCGCGCACCACCCCCTGCTCCACGAGCGGCAACCGCCGGGAGGGCGTCCCCTCGTCGTCGATCGGACGCGAGCCCGGTCGCCGCGGCTGCAGGGGATCGTCGGTGATGGAAAACGCCGCGTCGAAGACCGCCTCCCCGATTTTCGTGGCCAGCGGAGAAATCCCCTGGAGCACGACCTTCCCCGAGAGCGCCTGACGCACCGGGAGAAGGATCGCCGAGAGTCCCTGCGGCGTGAAGACGATGGGCAGCGTCCCCTCGGGCGGCGCTGCGACAGTGAGAGCGCGGTCGTAGCGTTCGTCGATCGTCCGCACCAGCGCATCGAGATCACGGGCGGTGGGGAGGTCGGTCCCCTGATACTGATCGGAGAGAAACAGCACGTCATCGCCGGCGAACCGGGCCAGGTCGACGCTCACGGCGACACCGGTCGCGCGGTAGCTCGCGTCCACGCCGCCCGTTCCCACGACGCGCGTCGCGGCGATCTCCCGCTCGATGGACACGTTGATCTGGCAGCCGGGCCGGGTGAGCCGCGACACCAGCTCGGCGCCGATGGATGTCAGATGATCGAGCGACGCGTCCGCGGCCGTGGCATCGTGCGTGGCGACGTCGGGCAGCGCGCCCGCGTCGGGAAACGCGATGGCTACGGGCTCTCCCAGCTCGGCCGATGCCAGCGCCCGGGACAGCAGGTCGTCGAGATCGGTGGTGGTCGTTCCCGCGACGCCGACCTTGCCGTTGTGAAGGACGCGCAGGTTGACGCCGGTTTCTTCGGTGATGCCGCAGGCCTTCAACCGGCCGGATTCGAACGCGACGGTGGTGTGCTCCGATTGCCGCCACAGGGCGTCACCGCCGTCCGCGCGCGACCGGATGGCGGCGACCAGACGTTCGATCACGCGGGGACGTCGCCTCCGACGAGCGCCGCCTCGATGCGCACATGCGGCCCTCCTTCGGTGACGGCGAGCGGGAACTGGCCGCCCTTGCCGCAGCCGCCGCCCATCTGATTCCAGCGGAAATCACCGGCGATGCGCTCGATGCGGTCGAGCGTCTGGAAGAGGCTCCCCGCCAGCACTACGTCCTTCACGAGCTCCGCCGGCGCGCCATCGCGGATCATGCGCCCGTAGGCCGCCGTGAAGGAAAAATTCTCGAGCAGGGTCTGCCCGCCGAACGCGCCGCAGGCGTAGACGCCGAGCTTGATGTCTTGCATCAGGTCCGGGACGGTGCCCTGGCCGGCGGCGATGTAGGTATTCGTCATGCGGACGATGGGAGCGTGGCGAAACGAGATCGCGCGCGCGTTCCCCGTCGGCCGCTCGCCCAGCGCCGCCGCCGTTTCGCGCGAATGCAGCCGGCCCACGAGGACGCCGTCCCTGATCAACGCGGTGTCCTGCGTCGGCGTCCCCTCGTCGTCGAACGGCAGCGTACCGCGCAGGCCGGAGGCCGCGCCGTTGTCGCCGACGTTCAGCACCGGCCGCCCGAAGCGGCGGCCCAGCGTCATCATCTCCCGCGCCTGCGCGTTCTCGTACACGAAGTCGGCCTCGGAGAGGTGGCCGAACGCTTCGTGGATGAACACGCCCGCCAGCTCGTTGTCGAGCACGACGGGGTACGTCCCGCCGATGACCGTCGGCGCGTCGAGCAGCGCCGCGGCGCGGAGGGCAACCTCGCGGAATCCGGCCGCGTGATCGGCTGCGCTGTTCCAGCCTTTGCGCAGGCCGATCGACTCCAGCCCCTTTTCGATCGTCCCGTCGCGCCGCGCGATCGCCTGGCCGGAGAGGGTGATCTCCGGGCGCAGCTCGTGCAGCAGCGTGCCCTCGGAATTGCCGAACCAGTATTCGGTGACCTCGTCGCGATAGACCGCCTGCGTGTCGACCACGCCCGGGACGGCGAGCATCTCGCCGTTGTAGCCCTCGAGCAGCCGGCGTTTCTCGGCGAGCGGCACGCCGCGCACGTCGCCGTCCAGATCGAGGATCGCCTCGGCCTGGGAGGGAGGGACCTCCGCCAGCCGGATCGGCTCGTCGAGGCGTACCGCCCGCGACAGCTCGCGGGCGCGGCGCACCATCGCCGGCAGCTCGTCGAGCGAGGTGAACGCGGCGATGCCCCAGCCGTAGCCCTTGTCGGCGACACGGACGAACCCGCCCTGGTCCTCGCTCGCGGTGGCGGACTCGAGGCGTTTCCCCCGGAAACTGACGCTCGAGCTCCAGGTCCGCTCGATACGGATTTCGGTGAAATCGGCGCGCGACGCTTTGAGCGCGTCGGCGAGGCGGTCCTTCACTCCCCGTTCGCCCGCAGCTTCTCGGCGTAATCGGGACGCATCACGATCTCGCCGTCGACGATGATCTCGCGGTCCCAGGGAAGGATGATGAAGTTGTCGGTCTCGAGGGCATGGAAGTCGGGGGCGTAGGGCCCCGTCCGGAAGCTCACCGCCGTCTTCACCGCGGCCGGCTTCAGATCGCGCACGGCGGCGAGGGCGAGTTTCATCGTGTCGCCGGTGTCGCAGGTTTCATCGACGACGAGCACGCGCCGGCCGGTGACGAGCTTGGGCGGACCGGCGATCACGACGGGGCGCGCACCGCTGGCGGAGCGACTGATCGCCATCGACGCGAAGTCGCGTTGAAGAATGCTCGCGACCACCGCGCCGGGAATCACGCCCGCCTTCGCGATGCCGAGCACGAGATCGGGATCGTAAGCGTGGTAGACTTTGAGCGCGAGGGCGCGGCACAGCTCGCCGAAAAACGTCCAGTCGACCTGCAGGACGCCGGTAGGCGACAGCCGACCGGTGCGAGCGCGACGCGG
>Ga0126383_10000411_pt1 | contig 23542 bp, 16 predicted proteins | sample PanSoiMetPlot_35_FD_96882 | JGI IMG/M metagenome (GOLD analysis project Ga0126383, IMG submission 96882) | Tropical forest soil microbial communities from Panama - MetaG Plot_35 | ecosystem: Environmental > Terrestrial > Soil > Tropical forest > Bulk soil | place: Panama | collected 2016-02-17
TACCCATTCAGCAATTCTCTTGAGCTTATTTCGACGACGGTCTACTATGCGCGTTCTAATCAGGGACTGTCCACTACCCCTTTACTATGAAAACCAAAACTCTGCTCATGTCGCTGCTGTTGCTCACGATCTCAATCTCTGGCTGCAAGTTTGGCGGTTTTGACCGCGGCCTTGCCGGCTCCGGCAATCGCAAGTCCGAGAAGCGCGAGCTCAAACCTTTCAAATCAATCGACACCAGCGGCGCCTATACGATCAGCGTCACTTGCCAGAAGCCCGCGAGTGTCGAGATCGAAGCGGATGACAACATCCTGCCGCTCATCAAGACCGAGGTGCGGGACGGCGTTCTCTTTGTCACCAACACCCAGGAGTATCACTCTTCAAAGTCTCCCGTGTTAAGCATTGGCATGACTGATCTGGACAAGCTGGCGGACCACGGCGCAGGTGAAGTCACCATCGCAGGCGTGAATAACAATCAACTCAGTCTTGCGTCTGACGGCGCCGGTTCAATCGTGGCGAGCGGCAACACCAAATTCATTAAGATCGGTTCCAACGGCGCCGGCAGTGTCGACGCCGGCAACCTGCACGCGGAAAAAGCGCAGGTAACGGTGAGCGGCGCTGCCAGCATCGATGTCTATGCCACTGAGCAACTGGATGTCGATATTTCCGGCGTCGGTAATGTCACCTACGGCGGCAATCCGAAAACGGTGAACAAGAACATCAGCGGCGTGGGCAATATTAGTCCCAAAGGCAAGTAAGCGCGTTCAATTTATCACCAGGCCATTTTTGGAGTGCGGCGGCTTGACGCCGCTCCTGTCCTGGACTGAACGCCGGCGGATCAGAAAGCGCCGACGGTCGGCATCACTCCAACGTAACTGCATGAAACGAGTTTCGACCACTATCCTGCTTATGCTGGCGCTCTCCCTGAATGCTGCGGCGATTCAGGCGCAGTCGAACAGTCTGGCCCAACGCATTCAGACCATCATGGACCGGCCCGAATTCAAGCACGCGCTCTTCGGCATCGAGTTTTATTCGCTGGATAAAGGCAAGGTCGTCTACAGCCTCAACGCGGACAAACTTTTCACCCCCGGCTCCACCACAAAGTTGCTGACTGAGGGCACGGCGCTGTCGCTGCTGGGCGCCGACTTTCGTTTTCACACCCGCGTGTATCGGACGGGACGCGTCGATGAAGACGGCGCCCTCGATGGTGATTTGATTTTGGTGGCCAGCGGCGACCCAAATCTCTCCGGCCGGATCAAAGCTGACGGCGCCCTCGCTTTTGAAAATGAAGATCACTCATATGACGGCGATCCCAACACGCGCGCAGTTCCCGGCGATCCACTCCTGGTGATTCGCCGCCTGGCCCAACAGATCGCCGACAAAGGGATTAAGAAAATTCGCGGCAACGTGATCGTCGACGCCAGCATGTTTCGCGAGGGCGCCCGTGAATTGGGGACCGGCGTGGTCATGTCGCCCATCGTTGTTAACGACAACATCATCGACGTCGTCGTCACTCCGGCTGCCAGCGAAGGCGCGCCGGTCGCTTTCACTTCTTCACCGGCCACCTCGTACGTCACCTTCGTTAATCGCGCGAAGACCGGCCGGGCTGATGCTGAACCCGATATTCGCTTTGCCGGCAGTCCCTCAGGTCCCGAAGGCGGGCAGAATGTCACCATCACCGGCACTTTTCCCGCCGGCAAATCGCCAATCCTCTTCAAATACGTCGTGCCTTCGCCCAGCCGTTTTGCCCAGACAGTTTTTACCGAGGCGCTGCGCGAGAAAGGGATCGCCGTCGAACCCATCGCCGGATACCGCGACCTCAGCGAGTTGGCTAAATCGTACGTGCCGGATCAACTCATCGCCGAACACGTTTCACCGCCGCTTAAAGAGGCGATCAAAGTCACGCTCAAGGTCAGCCAGAATCTGCATGCCAGCATCACTCCTCTGGTGCTCGCCGCGATGCTCTTACCCAAGAACAGCGACCGCACCGGCTTTGATCTCGAAAAAGATTTTCTGACGAAGGCGGGACTCGATCCGTTAGGCGCGCAACAGGCTGACGGCGCCGGTGGTAACGCGCACTTCACGCCCGAATTCATGGTGAGCTTTCTCACTTACATGTCGAAGCAGAAAGACTACCAGGTCTTCTACGACGCGCTGCCAATCCTCGGGCGCGACGGCACGCTCTTCGACATCCAGACGCAATCGCCGGCCGCTGGATTTGTGCACGCCAAGACCGGGACCTTTTCCGTTTTCGATCCGCTAAACCGGCGTCTGCTGGTAACCGGCAAAGGGCTCGCCGGCTACCTGACCACCAGAAAAGGCGAGCATCTCGCTTTCACGATCTACATCAATAACGTTTCGGTCTCGACAGAGCACGATGAGGTCAAAAGATTAGTCGGGCAAGCTGTTGGTGAAATTGCCGCCGCCGCCTACTGAGCTTTGGGTCAGTAGGAGGCTGTTGCGACCGGGGCAGTCGCCCGACCGTCAGGGAGGGCTCAAAACATGAGCCGACTAGACGCCGCCCGCAACAAGCTCTACCGGCTGGCCTAACCGCGACGATTCATAAATCGCCTCAATCAACTCCACACTTCGCCGGCCTTCGCGTCCATCACAGATGGGCCGGCTTCCGGTTTCAATCGCGCGCAAAAAGTCTTCAATCAGAATCCGGTGGCCGCTGACATCGGTGACGATCGGCGATGATGCGCTGGCATTTTGGTTTCCCTCGCTTTGCCTGACCAGGGTGGGATCCGCTTCACGCAGATCGGCCCGCACGATGCGATCGTGCTCCAACACGATGGTGCCTTCACTGCCGCTCACTTCCACGCGGCGCTGATAGCCCGGATAGATCGAGGTGCCGGCCTCAAGCGTGCCGGCCGCTCCATTGCGAAATTCAAGCGTGGCCACCGCGGTGTCTTCAACTTCGATGTCATGTAAGGCCGTGAGCGTCCGGGCATAGACACGTTCGACATCTCCCATCAGCCAAAGTAGTAAATCGACCGTGTGTACGCCCTGGTTCATCAGCGCCCCGCCGCCATCCAACGAGCGCCGGCCGCGCCAGCGGGAATTGGCATAGTAATCCGGAGGCCGATACCACTTGACATATCCGCTGCAAAGAATCGGTCTGCCTACTCGGCCCTCGTCGAATAATTGCTTGAGACGAGCGATGTCGGGCGAGACTCGATCCTGAAAGCAGACACCCAGCTGCACCTGAGCGCGCTCGCAGGCTTCGATCAACTCGTCGGTCTTCGCCGTGGTGACATCGATCGGCTTCTCTGTCAGCACGTGCAGTCCGCGCCGCGCCGCCGCGATTCCCTGTCCGGCATGCAAGGCTGAAGGGCTGCCGATGATCACCAAATCCATCGGCCGATGATTGAGAAACGATTCGAAGTCGCGAAAAACTTTCCCGCCGTAGCGTTGGCCCAACTGCGCGGTCTTCTCCAGGTTGTCGCCATAGAACGCCGCGATTTCGACACCCTCAATTTCCCGCGCTGCGCGTGCATGAGTGTCGCTAATCCCGCCGCCACCAATGATGCCGAGGTGTTTCATTACAGGTGCTCCTGATGCGAAGGTCGAATACTACAACAAATCGGGAGACCTCGATGAGTTGGTTGTATCCGGCGTGACGGTAAGCTATAAACATCGCACTTATCAGAGCCTTGGCTCAAACGACTTTCGGGGGAACGCAGACAAAGTGAAAACTGCCATAGTCGCAATCGCAGTCCTGTTATCTTTGGTTGTAGCGCAGGCTCAAACACCGCTGCAACTCAAACCCACCCCCAAGACCGTTGCGTGGGGTTACTACGACGCCGCGACACCGCCGGTGATGCGGGTTAAGTCGGGTGACACGATTGAGGTGCAGACCCTGATTACCTCTTCGCCCACCCGGCTCGAAGGCGCGGGCGTGAAGCCTGAAGACGTCGAGCAATCGCTGCGCGATATCTACAAAGAGGTGACCAACAAAGGGCCCGGCGGCCACATTCTCACCGGACCAATCTTTGTTGAAGGCGCCGAGCCGGGTGATGTGCTGGAAGTGCGAATCAAGAAGATCAAACTGGCGATTCCTTATGCTTACAACGCCTTCGGACCTCGCAGCGGCACGATCCCGGAAGATTTTCCTTACTCCAAGATGCGCATCATTCCGCTCGATGAAAAGCGCATGGTCGCGCACTTCGCCGATGGCATCGACATCCCGCTGCGCCCGTTCTTTGGCAGCATCGGAGTGGCGCCGCCGGCCGCCGCCGGACGTCTCAATAGCGCGCCGCCGGGAATTCACGCCGGCAATCTCGACAACAAAGAACTGGTCGCCGGCACCACGCTTTACATTCCGGTGCACGCGCCGGGCGCTTTGCTGCTGGTCGGTGACGGACACGCCGGACAAGGCAACGGTGAAGTCGATATCACGGCGATGGAGACTTCGCTGATCGGCACCTTTCAAGTGATTGTGCGGAAGGACATGCATTTGAAATGGCCGCGGGCTGAGACGCCGACACACTACATCACGATGGGCATCGATGAAGATCTGCGGGAAGCAGCGAAGCTCGCCGTGCGCGAAGCCATCGACTTTCTCGTGGCTGAAAAACATCTGACGCGCGACGACGCATATCAACTGGCGAGCGTCGCGGCCGATTTCGACATCACCCAACTGGTCGACGGCAACAAGGGTGTGCACGCGATGATTCCCAAGGCAATCTTTGTGGGACAGACAGGCAAGTCAAGTACTAATGAAGATCAGATCACCCTGGAACGAACAGCCTGCTTCGGCACTTGTCCCGTCTATAAGCTGACTATCAAGAGCGACGGCAGCGTCATGTTCCAGGGTGAGCGGTTCACCAAAACCACCGGCCCGGCGACCGGCAAAATCAGCGCGAGTGATTTTCGGGCGCTGGTAAACGAATTCAATCAGGTTGATTACTTCTCGCTGGCTGACGCATATCTGCCCGGCACCAAGGAATGTCCCAACCGAATCACTGACATGCCTTCAGCCACTACTTCCATTCGATTGAACGGCCGAACCAAGGCCGTCGCCCATTATTACGGTTGCGGCTCTGAAGGCGCAGTCGGGAAATTAACGGCGCTGGAAAAACGAATCGACGAAGTTGTAGGCACCCAGAAGTGGATTAAATGAACAGTCGCCACACAGTTTATTCTTAAAATGTCCGGAGGCCCCCCAATGTTCAATCGCTTTCGCAACTCGATCTTAATCTGCCTGGCGCTGGTCGTCGTCTCGTTCGGCGCGCAACAACCCAAGGACGAAAAGTTCGCCCATGCGGTTGAGCGATCGCGCGACGCCGGCAGAATTGTTCCGCTGTTAACCGTCAATCCCGAAGAAGGCATCCCCAAAGAGCTGCTTGATAAGAGTTCGGCCATCGGCATATTTCCAAAAGTCGAGCGCGAGACAATCTATTTCACCCATATGATTCACGGTTACGGCGTGATCAGCACACGCCGCAGCGATGGCTGGACCATGCCCGCCTTTTACCAATTCTCGGGAGCCGGATATGGGAAGCCGTTTTCGGATAAGGACAAATATGCGGTCATCCTCCTGTTTCTCGGCGACGAAGCGCTCGACGCTTTCGATAAAGGCGGGGTCAGGCTAAATAACGAGAAACAGACCGCCGCTGGACCAGTAGGCACAATTACCGAAGCGCAAAGAAAGGAACTTGCCGGGTCGCAGGTTATCGCCTATGCCTATTACAACGGCAAGCTGAAGGGCACGGAATACAACAGCCGCTTTGCGCTTAATCCCGATAACAACATCAACACGCCGATGTATGGCGTGAAGGGGCGGGAGATTCTCGCGGGCAAGCAACCGACGGCCGAAGTGCCGGAAGGGATTGCGTCGTACCGCGATGCGCTGAGAAACTATTCCGCCAAATAACCCGACATGACCACCACGCTTACTGAAATTGAAATTCGCGTCCTCGGCTCGCTGATCGAAAAGCAGATCACGACGCCGGAATATTACCCGTTGACGCTCAACTCGCTTACCGCCGCCTGTAATCAGAAAAACAATCGCAATCCCGTTTCTTCATTCAGCGAAAGCGAGGTCGATGAAGCCCTGTACACGCTGCGCGAAAAAAATCTCGCCTACGTTTTCCATGGCAGCACCAGCCGCGTTCCGAAATATAAGCACGTGGCCCCCGAGGTGATGCATCTGTCGCCGCCGGAAGTCGCCGCCATGTGCGTGCTGATGCTGAGCGGCCCGCAGACCGTGGGCGAGATCCGCACCCGCGGCTCGCGCCTTTATGACTTCAGCGGGCTGGAAGAAGTTGAAGAGACGCTGCGGGCGCTGGCCGCCCGCGAAGAGGAACCGCTGGTGATGAAATTACCGCGGCAATCAGGACAGAAAGACGCGCGCTTTGTCCACCTGCTTTCCGGCGCCCCGGATATCGAAGCGATGAGCGAAGCCGCCCCGGCCGAAAGAACCACGCGCCGGACCACCGATAACGATCGGGTCGCAACTCTCGAGCAGCAGGTCGAAGCCTTGACTCAACAAGTGGCCGGACTCGCGGAACAGTTCGAATCCTTCAAGAAACAGTTCGAATAAAGAACCTATGCAGCGAATTCTAATCCCCCTGGCGTTGGCGTTGTGTATCTTTGGCTCGGCTGCGGGACAAGGCAAGAAGCTGGTCCCCAACTGCATGCAAGATCCGTTCGACGCGCTCAAACCGTTTCCCAAAATCGAATATGACTGTCCCGAGGGCGTTAACGACTTTGACGAGAAGATTCTGAAACTGCCGGACAGACTGGCGTCGATCCGGCGGGCGATGAAGCAACTCGAGACGTTCACCAATCCGAAATGGTGGGAAGCCTCCGTTGACGAACTGAATGCCTGCTCAGTCCATAAAAGCGTGGGTGTCCTGACAGAGGACGAAAAACAATCGTGGTTGCGCGGCGATCAGTTTTTCGATCTCATCGGCAACCAGCAAATGCGCCTGGTCTCTATTACCGACCCCTGCTATCAGACCGGCTTCGCCGGATCGAATGCTTTCCTGCTTTATCACAAAGACGGCAAGGTATTCGTCTCGCAGCTGCTGAATGGTTACTACTCACGCGTCGACAATTCCGTCGGTCTCACCTTTGCAAAGCTGAACGGCGAACAGATCATTGAGATCTCGACGGCCAACAGCATGCCGCCGTCGCTTTACTATTACTACTTCGCCATTGATCCGAAAACTAACCATGCGGTGCCGAAGAAGATGTTCAAGGAGGGCAAGAAGCTTTCCAACGAAATCTACTCAGACATGCTGATGGACGATCCCCAGAATCTTCACTTACCAAAAGACGCCAGCGAACTGAACATCATCCGGCGCGGCCGGTTGGCGCCGAGCTTCAGCGCCTATGAAGTGAACGATCAGGGAAGAATAAAAGGCGACCAGGGGCGAAACTTCGACCGCATCATCTATCGCTGGAACGGCCGCTTCTATGTGGCGCGCTGATTTGGGTGCGCCGGCAGGCTCCCGCTTGATCGGCGACGGCGACGGCGCTTTGGATCAGGGTCGCCAGTAACAATCGTTTGACGCCCGTTCGTCTCAACTGTAGTATTCGCCGAAATTTCACGCGGGCAGAGATGCTCGCCAACCGCCCGCATGATGCGGACGCTCCAAGGAGGCCCATGTTTACCCGACAAATCTATGCGGCCGTTTTAGCTGCTGCCATTTCATTCCTGATCACCGCCACGGCGCAGGCGCAGTACAAACTCGAAACCTGCGAAGACCTGAAAATTACTGAAGCGCATTACGGCATCAATACGGTCGAGACTGCGACCTGTGTCAATCCGACGAAACAGTTCAGCCCTAAAGGCGAGACGCGCAACGTCAACCTGCTTTACACATTTCCCAAAGTCCCGACCGGCGCCGGGGTCACTTTCATGATCACGAAAGATAACGCCGACGGCGAATATGTTGAGAACAAGGACTACGCCGTGTCTCCCCAGCACACCAGCGCCTACGCCCGCTTCACTATCAATAAGCCGGGAAAATATTTCGTGCGACTGGCGAACTACTACAACAAGTCGCAGATCTGGGCGACGACTGATTTCACCATCGGCGCAGATACGGTGGGACCACGCTCCACCGGCAACACGGCGGCCGGAGGCGGCAAGGTTTGGATCTGCAAGTCAGTCGACGACAGCTGGAACTGTGTGGGCGGCGCGAACGAGTGGCCGGCGAACAAAGGCTTCGATGTGCTGTTCAAAAATCCGACGCCCGTCGGCGCCGAGTTTATCGGCATCATCTTCTACAAGCAGGACGCGAGCGGCAAAGACATCGAGTTCATCAATGAATACCAGCAGAACATCGGCGAGAAAAACCGCATGTATGCCACCGGCGGCAATGAGATTTCATTGCCCGCGGGAAGCTATTCGCTCTACGTCATTCCCTGGGGCAAACGCGAAGTGATGGAGCATCGCGGGAATTTGACGGAATACTTTGCCAAGACTACTGTGACCATGAAATAGACTCGGGTCAGCAGGACTTGCCTCAAACAATCGGTTTTCCTCTTAGTCACACCTGGCGGAAGCCAGGCGGGAATGAAAGCATTTATGCAATTGTCTTGAGTCTTACTTTTTGAGGTAAAGCAGGTCCGTTACTGATCATGGCATCCGAACCGTCGCAGTCATTCCTTCACTATCGCCTGGTCGAAAAGATCGGCAGCGGCGGAATGGGCGAGGTCTTCAAGGCCGAAGACACCAAGCTGGGCCGCACCGTCGCCCTCAAGGTCCTGCCGGAGAGCGCGAATGACAACCTCAACGCCAAGCGCCGCTTCCTGAAAGAAGCGCAGGCGGCCTCAGCGCTCAGCCACCCGAACATCGTCACTATTCATGCGATCGAAGAGGCGCAGGGCATGGACTTCATTGTCATGGAGTTCATCGAAGGCGAGACGCTCAAGACGTTGATCGAACGCGACGGCGCGCTGCCGCTGGCCACGCTGCTGGATCTCGGGATTCAGGTGGCCGACGCTTTGGGCGCGGCCCATGAGGTCGGTTTGATTCACCGCGACGTCAAGTCGGCGAACATCCTGGTTACGCCGCGCGGCCGGGCGAAAGTCCTTGACTTCGGCCTGGCCAAAATTGTCCGCACCATAGCCGACGGCGTTGATGGAGACGCGCCGACGCTGATGAATCTGACTGATGAAGGCACGGTGCTGGGCACGGCGTTCTATATGTCTCCCGAACAGACCCGCGGTGAGATGCTGGATGCGCGCACCGACATTTTTTCGCTGGGCTGCGTGCTCTATGAAACGGCCACGCGTTCGCTGCCCTTCACCGGGCCCAGCATGCTGGCGATCATGCACGCGATCGCCACCACCGATCCCACTCCCGCCAGCCGCCTGCGGCCGGAGTTGCCGCGGGAATTCGATCTCATCCTGGAGCGGGCGCTGGCCAAAGATAAAGACCGGCGCTACGCCTCGATCGACGAAATGGTGGGAGCATTGAGCGAGCTGCGCGCCACGGTCACGGGCCAATGGGCCGGCGCACCGATCATCTATGACAAAGATCTGGTTGACTCGCCGGCGACCGCTATCGTCGGGCGTGAGCCGGAACTGGAGAAGCTGGAAGAGTTCCTGGGCCAGGCAGTGTCCGGAAGCGGCCGTGTTGTCTTCATCACCGGCGAACCCGGCATCGGCAAGACTTCGCTTTCCGACGAGTTTCTGCGGCGCGCCCGTTCGCGCTACCCCGGGGTGGCAATCTCGCGCGGCCGCTGCGTCGAGCAATACGGCACGGGCGAAGCCTATCTGCCTTTTCTCGATGCAGTCGGGGCGATGCTCGACGGGCCGGGCCGCGAGCGCCTCGCTTCGGTGATGCGCACCTACGCTCCGACGTGGTGCACGCAACTGCCCGCGGCATTTGCCTCGACCGGCGCCCTGGAACGGTTGCAGCAGGAAACCATCGGCGCCACCAAGGACCGCATGATGCGCGAGATGGGTGATGCGCTCAGCACTTTTGCCACCAACACGCCCATCGTTCTGCTGCTCGAAGATCTGCACTGGGCCGATCCGTCGAGCGTCGATCTGCTGCGCCATCTCTGTCAGCGGATCACCAACCAGCGTCTGTTAATCGCCGGCACTTTTCGCCCCGAAGACGTGGAGCGCACGAATCATCCCCTGAAGAGTTATAAGGCCGAGATGCAGAGCCACCGGCTGTGTGAAGAGGTGGCGTTGACTTCGCTCACGCAGGCTCACATCGCCGAATATCTGAACGCGACCTTCACGCCCAACGATTTTCCCGCTCAATTCGCCGCGTTGATTCACGAAAAGACCGAGGGCCATCCACTGTTCGCCACCAACCTGCTGCAGTATCTCAGCGAGCAGGGCCATATCGACCGGGTCAACGCGCAATGGTCTTTGCGGCGGCCGATTGCCGAGCTGGATCTCGAGACGCCTGAGAGCGTGCGCAGCATGATCAGCAAGAAGATGGACGCGCTGGCTCCGGAAGAACGCCGTACCCTGCAATATGCCAGTGTCGAGGGCGCCGAATTCCTCTCGACCGTGGTGGCGGCCTTACTCGGCGTTGATGAGGTGGATCTCGAAGAACGGCTGGCCCATTTACAGAAGACGCACCGGCTGATCGAAACGCGCGGCGAAGAGGATTTGCCCGACGGCAGCCTGGCGACGCGTTACCGGTTCTCGCACGCGCTCTATCAAAATTTTCTTTACGGCGACCTGGTGGCCAAGCGCCGCGTCATGCTGCACCGGCAGGCCGGCGAACAACTGCTGAAGCATTATGGGAGACGGGCGACCAACCTGGCGACCCAGCTGGCGTTGCATTTTGAACGCGGCCGCGATTTTCCGCGGGCCATCGAGTATTTGGATCACGCCGGTGATAACGCGACCAAACTTTACGCCAACGCCGAAGCTGCCGAGCACTACAGCCACGCGCTGGGATTGGTCGACAAACTTGCCGAAGACGAGCAAATCGAAAAGCTGATCACGCTTTACCAAAAACGCGGAGCGGTAAATTTTGCTTTGAGCCGCTTTGCCGAATCGGTCGACGATTACACCCGGGTGTTGAAGTATCTTGAGCCGCGGGAGTCGCCTGAAAAGGAAGCTGAGGCGTTGAATGCGCTTTCGCTCACCTTGTTCTTTGCGCATCGACTGGAAGAACTGGAGGCGCGCGCCGGCGAGGCCCTCGCAGCTGCGAAACGGGCCGGCAGCGAAGAGTTGCACGCGCAGACGATGTCGTTGATGTCCCTCAAGTACCTGTGCTATGGCGAACTGGATCAGGCCAAGCCTCTGCTCGAAGAACTGATTGCGCTGGCGCGGAAAATGGATTTCAAGCCGGGTCTGGCGGCGGGATTGATCTGGCGCGGTTGTCTCTACTTCTTTCAGACTGACTACGCGCGCGCCATCGAGGTTGAGACTGAAGGCCAAAAACTCGCGGCGGAATTACGCGACAGCTTTCTCCTGCTGACGTCGATGTTCTTCCTGGGCTTATCGAAAGCAAACCTCGGAAAGATGTCCGAAGCTCTGGCCATCCTCGACGAAGCGATCCGGATGGCTTCGCGCAACGGCGATCTGTTCTGGCACCCGCGCATGCCGAACTGCATTGGCTGGATCCATCGCGAATTGCACGATTTTGCCGGCGCCTTCAAATATGATCAGGAAGGTTTGGAAATCGGGCATCGGCATCACGTGAACGAAGCGGAAGCCAATTCACTAATCAATCTCGGCATCGATTACACGCACTCAGGCGACGAGGCCGAAACTGTCTCCGCGTTTCACCAGGTGCGCGAGATATTCGATCGCGATGCCTGGTTCCGCTGGCGTTATAACATTCGCCTGCATGCCGCGATGGCCGAACACGCTTTGCACCGGGGCGACGTCGCTAAGGCGCGAGAGATTACTGATCGTCTGCTGGAAACGGCGACCAGGTACGAAGTCCACAAATATATCGCCGTGGCCCACAAGCTGCTCGCTGAGACAGCCATCGCGGCCGGAGACAATCAGGCGGCGGAGGCTGAATTCGCCGTGGCGCTCGACGAACTGAGGCAATATCCGGTTCCGGTAGTCGAGTGGAGAATCTATGCGCGGTTAGGTCAACTGCGCGCGGCTAACGGAGATGCCGCCGGAGCCCGGGAAGCTTTCGCACGCGCGGCGCCCATCGTCAACACGATTGCTGAGAACGTGGGCGACTCAGCTTTACGCGAAGGGTTTCTCCAGTCTGGCGCGGTCCGCGAAGTCATCGACGGATCGTGAAGACAGGTGCATTTTGGAGTGCGGTGACTCGTCGGTAATTACATACTTGACGGACCAACAGTGCGCGCAGCGCACGCCAGCCTAAAGCCTGGGGTGGAGTCCCGATTCATCGGGACGGAACCCCAGGTCACCGATCATTTAAGAACGATGAGCCCGCGGAAGCGGGCGGCAGCCGTTGCGTCTGCAGAACACCTCGTCCCGATCCGCTTCCGCCCGCTCCGCGGGCTTGGATCATTGTTTGTGACGTCTCCCGGGGCTCACGCCTCGGGCTTTACGCTGTCGTGCGCTCCGCGCACTGATGGTCATTCAAGTAAGTAATTGCCGTTTAAACGGTTTCCAGCCTCCAGCTCAGCCAACTCGCCGCGCTAAAGCGGCGGCGTGAGTGAGAAGATTCTCTCAAACGAACCATTAACGCTAATTAAGTAGTAATACATCGAGAACCCACTTTGTAACACTATCCAAATTTCCGCCGGTGGTACTTCGCTCCCATCCCGTCGTATCATTTCCCCGTGTCAGGCCCTCTCAAAGATTCCTATAACCGTCCCATTCGCGACCTGCGCGTATCGCTTACCGACCGCTGCAACTTTCGCTGCTTCTATTGTCTGCCACACGGCGAGCCGCCGGTGGCGCCGAAAGAGCAGATGCTTTCTTATGAAGAAATCGAATACGCCTGCGATATCTTTGTTGAATTAGGCATCGAAAAAATTCGCCTGACGGGCGGCGAGCCGATGATGCGCCGCGACATAGAGCAGATCATCTTTAAGCTGGCGCAATTAAAAGCCAAAGGCCTGCACGATCTGGCGCTGACCACCAACGGTTATTTTCTGCCGCACCGCGCGCACAGCCTCAAAGAAGCCGGCCTCGATCGCATCACCATCAGCCTCGATAGTTTGAAACGCGACGTTTTCAAGCAGATGACCGGCGTCGATGTGCTCGATCGGGTGATGGAAGGAATTCAGGCGGCGAAAACCGCGGGACTGGATCCGATTAAAATAAATGCCGTCATCGTCCGCGGCCACAACGAAGACGAGGTCGGCGACTTCGCCGCCTTTGCGCGCCAGCACGATGTGAAGATGCGCTTCATCGAATTCATGCCGCTCGATTCAGGGCACGACTGGTCGCGTGAAGACGTCGTTTCCGGCCGCGAGATTCGGGCGCGTATCGAAGAGAGATTTCCGTTGGAGCCGCTCAGCGTCGTGCGTGGCTCAGACACCTCGAGCCGCTATCGCTTCGCTGACGGCGCCCGGGGGGAAATCGGCATCATTGCCCCGGTCACCGAACCGTTCTGCGGCGCCTGTTCGCGCATTCGCTTGACGGCCGATGGCCAAATTCGCACCTGCCTGTTCTCAACCATCGAACATTCACTGCGCGATGTCATGCGGGACGGCGCGTCGCGCGCAGAGATTATTCAATTCATCGAATCGGTAGTGATGAAGAAAGAACCGCGTCACTACATCAATGATCCTGCCTTTGTCGCGCCGGCGCGTTCGATGAGCTTTATTGGCGGTTGACGCCGCGTCAGGACAATAATTCCGTTTCGCGCTCTTGACAGCGAACATTCCCGGTTCTCGTTTTCTGATTGATTTGAAGTCCGCGGCAGCGGACGTCGGCATAAAGCCCCAGGATCAATTGGCCCCAGGAAACGGAGCCTGCGGAGCGGGCGGCAGCGGATCGTAATTGTCCGTCTCCAGGCCAAAGTCCTGGGGCTTACGCCCCAGGCTTTATGCTACCGTCCGCTTCGCGGACTGGCATGTGAATTAACGCGCCAGAGCCGTTAGTTGCACCTCCGCCTTGGTCAAAGCCAGCGAGCAACAGACAGTTCCGGACTCTCACGACGCCTCGTTGATCTGCTTTACCGCCCGCGCGCCGGAATCGAGCGCTCCCTGCATCCACGAAAAGAACACCGAGAGGTGTTCGCCGGCGAAATGTACCCGGCCTTCGGGCGCCGAAGCTACCTGGAGGTCTCGACCGGCAAAGGCCCAGGCCCCGCGCGACCACTCCTCTTCTGCCCAACACCACGAGGCGCCGCGCTCGAAGTTTTCCTGCAGGCCGGGAAACCATTCTCCCAGTTGTGTGAGCGTTGAGTTAATGCGCTCCTCAGGTTTCATCGCCGCGATTCGCTCGGCCTGACCCGGACGGTTGTAGGTCATCAGGATGCCGCGCGGGCCAGGTTGATTCCAAGTCGGTTGCCAAATCTCTACCGCATCGTTCGTGATCGCGAATCCATTCAATCCTTTTTCTTCCCACGAGCGTTTCTTGGTTTGCAGATAAACCCGCGAAACCGACGCGTAACCCAGATTCCTGATGACCTGCAACTTGCGCTCGGAAAAGTTCGCCGGCAATTCGACATTACGCAGCACCGAAAAAGGCAACGCACAGAGCACGCGATCCGCAGTCATTGATTGCCGGGCGCCTTTCTGCATGAACGTCACCCGCGCGCTTTTTTCATCCTGCTCCAGCTTTACCACCGGCGAGTTGTAATGCACCTTGTCTCGCAAGCGGGCCGCAAACGCCTTCGGTAAATTATCGTTGCCGCCTTTCACTTTGCTGAACCGCGTAGGGCCGCGAAATTCAGAGCCAAAGTACTGGGACAATCCGTCGGTAAAGCCGTCGATCGAGACTTCGCGCTTTGACTGGCCATCGAGAATCAGAGCGGAAAGCTTCGACGGATACATCGGCTCCAGCGGCACATCGAACAGCTTCACGTACTTGAGGGTGAGATCGTGATTCTCGGGAATGCGCGCGGCGCCGCACTCCGCATATTGCCCGTCGGCAAACGGTTCGCGCAGGGTGTGAACCCGGCCGCCGGGGACGGCGCGCGCTTCGAGGATGGTCACGTCATGTCCGGCCTGAGTCAGTTCATATCCGGCCCCCAATCCGGCCATGCCGGCCCCGAGGATGATGATCTTCTTCGGCGCTACCGAGGCGGAAACGAGGGGAAGGCGAACCAGCGATGCCCCAATCGCTAACGCGCTCTGCTGGATAAAGGTGCGGCGAGTTATCGACATGTCAGCTCCTCGTAAGCGAGGGCGAGATAATAGAGCTATTGCCGAAACGTGCGGCGGATTGTCAAAGTTTCATCATTGCGATTGGAGACGGATACCGATTTTTGGAGCATGCCGGCTTGAGGGCGCTTTTTCTTTGCGTCGGGCCAGAGAAAGCGGTCGAGCCGCGGCACTCCAAAACGCTGCCGTTTGCCAACGGGTCAGTACCATCCGCGTGAGCGGATGGATCAAAGAGAGCGGTCGATTGTAATTTGCCACCCCAATCTATCCGCTCACGCGGATGGTACTGACTTCGTTGTCTCCTGAGGCTCACCACTGCGCTACAATTGCGGCCTTGCCAATTCACGCCGCCCAATCAATTGATGCATCGCCGCACCGTTGGCGAACGCTGGGGCTACTCGCCACGGCTGAGCTGCTCGGCATGTCGCTTTGGTTCAGCGGGTCGGCGGTCGTTCCCGCCTTAACCAAAGAATGGCACCTGAGCGCGAACGCCGCCGGCTGGCTCACGCTATCAGTGCAGCTGGGATTTGTGACCGGCACCTTGTTAAGTGCGCTCTTCAACCTTCCCGACATCATCAGCCCGCGTCACCTGTTTACCTTGACGGCCATAGGTGGGGCCATCGTTAACGGAATTTTTGGCTGGTACGCGCATGACGCCTCGGTGGCCATCGTCTTAAGGTTCCTGACTGGAATGTTTCTCGCCGGAGTTTACCCGCCGGCCATGAAGATCCTGGCCACCTGGTTTCGTCACGGCCGCGGGCTCGCCCTCGGCGTGCTGGTAGGCGCCCTGACGCTCGGCAAAGCGTCACCCTATCTCATCAACGGCGTGGGCAGCGCGAATTGGCGATTCAACATTCTCTTCGTTTCGGCGTTGGCAGTTATCGGCGGGCTGGTGGTTCTGTTATTCGTGAGCGATGGTCCATTCGCGTTACCCGCGGCTCCATTCGATCTCGCGCAGGTCGGAAAAGCGTTTCGCAGTCCCAGCGTGCGGCTGGCGAACCTGGGCTACTTTGGTCACATGTGGGAACTGTATGCGATGTGGACGTGGATTCCGTTCATGATTCGCGCCAGCCTCGCCGCGCGCAGAAGCGATCCGGCGATCGCCGAAGTCGGGTCGTTTATCGTGATTGGTTCCGGCGCGCTGGGCTGCGTCATCGCCGGCTTAATCGCCGATCGAATCGGCCGCACCGTCGTCACTTCGGCGGCCATGGCAATCAGCGGCAGTTGCTGTCTGCTGATAGGTTTTCTCTTTGGCGCCAGTCCGGTGGCCCTCTTGATAGTCGCCGCGATCTGGGGCGCCAGCGTCGTCGCTGACTCGGCGCAATTCTCAGCCTGTGTGACAGAGCTGGGCGATCCGCAATACATCGGGACGGCGCTCACGATTCAGACCTGTCTGGGATTTCTGCTGACTACGATTTCAATAGAGTTGATTCCGCGGGTCGAAGCATTGGTGGGCTGGCGATACGCCTTTGCCATCCTGGCGCCCGGTCCGCTCTTTGGAGTGATCTCGATGCTGCGCCTGCGCAGCTTGCCGGAAGCCGAAAAAATCGCGCACGGACGGCGATAACCGGAGCGCGGGCATCCTTGCCCGCAACGAGCCGCAGGCGAGTCCAGATGCGTCTCAGGTGCGCAATGCGGGCAAGGATGCCCGCGCTCCGGTCGCGCTACATTTGCACCATCAGCGATCTCAGCGTTTAATATACGAAAGAATGATCGGCGCGAAGCTTGGGAATTATCGAATCCTCGAGAAGATTGGCGCCGGTGGTCAAGGAACAGTTTACAAAGCGACCGACACAAAGCTCGGCCGCGCTGTCGTTATAAAGGTCCTGCCGCCGGAACTCACGGTCAAAGAAGCCAACCTCAAACGTTTCGAGCGCGAAGCGCGTCTCGCCTCGGCCCTCGACCATCCAAACATCTGCACCATCTTTGACCTGAACGAAATTGAGGGCGTGCACTTCATCGCCATGCAATTCGTCGAAGGCAAGAACGTGCGCGATCTGGTCAACGGCCGTCCGCTCGATCTTCGCAGCGCGCTGACGATTACCATCCAGGTTGCCGATGCGCTGGCCGCCGCGCATGAACGCGGGATTGCTCATCGGGACATCAAAGCCGGCAACGTGATGGTTACGCCTTCGGGGCAGGTGAAGATTCTCGATTTCGGCCTGGCCAAGCTGGTTGATGAAAGCGCCGCGCCGGGCAGTATTCATCACACTGATTTGACCGAAGTCGGCGTGCCTTATGGCACGGCCACTTACGCTGCGCCCGAACAAGCCCGCGGCGAACGCGTCGACGCGCGGGCCGACATTTTCTCGACCGGCGTCCTGCTCTACGAACTTTTGACGGGCACCTGGCCGTTCCAGGGAAAAACGAGCGTCGATGTGCGTCACGCGGTGCTGCATGAGGATCCCATACCGCTCAACGAAGCCCGTCCCGGCGGCGCGCCCTGGCAACTGCAAGTCATACTCGATCGAGCTATCGCCAAGGATCCGAAGCAGCGCTATCAGAAGGTCGGCGAGCTGCGCGACGACTTGCGCACGGTGCTGCGCGAAGTAGACGCGGGCGGCGGCCAGACTTTCGATCCGATTATGCCGGTCGCGCCCAAACACATGCCGGGCACCGGCCGCATGGGCCGCGCGATGCGCTGGCTGCGCGGGATTACCGGCGATCGCAGCACCTCGCAAAAAACTCCGAGTGTGGACCAGTCAGGCCATGAAACTCCGGCCACCAGCGTCAGCGATCGCGAACGCAAGAGCATCGCCATCTTGCCCTTCAAGAATGTCAGCAACGATCCACAGTCGAGCTTTTACGAATTCTCACTGGCGGACGCCGTCATTACCGAGTTGGCGCGGGTTCGTTCACTCGTGGTCCGACCTTCTTCCGAGATCGTTAAGTACCAGGGCGTGCAGGTCGATCCTCGTCAGGCCGGGCGGGAGATGAGTGTCTCGGCGGTGCTGTCGGCCGGATTCCTGCGCGGCGGCAACCGCATTCGCGTTACTGCCCAGCTCATCGACGTCGAGTCCGGCGATTTGCTCTGGTCTGATCGAATCGACGCCGACGCCACCGATATCATCAGCGTGCAGGACACGATCACCCAGCAAATTGTCGAAGGCTTGCGGCTTGAATTATCGCCCGACGAAAAAGATCGCCTCGAGCAACAGCCTACCGCCAATGCCGAGGCCTACGAAGAATACCTGCGCGGCCGCGACGCACTGGGCCGGTTCATCTACAAGACGATTGCCCGCAAGGACATCGACGAAGCGATCGAACATTTCGAGCGCGCCGCCTATCTCGATCCATCTTTCGCGCTGGCTCACAGCGGACTCGGGAAAGCCTATGCGAACCGCGTGATTAAGGGCACCGGCGAACCGGGTGATTACGACGCCGCCACCGAAGCTTTCGACAAAGCGCTGGCGCTTGATCCTGATCTGCTCGAGCCCCGCCGGCACATGGTCCTGATTTACCTGTCGCACGGAGAAAAGGACCGCGCGCGCGAAACCGCTGAGAAGCTCGTGCGCGAATCGCCCAACGATCCCGGCGTCCATTTTCAACGCGGAGTTATCGCGCGGCTGGACGGTGAATACGAAAAAGCGTTGCGTTGTTTTGAGCGCATGGCCCGGCTGAGTCCCGCGGAAAAGGTAGTCTCCAGCTACAACCGGGCGCGCATCTTTACCTATCAGGGTGATTACGAGCGGGCGATCAAGGAACTGGACCAGGGCGCCACCATCGAAGCAGATCATCCTTTGATCAAAACCTTTCGCGCGCGGGCGCTTTACTATCACGGAGACCTGGTCAAGGCCGCAGAGATTCTCGAACAAGTCCTCGAACAACAGCCCCAGCTTGACGGCATTCGCCCGATCTACGCGACGTTTCTAAGCGCCCTGGGATTCAATGAAGAGGCCCGGGCGCAATTAACTGAAGAGGTAATCGAAACCGCCAATACGGATCACGATGTTTCGTACTGGCTGGCGTCGGCTTATGCCATGGAAGGCGAGCGGGCGGAGGCCCTGAAGTGGTTGCGCCGCGCCATTGAGTTGGGAAATGAGAACCGCGCCTGGTTTGAGAAAGACAAAAATTGGGACGCGCTGCGGGACGATCCTGAGTATCAGGAAATCATCCAGTCGATGAAGATGCCGGCCGCGGTAGATTAGCCGCCGTCGCCTCCTTAGTCTTCAATATCCGCGCAGCGGATAAATTCAATAGCCGGTGGCAACGCCACCGGACGCAAGCCGCAAACCATCTTCGACCCTGAAGGGGTCGCATTTTTTGTCCGACCCTTTCAGGGTCGATGGTCACTTGCTACCGGTTGATCCGTGGGCGTGGCCCACGGCTATTAAATCAGACCGCTTCGCGGTCGACGATCTGGCGAGTCACCTGGTTAGAAGAGCTGCTTGCTCATCACTCGTACCTGAGACATTCAATCGGATCCAATCGCGCAGCCTTCCGGGCCGGCCACACGCCGAATATCAGTCCCACACCGACACTAACTGTGATTCCGGACGTTACCGCCCACATCGGAATGGAGGCCGGCATACTGGGAAATACCAACATCACCAGCTTACTGGTGCCGATCGCCAGGACTACGCCGAGCATGCCGCCGAGGAACGTGAGGGTCATCGCTTCAAACAGAAACTGATTGGTGATGTCGCGCCGGCGCGCGCCCAGCGCCTTGCGAATTCCGATCTCCTGGGTGCGTTCCGTGACACTCACCAGCATGATGTTCATCACGCCAATGCCGCCGACCAGCAAACCGAGACTGGAGATGGCAATGGCGACCAGGCCCACCATGGCGAAGATGTTGTCGAACTGCTTGACGAAATTATCGGCCGTCTTGATGTCGAAGTTGTTCGGGTCGCCGAACTTCACGTTGCGGCGCCGGCGCAGAACGTCCTCTGATTGGGACAAGGCCTCGCTCAATTGTCCGGAACGCGCGCGAATCACGAACATGACCCAGCCGCGTCCCGGCGCCACCTTCTGGGCCGTGCGAAATGGAATCGCGACCGCACTGTCTTCTTCGTTTTCGCCAAAGAAACCGGCCTTACGCTTTTCGAGCACGCCGACAATCTCGAAATTGTAGCCGCCCATCCGCACTTCTTTCCCGACAATATCGTTCTGCTGGCCGGGGAACAGCGCTTCCGCCGCGTTGACCCCGATGACCATCACGTTGCGTCTTTGATCTTCGTCTGATTGTGTAATGAACCGTCCGTCGCGCACGACGATGTTGGTAATCGGCGCGTAGTTCGGCGTTACGCCGACGGTGTTACCCCAGCGATAGTTGCGGCCCTGGTAAGTAATGTTGTCGTCGAATGGTCCGCCGTTATAACCGATGTTGGGCGCGCAGACCGCCACATCTTCTACCGCCGATGCCTGGGCCCTGACGGCGTCGGCGTCGGCGACGACCAAAGGTCGCCGCAGACGTTCCGCGCGATCAGTCGTGGTCCGCGGCCCGGTTGTCAGGTGAAAAGCATAGATATTGTTGGTGCCGTACTCTTCAATGATCGCGATGATGCTCTGCCGCATGCCGGTGAGAATCGAGGCCACCACGATCGCGGCCATCACGCCGATGACAATTCCCAGCACCGTGAGAAAACTGCGAAACTTATTCGAGCGCACATTATCGAGCGCCATCGCCAGAGTCTCGCGGGGGAAAACCTTTGCTAACTTCAACTTCATTCGTTTAGAGGCGGGCTACTGCCCGCCGTTTTCATTACCCGAGTTGGCGGGCGGTAGCCCGCCTCTAAACCAATCACGCTTTAGTGAGAGCAATAATCGGATTCAAACGCGCCGCTTTGAACGCCGGGTATATCCCAAACAACATCCCGATAATGCTTGAGACGCCTATCGAAATAACCACGTAGACGATCGTGATCGTCATGGTGATGCCCGCCAGGGCCGTGATTAATTTCACCACTCCATACGCGGCGAGCAATCCCATCAAACCTCCGAAGGCGCACAGCATTCCCGATTCAATCAGAAACTGCATCAGGATTTGCCGCCGGGTGGCGCCCACCGCTTTGCGCAAACCGATCTCGAAGGTTCGTTCGGTCACGCTGACCAGCATGATGTTCATGACGACGATGCCGCCGACAATGAGGGTGATGGCCGTGATCGGGACCACCACCGCCGCAATGGTTCCGGTGAATTGATCGATTTGATTGTTCAGCGACTCGACGTCGACCAAACCAAAATCGTCTTCTTCATTTCCCTTCAGGCGATGCTTGTTCCGCATGCTCACCCGCGCATCCTCGATCACCGGTTGAAAGTTTTCGCGGGTCGCCGCTTTGCCATGAATCTGCAAACCGTTGCGGCCGAACATCTGCAAGTGCGTCGTGGCCGGAATATAGATGTGGCGATCGAGCGAATCACCGAAGAACGAACCGCGGCCTTCTTCGACGCCGATGACCTGCATGGGAATGCCGCGCACCTTCAGGGTCCTGCCCAGGGCGCTGCCGACCGGAAAGAATTTGTCTTTTATTTCGCTGCCCAGGACACAAACATAGGCTGAGCGCTCCACTTCGTCCGGCGAAATAAACCGGCCGTCGGTAATGGTCTTGTCTTCGATGTCCTGCATATTCGAAGTCACGCCAAAGACGACCGCGCCGGGAAACTCAATCCCATCCTGTTTCAAATCGATGCCCGTGCCGACCTCGACGCCGACCTCGGCGCACGAGGTGCAATGGTCGCGCACCCACTCGTAGTCATCCCAGTTCAGCCGCTTGTTGCGCCGGTTCCGGCGCTCGAACTCGTCGTCGCTCATGTGCCCCTGAAAGGCCATGCGGGCCATCATGAAATGGTTGGCGCCGAGCAGCTTCGCAACTTTATCAGTGACGTAAGTGTTCAATCCGCTGACCGAAGCGCCGACGACCACGACTGCCGCCACCCCGATGATGATGCCGATCAAGGTAAGAAACGCGCGCAGCTTGTGCGCCAGAATCGACTGGAACGCAATGCGGGCGGCGTCGGCATAAAATGAGAAGAGATAGCGCATGATTTCAGGCCGGGTGACTCTCAGTACGACCTATCGCCGAAAAAAGTTTGTTAAGAAATTCGCGGCGGAATATCCCGCATTGAAGACGCTCGGAGTGGGAGAATATTAACGACGGGTTGCTTTCGAAAGAGCGGGGGCAGGCCCCCTTCCTAACCTGACAGATTATTCGCGGGGCATTTGATCCGGCAGACACCTCAAGGTCAGGAAGGGTGGCTTGCCCCCGCTGATTATCTTGCCCCCGCTGATTATTTCGAGTAGCCCTGCGGGTGCGATTGCAGCCAATCCCATGCGGACTGGATGATTAACTTCAAATCCTGAAATTTAGGGGCCCATCCAAGTTCATGCCTGATCTTGTCTGAACTCGCTATGAGCACCGCCGGATCGCCGGCGCGACGCTTCACCGTCCGCGTGGCAATGTCGCGAGCCGTGACCTGCCGCGCCGTATCGATCACTTCCTTGACCGTATATCCGTCGCCGCCGCAGCCCAGGTTGTAGATGGCGCTGCGCTCATCGAGAATGTCGAGCGCGAGAATGTGGGCCCGCGCCAGATCAATCACATGAATGTAATCGCGGACACAGGTGCCGTCTCGCGTCGGATAGTCGTCGCCGAAAATTTGCACATCAGCGCGGGCGCCATTTGCCGCCTGTAGGACCAGCGGAATCAAATGGGTTTCCGGATCGTGTTGCTCACCGAATTGCTGGCTCGCGCCGGCCGCATTGAAATAACGCAGGCTCGCATAGCGCAGTCCATAAGCCTGCTCGTACCAGCGCAGCGCGCGTTCAAAGGCCAGTTTCGATTCACCGTAAGGATTGGTGGGTTCGGTCTGATCGGTTTCTTCGATCGGCTGCTTCTCCGGTTCGCCATAGGTCGCGGCGGTTGAGGAGAAGACCAGCTTCTGCACGCCGCAATCGCGCATCGTCTCGATCAATTGCAGTCCCGCGACCAGGTTGTTGGCGAAATATTTCGCCGGCTGCTCGACTGATTCACCCACCAACGAGTGCGCCGCCATGTGAATGACCGCTTCCGTCTGGTGATCGGTCAGCGTCCGGCGCAGCGTATCGGCATCCATCAAATCGCCGACGACAAACGTGGCGCGTTGATCGACGGCGCCGCGATGACCTTTGATGAGATTGTCATAGACGACCGCTTCGTGACCGTCATTCAATAACTCTTCAGTGACGACGCTGCCGATGTATCCGGCGCCGCCGGTAACCAGAACCTTCATAAGCACTAGAGGCGGGGCAGTAGCCCGACCGTGAGGGAGATACCGTCTTGAAAATCAAGAGACGGATTTGAGTAGTACCTCATGATTCGGGTCAAAGGCTTTTCCGGTTTTGAGAACTCCGAACGCGATATGAA
>Ga0126383_10000412_pt1 | contig 23518 bp, 15 predicted proteins | sample PanSoiMetPlot_35_FD_96882 | JGI IMG/M metagenome (GOLD analysis project Ga0126383, IMG submission 96882) | Tropical forest soil microbial communities from Panama - MetaG Plot_35 | ecosystem: Environmental > Terrestrial > Soil > Tropical forest > Bulk soil | place: Panama | collected 2016-02-17
ACGACGACGGCAAGCCGCGGCAGGTGACGCAATTCAAAGACGGCCGCGTCTTGTGGCCGAGCATTGGTTACGACGGAAAGACGATCGTCTTTGAGCGAAATTTTCAGATCTGGAAACTTGATGCGGCGAACGGGCGCGCCGCGGCCGTGAATATTGTGCGCCGCGGCGCTCCCGCGGGTCCGGCCATCGATCATCTGCGCCTGACTGAAGGAATTTCCGAGATGGCGCTGTCGCCTGACGGGAAAAAAATAGCTTTCATCGTGCGCGGCGAAGCTTTTGCCGTCTCAGCAACCGAAGGCGGCGACGCGGCGCGGGTGACGACTTCGACTGCCGAAGAAAGCCAGGTGGCCTGGTCGTCCGACAGTCGCAGGCTGGTCTATGTGTCTGATCGTGACGGACCGGCGCACCTCTTTCTCTACGACTTTGCGAGCAATACCGAGACGCGCATCACCAACGATCAGGCGAGCGACGACACGCCCGCATTCTCGCCGGATGGAAAATCGATCGCCTTCGAACGCGCCGGCGAAGAGATCCGGGTTTATGACGTTGACGGGAAGAAAGAGCACACGGTGGCGAAGGCGCATCTCGAACGTCCGCCACTGAGTTCTGACCGGCCCTTCGCCTGGTCGCCGGACAGCAAATGGATCGCCTACGTTCCGGTCAGCGACAAGGGATTCAAGAATGTTTGGGCCGCCCCGGCCGCCGGGGGTGACGGGCGGCAAATTACCTTCCTCTCGAATACCAATTGCAACACGATCACCTGGAGTCCCGACGGGACCTTTGTGCTTTTTGATACCAATCAGCGGACTGAGCCGGGCCAGGTGGCGCGCGTCGATTTGATTCCGCGCACACCGCGCTTTCGCGAAGATCAGTTTCGCGATCTGTTCAAGGAAGAGACGCCGCGCCCTCCGCTGCGACAAAATCCCCCAGCGCCAACTCCGGCCGCGCCAACTCCGGCCGCGCCAACTCCGGCCGCGCCAACTCCGGAACCGTCGCCGCTTTCTACGCCCCCGGTAGCTAACCTGAGGTTGCCGGGTGATGCGAGAAGCAAACCCGCGCCCAAATCCGTCGAGATTGATTTCGATTTGATCCGCCGGCGCCTGGCCTTAATTCCGGTGGGCATCGACGTGCGCTACCAAACCATCAGCCCGGACGGAAAATTTCTCTTGATGATTGCCGCCGTGGCCAGCCAGCTGAATCTTTACGTTTATCCGCTCGATGAATTGACCAGAGATCCGCTCGTATCGCGTCAGCTCACCTCGACGGCCGGCTTCAAGGCAGGCGCGCAGTTCTCGCCGGACAGCCAGGAAATTTTTTATCTTGAGGGCGGCCGCTTGAATGTTATCCGGATCGAAAACCGGCTGACGCGGCCGATCGCGGTCACGGCTGAGCTGGACGTCGACTTCTCGCGCGAAAAGATGGAAGTCTTTCAGCAGGCGTGGACTTACATTCGCGATAACTTTTTCGAGCCAAATCTCAACGGCGTGAACTGGAATGCGGTACACGATCAATACGCACCGCTGGCGGCCGGCGCCCGCACCGGCGATGAGTTGCGCCGCATTATTTCTGAGATGCTGGGCGAATTGAATGCATCGCATTCGGGCATCTCCGGACCGGCGAATGCCGCGCAGCCGCCGGCCATCGGCCGTCTGGGTGTGCGCTTCGATCGCGCCGAATTTGAAAACAAGGCGGCGCTGAAAATTACCGAGGTAATTCCGCTGACGCCGGCCGCCATTACCAACCTCAAGCCCGGAGAGTACCTGCTCGCCGTTGATGGTAAGACCGTCAGCGCGCACACCAATCTGGACGAGCTACTCGCTTACAAAATCGCGAAGCGGACAGTGCTTTCAATCGCTGCCTCTGCCGACGGCGCACAAAAGCGCGAGGTCGTGGTCCGGCCAATCAGCGGCGCTGCCGAGCGCAATCTGCTTTATCGAAAATGGATTGAAGACAACCGCGCATATGTCGCGAAGCTGAGCAACGGCCGTCTTGGCTACGTGCACATGGCCGACATGTCCGCGGGCGCGTTGACCCAGCTGAACCTCGACCTGGACGCCGAGAATCAAAGACGCGAAGGCGTCGTCATTGATGTGCGTAACAACAATGGCGGCTTCGTGAATGTCTATGCGATCGACGTGCTGGCGCGCAAGAGTTATTTCAACATGCAGCCGCGCGGCTTTACCATGGTCCCGTCGCGCACGTCTCTAGGCCAGCGCGCCCTGGAACTGCCGACGGTCCTGGTCACCAACCGCCACACGCTCTCAGACGGCGAAGATTTCACCGAAGGCTATCGCTCGTTGCGGATTGGCAAAGTGGTGGGCGAGCCGACGGCGGGCTGGATCATTTACACCTCAGGCGTGCAATTGATTGACGGGTCGAACCTGCGTCTGCCGTTCGACCGCATCACCGCCAACGATGGTGAGTTAATGGAGATGCATCCCCGTCCGGTCGATGTGCCGGTGGCGAAACCTGTGGGCGAGAGTCTGCAGGGAAAAGACAGCCAGCTGGAGGCCGCGGTGAACGAGTTGCTGAAGCAGATCGGCGCCAAGAAATAAGAGCGCCGGCATGGAGCGCGGCCATCCCTGGCCGCATGAGCGCGCAGCGCGAACTACGCGGAGCGCGCTGTGCACGCTTTGCGGGGAAGGATGCCCGCGCTCCGATTATGGACTTGGAGTTACGGCCGGCTTGCCGGGCGGGATCTTTTCTTTGCGCATCGCCGCGTGATAGAGAAACGACGCCAGCACGATCGCGTTCTGCTGCAAATCGCTTTCCCGCACGCGCTCGAAGGTGTCGACATTGGTGTGATGCATGCGGACATCATAGTCCGTGTATTCCTGCACTACATTGAATCCGGGAATGCCGACACGCGTAAAGCTTAAATGATCGGTCGCGCCAATGCCGGGCAGCACGTTGCGGCGCATGCCGAGATCGCGGAACGGTTCCAGCCAGGCATCAAAGATCGCTTTGGCCGCTTCATTGTTCTCCATGTAAAAGCCGTAAATCGGTCCGGTGCCGGGATCGATGTTCAGGTAGACCGACATCTTCTCGCGTTCGGCCTTTTTATCGTCGCCCTTCAAATATCGATCTACATACTTGGCCGAGCCCAGCAAACCTTCCTCTTCACCGCTCCATAAAGCCACGCGTATCGTTCTTTTAGGTTGGGCCCCGACGGCCTTCAGGATGCGCAAGGCTTCCATGGCGACCGCCGCGCCGTCGGCATTGTCGCTGGCGCCGGTGGCTGAATGCCACGAATCCAGATGTCCGCCGAGCATTACGACTTCGTCCTTCAGCGCGGGATCGACGCCCGGCAGCTCAGCGATGACGTTGTAGCTGTTCTTGTCCTGATCGTAAAATCTGGTCTGCAAATTCACGCGCAGCTTTACCGGAACGCCGAGCTGGACCATGCGCGCGATCAAGTTGTAGTGCTCGGCCGCGAGCACGATGCTGGGCAGCGTGTTGGGCCCATTGTCCCGGCCCAGGACGAACATCGTCCCGTGCATGCCCATGCTGGTTCTGAGCACCACCCCCGGCGCTTCCTGACGGAGCATCTGGGTCAAAGCCTGGGCGTTCGCGCGCGCCGTCTGCTCCGGCGGATGGCGTGGTTGACCGATCGCCACGTCGCCTGGCGCTGTGGTCGGCTGCGGCCGGTCTTTATCTTCAAAGACAGTCTGGATGGGTTGGCTCAAAACGATCGCGCCTTTGATCTTACTGCGCAGCGGTTCGAGTTCTGCCGCTGATTTTCCGCCGAGCATCAAGGGCGTGCCGACGATCTCACCAGCAGTCCCGGCCGACCAGGCTTCGGCGTAACCGAGCAAGGGCATATACCGCGGCTCGATCATTTCGATCGTCTGTTTCTCCAGCGTCCAGCCGCGGCCGAACTCCCAGGGCTCGAGTCGCGCTGTCTGAAATCCCCACTCCTTCAATCTGTCGCGGGCATATTCAGCCGCCGTCTTGTGCGCCGGCGTTCCGGTCAGACGTGGACCGATCACTTCGGTGAAATGAGTGAACGTCTCGTAGACCTTCGATCGCTTCAGGCCCTCGTCACGAATCCGGGCATTCATGACGGAATCAACCGGTTCTTGAGCATCAGCAACTGGGATCAGCGGAAACAGACCCAGCCAGACTGCGAATCCCGCCGACAGCAGCTTTCGCATTGGATTTCCTCCTGGAGTTTTTGGCTTAGGCGCGGTCGTGGACAATTCGCTTAATGACAACCAGCGCCCCGAGATGGTTCGAATTATGATCTGCGAGCACCAGGGCTTCGCGCAAAACCGTCTGACCCGTGCCGTGCGGAATTGGGGCAAACAAATCCGTGGCCGAGTTCCGCACGAGGTCGGCAAATGCTTGCAGGTCGGTCTGAAATTGGTGCACCGTGGCCTGCCAAAGCTCCGGCGATCCAGTTTGGGTCTCGTCGGGCCAATAGCCCCTGGGCCACTCGGGCGAGACGTGCTGCGCGTTGCGCGAGAACTCCAGAATGTCCCACTGCGCAATCCGCATATGCTCGACGATCTGCCAGGCGGTGTAGGGCAGACCGGCTACCCGTTGCCCGCACTTTTCCACCGGGAAATCCTTGATAAAGTCATTAAAGGGGACGTGCGCATTACCGCCCTCGAGCAGCGAGATCAATTGATCGCGAAGTTGCTGGTCGGTGAATTGGTTCATTGAATCATTGAATCATTGAATCATTTGCTCATTGATACATTGGCTCATTGGTTCAACGGGCTAATCGGTCTCTGAGATGAATGAGTAAATGAGTAAATGAGTAAATGAGTAAATCAGCTATCGCTGCTTCCGGTTAATTCGAGACGCATCATACCGGCACACGGCGGAGTAATCACAGAACTTGCACGTGTGCCGCCCGAGTGACGGCTTCACCCGAAAGCGCCCGTCGCGCATGCCGTCGATGAATTGCCAAACGCGTGCGGTCACCTCGCGGCGAATTCGCACCCATTCCAGATCGTCGAATTTCGTATAACGACTGGTCACGTTAGTGCAGTCCGCGTGCGCCGCGCGGTACAGCCCTTGATTCAACCGGCTGCCTTTGCCGCGGAGAGTGTAATAGCCGCCGCCGCCTAAGTCGAAGCTCGGCAAAAACAGTTGTTCCAGCGCGGCCAGGTAGATCGGAATCTGCACCTGCCGCCCAGTTCTGATGTCGTCGAGCGTCGCGCCTTTTGACAATTTGTAATCGTAAGCAATCGCCAGCTGCTCGTCCGGATTAAGGTCAACCCGATCGATTTGACCTTGAATCAGCGCTGCTTCCCCACTCTCGCCGGCGCGTTTGATTCTGAGAAACTCTTTGGTTGATTTTGGATCGCTGCCTTCCGACGCGCGGCCAAAGGCCAATTCGAAATAGCCCGGCAACACGCGGCCCCCGGTTGTTTCCTGGAGCCGCAGTTCGTAGAGCAACACCTGATCGAGAATCAGCTTGCGAATCTCGCAATCAATCTGCCAGATGCGCTCGTTGAGCGGCGGCACTTTGTCTTCGTGCTCGCGGAAAACTTCGTCGGCCGTGGCGGCCAACTCGGCGCGCAGGGCCTGGCTGTCGGCGCCGGGCAAATAGTCGCCGCGATGCCGTTCAAAGAACCGGCGCAGGATGTCGTGCAACAGTTTGCCCGCGTCGATGGCCTGCAAGTCGAGGGCGGCTTCGCTGCGCGGCTCAAGGCGCAAAACCCGATTGCCGAAAAACCGGAAGGCGCAATTTCCATAGGTGCTCAGACGACTGGCGCTGTAGACATGCTCAGCGCCGAAATGACGGGCGAGCATCGCCTTGAGATCTCCGTCAGAGATTTCGCCGTCGTGAGGTCCGAACCAGACGGCTTCGCGCTGATGCTCGATCTCGATACGTCTTAGCGCCGGCGCCGAGACATACTCGGCGCCCTGGAGCAGTGACAACCATTGATGAGCGGGGGAAATCGCGCCTTCATGATTGCGGCGGACGAGTTCCGCCTGGCGCACCAGTAAAGGTCCCAATTCCGCAACACTCGACGCGGATATCGGATTGCCACCGTCGAGGTCGCCGCGAATCTGCCTTATCTCCAGCGTTTGCGGAGCTATGGCCCGCCGCAGTTCCTCGATGTAGTAGGACGGCACCGTTTCACTGCCATCGTTTAGCGCCAGCGGCCTCGTGAGACATAAGCGCTCGGTCGCGCGACAAGCCGTCTGATAGAAGTAATGTTCTTCCTTCAGCAGGGTGTCGGTCGAAATATCTTCGAGAAAAATGCCGTGCTTTTGCAGCCGCAGCCGCTCTTCATGCGGATAAAGCCAATCGCGCGAGGTGCGCAAAGGGAATCCGCCTTCAATCATGCCGGCAATGAAGACGGCGCGAAATTTAAGACCGCGCACGTCCGTGGCTTCGAGTACGCGCAGTCCGTCACGATGAGGCGCGCCGACAGAGAGCGTTTGTGATCTGAGACATCGCTCGACTTCGTCGATAAAGGCGGGCAGCATGATCGAGGCGAGCGGCCCGGCCGTAAGTGATGGTTCAGTTGGGGGAGTTGTCCCCGCTGACGATCGGGCGGCTGACACGATCTGGTTAGCATATTCAAAACTGCGTACGGCGGCGGCAATCGCCCGGCGCAAACTCTCGCGCCCGCGCACGTCCAGGGTTGCCTGGGGAATGTCTCTAGCCCCGCCCTTTTGCGCGAACGGAGCGTTCACCTGCGGCGAAAACTGCAACTGGTTCAGGAGCGTCAGCAAGGAGCGCGACAGTTCCGCGGGGGCGCCCGCTTCGGCCATCGCCGAAAGCAGGTGCTGAATGTGCCGCATGACCAAAATAGTCCAGGCGATGGCCGCGGGGTGAACGGGCGCCGGCCGCTGGCGTCGATCGATCTGCGCTTCGTCCTCCTGGGGCGCTTCATCTTCGGCGGTGGCGGCGGGATCTTCTGCTTCGGCGCCGGCAATCAGAGCCTGGGCCGCTTCGGCCGAAGGAAACATGTGAATCAGCCGGCGGGCGCGCTCAATCCAGGCGTTGACCCGCAACTGACTGCCCACATAAGCGATGACGTTTTCCAGATCGTCAGGTTTCCAGGCGCCAATGCCCAGAGCGGCGCGCAGTTTATCGTCGGCCCGGTCGTCAAGCAGCGCCGAGTACTTCTCGTTAAATTGTTTGCCGAGTTGCTCGAGGCTTTCCTCATTAGGCCGAAAGTAATCCGTCTTGATCAGATGGGCCAGTTCGCTGGCTTGTGGATTGATTGCTTCTTCCCGCGGGTTCTTCAGCAGTTGAAAAAGTTTGCCACAGGCGCGAATCGCCGGAATGTGATGCGCTTCAACCCGACGTTCAAGGTGGCAGGGGATAGATTGATCGGCGAAGACGCGGGCGATGATGTCGGCATATGCGGCCCGCTCACGGACCACCAGGCTGATTTCGGAAAGTCGATAATTCTCCAGCAGGACGAGCCGCTTGATCTCCTTGGCAATGGAACGGATCTCAATTTCGCGGTCTGAGCATTCGAGCAGCGTGTAGCGCAAATTGTTAATCTGCGGCTCATCTTCCGGAAGCGTCCGCAAGCTGTCATCTTGCGCTACATTGAAGAGCGTCTTCCGCAACTGCGATTGGGCCGTGTTTGCAGCCTCTGGTTCGGTCCGCCTGATTTCAAAATCCGCAATCGATTGCAGATGCTCGAGGGTGGTAGCGAACGGCTGAAAGATTTGCGAGTTCTGCTCATCGTGATTCACATTCACGATCACGTTCGGCACCCGCGGAATCAGATGCTTCAAAATCTCTCCCTGAACCGGAGTGAAATCAAAGAAGCCATCGAGTATCAACAGCTCAATTCGATCGAGCCAGGGAAGGGAAGCATCCGGGTGGCCGATTTCGCCGCGCGTGATTTGCAGCGCCCGCAACTGATCGGCATCTTCATCAGTCAGGTTGTGGCGCTCCAGGGCCGCGCAATACTTCTCATAGATCAGCGCGACCTCGCGATCAAAATCGATCTGCGACTTTGGCCCCGACTCCTTTGGACTTTGGACCCTGGACCCCGGACTTTGGACCCCGGACTCCGGACTCTGGACTCTGGACTTTGGACTTTGGACTTCAATTTCGTTTGCCCGCGCAGCCACGGCGGCCGCAAACTCGTCTGCCGTCTTTCCGGCCCGTTGCAGTTCGCCGATCAGGGACGCGATGGTGTTGACACACCCGTCGCGATTCGCCAGCGGCTTGATCGCGTTCAGTAGGCCGGTGTTGCTTAGCTGCTTAATGATCTGGGAGATCAGGCTTTTGCGGAGCGGCAGGTCCTCGCGATCAATCGGCACCCGCAGCGGCAGCTCAGTCGTCTCCGCGAGCATCCTGCGGACCAACCCGCGAAACAGATAGACCGGAAACTCACCCCAAACGCCGCGCGCCTCCCGGCCATTCAGCAGTTTCTCAGTAACCAGATCGAGCAGAGGATGCGAGGCGGCGATATAAAGAAAACGATCGGCCTCGTTCCTGGCGAGGTAATCCGCGCAGCGAGCAATCAGCCGCTCACGGTTGTTGCCGAGCACGGGACTTAGCCAGATTTCTCTTGCCACAGCTATTTTTCGCCGGCGCGCGCGGTCCTTGATCGCAGCAGGGGCAGCGACTCGTCGTCGTCGGTCTCGGGCGCGGGCGCGACCAAATCCGGAAACAGTCCGCCTTCGTCGAGGCTCAGTGGGCGCGTTACCTTATCGACCGGTTCCAGCGTTTCGATCTCTTCGCCGCTAATCGCGCTGCGCTCTTTGAATTTGCGCGCCGTGACGAGTACGCGGGCCTCCAGCGATCCCACACCTTTGTTGTAGGCCTCGAGCGCGCGGTCCAGGTTCTTGCCGATGTCCGAGAAGTGGGACAGAAATTTTTGCAGCCGATCGTAGAGTTCCTTGCCGAGCTTGCCGACTTCGTCGGCGTTGGCGGCGCGTTGTTCCTGCTGCCAACCGTACGAGATCGCCTTTAGCAGCGCAATCAGCGTAGTCGGCGTGGCGATAATTACTTTCTGGTTGATACCGTCCTCGATCAATTTGGGATCCTGCTCGAGTGCGGCGCTGTAAAAAGTTTCCCCCGGCAGGAAGAGCAGGACAAATTCCGGCGTCGGCTGCACCGTCTCCCAATACGATTTGCGGCTCAAGGCGACGATGTGGGCGCGCACCAATCGCGCGTGCTCCTTTAGACGCTCCAGCCGAATCGCATCGTCCGAGGTCGAGATGGATTCATAAAAGGCTTCGAAGGGGACCTTGGCGTCGACGACAATCGTGCGGTTACCCGGCAGGCGGACAATCATGTCCGGCCGGATGCGGCCATCTTCGTTGGCAATCGTTTCCTGCTCGCTGAAATCGCAGTACTGGATCATTCCGGCCAGCTCGACCACGCGACGCAACTGAATCTCGCCCCAACGGCCGCGGACGTGGGGCGTGCGCAGGGCCTTCACCAGATTGCCGGTCTCGGCCTGCAGCGATTGCTGAGAAGCCGCGAGCGTTTTGACCTGTTCGACCAATCCGGAATAAGCGCCGGCGCGGATGCGCTCCATCTCTTCGATTTTGCCGTCGACTTTTTCCAGCGACTCCTTCAAAGGCTTGACGAGTTGATCGATTGCCTGTTGCCGCTGGTCCAGATCGCCCTTGGCGGTCTGCTGGAATTTTTCCAGAGTCACGTGCGCCAGATGCAGAAACTCTTCGTTGTTGTCCTTCAGCGCGTCGCGCGACAGCGCCTTGAATTTCTCCGAGAGCGCTTCGGCGGCCTGTTTGAACGACTCGGATCGCTCAGTCGCGGCCCGGCGTTCACCTTCAAGGTTTGCCCGCAGCCGTGAATTCTCGTCGCGTAACGAATCGCTCTCGGCGACCTCTTGGTCGAAGGCTGTCTGCAGCTTCAACAGTTCGCGATCCTTTGCGGCGAGGCGCTCGCTAAAAGCCGCGAGCTGCGTGGCGCTCTCACTCTGGCCATCGGTAAAGGCCCGTTTGGCCCTGGTGTTGAGAATCAGCCAGGCCAGGAAAACGCCAACCGCGACGCCGCCGAAGAGGATGGCGATGGGAATTAAATTCGTCATCAGGACTCAGTCTAACAGAACTGTTGCAAAGATGAAACGACGTGGCAAAGCAGAAATCCGGAAACTTAGGAGCGTTGCTTCGAGTCGACGCCGATGAGGTCGGTGGTCCGCTCAGTGACGCTGGCGATGGGGATGGGCGCGTGACCCTCGAGCTGCCGGGTGGCGCTTACCGGCCCGGTTTCTGCTTCAATCGGCAAACTCGTAGCTTTCGGCTTTTGCTCCTTTAAGGCGCCGCAACGCAAGGCGTCCAGCACTCCATAGGTCGCCACTGAGACCCCGCCCAGCATGAGCAGAGTGCCAATCAAACCTAACAGAGCATCGACCTTGAGCTGTTTGTTGACGACGGTGAGCACGATGCCGATTAGCAGAATCAGCATTCCCCACATCATCCAGCTGACCATGCGGCGCATGATCTGCTGGTCGCGTCCGCCCTTGTCCAGCTTCGGTTCTTCGCGGTGGTCGCCGTCCGCCAGCATGAGGGTGCCGACGGGCGCGAGATTGAAACCACACTTGCGACAGAACTTCTGATCGAGGTCGCTTTCGTTTCCGCACTTGGGACAATGCATAAGGCTCAAACCGGACTTCTTATCAACTGATTACGTCCATGCCGTCGAAAAGTTTAAAAGGCATTTGGAGGGCGGTGTCAGCCCCATTTATCGGGATGGTGACAGGGCTTTGCCTCAACACTTAACTTACGTTGACGCGGCTGAAGTGTCCAAAGCGCCGACGCCGCTGCCCTCTGCGGGCGCACTCCAAAGAGCGACCATGCGCTCGTAAACCTTTCGCGTCACCCGCACGTCGTTCAAATTATATTCGCGGATGCTGGCGAGCTTTCCTGCCTGATACAGCTCAAAAACGCGGCTGCCCTCAACCTCTGAGGTCTTGCTCGATTCAATTCCCAAAACCCAGGCCACGTCATCCAGGGCCACGCGATTGCGGCCGCCCAGCCACCAGGCCCGCATCGTGTCATAGACGCCCTGCACATTGAAGTCGCCGAGATCGACAAACGGTTTGACCGCGATGTTGTTGGCCAGACACCTTTGAAAGATAAACGGCAGGTCGAAATTGATGATGTTATGTCCGACGATCAGGTCACATTCAGGATCGAAGTCGGACATCAGGGCCAGAAAGTTTCGCAGCGCCTCCGCCTCTTCCTGCTCATGGCCTTGATCGTCGATGCCGAAGGCGTGTTCGCTTGATTGGTTGGTGACAGCGGCGACCGGAAAGCCGGGCACAGCTCCGATGTGCACCGCGATGGAAAGGATTCTGCCGGACGTCGCATTCAACGAACCGAGTTGATATACGCGCTCCTCTTCCGCCGCCATGTCCGCGAGGTAGCGCTGCTGCTGCTCCAGGCGCATGTAGCCGAGCTTCAAATCCTTTTCCAGCTTCGGCCCGACCCGCTCGCGATACCCGGGCAAGGCCAGCGTCTCAATATCGAGAGTGAAGGCGCGCGGCAAAACCGGATCGCAGCCGAGATATTCACGATATTGCTCTATGGTTATCGGCCGGTATTCTGAGACGACGAACTGTGACCGATCCTGAAACGATTCCAGCTTACCCGTAATTCCCCACAGTCCCGGCCGCAAAACTTCGCGGCCCTCGAGGACTTCGGCCCAAATCTTCAATGGCAAACTGCCGGTTGCATTGCGGGCGCTGGCATCGCGGAAGGGCTTTCCCTGTTGCGTCCGTCGCTCACGCACAGACGTGACCGCCACCATGAGCCACACTTCTTCCGAGAATGGGAGCTCGGGGATAGGAATGTTGCCTTTCATAACTCGATGCTAATTGTCGAACTCCGACACGATGACATCAAAACCGGGTCGCATAAAGTCTCTGGCTTTGGTGAAAGTCTCCTCAACTGTCTGTTTCAGTTGCTCGAGTTCAACAATGAATGACTTGATGGTTTTCGTTTCCTGGGGAAGGTGCCGGCGCAAGACCTGCCACGCCGACTGTGAGCGATCGATCGCAATCAGGGCGATTTTGGCCGAACCGTCCCCGTCGCTGCTCACTGCGTCGAAAGCTTCAGTCTCGAACTGCCCGGCCAACTCGTCACTCTCGATGGTAATCCCGCGGGCCATCAGGGCGCGAAAGATCTTGGCCGTAATGAAGAACTGATAATGCTGGATCACGTCGATTGCCGAAGCGACTTCGTCTTCCGTGTTCTCGTTTTCGATCGCGATTGAGCGCGAGTTGGGAGTTGGATGGTCGAAGAATTCGAAGGTCCGCAGCGCATAGCTCTTCGCGGCCAGGACAATCTGGTCATGTTTCGCATTGGCCAGCCGCTCTTCGCGGTCTTCCAGCGACAGATCGATTTGCACCTGCGAAAGATCGATCCCTTGTTGATCGGCCCACTCCATGATCATGACGCGGGTTTCTTCAAACACATCGGCAAGCTTTTCCCAAAAGGCGGCGCTTTGCAGATCGTGGCTTGCCAATTCGTCGGTGGTCGCATCCGCTTCCAGCGTGGCGAACACCAGGCAGCGGCTGGTGAAGGCGCAGCGTTCGCACCACCGGTCACAGTAATTGTAAATGCCCGAGATGAGCTTTGGATTTGCAGCTAGATGCTTGAGTTGACTGCGCATTTCGAATCGGTGGCGTGCCGGTTATTAAATTCGAAAACGCATTCTAAGGTATTATTCGTTTCATCGCTAAGCGTTCGAGCCGGTGCTCAAAGCGGGGCAGTAGCCCGACCGTCAGGAAGGGCTCCTCCTTTGGCGACCTGACGAGCCCTCCCTGACGGTCGGGCTACTGCCCCGAGCTAAGCCGGCATTTCATCAACTTAGATGTAACCCCTTTGACGCAGTTTCGGTTTTTAGGAAGTAGGCGCATGAAGATTCAAAGTATCAATCCCGTCTTTCCGGTAGCGAACGTGGGCGCAACCATCCGTTGGTACGAACAGGAATTAGGTTTTGCCGGCGATCCGTTTCCGGCCCACGAACCTTATCAGTTCGGCATCCTGCGACGAGACCGGGTTGAGATCATGTTGCAGCGGGTGGCTGATTATAAAAAGCCGGATTTGTATGATTTGCGAAACGGAGGCGGCGTCTGGGACGCCTATCTGCGCATTACCGGGTTGAGCGATTTATATGAGCGAGTGAAAGAGCGGCTGGAATTAAGAAAGCCGTTGCGCCGTCAGCCTTACGGGCTATCTGAATTCGAAGTCAAAGATCCGAATGGCTACATTTTGGTTTTCAGCGAATTGATCGATTGAGCGACCGCAGGCAAATCTTTGGTTGGCGAGACGCCGCTATTTGCGCGGGCGTAGCTGCTGCATATTTCCTGGGCGCGAAAATCGGCCTCTCGGTGGCGTTTGTAAATGTCAGCGTGTCGCCCGTCTGGCCACCGGCAGGTATCGCCATGGCCGCCTTGCTTTGGTTTGGTTATCGCGCGACTCCGGGCGTGGTGCTGGGCGCGCTGGTGGCCAACTACGTTTTGACCGACGTGCCGCTGCTTCCCTCCACGGTGATCGCAATCGGCAACACGCTCGAAGGTTTGACGGCGGTTTACCTGCTGCGCCGGTTCACCGAGTCTCGCAATCCCTTCAATCGCGCCTTTGATGTGCTGAAATTCGTCGTCTTCGCCGCGCTGATCAGCACGGCCGTGGCGGCCACCGTCGGAAACCTGTCCCTGTGTCTTTCAGGTCATGAACACTGGAGCGAATTCCGCCGGCTTTGGGTGACCTGGTGGTCAGGCGACGGGGTCGGCGCGCTGCTGATTACTCCTCTGATCCTCAGCTGGATCGAGCGGCCAGTTGAACGCTGGCGCGTCGCCCGCTGGATCGAGTTCACCATGTTGCTGGCGCTCATGTCGCTGCTGTGTCTGACGATCTATACCGACGTGTTGAATCGGACTGCCGGCATCCGGCCCTGGGGACACATTACGATTCCACTTCTGGTTTGGGCGGCATTCCGCTTTGGGCCGCGTGGCGTGTCCACGGCGATGTTGCCGCTCAGTGCGATTACCATCTGGGGGACCATTAATCACACCGGCGCCTTTGCCAGTTATCCGCTCAACGAGGGGCTGCTCTTTTTGCAGGCGTACGTGGCGGACCTGGGAATCACCGTCCTGTCGCTGGCCGCAATCGTCACTGAACGCCAGATGGCCGGACGGCATCTGGGCGGTTCACTTTCGGTCACGCGCATTCTGGCTGAGTCGCCGGCGCTGGACGACGCCATCGCCCGCATCATCCAGAGAATCTGCAACACTTTCGAATGGGAAGTCGGATCCATGTGGCGACTCGATGAGCCGGCGAATGTCTTACGCAGCTTCAAAGTGTGGCCGTCGCGGGGCGCCGACAGCCGTTTCGAAATGATGACGAAGTCAATGACCTTTGATCGCGACACCGGCTTGCCGGGCCGCGTTTGGAACAGCCGGCGTCCGCTGTGGATTCCGGATGTGGTCGCCGATTCTAATTTTCCGCGGGCCGGAGCTGCGGCGGCTGAGAACCTGCACGCCGCGTTCGCCTTTCCCATCATGTCGGGCGACAAATTTCTGGGCGTCATGGAGTTCTTTAGTCATGAAATCCGCGAGCCTGACAGCGCCTTGCTGGCGACCTTCAGCGGCATCGGCAGCCAGGTTGGACAGTTTCTGGTGCGCAAAGGCGTGGAGGAAGATCGCGAAGATCTGCTGGCGCGGGAACAGTCAGCGCGCAGCGATGCTGAAGAAGCAAACCGGCTGAAGGACGAATTTCTGGCGACCCTCTCGCATGAATTGCGCACGCCGCTCACGGCCATCCTCGGTTGGTTGTCGATGCTGCGATCCGGCCGTTTGGATGCCGAGACTTCCAGGCATGCCCTCGAAACGGTGGAGCGGAATGCCCAGGCGCAGGCGCAATTGATCGAGGATCTTGTCGATGTCTCGCGCATTGCCGGCGGCAAATTGAAACTCGAGATCGAACCCGTCGACATGGTGACGGTGATCGCGGCGGCCATCGACATTGTGCGACCCGCGGCTAATGCTCGCGGAGTATCGATTGAAGTTTCGGCGGCCGCCGCGGTGGGCCCGGTGGCAGGCGATCCGGCGCGCCTGCAACAGATTGTCTGGAACCTGCTGTCAAACGCGGTCAAGTTCACGCCCAGGGACGGCCACGTCCAGGTCTCGCTGCGCCGGGTTGAATCATTTGCCGAAGTCGAAGTGCGCGACACCGGCATCGGCATTGACGCTGATTTTCTCCCGCGAGTTTTCGAAAGATTCCGGCAGGCAGAATCGGCGTTGACGCGATCGCACAGAGGATTGGGACTGGGTCTGGCAATCGTGCGTCACTTGATCGAATTACACGGCGGCACCGTAACTGCGGCGAGTGACGGCGAAGGCAAAGGCGCCGTTTTTGTTTTGCGAATTCCGCTGGCCAATCAGGGCGCCGATTCGCTGACGCCGTCAGCCGCGAGTGACGCGCCGAGTTCAACCTTGACGGGTTTGCGCGTGCTGCTGGTCGAAGATGAGCAGGACGCCCGCGAGTTGTTGACCTTGACCCTGAAGGTTTCCGGCGCGGAGGTTCAGGCGGTTGAGTCAGTGCAACAGGCCATGCTGGACTTGCAATCGTTCCAGCCGGATGTGCTCCTGAGTGACATTGGTCTGCCCGTCGAAAGTGGTTATGACTTAATCAGGAAAGTGCGCGCGCTGCCCTCGTCGACTAGTAAGATTCCGGCGGTGGCGTTGACGGCGTTTGCTTCCGAAAAGGATCGGCAAAGGGCGTTGATGTCAGGATTTCAGCTGCACCTGGCAAAGCCGGTCGAACCCAGTGAACTGATTCAGGCAATCGATCAATTAATGCAGGGGAAGGGCCACCGAAAACCTTGAGCGGGCCGGCGCAAAATCAATTGAGTCGCTGTCGGTGGGCCAGGACTGATCTGTCGATTGCTTATCATGACCGCGAATGGGGCGTGCCCGTCCACGACGATCGCACGCTGTTTGAATTCCTGATTCTTGAAGGCGCCCAGGCGGGCCTAAGTTGGGAGATCATTCTGCGCAAGCGTGAGAACTATCGCCGCGCCTTTGACAATTTCGATCCGGTGAAAGTTGCGCGCTACGGCGAACGCAAAATCGCCGGGTTGCTGCGCGACGAGGGAATCATTCGCAATCGTTTGAAAGTCGCGGCAGCCATTGGAAACGCCCGGGCCTTTCTGGAGATTCAAAAAGAATTTGGCAGCTTCGACGCTTACGTCTGGCCGTTTGTGAATGGCCGGCCGAAGCGGCGGAAGCGCGGGGCGCCGGTGCCGGTAACGACACCTGACTCTGACGCGTTGAGCCGCGATCTGAAACGGCGGGGCTTTCGATTTGTCGGGTCGACCATCTGTTATTCGTTCATGCAGGCCGTCGGGCTGGTGAACGATCACGACACTACGTGCTTTCGTTATCGAGAGGTTTGATCTCAGAGGCTTCCTCTGTATCTCGGTGGAACTCGGCGCCTCGGTGGTGAGCTTTTTCGTGGACCAATTTCACCACAGAAACACGGAGTACCACAGAGGCACAGAGAGGAGCCATATAACCCCTTCAAGTTTGATTTGCTGACTGAGTCTTCCTGCCTGTTTTGCAAAATTGTTCGCGGCGAAATCGCCGCGCGCATTGTCTTTGAAGACGATAATTGTCTCGCCTTCCTGGACCATCGTCCGGTGTTCCCGGGGCACTGCCTGCTAATTCCGAAGGAGCATTACGAAACGCTCACCGACTTGCCCGGGAAATTGATCGAGCCTTTGTTTGGCGACGCTCAGCTGCTGGCGCGAGCGGTAGAGCAGGGCATGGAAGCTCATGGGACCTTCGTGGCCATGAACAATCGTGTGAGCCAGAGCGTGCCTCACCTGCACGTACACGTTGTTCCGCGCCGGCGAAAGGACGGCTTGCGCGGTTTCTTCTGGCCGCGCTATCCCTACCAAAGTGAAGAGGAAGCCGAGCTGGTCCGGCAGAAAATCCAGGCGGCGCTAAAGGCGTTGAAAGATTAACGGTCAGTTCTGGGAATTCAGCAATCCCGGAAGCAATGCGTCGAGTTCCGAAACGTTCTTCACACGACCCACCACCTTACCGCTTTTGTCGACCAGGATCTTTCCCGGAAGGTTCTCAATCCCGAACGAGCCGGCTATAGGTAGCGAGCTGTGTGGTGTCGCCTGTGGCCAGGTGACGCCCCGGGTTTTCACAATTTCACGCGCCTTCAGCTGCGCATCTTTCGCGAACTCGGCATCGATGTCCGGCTGTCCCAGCGTCTCACTGTCCATGCCGATAATTTCAAAGCCCTGGGCGTGAAATTTCTGGTAGACAGCTTTCAATTGCGGGATGTCTGCCAGACAAGGGCTGCACCAGGAAGCCCAGAAGTCGAGCAGCACCACGCGCCCGCGAAACTCTGAGAAGCGGCGTACCTGGCCCTCAAAATCAACGAATGCGAAATCAGCGGTCGCTGCGCCGTTGACCGGAAGTTTCTGCTCCGGCGATTTTGCCGCCGCGGCTGTCTTCGCCTCGGCGCCGTTCAGCGGAGCTTCCACTTCAATCAACTTTGGCGGCAGGCAGATTGTCGGGCTACAGGTTTGATAACGAACTTGTAGCCGCACTTTGTCATTGGCAGTGGCGCCGCCGCTCGATTTGATGGGGACGGTAAACGCGGTCTCGCCATCGTAGAACTCGGTCGAAACCTGGAAGTTTGGATCGAAGGCCGAATGCGGAGCAGGAGAATCGATCTCGCCGGCCAGTTCCATATTTTGTCCGGGTGAGATTGAGATTCGCGTCGGCGATGGACCACCTTCGACTTTCTCGGTCGAATAGAGATGCCAGCCGCGGTCGATAGTCGCGCGCAGCTGGACGGTGAACTGGTTATTTGCGGAGGCCGCTGGTTGGGCCTTGGCCGTCCATTTGATCGGATCGGGTTCGTCGCTGGTCTGCGCCAAAACAGCGCCAGACATTGCGGCCAGAACCGTCAGCAATAGCAACTGAAACAAGCGCCGGCGAAACATGTCACTGTAAGGCGGCGGTGGCGGAGGCCGTCGTTGCCGGGGTCACTTTCAAATAGACGGTCTGCAGCACGGCTTTTGTTTTCATGTCCTGCACAAAGGCCACCAGCGAAAGATTGTTTGGATCGATTTGATACTTCTTGTCGAGAAACGTGAACGCCTCGCCACGATGCCCCGCCTTCTCGTAATCGTCGAGATATTTTTTCAACTGATCGCCCATGGCTTTTACGTCGAAGGTCCATTCAACCGTGGTTGGCCCTGAGGCAGCCAGCGCGAAGCCGTTGGCGTCTTTGCCGCCCAGACTGCGAACCACCATCGGATGAAAGCGGATGCCGTTCTCACCGGTGTAACGAATCTCTTCTTCGGCGAGGGCGAGCTGGATTTTAAGGTCGGGCGAGGACGCTTTCACCTGGTCGACCACCACCGTGGCTTTGACCACGTCGCCGGCGATTGAACCGGTCAGGGCAATCTGGGCTTGCGCCGGTGATTCCAGCTCTGATTCGATCTTTGGATTCACGCGCTCATAAAAGCCTTTGGTCATCTCGCGCGTACCACCGCCGCCTGATAATTTCGCCCCATCAACCACAGGCGTCGGCGTGCCGGGGACGCCGTAGTACTTGCCGCGATCGACGGTGGCTTGATTGGTCATCGGATCCGGTAGCGGTATGTGCAAATGGTAGACGAGCACGACCAGGTCCTGCCGCTTGTAACGTTCAATCAATCCGTCGAACCCAAGGTCTGCCGCTACGCACGGTCCGCAACCCGACCCGGTAAATAATTCGGCCAACGCCGTCCGGCTGGTGCGCTTGGCAGAGGGCAGATAGTGATCAAAATGCAGGCCCGCATTGAGCTTTCGATATTTGTTGTCGAGCAAATCTTCCAGTCCGGTCAGCGATTGATGGTGGGTCGCCAGATAGGCGTCCTCCATCAGTTTTTGGTCGGCTTTCTTGAGCGGACTCTTCGCGGCGGCTGAGGTCAGGTATTCGAGGGCCGCTTTATGATCACCTTCGCTGGCGGCCATCCGGCCCAGAACAATCATCGAGGAAGTCAACTCCGGGTCGTTGACTAATGCTTGTTTCAAAGCGCTCTTAGCCAGCTTGGTCTTGCCCTGTTTCTGATAAATCCTCCCCAGGATGTCCTGGTAACGTGCTCTTTGACGCTGGATGGTCTTGGTCATGTCCTGCTCGTATTGGACCGAACCTGTTCTGGTCAATTCTTCGGCCCAATCCAGCAAAACGCCTGCGTCCATCAGCCGGGTGCCGATGCTCAAGTAAATATTGGGAAGCGCCAGCGGCAGATTCTTATAGGGCTCAATCATTTTGTTGGCGGCCGTGCGAATCCGGTCGGTGTCGGCCGGAAAACCCTTAATCGTAGCGTCGAGAATGTCGGAGCGGGCCTGCATCGCCTGGAAAGCATTTGGAAAATCCTGGATGAATTTTTCCAGGGCGTCGATCTTTTTCTGCGGATCTTTTATTCGCCGGGCTTCATCGTAGGCTTTTTGGTCCGCCGGCAGCGCCGATGCCGGGGTCGGGGACGCAGCTGGCGGATTCTGAGTAGTGGTAACGATCGTTTGCGCAGACGTCGCGAAACCGGCGCATAACAAAATCAGAAACGCGAGGGCGATCTCAACAAATCGGATTTTCATTTACGCTCTCCTTGTGGTTTTCCAAAGGAATCTGGCGGATTTGGCCGAGCATTGTACACCCACTTCTCTGCCTTACACGCTGTGATTCGCGAAGTGGTGCGCAAAAAAAGTAAATCTCGAAAAATAAAACACACAAAAAATTCGAAAAGTTTGCTTCCAAAACTTCTTTTCTGTATAAGCATCAGTGTCACGAGGGTTACGGCCAACGAGACCAACAAAGGGACGGCGAACGGAGTCGCGAGGCTCTGGGAGAGAGTAAAGGCAGAGCGGTTTGCACTTGCTATGACGCCCTTGGTTGAAGCCGAAAGGCTTGCTAGGAAGACCGAAAGGTTTTCTGAGCGCCCGGATAAAAACGGGTAGCAACCATTAGAGAGGACCCGCTAGTGGTGAGCGATGTCGTTCAGAGAAATCTGAACCTCGTTGCCGGGATCGTAACCGGCGGTGGAGGACAGCCACCTGAAAAAACTACCTAACGGCACCACGTTAATTGCGACTTCGGTTGTAGTTGGTGTGAGATTCGTGAAAACAGATTTTGCGGCCCGCAAGGGAAGCGAGATTAACTGAAACGAATCGCGTGCTGACCGGGAAGCATCGACCGCCGATGGCTTGTCGGAATACAAATTGGCAGTCTGTTTACTGACGAGTGCAGGCTGCCATCTTAAGAACTACTCCGGTGGTTCCTAAGATTCCGAGATTGCGCTGCTAACATCTTCGGGTGAGAGCAGCGCGATTTCGTTTTTGGCGTACGGAGCGCACACCTTCACCTTTGGAGTGCGGCGGCTTGACGCCGCTTTTTCTTATTTTTCCAACCGACAACTTTTCAAATTTTGGATGGTGACCTAATTTCGTCTTAACGTTTTCCCTAGCCCAGGGGTTTACGCCTGGGGAAGAAACGCGGGTGCTATTAAAGCCCCATTAATGGGGCTTTTGAAAATTACCGCCTTTCGTGTCCCAGGCGTAAACGCCTGGGCTAGAGAAAAGCAATTCAAATTGGGGCACTACCAAATTTTGAAACTGCCCCGCATTTCTTTCATTGGCGCGCAGTGCGCGGAGCGCACGACCGCGTAAGGCTCGGGTTGCCCTTCGGGGCAGTAGCCCGACCGTGAGGGAGGGTTCATAGGATCGCCAGAATGGCCCTCCCTCACGGTCGGGCTACTGCCCCGAGCGACCTATCTTCACCAGGACAGTCTTAAAGATTGGTCCGTCAACTCTTCACAATTCTTTACAATTTTGCGCATCCTCATATCTGGAATTTTTCAAGGCCTCCTGATAAAGTTCCGTGCCTCGTCATCATCGCCAATATGTAGAGGCGGGCCATTGCTCGCCTGTTCCCAAGCAATCGCGGGCCGCAGCCCGCCTCTTGAAGAATTTTGGAGGAAAAGAAATGAGCGACTCTGCAACTCAAACTCAGTTGGAACACGCGCCTGGAAGTTTTTGCTGGATCGAACTGGCAACGACCGATGGGCCCGCCGCGAAAAAGTTTTATGCCGAATTATTCGGCTGGGAAGCCGACGACCGTCCGATTGGTCCGGACATGGTTTACACCCTGCTCAAACTGGGCGGCAAAGACACCGGCGCGCTTTATCAGAAAGGTGAACAGATGAGCCAGGTGCCCACCCATTGGGCTTCGTACATCAGCGTGACCAGCGCAGATGAAACTGCGGCCAAAGCCAAAGCTCTGGGCGGCACGGTAGAGCAGGAACCGTTTGACGTAATGGATGTCGGCCGCATGGCCGTGATCGCCGATCCGACCGGGGCGCACTTCTGTATCTGGCAGCCGAAAAATCACAAGGGGGTCGGGGTTAAGGGCGAAGTAGGATCGCTTTGCTGGAATGAATTGCTGACCAATGACACCGAGAAGGCCAAAGACTTCTATACGAAACTATTTGGTTGGCAATCCAAGGCCGACACCGGCGAGACGCCTTACACCGAATGGATCAACGGCGAAGAGCACATCGGTGGGATGATGCAAATTCAGCCGTTTATGGGGCCGATGCCGCCGAACTGGGGAATCTATATCGCCGTAGCTGATTGCGACGGCACCGTGGCCAAGGCGAACACCCTGGGCGCGCGCACCTACGTGCCCCCGACGGATATTCCGAACGTGGGCAGATTTGCCGTGCTGGCTGATCCGCAGGGCGCGGTGTTCAATGTGATCAAGCTGGCCCTCCAGCATCAACATAAAGAGTAGGGCGCTGACGCAAGCGGGGCAGTGGCCCGCGCGTAAGCAAGGGCGTTCGGAATGATGCGCCCTCCCTTGCGGTCGGGCTACTGCCCCGTTTTGTGTTTTGGAATGGCTCAATGAAAGCAAAAATCGTCTGGCTGATTCTGTGCGGCATCTGGGGCTCGACCTGGCTGTTTATCAAGCTGGGCCTGGCTGATTTGCCGCCACTGACGTTTGCCGGCATTCGGTTTCTGTTCGCTTCATTGATTCTGCTGGCGCTCATTCTCGCGCGTGGCGTGCGTTGGCCGCGACAGCGCGGCGATTGGTGGGTGATTGCGATCGTCGGACTGCTGCAATTCACTCTCAATTATGGATTGGTGTTTTGGGGCGAGCAGCGGATCCCATCAGGGCTGGCCGCGGTGCTGCAATCGACCTTTCCCGCTTTCGGCCTGGTCATCGCGCATTTCTACCTGCCCAACGAACCTATTACCGCCAAAAAAATCGTGGGAGTTTTACTTGGCTTTGCCGGCGTCGCGATTATTTTTTCACACCAGCTTTCCATCGCCGGACAGAGCGCCTTGTTCGGCAGCATCGCGCTCGTTTTAAGCGCCTTCTGTGGAGCCTACGGAAACGTGCTGGTGAAAGCTTACGGTACGCAAATCGATCCGTTTGTGTTGGCGGCCGGGCAAATGATCTGCGGCTTTCCGCCGCTACTCGCTTTGGGAATCGCTACCGAAGGAAATCCCTTTCACTTTCACTGGACCGTGAGGGCGGTGCTCGCGTTGGCGTATCTGGTCATTGTCGGTTCAGTCATGGCGTTTACGCTGTACTACTGGCTGGTGCGGCACATGGACGTCGTGAAAACGATGCTGATTGCGCTGGTTACACCGGTGGTTGCCGTGCTGCTCGGCATGATTGTGCTGCACGAGCAACTCAACTGGCGTCTATTTGCGGGCGCGGCCTGCATCATCTCAGGACTTGGGTTCATTGTGTGGCGGAAGCGACAAAAGACTGTGGCAATCCCTAACGATGAACCCGAGGCGATGTCGGCCGGCTAGACGAAGTTCTATAATTGGCGCATGCCGATATCGTCTATTAATCCCGCTACCGCGAAGGTCCTGCAAACATTTGACTCGCTAACGTCAACCCAGCTCGAAGAGAAACTCGCGAATGCCGCGCGAGCTTTTTCCGCACATCGCCTCACCGCCTTTGCCGACAGAGCGCAGAAAATGTTGCGCGCAGCCGAGATCCTGGAAGCCGAAAAGAAATCATTTGCCCGGACCATGACGCTCGAGATGGGCAAACCCATCAACGCCGCGGTTCAGGAAGCCGAGAAATGCGCCTGGGTTTGTCGTTACTATGCCGAGAATGTGGAAAAGCATCTGGCTGATGAAGCGGTCGAGACGAACGCCACCCGGAGCTTTGTTCGCTATCAACCGTTAGGCGTGGTGCTGGCGGTCATGCCGTGGAACTTTCCGTTCTGGCAGGTTTTTAGGTTCGCGGCCCCCGCCTTAATGGCCGGCAATGTTGGGCTCTTAAAACACTCATCAAACGTGCCGCAATGCGCGCTGGCTATCGAAGAGATTTTCGCTCGCGCCGGATTTGCTAACGGAACTTTTCAAACGCTGCTGATTGGATCAGACGCGGTTCAGCGAGTGCTGGAAGATCCGCGAGTGGCCGCCGCCACGTTGACCGGCAGCGAGCCGGCCGGACGCAGCGTGGCGGCCATTGCCGGTAAACAGATTAAGAAAACAGTGCTCGAACTGGGCGGCAGTGATCC
>Ga0126383_10000413_pt1 | contig 23387 bp, 15 predicted proteins | sample PanSoiMetPlot_35_FD_96882 | JGI IMG/M metagenome (GOLD analysis project Ga0126383, IMG submission 96882) | Tropical forest soil microbial communities from Panama - MetaG Plot_35 | ecosystem: Environmental > Terrestrial > Soil > Tropical forest > Bulk soil | place: Panama | collected 2016-02-17
CAATCACCAGCGTGTGCGAAGTTTGCGCCGGTTTGTTGGCGTCGAGCTGCGACTTGCGTTCTTCGATCGTCAGAATCGATCCGGTCGCCGTGCGATTCGCCGTAGCCACCACGACGCGCGCGCCTTGAAGCTGGCTCAACACGCCGGCAAGACCGCCGTTGTTGGCATTCTCAGTCCCCGCTTCGATCGAAAAAGGAATATCGGCCATGCGCGCGGCGGGCGGCGCACTCGAGTTGTAGCTCACCGCGCCGATGCGTCCCTGGCCCAGGTCGAGCACGACCATCGATTTCAAAACGTCATCGACCTGCGATTGCTTGAACGAGAGATCGATCTCCGCATGCCCGGTGACAGTGCCGCGCCGCTCGATGTAGGCGACGCCATTGCTGTAAAGAATCACCCGGCGAATCGGCAGCGTCTGGCCCGCCGGCTTGGCGGTCGCCGTGGGCGCGACCGTCCGACGTTCAACCGCGGCGCGCCGGCGTGTCTGGGCGAACGAGTTCAGCGAAAGCGAGCAGACTAAGAGTAAAAGGAGAGTGCGTTTCATTGGCTTGGCCTCCAGAAAAAGAATTCGGGTTGTAGCGCGTTTGGGGAGACGCACTTACGGAACGGACGCGAAGGGCGTCCCTTGCAAAGACAGGAATTCGTGTCAGCCTTATGGATGCGGGTGACAGCCGATCGCGTTTGCCAGCCAAGCAAATTTGGACCTGTCAGAACCGCCTGCGGTAGCGGAGCGGGCACCTCTCTCTGCCGAGTTTTGTTTAGATACAGATCGGCCCGCCCACTATCGCAGGCGGTTTCGGACATGGGTGGATTAGCAGCGGTTCACAGGGTGGAGGGCACTGCGTGTGAGCCATTCGATCTGGCGATGAGTGGTTTTCGTTCGGGCACTTCGGCGGGCTTTCGCAGGTGCCTGAGCGGCCGCGCGACCAGCACGGGACAGGGCGACTGCCGCAGCACGCGATCGACGTTTGACCCGAAGAGCGCCAGGATGCCAAAGCCGGCGCCTTGCGCGCCGATGCACACGAGATCGATCTCATTCTCTTCCGCGTAGTGAATGATTTCGCGATACGGCTGACCTTCGCTGACCACGTTCTTGATCTTGCACCACAGGTGGGCTTCGTCCGGCACGACCTTTTGCAGCCGGCGCGCGGCTTTGTGATAGACGCCTTCGCTGCCCAACGGGTACCAGGAGATTTCCGGCTCGTTGAGCGTGAACGGCGGGAGCACGTGCAGCAAGTGCAACTCAGCCTGATACTCCTGCGCAATCATCAGACCGAGTTTGAGCGCCTGCTCAGAGTGATCTGAGAAATCGAAAGCAACCAGCACGCGCTTTAGTCCGATCTCGCGGCCGTGGCCGTCAATCCAATCGCGCTCGTCTGAATGCACGACCATCACCGGACAAGGCGCAGTCCGGCTGACGGACTCAGCCACTGAGCCCAGCAGCGCGGCGCGATGCGGACGCCGCCGGGAACGCATGATGATCAGATCGGCGCCGAATCTCGAGGCCTCGCGGGTAATACAATCTCCGGGGTCGTCACATTTGACGACCTTGGTTTGCCAGTGCCAACGCTGAATCTCGGTGGCCGTCGCGTGTTTGCGCAGCGTCGCGTCCAGCGCTCCCTGCGGATTACCAACGATATTACCCGCGGTCGTGGCGTCGCCCTCGCAATAGAGCAGAATCAGTTGCGCTTCATAGGCGCGGGCCAACGTCGCGCAATAACGCAAGGCAGCTTCTGAATCGGCGGAGAGATCGGTTGGACAAAGAATGCGTTCGATTCTCATTACTGTAGCAGCTGGGGTCTCCTGCACCTCGCCATTGACCGAGCAATGATTGTGCCGATGCGTTTCGCCTGAAAACTTCAACAGTTTCCCCGCCCGGGATTCTCGAACGCCGGTTCTTGTGGTCTTTTCCTCAGGTTCTGGGAAACTTTGCTCACGGGCCGATCAGTAATCGACCCGCCACATCATTTCCTCAATGCGTTGCGCCAGGGCGTCGGCGTCGCTGATGGAGGCGAGACCGGATTTTTGCGCCTCGAGTCCGACCGCCAGGGCCACGCTGTGAGAGATATCCCGCACTTCTTCGAGCGGCGGATAGAGCGCGCCACCCTCGCTTCGTCCGGAAGGCGCGAACCTGCTTAAGACACGCGCGGCCGCCACGAACATTTCGTCGGTAACCCGCCGTGCCCCTGAGGCAATCACGCCCAGGCCCACGCCGGGAAAAATAAACGAATTGTTGCATTGGCCGATTTGTACCGGGCCGCGAGGGGTGTCAACCGGAGCGAAGGGACTACCGGTGGCAACCAGCGCCCGGCCTTCGGTCCATTTGAAGATATCGGCCGGCGTGGCTTCGCACTTCGAAGTAGGATTGGACAGCGGAAAGACTATGGGACGATCGGCGTGCGCCGCCATCTCGCGCACGATTGCTTCGCTGAAGGCGCCGGGTTGCGCCGAGGTGCCGATCAGGATTGTCGGGTGAACATTACGCACTACGTCCGCAAAAGTGGTCGCGGCAGCCTCGTCCCGCTGCCAGCTCGCGGTGGTGGCAAACGATTGCGCGTATTTTTTCTTGAACGGTTCGTCGAGGGGCCTTTGGTCGTGCACGAGTCCTTTGCTGTCGACCAGCCAGATTGATCTTTTCGCCTTGTCAGCAGTGGCGCCTTCGCTTTGCATCGCCGCCACGATTTGATCCGAAATGCCGACTGCGGACGAGCCGGCGCCGAGAATGACCACTCGATGGTCCGCGAGACTGGTCTTGGTGAGCTGCGTTGCCGCCAGCAGACCCGCGACCGTCACCGCGCCCGTGCCCTGAATATCGTCATTGAAGGTGCAGAGCCGATCGCGATAATGATCGAGAATTCGCGGCGCGTTGTGCTTTGAAAAGTCTTCCCACTGCAGGAGCACGTCGGGATATTTCTGCATCACCGCTTGCACGAACGCCTCGATGAACTGATCGTAATCTTCTCCCCGGACTCGCTGGTGCCGCCAACCCAGGTACAAAGGATCAGCCAGCAGCTCCTGGTTGTCGGTCCCTACATCCAGCATGATTGGCATGGTCGTCGCCGGATGAATGCCCGCGCACAACGTGTAAAGGGAAAGCTTGCCGACGGGAATGCCCATACCGCCGACTCCCAAATCGCCCAGGCCCAGGATTCGCTCACCGTCAGTCACCACAATCACGTTGACATTTTCATTCGGCGCATTGTCGAGCAGGCTCGAAATTTCCTCGCGATACGGATAAGAGATGTATAAGCCGCGCGGCCGCCGGAACACGTGACTGTATCGCCGGCAGCCTTCGCCCACGGTCGGCGTATAGATGATGGGCATCATCTCGGTGATGTGCTTTTGCAGCAGCCGGTAGAAGAGCGTCTCATTCCGGTCCTGAAGGGCCGTGAGAAAAATATATCGCTCAAGGTCGTTGGTTTTGCGCTGGTAGTTTCCGTAAACGCGAGCCAGCTGTTCGTCGATCGTCGAACAGTGGTAAGGCAGCAGACCGAGCAGACCGAGCTGCCGGCGGTCTGTCTCAGTGAACGCGCTGCCCTCGTTGCGTAAAGGGTGATCGAGTAGTTGATGACCGCGCAAATTATGCGTTGCGGAAAAAGAATGAATTGTCGTTGCAGATTGGGGTGAACTCATCGCTAAAGCCTCACAGATGTTCCGCAGTCGGCCAAGGCAGTCTGCGGGTAGCGATGTTCACCCCGCGCCGGCGTTTCTATTTCACCGGAGGCGATGTGAACATCCAGGTTAAGGAACAGCTGTCTCCTCGTTCCAACGAGTCAACACGAAAGAGCGCGTAAAAGTCGGCCGAATCATTAACGACGTGAATGACGTAGATGTGACCGGCCACGGCCTTTATGAACGGAGCGCTGACCTTCGGCTTGCCATCGTTCTTCGGCTTTGAAACGGCGGGTTTGTCTCTGAAGTTATTCGTCGGTTCCCGGCCAAAACTGGATGGCTGACCGCTGAAAGCCCCGCCGGTATTGGCTGCGTCTGCACCGTCTGCGCCATCTACCCCGGCCGCACCCGGCTCGCCGTCCTCGCCATCCTTCCCGGAGACATCCACCATCACTTGCCGCTTTTCTCCAGGCCGCAACTCAGGCAACGGGGCAACGACCGGAACCGTGAACTCGTCACCCCAGTCGTGCATGCCGAGATCTTCAATCACGTTGCGACTGGCGCCAGAAACCGCCGTCTCAAACCAGTCCAATTCATCACCGGCGTACAAATACCCATAGCGCAGATCACAGTTGGCCTCGCGGATCGGCGCAACTCCCCTTCGAAAATTCAGGCAGAAGCCTTTCCGTTCTTTGGGATATTTATTGGGCGAATACAAGACCGCGGAGCTGGTCTTCCCATCTGTCTGGGCAAACGCTGCGGAACCTGCGACGGCAAGCAGGACAGCCGCCAACACGAACCAAGATATGTGCTTCATTTCCACTTCCTCCGATTGAATCCAGACTCGATCCTTGAGATCGAACGAGGAGAGAAGGGGGGTACTTAAGCTTTCACTGCGGTCACTTTACCATTTCTTTCTGCCAGCGGCACATAAGCGCTGCTGCGCGCGCCCAGGTAAACCTGGCGGGGCCGCGCAATTTTTTGATCCGGGTCGTCGAGCATCTCGGCCCACTGCGCCAGCCAGCCCGCCGTGCGCGGAATCGCGAACAGCACCGGGAACATGTCCACCGGAAACTTCATCGCCTGGTAGATGATCCCGGAATAGAAATCGACGTTCGGATACAACTTGCGCGAGACGAAATAATCGTCTTCCAGCGCAATGTGTTCGAGCTCGAGCGCAATATCCAGCAACGGATCTTTGCCGGTGACTTCAAACACCCGATAAGCGTTCTCTTTGATGATGCGCGCGCGCGGGTCGTAATTCTTGTAGACGCGATGCCCAAAACCCATGAGGCGAAATTCTCCCGCCTTCACCCGCTTGATGTATTCGGGAATGTTCTTGACTGAGCCAATTTCCCTCAACATCCGCAGCACCATTTCATTGGCCCCGCCGTGCAAGGGGCCGTAAAGCGCGGCCGCGGCGCCGGCCAGGGCTGAAAAAGGATCGGTGTGCGCGCTCCCGATGCTGCGCATCGCATTGGTGCTGCAATTCTGTTCGTGATCGGCATGCAGGATGAAGAGCACCGTCAACGCCTGCTCAAGCACCGGGTTCGGCTCATACTTCAGCTCGGTGGTCTTGAACATCATGTTGAGGAAGTTGCCTTCATAGCTCAGATCGTTGTCGGGATAGGCATACTGCATCCCGATGGCGTGCCGGTAGGCGAACGCGGCAATCGTCGGAACCTTGGCGATCAACCGGTAGATCTGTTTTCCCCGCGCCTCCTGGTTAAAGATGTCTTTAGCGTCCGGATAGAAGGTGCCCAACGCGCCCAGCGTGGAAATGAACATTCCCATCGGGTGAGCGTTGTAGTGAAAGCCGTCCATGACTTTCTTGATGCTCTCGTTGATGAAGGTGTGGTGGGTGATGTTCCACGTCCAATCCTTCAGCTCAGATTCCGAAGGCAGGGCGCCGTGCAGCAGCAGGTAGGCGACTTCAAGGTAGGTGCTCTTTTCTGCCAGTTCGGCGATCGGAATGCCGCGATACTCGAGAATGCCTTTATCACCGTCGATGAAAGTGATGCGGCTCTTGCAGGAAGCCGTGTTCATGAAAGCCGGATCGTAGGTCATCAACCCAAAGTCATCTTCGTTAACTTTGATCTTGCGCAAATCCAGAGCCTTGATGCTTTCGTTTTCAATCGGCAACTCGTACTGCCTGCCGGTGCGGTTGTCGGTGATGGTTAGGGTGTTGTTGCTCATCGTGGCGTCCACTTTCTATCTGTTTTACGGCCGGTTTCGCGGAGCTTTCGGGTCAGAACCCGGAGCGGCAGCGACAGGATCAAGGACGGACATGGCCCCTGATCCGGTCGCTACCGCTCCCGGCTCTGAACATAAGATGCCTCCTGCGAGCCGCTCCGTTGACGTCGGACCGGGCTAAACTTTCGCGCGTTACTTCCCGAGCGGCGCCATGTGCGATTCAGTCTCGCCGGAGAATTGATACTCGCGCAGCTCGTTAAAGCCGCCGACGAGTTCCGTCCTCACCACGAAGCTGTCAACTTTCTGACGCTGGACCGGGGTGCAATGGAACGACACCACCAGTTTGCTGGGGATTTCGGCCTCGCCTTTATAAACAGATGTGCATGCCTGGCCGGCGGCCATCAGGGCATCGTCATGCACAAACAGGTACGTGCCCTTCAGGGTCACGCCCATCAGCCTCACCGGTTCATTGAACTGCACCACAGATTTCTGTTTCTTCGGACCGGATGACGCGTTGCTGGTAGCCGCGGTGCTGCTGAGGCCGACGGCGAACAGCAGGACAGCTAATAACATTAGACTCTTCATGATGAATCTCCTCTTCACATCGGGATTACGTGCGTATGTCGGCACGGCCTCATTTGAGCAACGGTTGTGCCGAAAACTCCCGATGCATTCCTCAACAAAAAGGCCAGTGTGACCGGGATCACTTGCGCAAACTTTCGCAGCAGTCATGAGAAACGGCGCAGCCAGAGCCACGCAAACGGCAAATTTCATAACATGATTTCAGGAATGCGCCTTGCTGAGAGTCCATACCTGACTTCGCGTGGCAGAAGCCCAGGCGTAAGCGAGGGACTCACGAAACTGGTCCCCTTACATCGGCTTCTGACACGTATTGAAACGAACGAGGTTCAATCATGGAAGGTGTGCTACTCGAAACTGTGGAAGGGTTGGGCGAATCGGTGCTTCCCGGCGAATTGTGGGAATTGATCCAGGCCGAAAAGGAGAGCATCGCGCATGAAATTGTCGCCAGCGGCCCATTGCGTCACGACAGTCCCTCGTTCAACGAGTGCGAACCCTGGGACGACGCGGAGGAAGTGATGCAGCGCCGGCACCGGGCCACGCTGGAACGCCGGCTGCGCGAACTGAATGACGCGCAGGACCGGTTGATCGATGGTGGTTACGGTTTGTGCGGCGATTGCGGCATGCCAATTGGCGAGAAGCGGCTGCGGGCGAATCCGGCAGCTTCTCTTTGCCTCACCTGCCAGGAAGTGGGCGAGGCGGCCCGCGCTTTTGTTTTCTGAAGATGGCTGAGAGCGGATCACTTTTGCAGCAGTTATATAGCGTGCCGGCCGGCCCGGCCGATAGCCGCATCGTGGCCGGGGCCGTGCCTGAGAGATGTAAAGCGCTCAGACACATGATCGGCAACACGCCCATGCTCGCAATTCACTTTCGCTATCGCGGTAAGCAGCGCGTCATCTACGCGAAGGCCGAACATCTCAACCTCACCGGCAGCATTAAAGATCGCATGGCCTTTCATATTCTGAAGAAGGCCTATCAGGAATATCGCATCGAACCGGGCGATACCATCGCCGAAGCCACCAGCGGCAACACCGGGATTTCGTTTGCCGCGATTGGCCGCGCGCTCGGCCATCAGGTTGTCATCTTCATGCCGGATTGGATGTCGCAGGAAAGGGTGACGCTAATCAAGAGTCTGGGCGCCAGGATAATTCCGGTGCGTCGCGATCAGGGTGGATTTGTCGGCAGCATTCGGATGACCCAGGAACTCGCCGAAAACCGGCCACACATCTTTTTGCCGGCGCAGTTCGCGAACGAAGCAAACGTCGAAGCGCACCAGAAGACCACTGGCCCCGAAATCTGGTGGCAACTCTACTTTCAGTCCATGACCCCGGATGCATTCGTCGCCGGCGTCGGGACGGGCGGCACCATCATGGGCGTCGGCAAATACCTGCGCGAACGAAATCCGCTGATCCGGCTTCACCCGTTGCAGCCCGCGGAATCGCCGACCCTTTCGACCGGTCACAAGGTCGGCCACCATCGCATTCAGGGGATCTCTGACGAATTCATCCCTTCAATACTTGAGCTGGAAGATCTTGATTCGGTCGTCAGCGTGCATGATGGTGATGCGATTCTGATGGCCCAGAAGCTGGCGGCTACCCTGGGACTGGGCGTCGGGATTTCGTCTGGCGCGAATCTGCTGGGGGCATTGAAGATTCAGGATGAAATGGGCGGCCACGCCGTGGTGACGACTGTCTTCCCGGACGACAACAAGAAATATCTAACGACCGATCTGCTGCGCGAAGAACGAACGCAGCCGGATTACCTTACCCCCGAAGTCGAGCTAATCAGCTACGAAGCCATCAAACGGGTTTGCTACACGTGTTTTGATGGCGACGAGTGAGTAGCGAGATCGCGCAACTAATCAGCTTTGACCATACGTGAAGGAGATCGCGATGCGGCTTGCCGCCCTGCCAGCGAGAAGGAAATCGCGGCGCGGCTTGCCGCCCTGCCAGCGAGAAGGAAATCGCGGCGCGGCTTGCCGCCCTGCAGTGCGGTAAGGCTCGCCTTACCGGCACGACTCCGCCCGATTTTTGGCAGGCTATGCCTGCACTTCGAGGCATAGCCTCGAAATGTTTTTAAGAAACTTGCCGGAAAGGCAAGCCTTTCCGCACTGTAGAGCGGCAAAGCCGCAGTGGTCATCCAAACGCGATCCAAGACATTTCGCCCAGGGCCAAAACAAGACACCCCTCGCCATTCCGATAAATCGGGACTCTGCCGCACTCCCAATCAGAATTCCAGGCGCATCCCCAGCTTGACCTCGCGCGGCCGCATCGTGCGCGTGGGCACGAGAAATGAATCGATGAACGCCTGACGGGTTGCGTCAGATGACGTCGGACCAAAGGCGTTGAAGTCGATGAACTCACTCCCAAAGCTGAAGACGGTCATGTTCAGCAGGTTGTAGAACTCAACCTGCGGGCGCAGCTTAACCCGCTCCGTCAGTTTGAAATCGCGCGCCATATTCAAATCAAGCAGAAATTGCGCCGGCCCTCTTCCGGAATTCCGCGGCAGGTTTCCCGTTTGTCCAATCGTCGGCAAGCTGAATTGATTCAGGACCGAAATGTTGATGGCCGAGCCCGGCCGGCGCCAACTCAGACTGTTGAAATCGCCATTGAAGTTCGGGCGATCATTGCTGATGTCATCAAGATTTCGATCCAACCCCATCCCGATATTAAACGGCGCTCCCGAGGCCATGCGCAGGATCGGTGAGATATGCAGCCGCCCCAAATAGTTTGGCGTGTCGAGTGTTCCTGAGAACACGAGGCGGTGCCGGCGATCCTGCAAACCGTAGACGAATTCGCGTTGAAAGTCGGCGGCGACCACGGCGTCAGAGGTATTCACCACGCCGTCGTCCTTCAGATACGACAAGGTGTACGCGGCATGAAATGAAAAGGCGACGCCGTTCTTTGATTGACGAAAACGATTGCGCAATTCGAAGGTAACGCCATGGTAAATGCTGCGGCCGACGGGAATCAGTTGTTCGACTTCGCCTTTTGCAGCGTCGGGCCGCAATGAATTGATCGCCGCGAGCGCTGCCTCGACCGCGGTCGTCGAAGTAAAGGCATTCAGATTTACCAGCGAGACCGGCACGCCGAATTCGAAGATGCGGATGACTGAATTTGGATTCGCCGGATCAGGTGGAGTTAGCACGAACCGCACCAACTCGCCGGCCGTCGAGGTATTGAGAATGGGCCGGACGCCGCCGGGCCTGGATAGAAAGTTCACAAAATCCCGTGACGCCAGATAATCAGTAAAGTTCTTAAAACCTTTCGGGAGCGCCGGGGTATTCACATTGAACTCGCGCCACAAATGCTGGCTGCGGTTCCAGGTGTAATTCGCTTCGAAGACGAAGGTCTTGTGAAGCTGCCGCTCGACCCCGACATTCACTTGATAGCTCTCAGGAATTCGCAGCGCCGGATCGAGCCGGCGGAGCACGCTGCCCGCGTTCGTGGTGCCGCGGTTGCCTAACGCAAACTGTTTCACCAGCGGCGAATCAGCAGTCAAGGTGTTTGGAAACTTCAGGTTTGCCGCGATGAATGCGCGTCGCTGAGCGTCGGTCATAACTTTGCCGGTCACCGGATCAACCAACGCGTCTGTATCAAAGAACAGCTGCTGTGCGCCATTGGTGAAGTCATCGATCGTGCGCAGCAGCGCCCGGTTGTAAAAGATTCCCGCGCCCGCCCGGATTACGGTTTTCCCATTCTTCATCGGATCGTAGGCCAAGGCGAATCGCGGCCCGAAATTGTTCACGTCCCTGACGATGCTTTCATTCTCGTAGCGCAAGCCGTAGCTCAACATGAAGTGGGGCCTGATGCGCCATTCGTCCTGCGCAAAGACGCCGGCATAGGTGTTGTGCTGCGTCGAGGTAGTGAGAAAATTCTGACGGAAGCGACTGGGAATATTCGCGAGAAAGTCGCCGGCGCTGTCGAAGTCCCAGGTGCCGGTGGCATCCGAAAGATCAATGAACGTCGATTTGATCCACTGAATATCGCCGCCGAATTTCAGCGAGTGGGCGCCGCCAACGTAGGCAAAAATTTCCTGGCCCTGAATGCGATTTTCCTGGCGGTCGGTCGCGCCCGTCGTCGAGGTCCCTGCGATCAGCGTTCCCGAATTCGCAGCGCCTGAATCCTTGATGCTAATCAGCGCCACCGGCTTCGTCGCGCCGCCCCGGGCTTCCACCGCCGGCGTCAGACGCGAATATTGAAAGCGCGTCTGCGCGACGGCCTTTGACGAAAGCACGAAAGTATCCGAGTAGGAGATTGCTTCGCTGTCGCGTGACTTGCCGACCAGCGCTTCGGCCAAACGATCGCCGCCGCCAAACTGTCGCAGATTATTCAAGCGGCCAAATTGAAAAAGAAATGCGCCGTCGTGCCGGTTGGACCATTTTTGGTCTGCGCGCTGGGTGAAAATGTGATTGCGTTGCGGCGTGCCTACTGAAGAGATGAACGGCGCAATGCCATTTGTCGCAACCAGCGCCGGCGCTGAAGGATTCTCGGCGCGCTTCAACTCCGGGTTGGTGGGCGCCGGAAGAGGAAACAGGGGGTTCTGATCGAGCGGCACCAATGTGTCTATGAGTGTCGATTCAAGAAAGGTGTCGTACTCATAGGAAGTAAAGAAGAAAGTGCGATCGTTTCCCCTGTAGACGTAAGGTATTCTCAACGGGCCGCTGACCGTGAATCCCGGATCGTGCTCCTGTAACGGCAGACGCTTAATCCCCAGCGTCTTGTTCTTCCAACTGTTTGCGTCCAGCGATTCGTCCCGGAAGAAGTAATAAGCGCGTCCACGAAATGTGTTCGAACCGCCGCGCGTGCGCAAGTTGATGCGGCCACCCGACGCACGGCCATACTCAGCCGCAAATTGATTGCGAATGATCTGAACCTCATCGACCGCGTCTATCGAGGGAGTAAATCGCTCCTTCGCAGAGCGATCGTCGTTGTTATCCAGCCCGTCGATAGTGACGTTATTGGAATAGGCGGCGCCGCCTGAAATCGAAAAGTTGCCGGCCTCTTCCGGGGTGGTGCGCGCCGAAGGATCCGTGGCCAGGTCGCGCACTGAGAGCGGCTCTTCCGCCACGCCGGCCATGGTGAAGATCAAATCGAGTGGCGAGCGTGAAGCCACAGGCAGATTCTCCAATTCACGCGTCTTGACGGCGCCGCCCACGATTGTCCGTGTGACGTCCACGGGCGAGGCATCTTCCAAAGTAACTACCACCGGCTCAAGCTTGAGACCCGGAGGGAACAGCACCAGGTCGATCTGGGCATTGCGGCCGGCGATAAACTCGAGACCTGATTCGACGGTTGTTTGAAAACTATTAGCCGATGCGCTCAGCAGGTACTTTCCTGGCGCGAGCTGAATAATCTTGTAATTGCCATCGCCATCGGTGACGACCGCACGTTCCACCCTGGTGTCGACCAGCTGCGCGGTTACGGTCGCGCCGCGAACCACGGCGCCGTTTTGATCGGTTACCTTTCCGGTAATGGTGACGTTGTCGAGATCCTGCGCGCTCGCCATCGTAGCGAGCAACGCCAGAATCGCAGCTGGTACCGCAACCTTCACTGTTCTCGGTAGGAGCATCGGACAACGCAGGTTTAAGTGGTAAAAAGCGGCACACTCTAGCACCGCGATCTGTTTGCCTCAACCATGAGACGCAGCCGCAGGTATAATTACCGGCCATGATGAAAGTTGTCGCTTTAGGGAAAAACCGTTACATCAGCGCTCTGCTGATTTCTGCGTTGGCGTGTCTGCTGATCGCGCCGCCTGCCGCCGCCCAACTTCCTGATGTCAACGACCTGTTGCAGAAGGTAGGGCCCAAGCCTTTTGCTGCTCCCGCTCGCTATCGTGGGTTGATTGGCGAGTACGTTGCGGGCGATTCAGTGGCGATCGTGCTCGAGGACGGTGGGCGTCTTCTGGTGCACCGCAATCGCGAGTCTGAGGCGCTGCGCGAACTTTCCCGCAACACGTTTGAAGTGATCTCGGGACCGCACAACGGAACCAGCGTCAAATTCGTCCGCGGGGTTAACGGCCTCGGCGTCACGATGCAATTCGGCGCTCAGGCATATACGCGCCGCTACCTCGGCCCGGAGAGTGGAAATCAGTTGCACATTCAACCGCTCCGTCCGGTCGGCGAATTAATGAAAGAGGCCCACGCAGCGCGCCCCCCGGCCGAAGACGGCGAATTCCGCAAGTCTGATCTGGTAGAACTCACCCGGCTCGATCCGACAATTCGACTCGAGATTCGTTACGCCACCACCAACAATTTTCTCGGCACCGTTTTCTACTCCCAGGCAAAAGCTTTTATGCAACGACCGGCGGCTGAAGCGGTCGTGCGGGCCAGCGCGCGATTGCATGTGCTGGGTTACGGATTGCTCGTCCACGACGCATATCGCCCCTGGTATGTAACGAAAGTTTTCTGGGACGCGACGCCTGATGATAAGAAGGTGTTCGTGGCGGATCCCTCGAAGGGCTCGCGACACAATCGCGGCTGCGCGGTGGACCTGACTCTTTACGACCTGCGGACCAAGCAGCCGATTGAAATGGTCAGCACTTACGACGAGACGACCTCGCGCGCTTATCCTGATTATCCGGGCGGCACTTCTTTGCAGCGCTGGCATCGCGCGCTGTTACGCGCCGCGATGGAAGCCGAGGGCTTCACTGTCTACGAAGCCGAATGGTGGCATTTTGATTACCAGGACTGGCAGAAGTATCACATCGGCAACGTAACATTCGAGCAGATCAAGTAGCGGCGATATGCAGTCAGTACCATTTGCGTAAGCAAACAGATCCAAGGGCGTCGCCGCCAGCATGCTGATCCATCGCTTACGCGGATGGTACTGACCTGCGAATTGCATCGGCGCCCTCATGATCCGGTAAAACTATGACCGTCGAATTCCCGGAACGCTTCAACCTGGCTGATTACTTCCTCTACCACAACCTCGAGGAAGGCCGCGAAAATAAGATCTGCCTGTACTACAACGATGAGACCTTTACGTTCGGTGAAGCGGCGCGGATGTCGAACTGCGTCGGAAATGCGCTGCGCATGTTGGGCGTGAGAATGGAAGAACGCGTTCTCATAGTGCTACCGGATTGCCCTGAGTTTGTGTGGACGTGGTTCGGCGCAGCGCGTATCGGCGCGGTCATCACCATGGTCAACCCGCTCCTGCCCGCCAGTGATTATCGTTACTACCTGCATTACACGCGCGCCCGCGCGGCGATTGTGCACGAAGCATTCCTGCAACCGTTTGCCGAAGCCGCTGCCGGATCCGAATACCTGGAATCACTCCTGGTGGTGGCGAACAAAGACTTCGACGCCGGGAGCATCAGTACTCACAGCCGGATCAAATCGTTTTCGTTTTCTGAAGTGGTCTCGTCCCAATCGACGGCGTGTCCGGCGGCTGATACACATCGCGACGACGTGGCCATCTGGCTGTTCACCTCGGGGTCGACAGGTCATCCGAAAGGCGCGGTCCATCTACAGCACGACCTGCCCTACAACACCGAAGTCTTTGCCAAACGGACGATGGGCGTCAACGAGAACGATCTGACGGTGTCGGTCCCAAAGCTCTTCTTCGGATACGCGACGGGCACCAACCTGCTGTTTCCGTTTGCGGTTGGCGGCGCTACGGCGCTCTTCGCAGAACGGTCGACGCCTGAAAAAATGTTTGAAGTGATCGAACGTTACCGGCCCACGATCCTCACCACGGTGCCGACCATGATCAATACCATGCTGAACGCCGACGACGAAAGCGCGCGCGATGTTTCGAGTATTCGCTTCTGTTATTCAGCCGGCGAAGCGTTACCGGTGGAGCTTTATCATCGGTGGAAAGCAAAGTTCGGCGTCGAAATTTGCGACGGCATCGGTTCGGCCGAAATGTTCCACATCTACATCACCAACCGTCCCGGTGACGTCAGGCCGGGCAGTCTCGGCCGCATCGTCGCGGGTTATGAAGCAAAGATTGTCGACGCTGATGAAAAGGAAGTCAGCGCCGGCGAAATGGGCACGCTGAAAATCAAAGGCGACTCAGCGGCGCTCTGCTATTGGAATGCGCACGAAAAATCGAAGTCGACCTTTGCCGGCGACTGGTGCACGACCGGCGACCAGTTTCACGTCGACGAGCAAGGCTATTACTGGTATCACGGCCGTACCGACGACATGTTAAAGGTAAGCGGTATCTTCGTCGCGCCTGCCGAAATTGAGAACTGTCTTCTGCAACATGACGCGGTGCTCGAATGCGCCGTCATCGGCCATGAAGATGACGAAGGTCTGATTAAGCCCAAGGCTTTCATCGTCGTGCGTGATTCGACCGCTGCAAACGAGCTGCTGGCCAAAGACATCAAGCAATTCGTCAAGGATCGGATCGCCCTTTATAAATACCCGCGTTGGATCGAATTTGTCTCCGCACTCCCAAAAAACGATCGCGGAAAGATCGATCGCAAGCTGCTCAAGAAGTAATCAATGCCTGTTGATAACAGTCAGTACCATCTGCGTCAGCGGATGGGATCATTAGGCCCCTAGATTAGTTACTGAACCCTTTCGGTCCCATTTGCTAACGCAAATGGTACTGACTCGCCGTTCGAGTTCACCTTGACGCATCCGCGCCCACGACCTCGAGGATTAAAGAAAAATCGGCGAAAAGCTGCGAAAAACTGCGCCTGTTTTGGAAATGGATACCTACTAGCCATTTCTAAAGGGTGGAGGAAACGATAAGTGCCTGCTACTTACTTGCGTACATTCTTACTCGTGATCGCTGCTGCCGTCGTATTTGCCTTGCCCGCGACCGCTTCGGCAGACACGATCACCTTTACAGCTCCGGCAACCGGCGCCAACCAGGGCAGCGGTGGACCTGCCCAATTCGCCCTCGATCATCACGATGCTTACACCTGGCGAATTGATGGCGTGAACCTGGCCGGCAAAACCATCACGAGTGCGACTTTGACGTTCCGCAACATCAGCAACTGGGACAGCAACGCCAACCGGTTGTTCATTCACTTGCTGGACACCGCGCGCGCCGCAGGCGTCACTTCGTTTCAGGATGCACCTGCGACTCAAACGCCGGTCACAGACATCAACGACGACTTCGCCGGTACCCGCTATCAGAACAATCCTCTGGTTGCGGCCGGAACCGCCAATACATTCCTGACCTCGCGCTCGTTTACGACTACCCCGACGAATTTTGTTTACACCTTCACCCAGGATCAGTTGGCGGTGCTGAGCGCGTATTTTATGAATGGCGGTAACGTCGCCTTCGGACTCGATCCTGATTGCCACTTCTGGAACGATGGAATCGTCTTCAGCTTCACCACGGCGCCGACAGCGACGCCTGAACCGACAACCATGGTTCTGTTAGGGACTGGTCTGGCGGGTCTGTACTACAGCCGCAAGCGTAAGAAGCAGCAGAAAAATATCGACTAGGAATTCGCTCGCGATTTGTCAAAGAAGAAAGCCGCGGATCGCTCCGCGGCTTTTTTCATTTTAGCGCGCAGCCTTGCCTGAAAAATCGAAAGCCGCTCCGGCCGGGCGACACTAGTCCCGCTTTGCTGCGCCCTGGGTCATGCTCACGTCGCCACCTTTATAAACTCGGCATTCCATAGTAAAAGCGTCACTGATTCTCGCGTAGCGACTAGCGCGAATTCTGCGATGGCGCCAAATGGGCGCAGAACGAAATCGGAGCCGGGCAGGATGAGTTTTCCAGCGCCACGCTTGTTAGACCCGGCGGTGAGGACTATTGCCGCTCTTGCGGTCGCACTCTGTCAACTCGGCGGGACCAATGGAACCGGACGCTCCCAAAATACCGATTCCGGACTCCAGATCATCAAATCCAGTTTTGAGAACGCCTTAGTCGATCTGCAGACGCGTCCGCCCCAGATAATCAAGGGCTACGTCCGATCGACAATAACCGTCAGAAACACGGGTTCCAAAACACCTTACGTCATAAACTGGAACCACACCCTCGCGGACTTGCAAACGAACCAAACGATCGCGGTATTTAATTTTCAGACGAAAGTAGTGATTGCTCCCTCAAAGACCGTAACCCTCGATTCCGCCGTCGACGAATCTCGCGACACGGTGCAAAACCGAACCATATCTCAGAACTACAAGCGCGGCCGGTACCGAGAGTCCGTCAATCTTACCGCGATCGAATATACGGATGGCAGTGTCTGGCAAATCGGTCTATCTCAGTCACCAACTGCCGCGAACAGGTCAACTCCTCCTGAGTTAAGCGGAGGTTCAAAGCGGCCCGGTTCGCCGCAGACGCCGGTGACTGGCGAGGTTAATGAAACCGACACACTGCGAATTAACGCCCGGATGGTCAATGTCCCGCTCATCGCCACCCGCGCCAACGGCGCCTTTGTGACAGACCTGAAACAGGATGAGCTTCACGTGTACGAAGATGGGGTGGAACAGACCATCTCGTCATTCTCGCGCATTGATCAACCGTTCTTCGTCGTGTTGATTCTTGACGTCAGCGACTCTACCGCGTGGACGCTTGGCAAGATTCAAAGAGAAGCCATCGCCTTCGTAGATCAGTTACGGCCAATCGACTATGTGTTTGTTATCAGCTTCGATAAGACCATTCATGCGTTGCACGAGCAGGCTACCAACGATCACCAAATACTCCGTGCAGCGATCATGAATGCCAGGTCAGGAGGTAGTACGAGCTTGCACGATGCCATCCAGAGTGTGAACCGAAGGATTTTGGCCCCGGCGCCGGGCCGTAAGGCCTTGATCCTATTTACCGACGGTGGTGAAAACTCCAGCCTGATCGCAAATCGCAAGACCATTATGCGGGATGCTCAGGAACTCGACGCGACGTTCTATGTGGTTGAGTATCCGCCCTTCGGTGAAAAGAAATATCTCGAAACTCTTACCGAACAAACGGGTGGCCATCTTTATGAGGGTGAAAATGAGAAGAAGCTTCGCGAAGCCTTCGCGCGGATCGCAGACGAGCTGGGGCACCAATACACGCTCAGTTTTCAGCCGAGTTCGCCTTCGGTCCCGGGCGAGAGCCACGTGATCAACGTGCGGACCAGTAATCCGGGAGTCAATATGAGGACGCGCAAAGCCTATACGGTTCGCGAGAATTGACTGTGCACGCACGCAAACACAGAGCGAAGTCTGTGTCGCTTATCGCAATCGTCCTTCCAAATCGTAATCACGCAGCCGGCGGTAAAGGGTGGAGGGTGAGATGCCGAGTATCTCCGCTGCCTTACCCCGATGCCATCCGACTTTTTCCAGCGCCGCGATGATCTGTTGCTTCTCGACGTCGCGTAACGAGCCGGTGTTGCCGCCGGCCGGAATGGCTCCGGCAGCCGGCGCGCCGGGGCCCGCCGCATCCGGGATTGACGCATATGGCATCGATCCATTCAGACGGGCGATTTCCGGCGGTAACTCGTTCGCCGTGATTACACCTTCGTTTGAAAGCAGCACCGCGCGTTCTAAACAATTCCGCAATTGCCGCACGTTGCCGGGCCATTGATATGAACGCAGTCTATCGAGCGTATCCTCGGTCACCATTGGCGGATGCGGCCCGCCCAGTTGCTTCAACATGTAGCTCATCAAGGGCTCGATATCTTCCGGGCGTTCACGCAGCGGCGCCAGGTGAATCTGAAAACTGTTGATGCGATAGAGCAGATCGGCGCGGAAGGTCCCGTCGTTAACAATGGTGTCCAGGTTGCGATTGGTGGCCGCCACGATGCGCACGTTGACTTCCACCTTGCGCACGCCGCCAACGCGGAAGAAGGTGCGCGTCTCGATGGCGCGCAACAGCTTCGCTTGCAGGCCACCCGGCAGCTCGGTCACTTCATCGAGGAACAACGTCCCACCGTCGGCCAATTCGATTAATCCAAGTTTGCGCGCCTTGGCGCCGGAAAACGCGCCGGCTTCGTAACCGAACAATTCAGACTCCAGCAGCGATTCCTGAAACGCCGCGCAGTTGAGATCGATAAATGCTCCACCGGCGCGGTTTGAGAGACGATGGATGGCCTGGGCGATTAATTCTTTTCCGGTGCCCGATTCACCGGTAATTAAGACGGACGCTTCGGAGGGGGCGACGCGCTCAACCAGGCGGATCGCTTCGGCCATGGCGCGCGATTGACTGACGATTTCAGGAAGCGGCGTCTTGCGTTCGATCTGTGCGCGCAGGCGTTGATTGTCGACGCGCAGATTGCGTTTCTCGCAAGCCTGGCGGACGCGCACGTCGAGTTCATTGATGCTGTAAGGCTTGGTCAGGTAATCGTAGGCGCCGAGCTTCATGGCTTCGACCGCCGTCTCGATCGTGCCTTGGCCGGTGAGCATGATCACTTCCGGCGGATTCGGCCGTTCGTGGACGCGCCGGAGCAATTCCATGCCATCCATATTCGGCATGTTGATGTCGCAAAGGAGGACGTCGACGTTGCTCTCTTCCAGTTTGCGCAAGGCGGCCTCGCCATCGGGCGCGGCCTGCACTCGATAGCCGAGTCGTTGAAGCTCTTTTTGCAGGACGAGCCGGAGGTTTGCCTCGTCTTCGGCGATCAATAGTCGCGCGTCACGTTGTTCGTTCACCTGTTATTACCCCGCACTTTGGTTGGTACTAATCAGTTGCAACCGGCAACGTAATGGTGAAGGTCGTGCCCACGCCGATGCTGGAGCGAACATCCAGGCGACCTCCATGATCCGATAAAATACCATAACAGACAGCGAGTCCAAGACCGGTGCCCTGGCCGACGTCCTTCGTCGTAAAGAACGGATCGAAAATCTTCGTCATGTTTTCCGGCGCAATGCCCACGCCGTTGTCCTTTACCTGGACCAGCACCCGCGATCCGGAGTGGCTGGCGCGCAGCGTGAGGGTGCCGCCGTCGGGCATGGCGTCGATGGCATTCGTCGCCAGCGCCACCACCGCCTGTTGCAGCTGGCCCACATCGCCGGACACTTCCGGCAGGTTTTCTTCAGCTTCGATTTCGATCTGAACGTCCTGGCCGCGCTGCTGATGGGTGACGAGCCGGGCCGTCGTTTTGATAACCTGATTCATATCGACGGGCGCGCGCTGACCGGCGCGCAAGCGGCTGAAATCCAACAAACCGTTGGTGATGGCCTTGCAACGAAAGGCCTCTTCGCGAATCAACCCGAGGTATTCGCGCAAGTCCTCGGCGTCCTGCGATTGGCCAAATGCGCCCTCTTCGATTCGTTTCTCCAGCGATTCGGCGCAGGCTGCAATCGTGGCCAAGGGGTTATTAATTTCGTGGACGACGCCGGCCGCCAGCCGCCCGACCGCCGCCAGCTTTTCCGCCCGCGCTACGGCCCGGTCAGCTTTCACGCGTTGCGTGATGTTCTCGCCGACAGTGATGACGTGCGACACCTCATCGCTGTCACCGGCGCGCATCGGGATCTTGCTAATCAACCAATGATTTGTCTCGCCGTCAGGACTGATCGTTTCCTGCTCAATGCGATGAATGCCGCCGGTCATGAACACCTGGCTGAATTCGCGCTCGAGTTTCTCGCGGTTCTGTTTAGTCAGCACCTCGAAAATGTTCCGGCCCAGCACGAGTCCGCGCGGCAAACCGAGTTCACCTAACTCGCGGTTCCGGTTCCAGGCAACGATGCGATACTCGCGATCGATGGCATAAAGCGAAAGCGGCAGCGAGTCGATGATGGCTTCGGTGAACCGCTGCTGCATTTCAGCTTCAGCGGTCCGGCGATCGACTTCCTGGGCCAGGGTCGCGGCTGATTCGCGCGCTTTGAGATAGAGCCGCGAAATCTGCGCGGCAAAAGCGGCTTGCTGGGCGGCCGCATCGATCAGGCGACATTCGGCGTCGGTACAATCGCGCGCGTCCGCAAACGCCACCAGCAAGGCTCCGGAATTTTTTTCGCCAAAGCCTATCGGCGACAGGTATTCGATCTGATGTTCGGGATCGCGAAACAGAAATTCCTTGTGACTGGTGAGGCGCAAACCGCCGGCGGTTCGCGATGATGACAGCCATTTCTCGAGGCGCTTCTGATGGATCAGGCTTGAACTTCCGGCGCTGCCTTCGCGATCAAATACACAGACCGACAGGCCTTTGCCGTTATTGCGAATCGCGCAACCGGTCATGGTGGCAGTCGTTCCTTCGAACATCGCGCCGGCGACGCGGCGAGCCACTTGTTCGGGTTCCAGGGTCCGCAACAAGCCGCGACCGAGATCGGCAAGAAAACTGAGTTCGCGATTCGTGCCGCGTAATTCAGATTCGCGTTGCGCAACTCCCAGTTGGGAATTGACGCGCGAGATCAATTCACCGGGAGTCGAAGGCTTGACGATGTAATCGTCCGCTCCGGCGGTGAACGCTTCGACTTTCCGGCCTTCACTGTCGTTGGCCGAGAAGACGACCAGCGGCAATTGTTTCAACGTCGGTTGCGCGCGCACCAGACGGCACAACGCCAGCCCGTCGACCTCGGGCAACTCGACGTCCAGCATGACAAGATCACACGGCCGCTCACGCAACAGGCGCAACGCAGCCGGAGCGTCGTTAACGGTTATGGTTTTATGGCCCGCGGTTTCGAAAATACTTCGCAGACCTTCGCGCGCCGAAATGTCATCGTCGACGATGAGTAAAGTTGCCGGCGTGTTGGATTCAATTGATGAAAGAGCCATTCGGATAAATCAATAAAGAAGTAATGAAGTCTGACGGTCGGGAACGTGGACTTCTCCCGGGATATCTGAGGGGAGGCGCGGCTTGAGTACTCGCGTCGAGGGGAACAAGCCAGGACAAAGGCGCTTGGAATCAGACGGCCATCAGAACGTTGACCGGTTGCGGGATAGGTGGATCGTGGACCCGCTTACCACTCTTCCAATTTGACTGGTCGAGCCGAAATTGTCAAGAAATTTAGTTGTTTTTGAGTGGCGGAGTTCAGTACCAGGAGGAGTAGCTGACGGGTCAAGAGCGTCGCCGAAGCGGGGTCCGCAGAATCTTCGTTGTCGCGAAACGTACCCCATAATCCGGTCACTGCCGCTCCCGGTTCTGACCCTAAAAAGAGGTCTGCGCCGAAAATAACTGCCGGAGCAACTCAGCATTTAATTTCGGCGCATGACGGGCAAGTTAACGGACGCTGGCACGCATCCGTTACCTGGGGTGTTGGGCAAGCATTCCGGCGAATCTGAATCTTTTTAAGCGGCTAGAGAACCCAGTGCGGTGGGCGCCTGTCCAGTCCCGACATTGTCGGCACTAACTAGCCGCGCCTCTCTCTTTACAAGCTGCGTGCCGATGTTGATTCGCGGCAATTCGGCCCAATATTGCAATGGGGCCGCCGCAGGATGCGGTCAACTATTCATTCTGACACTGTCAAAAAGAAATGTGGCGCCGGCGGTCGGCGGGCGACAGAGCCCAAACTAACAGTTTGCGGCACTTTCGAAAACATCGAGTTGACAAGCTCCGTATGCACAATGCACCTTTCCACAACCAGGATCGGAAATGCCAATTAGTACTCCTGCAAATAAAAAGCGATCGCGCCAAAGTGTCAGCTACGGCGAGCTCTTGCGCAACAATCGCCCCTTTCGCCTGCTCTGGTTCGGCCAGGTCGTCAGCCAGATGGGGGACTGGTTCGACACCATCGCCGTCTACACCATCGCCTTACGACTGACCGGATCGAGCCGCTCGGTGGCCCTGATTATGGTGGCCCGCTTTCTCCCGACGGTGGTGCTCGGTCCGGGCGCCGGCGTCGTCGCCGATCGGTTCAGCCGCCGCTCAATCATGATCGCGGCCGACATCATGCGCGCGGTCGTGGTGCTTGGATTTCTGCTGGTCCGCCGGCCGGACCAGATGTGGCTGGTATATCTCCTCACAGTTCTCCAGCTTTCGTTTTCGACTTTCTTCGAGCCGGCCAAGACTGCCGTCATTCCGTCGATTGTTTCTGATCGTGAACTGGTGCCGGCAAACGCCATTGCCGCGGTCACCTGGTCCGTGATGCTGACGCTGGGCGCCGCCGTCGGCGGTTTTGTTGCCGGACTCTTTGGCACGAATGCGGCCTTCGTTTTGGATTCACTGACGTTCGTCGCCTCTGCGCTCCTGATCGCCAGCGTCCGTTTTCCCCATCGCCCGAAACGTGCCAAGTCGAAGCTGACTATCGGCAAAGCCCTGGGCATTACGGAAACAATCGAAGGCGTGCGTTATGTGAATCATCGCCCGCGGGTGCTCGCTTATCTTTTGGTGAAGCCCGCCTGGGGAATGGGTGGCGGCATTCTTACGCTGCTAGCGGTTTTCGGTGAACGAATTTTCCCGGTCGCCGGCAAAGCCGCAACCGGAATTGGAGTGCTGTTCACGGCCAGGGGCATCGGCACCGCCGTTGGTCCATTCATCGCGCGACGTTGGGCCGGCGAGACACGCTCGCAGATGCAGACGGCGATCGGCCTGGCCTTTCTGATTGGCGGCGTATTTTATTTTTCCTTTGGCGTAAGCCGGAGCTTCGTTCTGGCGCTGCTGTTCCTGGCGATCGCCCATGCGGGCGGCAGCATTCTCTGGGTATTCTCAACGGTGCTGTTGCAGCGCGCGACTGACGATCAATTTCGGGGGCGCGTATTCGCCGCTGAGTTGGGCCTGGCAACCTTGACCATGGCGGCTTCGAATTACCTGGTGGGCGAATTGATGGACCGTTTCGGTCTGTCGCCACGGATTGTGACGGCGGGAGTCGGCATCTTCTTTCTGTTGCCCGGATTAATATGGTTCGCCACCCAAAAGTGGTGGGACCGCAAAGAGAAGTTTTCCCTGCCGGCGGAAACCAAGCCGGTGACAGCTGAACAGGTCACGGCCGCGCTCGAGACCGAACATTTTGAAATCTAACAATTGTTGAGAGGCAGGCTACTGCCGCCGGCGGCGCAAACCGCAGTCGCATCTCAATGAGAAGACAATGAAGACCAGGATCGGTGTGATGGGGTCGGCAGAGACTGCGGCTGATCCGGCTGTGGCCGCCGCCGCGCGGGGTTTGGCCGCGGCCATCGCGCGCAGCGATTCACTCCTGTTGACCGGAGCGACAACCGGCGTGATTCATCTCGTGGGTCAGACCG